>Ga0137455_1000134_pt1 | contig 17466 bp, 15 predicted proteins | sample EasRivERMGT600_2_FD_102334 | JGI IMG/M metagenome (GOLD analysis project Ga0137455, IMG submission 102334) | Soil microbial communities from meander-bound floodplain in the East River, Colorado, USA - East River MetaG ERMGT600_2 | ecosystem: Environmental > Terrestrial > Soil > Floodplain ... | reverse complement strand
CGCTTCAAGAGAACCTGGCGCTTCGGCACGAGATTGGCTAAGACGCTCAGCTCCATGTCATTGAGTTGGAGCAGCTCGCGGTATTGCTCGATGTTCATGGAGGGGTTCGCCAAGAGGAGTCGCGTTGGACAGCTCTCGATGACCGTTCTGAGGAGGTCGGTGGAAGCGAAGTCGTCGAGGCTCTGCGACGCTAGTAACATCGCGCCGTTGTTCTTGCGCCAGGTCTTGAGTGCTTCCTGTACGTATCCCCGGACAGCCGGATGCTGAATGAGTCGCCATGCCTCATCAAGTACGCAGATCTTGAGGCCAGTTTCCGACTCCGACTGAACCGACGTGCTCACTCGGTGCAGGACGTAGAAAAGCAGGGGCTCAAGAACCGCGGGATATGACCGCATGGCTTCGAAGTCGAACACCTGCAGACGCTCTAGAGCCAAGGTATCGACAGGGTTGTCGAAGACGCTTGCGTAGCGACCGCCGTCAACCCACTTGTGCAGGCGGGCCCCCAATGACCGCGGAACGAGACTCGCCAGCGTAAAAAGGCGTCGTTGAGGCCGCTCTAGGACGAAGAGATTCTCGATTGCTTCGTACAGCTCTCGGTCCGCCGCGTGACTCACGCGGAATCCAGCCTCTCCTTCGAGCAGCACACGCGTGAACGAATGCAGGAAATGCAGCTGTTCTGCGGTCGGCCTATCGAGATCGAACGGATTGATCGTCACCGCCTGAATTCGAACACCGAGTTCCACGTAGGCACCCTCGAGAAGCGTGGCCAACTTGCGATAGCTGTGGCCGAGGTCCAGCACCACGACTCGAGGGTCGTACTGCTGCAGCTGGGTAATCAGGAAATTGAGTAGAAAGCTCTTGCCGCTGCCCGTCGAGCCCAACACGACAGCATGGCCGACGTCCTCGACATGAAGGTTGAAGAAGTATGGCGTTTGTTCTGGAGTCTCGAAGACCGCGAGTGCCTGGGTGTCAAGATGTGGGCAGATTTCGTCGCCGCAATCCTGGGCGAACGCGAAGCTCAGGTCCGCTAGGTTCGTTTCGAGCAGGGCCAGCCGGCGAAGGTTGTGTGCGTAGTTGCCTGGGACGACGGCCAACCATGCGTTGAGCAGGTTGTAGCTTTCCTCGATAAAGACGCCGTCGTGAGCCGCTAAAGTCTTGAGAGCTTCGGCGGCCGCATTCCGGAGCGATTCACGGTCGGCGCCATGAAGCAACAACGTCAGAGATGCCGAGCCGAAGAAATGGCCATTGGTTTCGATTTCGATCAGCGCGTCGCCTAACTGGTTGACTGTCGCTCCGGCGGAGTCGTCTACCAACATCTCGTCTGGCTGCGTTTCCGGCGCCGCGTAATTGACGATCGACACGCGCTTGTTGAAGAAATGCCGGCGCCTCGCGTGAATGTCCTTGCGAATCTTCTCGTTCGAAAGGCGCTGCCACTCGAGACACGCTACAAATTCGCAAGGTACGCGCAGCAGATCCGCAAGCATGTGCGCGTAGGTCCGCGATGGCGGCTCCTTCATCGACAGTACGGTGACGGCGTGTGACCCGACCCTCAGGTGGTCTCGGTGACACTCGACTGGCGAATCAGCAATGAAGTAGTCAAGGTGAGTGTCATAGCGGAGATGCGACGCGTCTGCCACGTGAGCATCAAAGTTGATGAGTCGCCGGAGAAACCTGAACGCGTCCTGCTTGGGCAGTTTCCGCAGGCTGCAATCCGCCAGTTGAACCGCGACAGATGAAGCGAGTTGGTCTAGAGTCCGGACTGACCTTTCGAGTTGCGCTTCAAGCAACGTCACCGTGTCGCGTACCGACAGCCGTTCGCGAATCGCCGCAATGGGACTTGCGCACAGTTGGCGGAAGGAGCGATGTACGCCGCTGAAACGATTTTGCTCCAGCAGCAGAACCAGGTATTGAGAGACTGTGAACAGCTGCGATCGTCGCCCGTTCAAGAAGGCCGATCGTCTCTGAAACGACTCCGCTGCCACAGCGCGACCGGCCGATGCCGGCACAAACGGCTTCGCTTGTTCCTTGACGAAGTATTGGTAGACATGGACACGGTCGTTCAGCAATCGCAACGCCGACTCGAATTGATGCGTCATTCGCAGACGTTGTTCGTGGGTCAATGCCGTGGCGTCGGGCCCTTTCATCGCGAACACCATGCCCACGTCACCCGCCTTCGTCACGAAGGTGGAATCGTCAACAAACCCCCATATTGCGATGAGCTCGTTGAGGGCGCCGGCTTCCCGGTAGTCGCGAAAGATGCGGTCGAGACGAATCACTGGCTCACCTTCACGGTCACAACCGTGTGCTTCGCAGGATCGAACCGTCGGCGAGCACGCGACGATGACAGCAGGATGCGAAGCATCTCTGGATCGTTGAGCGTCGCCCACCAGGCAAACGTGTAGAACCCGACAAACATCAGGAGACCGGCCAAGAACGAATAGAACAGGTTGAATGTGGCAGCTCCAAGTAGCATTGCCAGAAAGAACAACCGGCGATCGATGCCGAAGATCGTCAAGGGGCGATGGAGTGCCTTGTGAGTCACTCTGAGGCTCGGTCCTGAAACGACGTTCGCGTTGTTCATGGCACTCTTCAGAACAGCCAAGTCATGAACTGAGCGGCAAACAATGCGAGACCGCCTCCGAACACGATGCCGGAGATCTGCCTCTTTGCGCCGCCCTCGCCGAACATGAACATCAGGCCGCCGATGACGATGGAGACCAAGGCAAGCGATCTCGCTAGCGGACCCGTGAACGTGAACTCAAGATTCGCGGCCGCGCGTTCCCAAGGCGATAGCTGCGCGTACGCGATCGCTGGCCACAGCAGCACAGCCATGACGACGGACCAAAGGCGCGACACTTTGGGCCAGCGTCGGGCATCGCATTTCCGTAACTCTTGCGGACACTTTTTGCTTGAATTCGTCGGAATGACGACGTTAGAGTCTCGATTCAATCGAGAGAGACGATGAAGCCTTTCGCGCATTGCATTCACCTCGGAGCGGTTGCGACCTTTCCGTAAGATCGTCCTGTATCGATGAACGCGAATCGAACTCGAAACCTTACACGTCTGCGAGCGTCATAGACATCAGCGTCGTGACAGAAACGAATCGCTTATCCCGCCGCGTCCCCCACGGCGATGACGGGATGCAAAAATGGACCACTTGGGAGCATTAGGGTTGCTTGATAGCGATGGACGGCCGTTCCACCCGCGCATTGAGCGTGTGCTTTGCCAGTTAGTGACTAGACTTCGGCGTGAATTTCCTGCACTGCAAGACGAAGTGACAGTCACGGAAGTGATGGAGGAAGCCGGGCGACGGATTCGCGCACGTGAAGAACGGGGCGGGGAGGTCGAACGCCTGCACGGTTACGCCTGGGTTACGGTTCGAAGCGTCGCCACTTCCCGTATGCGTTTAGGTTCGACGCGATTGATCCAGCGCTCGATTGAGCCGGAGGCCGCCGGTGCACGTTTGAGTGCGACACGGGCTACCGTCGGGACCGCCGAGGACGTTGAACGCAGACTACTTCTGCGTGAATTACTTGCGAAGTTGTCTAGAGAAGAGCGCCTGGTATGCTTGTGGAAACAGGCAGGTTTCTCAAGCCAGGAAATAGCCGATCACCGGGGGCGGTCCGTGGAAGCAGTCGATACGATGTTCTCGCGGGCGAAACACAAGCTTCGCATGGCGCTTGGGATGAACCGCCACTCTCAGCCGACCATCCGCATCAAAGCACGTTCTACAGAGAGGACGGATGGCCGACGACCGTCGTAGCGCGGACGATCGCAAGTTCAAAGACGATCTGGACGAGCTCTTGTCACGTGCGAATCCAAACCCAAGCCGGATTGGTTGTCTCACGCGAGATTCTCTTCTGGCGTTGGCGGCACGTGCGCAACCACTCGGCGACCCTGGCTACGAACACCTCCTGAAGTGTTCCGAGTGCTATCGGGAGTTTCGTCGATTCCAACCGGTGCGCGGCGACCAAGAGTCGTAGCTCGCGAGTTCAAACAAGGCTTCGTTTCTAGTCGGCCTTGCGGTTTTTTCTCCTTGCGTTCTGCTGTGGCTTAGTTGAATGGACTTTCGGTCGTTTGCTGCCCGAAGTGTTATGTCTCTGTTCGGTTCGCTCTCGTAGGAGCTCTCGAAGCTTCCGCCTGACGCGTGAGAAGACTGCCTCGATTGAAGCTGCGGATCGGCCCTGATACTCTGCGATCTCCTTACTCGAGAAGCCGGCACGTTTCCATATACAAAGAAGCTGCTCCTCTTGCGAGAGCTCGTCAAGTAATTGCCGCAGGGGAAGGTGTGATGTGGCATTCATCTCTCTCGTCTTGAACAGACCAGAACGCGGCGTGCTACTTACGTTTTATTTGGTGCTGCATCTCTAGTGCAAGACAACAGCCGAAGCGGCGATTTCTAAATTTGTTCCGGTTTTGAGAAACGAGTCGACACGGAACCGAATTGCGTATGGAAATCAGTATCCAGATGGGTAGTGACTACACGCGCGCTTTCGTTGTCATCCGCGTTCGTGCTTGACAACACGAAAACGAGCGCAAAAGCGCGCGTGAGGACAGTTAACCTGGCTGCTAGCCCTTCAGACATGGTTTTGGTTGCGCGGGGAGTCCCGCAACGATGAGAACCAACTACCCAAGACCATCGGCGGCTCGATAGCGATGCCGACCCGAAGTCTTCTTGTATGAGTAGTGGCTTCTTCACGCTGAAGCATTGCGTTCGGATCGGCTGCGTGCGATGGTCGTGCGCCTCGCCAGCGATCACGCTGTGCCCTTGCTCGGCATCAGCTTCTTCGCAGACTGTCGCAACGTCCGAAGCTGATCCCAGTGACGAGCAATTGCGGCCCGGCCTGCGTCGGTTGCGTGCGCAGAAGTCGACGGGTAGCTGCCCGAAAAGTTCTTCTCCCTCACGATCAGCCCGTGCGCCTCAAGTTTGATGAGATGCATGGAAAGGTTGCCCTGCGAGAGCCCCGTAAGTGCTTGCAAGTAGCGAAACTCCGCACTCTCGCATTCGGCGAGCGCGGTGAGAATGGCGAGACGGGCAGGCTCGTGGACGATCCGATCGAGCGCCGCTAGTTGCGCGTCAAATGGTAGGTGGAGGCGCGGCATCGATGGTGCTGGTTGAAGTAGGACAATGCCCGGAAGGTGAGCGGGGAAAGGTTCCCACCATCACAAGATGATCACCAACTCCGCAAATTAGTAGCGTAGACGAGCCAGTAAGGTATGCGGCGGCGCCGATTGTAGCGTCATCGAGACCAGCTAAGGGGGCCACGCCTAAACCGAGCCACGCGAGGGCCGCCGGTGCGTAGTGGGCACGCCATCTGCCATCCCGTATGACAAGGCCGAGGAGGGTGGCGGCGAGCAAGAGAGCCGCTGGTATAACCGCTCCGGTGGGTCTGTGCACCACATCCACGGTGACCGCGACCAAGACTGGGAGAATGAACAGGTTGTCTCGGAGTCCGTGTTGCAGTCGCACGGTGCCGAATTGAGTCCGGTAATACCGAGTAACACTCACGAAAGCTGCGGTCGCGATCAGGGTGGCGAGGACCACCCACAGAGCACCGGGGTCTAGCGGCCGCTTGGGCGGGTAGCCGGGTAGCCAGTCGAACCACCCCCATCTGCTAAGCCCGAACAGCAGGATGAGCACAGCCCAGGGCACCATCCGGAGTCCCTGCACTTGGTAAAAGTTCCTCGTGATAAACCGAATGCGTGACAGCAGCATCACAGTTCTCCCTCTACGTCCCGTTCTGATTTAGTCTGTTTCGCAAACTAGATTCTGTCAATAGAGAAGCTGAGAAACTGTGCAGCGCTACGGCCGCTGCAATCGATCGGCGATTAACTCAACAGGCCGTCCTCGTTGGGAAATGCTAAGAGCGGTTCGAGGCAGACGACTTTCTAATGAGTAGCAGCTGCTCGCGCGGGTAGCTGCTACTCGCGCTGGGCGAGAGTAGTCACATTGACCTGACCTGTCAGTCCGAACGAGATAATGGCGCTGTGGACTCTGATGTCACGCCCTTCAGGGGGCGCACAGCGAACGTGAAAGTAGACACGCGCCTGCTGAGGCACTTCACCAAAGGAAATCGTGTCGCAGAGATCCGAGAGCGAACGGTGAGCAGCTTTCAGGCTATCGAGTTCATGGTCTTGATCGATGGCTCCTTGCTCGAAAGCCAGATGTTCCATGGGCGACGTTTGGAAGAGTACGCTCCGGCGTTAGAGGCGCGTGCCAAGCAGCTGACGGACGACGGATGGCTCGAACAGCGCGTCTTAGGTGGAAGTTGTTGATACTGTTTCCTTCAACAATTCCGCGACCAGCGCGTTCGCGATGCACTTCGCAAGAAGCTCTTCGAACGCGGCGAGCTCGGCACGTTCTCTCTCTCCTCCCATAGCGGCTCGTTGTCTCAACTGATCGCCGAGGGACATATCGACTGGTCCAGGCGAGCCATCTGTCGAGATGATTCCGCGAATCCCTGGAGGCTTTGATAACACTGGGTGCTCGGACCACCGAACCAGCTTGGCCGAAAACAGCGGCGCAACATGCTGGCCGGGCACGATTGGTCCGGCGCGGCGCGGGCACACGACCGAAGGCATTCCACTTGGCCGCCTCGTCTGTCTGCCGCGAACTCCTCGACTTGCGGTCGGTTTTGGCTTCGGCATCTAGTCCTCCTTGCTCAACTCTGCGTCGCGGCCCCATGGCGCGAAGAACTTATCGATGCTAGCGCCCTCCACATAAGACTCCGCCCACGCGAGCCATCGGTCGAATTCATCGCGGTTTATGTCCCTGGTTGAGGACTCGTCTCGCATAGCGGCCAAGAAGGTCATCGCTGACTCCCTCCAGCGCCATTTTTCCATACCGCGTTCGAGGTGGGCGGCGTTCTTCTCGAGCAGCCTTCGCCGGCGTTCAGCCTCTCTCTGTCGACGCTCCGTTCGCAGTTTCTCTCGCCGTTCGAGGGCCATCTTCAGGCTGAACGCTCGCAAGCCGCCCGCCATCCGTGCAAACGCTACGATCACCGCGTTCAGCTGTTCTTCGAGCGGCTTGCCGGCAAGGTCGTGGAACTTCCTTCTGGTGCTCACCCACGGGTGTGATGCGAGCTGCAGTCGAAGTTTGCCATTTGGTTTCTTCCGCGACGGTGGGCCGCCGCTGCCATATGGGTATTGCCTGCGCCATGCCCTGATTTCCGACTCCGTCGGCTCCGCGTACTCCCCCTCTTCGACCAATGAGAATGCGACGAATTCGTTTCGGATAACAACGCCGGTTTCTGCCGGCCGATCGCTGGGCATCGAGTTGGCCCAATTCTGCGCTGGCGGGTACCAAAATGTCCCTACCGAATTGCGGCGCTTCGGAATGGGAACTTGGGTCGCAATAGCCCAACCCCGCCGCTCGCTCGCCACGAGCAGCGCATTCATGATTGAAATCGCGCGAGGGAGCAAGGCGCGCGAAACTCGGACGTCAAGGGAGCCATGCGGTGGGATCAGCCAGTCATCGCTCTTGTCGTTCGCCAGACGGGCCGAGAGTGCTCGAATGAGGGAATGCAGTTCGCCCGACGACTCAACTTTGATACGACGCTCCGTTGACTGCTCGTCCGAGAGCCACTGATCATCAACGTCACCTTTCAGATGCCACCTCTCCGGCTCGATCACTATGACGTCCGGTTCACCGCCAGTTTTTGTCGGTAACTTCGTCTGCGTCACTTTCTTGCCGTGTGCGACCTTCGCCCAATACCCAAGACCTGGAGTTGGCACGTCGTGGCGATCGCAGATTTTCTTCAAGCCCACATCGGAGATCTTGAACTCCTTCGCGAGCGTTCGCATCGGAATCTGCCAGACTCGTTCGTATAACTCCCGGCGCGTTAGCTTGCCCATTTCGGCCCCCTGAATCACCCCGAGGCTAGCATGGAGGCTGAGGACAGCACGCTGACGTCCGAGCCGCCGGAGGCTCACAACGCCGTTGCCAGGTTCCTCCTGTGAAACTGTTTTCACCTTGTTCGCGGGTTATCGTTACAGGACCTTGCAACGTCTGGTAAATGACTGCGCTCCAGGTCAACTGTCAATCGCACTGTGCGTCATTCTTATCGCGCCGCTGCCCGGCGCGGCGCAAGAACGCCAGCCGCCGCGCACCGATGTCCACGAACACGTCGCCGTCACCGCGCCATTGCTTACGCCGACAAACGAAAGTTCAGGAACCTCTTGGCTGCCAATGGCAACGCCGATGTATGGGATCCATCAACCCTGGCGCGAGTGGGACCTGCGCGTTAACGGTGTTGTTTTCTTAGACGCGCGTTATGAGCCGCGCGATCGGCACAGGACAGGGGGTCCAGCCACGCGTCAAATCGGTAGCACCAACTGGGGAATGGTAATGGCCCGCCGCAATGCCGGCGCCGGGCGATTCGGCGTTCGGTCGATGTTTAGTGCGGAGCCGTGGACCGTGTCTGATTGCGGGTCGATCAGCTTTCTGGCCGCTGGAGAAGTCTGCGGCGGCGACAGCATTCACGATCGGCAGCAGCCGCACGATTTCGTAATGGAACTGGCGGTCGACTACGACCGTCGCCTTCGCGGTGCCTGGCGATGGCAAGTCTACGCTGGTCTCGCTGGTGAGCCGGCGATTGGCGCGCCTGGATATCCGCACCGCGCCTCGGCGCTGGCGAATCCAATAGGTCCTGTGTCACATCACTGGCTCGAATCCACTTCGACCTTCGGAGTCCTGACGCTTGGCGTGCACAACCAGCGATGGAAGGTGGAGACTTCGGTTTTCAACGGCCGTGAGCCGGACGACAGTCGAGTCGATTTGGATCTCGGTGCATTCGATTCGGTGGCAGCGCGTGTGTCCTTCCTGCCGACCGAACGTCTCGCAGTCCAACTCTCGGCGGCGCGGCTGCGGAGTGCCTGGACGGACTTCCCATTTGCGGATCAGGATGCTGCCACTCGGTTCACGGCATCGGCGATGTATCACCAACCCTTCGGCGGCACAGGCATCTGGGCGACGACCCTGGCGGTCGGGACGGACCACGCTCGCGAACGCGTCGCCCTGGGAGTCCTGGACGCGACCAGCGCTGCGGCTCTGCTCGAAAGCAGTGTCACGGTGGCTCAGCGAGATACGGTGTTTGGCAGGGTGGAAGTCGGCGGCATGCCTGCGCACCACCTTCACGCGCACGAGTTCTCGCTGCAGGTCGTAACCATTGCCAAGGTGCAGGTGGGATATGTTCGACACATTCGTTCGATCAAGGGCTTGCAACCTGGAGTTGGTGCCACGTTTTCGTTGAGCTTCCTGCCGCCAACGCTGGCACCGCGATATTCCGGTCGTACTGCGCCAAGCGGAGGGCTCTTCCTAAGCCTCCAGGCGGCGCGGCACCAGATGTAACTTCAGCTGCCGTTGCCGGCAATCGACGCGTCAAGTCTTTTACTTCGGCCGTCAGTCGCCGCCGGATCGAATCAACGATTCTGCGAAGATTCTTGTCCTCGACCGGTGTTTTTCCAATCTCCGCCAATTCTTCATTGCGATGACTCACGAGCACTCGCAAAACGTACTCGTTGAGTTGTGCGACGTCTCTCGCGCGCAGCTGCTCAATGACTTTTGCATGGCTGGACTTGATATCGGCCTCACCGATGCGGCCTACCGCCGATGCTTGTGCACTCTGGCTCGCGATCCAGGAAAGAATCGCTGCGCGATCGCCATCTTCGCTACGCCGCATGACATCGGTTGTTGCCGCGATGTCCTTGTCGACATTCAGCGACGCAATCGCCCCCAACAGCTCGATCCCAATCTCGCAGTGCGCGAGTAGAAGCTGCGCGAAATCACGATCAGCCATTAATCGGACTGTGACTTGGCCGTGGAGGTGTGGGCCTTTCGCGCATCCTAAGAGAATGGCAACGAAGCCACATGTCAATAGCAGACTCGACAGGCGCCGTCCCGCGAGCATGCCCAATTGTGGTGTCAGAACCATCGTATGGTCGTTTGTCATTCGGTTCGTCTCTAACGAGTGTTTGCCGGCGACTTAGGACGAACGCAGCAACCGGATCGCATTTGCGATCACGACCAGCGAGACACCCATGTCAGCCGCGATGGCCGACCACAAGCTCGCGAATCCGCCAAGTGTCAGCAGCACGAAGACAACTTTGACACCCAGCGAAAGAATGACGTTCTGACGAATGATGGCCATCGTCCTGCGCGAATGCTTGATCAACCACGGTAGCCGCGACAGATCGTCAGACATAAGCGCGACGTCGGCAGCCTCGATGGCGGCATCGCTTCCAACCGCGCCCATCGCCATTCCAATGGTGGCTCGACCCATCGCCGGCGCGTCATTAACACCGTCGCCGATCATGGCGACAAACTCGAACTGACTCACCAGAGACTCGACGGCCGCGACTTTATCGGCAGGCAACAGCTCCGCGTGCACCTCGTCAATGCCAACTTCGCGAGCAACGCGGTCGGCTGTCGCCTTGTTGTCGCCAGTCAACATGACGACGCGTTCAACCCCTGCGTCATGGAGCGCGCGAATGGCCGCCGCCGATTCGGGCCGAACGGCGTCCGCCAACGTAATAAAACCGCAAACATGGTCGTCCGTTCCCATCACGACAACAGTGCGACCGGCTGACGACAGCTGTTCGATCTCGTTGTGCAGTTCAGGCGTCTCCTGTTTTAACTCCTCGAGGTAGCGGTGAGAGCCTAGCCAATAGCGTTTGCCGTCGAGTTGCGCCGTCACACCGCGGCCCTGGACCGACTGCACCTCGGATGCAGGTGACCACGCTATACCCTTGGCCTTGACGTAGGTGACAATCGCACGCGCGAGCGGATGATCGCTGTGCGCCTCGATGGACCCCATCGCTTTCAGCAACTCTTCTTCGGTGTGATTCTGTAGGGGCTTCACGTCGACGACCTGGGGAGTTCCAGCGGTCAGGGTGCCCGTCTTATCCAAGGCCACCGCCCGCAATTTTGCAGGGGCCTCGACGAACGTTCCGCCCTTAATCAACACGCCCGCCTTCGCAGCGGCCGCAAGACTTGCCACGATGCTGACCGGTGTGGAGATCACCAGCGCGCATGGGCAACCGATCACCAGAAGGACTAGCGCACGATAGAACCATTCCCCAGAATCGCCACCAAAGAGCAAAGGAGGAACGACAGCGATCAAAATTGCAACGCCGAGAATCACAGGCGTATACACGCGAGCGAAACGGTCGACCCACTGTTCCGAAGGCGCACGCCGGCTCTGCGCCTCTTCCACCATCCTGATGATCTGAGCGAGGGTTGTCTCGCCGACCAGGCGGGTGACTTCCACTTCAAGGGCGCCATCACCATTGACAGTTCCAGCGAAGACATCCGCCGGCGGCGCCTTCTCGACCGGCATGCTTTCACCAGTGATAGGTGCCTGATTGACTTGACTGGTTCCTCGGCGAACCGTCCCGTCCAATGGGATGCGATCACCAGGCTTGATCAGGATCATCGCCCCCACCGTGACGTCGGCAGCATTCACCTCCTTGGTTGTGCCATCTGCTGCGAGCAGTCTCGCCGTCGGCGGTGCAATCGCCATCAGTGCTTCGACGGCGCGCCGGGCGCGATTGACGCTCCACGATTCGAGGGCCAGAGAGAAGGCGAAGAGGAATGTGACCGTTGCCGCTTCGAACCACTCGCCGATGGCCGCGGCTCCAACGACCGCGATCGCCATCAGCAAGTTCATATCCGGCCGGAGCCGGAGGACCGCGGCCAGTGCTCTCGGAGCAACGTACCAGCCTCCAGCGAGAATGGCGGCCAGGTAACACACTACAGCCGCCAGGGGCGGTTGGCTTTCGGCCACTCCGGTACCTTCAGAACCGACCGCGCCGGAGAGCCCTGCAACCGATGCGTGCAGACCGAATGCTGCGATCGTGAGGAGCCCTGAAGCCACCATCAGGACGGTCCGGCCTCGACGTTGCCAGAAGCTCATGTCAGACGATGTTGGTTTCTCGTCCTGCCAGACTTCCGCGCGCATGCCGGTCTTCGCTACGGCGGCAACCAGTCCGGCTTCCGTCACTGCTGGATCGCCTTGGTCGACATTCATCTTTCCGCGAAGGATGTCGAATGACAGTCGTCCCGGTGTTTTGACGATTGGCTCGATCTCGCGTCTCAGGATCGCGACCTCATCGGCGCAATCCATCCCGTGAATCCGAAACTCAAATCGTTCAGCCATTGATCACGCGCCTCCCAAGCCAGCGCTGAACTTGCAGATAGAAGGCCGGCAGCACGAGCAAGGTGAAGATCGTTGAAGTGATGAGCCCACCGATCATGACCACCGCGAGCGGCCTCTCAATCTCAGTGCCGTGGAGACGCAAGACAAGCAACGGGAGAAGGCCCAGCGTCGCAGTGCCCGCCGTCATCAGCTTCGGACGGACACGACCAATACTGGCTTCCCGGATTGCTTCGAGGTCATTTCGGCCTTCCGCGCGCAACCCGCGCGTTTGCGTCACGAGCACCAGACTGTTTTGCACGGCGATACCGAACAGACCGATCAAACCAACGAGCGAGGAGACATTCCAGGTCTCGCCGGCAATCAGCAAGGCGAGGATGCCACCGACGAATGCCATTGGTACTGTGAAGAGGATTAGGAGCGCTTCGACGGTCGAACCCAGCGCCAAGTTGAGAAGGACAAACACACCGAATAGTGCTGCCCCAATCGCGAGTGTCAGCGCGCGCGATGCCCGCTCCTGGTTCTCGACTCGACCTGCCAAATCGAAGAAGTACCCTGCTGGCAATTTGAGTTGCTCGCTCAACTTAGTCCGAACTTCGTTCGCAGCGCTGCCCAGGTCGCGGCCAACAACGGAAGCTTCAACCGCGATTCTTCGGGTGCCGGCTTCGCGGCGAATGGCGGCTGGGCCAAACGTCTGAGTGATCGTCGCCAGTTGCCCAAGTGGGATCTTCGTTCCATCATGGCCATCGATTAGCATCGTGCGAATAGCCGCCAGATTGTCGCGGCGGTCGTCACGCAATCGGACTACGAGATCGAAGCGACGCTGTCCCACCCATATCTGCGAGGACTCTTCCCCAACGAGACCGATACGAATTGCCCTGATGACATCTCCGGGCGCCAGGCCAACCCTGGAGGTCGCTTCTCGGTCGACCGCAATCTGAAGTTGCGGCAGGCCAGATAATTGCTCGGCCCGTAGGTCAGTGACACCAGACACACTGCCGACAATCTCTTCGGCTTGTTCAGCGAGCTCCCCGAGCTGGTCAAGGTCTTGACCAAAGATCCGAACCGACAGATCTGCAGGTGTGCCGCCCAGTCCCTCGTCGATGCGCATACCTAGTGGAGTCGTGAACAACACGGCGATGCCAGGCAAATGCTCGAGCCGCTCGCGCATGTCCTCCTCGATAGCGGCCAAATCTCTACTTCGGTCTGTCTTGAGGGCCACCAGAACGTCGGACATGGTGTGTGGCATCGGATCTTCCGTCCGCTCAGCACGGCCGGTTCTTCGGATCACGTCATCGACCTCAGGCACCTCGCGCAAAAGATCTTCAACCCGATGGTTGAGGCGATCGACCTCCTCGAGCGAAGCCTCTGCGGGGAGCACGGTCTGCAACAAGAACGCGCCTTCGTCCAACGCGGGCATGAAGTCGCTGCCGACGACGAACGCCAACCCAATCGCCGGACCGCCCAACAAAATGGTGACAAGCGCGACGAGACCGGGATGTCGTAAGCAACGGTCGAGCAGCGGCGCATACGCGCGTTTGATAACCCGCAACAGCGCTACGTCTTCATCGCGTCCCGAAGCTGGAGCACGCAGAAACGTGCCAGCGGCGACGGGCACCAACGTCACGGCAAGCAACAAGGCGGCCGCCATCGCCGCGATCACTGCCGCCGCCAATGGCTGGTACATTCGGCCTTCGATACCGCTCATGCCGAACAGCGGCAGGAACACCACAATCACAATCAGTGTTGCGAAGACGATTGGACGAGCCACTTCGATTGCCGCAGCGACCGAACGAGCCTGGCGTTCGGACCTGGTCGTCGCACCTGCAAGCCGATGCAGAATGTTCTCAACCATGATGATGGCGGCATCAACGAGCAGGCCAACGGCGATGGCAAGGCCGCCCAGCGTCATCGTATTGAGGCCGACATCCAGAGGCTTGAGCAGCAGCCCCGCCAGGGCGATGGACAGCGGGATGGTTAGCGTCACGAGTAGCGCAGCTCTGACATTGCCGAGAAGAAACAAGATCACTAGTACGACGAACACACCACCCAGCATCACCGCACGGCCGACACCGCCGAGCGCCTCGTTTACCAGGATCGATTGGTCGTAGACGATGCGCAGTTGAACGCCTTTCGGCAGTCCTCGGCGGATATCTTCGACCGCGGTGCGAATACCTGCGGCGACTTCCACGGTGTCCGCGCCAAATTGCTTCGTAACGCGGGCACTCACAACTTCGCCCTTGAGGCGATGCGCGACGCCGCGTCGAACAGCCGCCGCCTCGACGACGTCGGCGATGTCGCCGAGAAGCACGGGAACATCACCCCGTACCATCACCACTGTTCTTCGGAGGTCGTCAACGGTTGTCGCCCGGCCGACCGCGCGAACGGTCCACTCGATTGCGCCTTGGGCAACGATTCCGCCCGAGGCGTTCAGGTTGGACTCTTCAACCGCGTGCAACACTTCATCGAGACTGATTCGCCGTGCGGCCATCCGGTCGGGATCAAGCTGGATTTGAAACTGCCGGAGGTATCCGCCGAGCCGCTCGACCGCAGACACGCCGGGCACCGCCAGAAGTCGATTCTTGATCTCGAACTCGGCCAGGTCTCGCAGCGCCATAAGGTCGGCGGCGCCTTCGTCGGCTTCCAGGGTGAATTCAAAGATCTCATTCAACCTGCCGGTGAGGCTCGAGATAAGTGGCGGATCGGTCCCTGGAGGAAGCTGCCCGGCCGCCTGGGCGACGCGTTCAGCAACAAACTGTCGAGAGCGGTAATAGTCGGCGTTCGGTTCAAACTCAATGGTGACTTGCGCCACGCCAAGCTGCGAGTTCGATCGCACACGGCGGACGTCCGGAAGGCCGGCCAGTTCAACCTCGAGCGGGATCGCGATGGCCGTCTCGAGCTCCTCCGCGCCCATGGCGGCGTTCTGAGCGATGACATTAAAGACTGGTGCGGACAAGTCAGGGAAAACGTCCCTTCTCAAGTCCTGCAGCCACACTGCGCCGATCGCCGAGCCGGCGAGCACCAGCAGCACCGTCAGCAAAGGCGCCGCCGATGACTCACGAATCGTGCGAGAAATCATGAGCGCGCCTCAGTGCGGGTCATGCTCAGCCTCGCCCTTCTCAGCTTGTGATTTCAGCAGGAACGCGCCTTCGACAACGATCTTCTCGCCCGGTGTGAGGCCGGACAGCACTTCGACCTCATCGCCGAGATCGCGTCCGCGACCAATCTTCCGGATCTCGAAGGTGCTGGCGTCCCTTGGCAGGAACACACACCACTCATTGCGGACACGCTGGACCGAAGCGACCGGCACGGTCAGAACGGGAACCTTGGATACTCCAACCGGAACCGCCGCTGTCGCGGACATGCCGGGTCGCAGAAGCCCACGTTCGTTGCGGACGTCAATCCGAATCGGGATGGTCCGGGATTCCTTTGACACTTGCCCGCCCAGCAGGCTGACAACGCCGCGAAACTGCTCGCCCGGCAGCGCAGAGAATGTGAGGCGCGCGTTGGCTCCCTTTGCGATGCGCACCGCATCTCGTTCGAAGGCATGCACGGTGAGCCACAGAGTGGACACGTTCGCAATTCGATAGGCGGGCGTCGCTGGGTCGAGCATCTGACCCTGAACGATGTTTCGCTCGAGGACCACGCCGGAGATCTGCGATCGCAAGGCAAATGTGGCCGCGTCCCGGCTTTCCGCATCGCCAGAAGCCGACGGAGGAACCCCCAGGGCCGTCAGGGCGGCGCTTGCAGCACGCATTGAGGCTTGAGCCTGCGTGCTCTCGCTCTCGGCCTCCTGCACCTCGCGTAGTGGAACGATCTTCTCCGCGGCAAGATCGCGTTTTCGCTTGAGCGCGCCTTCAGCAAGCGCGACGCGTGCCTGGGCTGACACGTACTCTGCCCGCAGCCGGCCAAGTTCAGGGCTTTGCAATTCAACGAGCGTCTGACCTGCCCGCACTCGGTCGCCGGGCGCCGCCAGGAGTCGCATGGCCCGCGCGGGCACGGGCACACCCACTTCGGCGTAGCTGCGTTCGTCCACCGCCAGTTCTCCGAGCAGCGTCACATCCTCGGCACCCGTTCTCGATTCCACGGCAGCCGTTGTGATTCGCAAGTCACGAAGCATTCCTGCGTCAACCTTGACTTCGTTCGGGTCAACGTGTGCATCCCCTGACTCTGGCGGCGAAGCACCTTTCGGCGGCTCGGCGGGCGTAACTTCGCGCCCGCCTCCACAGGCCGCGAGAGTCAGGGCCATGACAAACAAGACACACGAAAGACGGGTCATCGTAAGACTCCAGCTCGCGCATCGAGCTCGATGCGCGCAAGTGCGGCCTCCAGAAGGGCCTCAACGTATTGAGTGCGGGTGTCGATGATTTCGCGCCGTATCAGCAGCAATTCCGCAAGACCGATCTGTCCGACCTCGAAGCTGCGCGTCGCCAGGGTGACGCTTTCATCGAGTCCCGGCAGTGCATCGCGCTCCAATATCCGCACGGCTTCCGCGCGACTGTCGTATGCCTGCAAGGCCGCTGTCACCTCGATACCGATCCGAATACGCGCTGCGCTAAGTTCCGCCTTAAGTCGCGTTGCCCGAGCAAGGCCGGCCGCAACAGGTCCCTGTCCCTTAGAGAACATTGGTAGTGTGAGCGTCAGGCCGCCAAGAACGATGTTGTCGCCTTCCTCGCGTTGATACCGCGTTGCGAACCCGTAGTCGGCTCGGGTGAAACTGCGACCGAACTCTTGTTCGGCGTCGGCTTCACGAATGGCAGCTTCCAGCGCACGCAATTCGGGGCGCCGGCTTGCAGCGTCGGTGATGGCCGCGCGGTCAACCTGCGCAGCTGAAGGCAAGTCCCCGCGCAATTCGATGTCATCCTCAAGTTGAAGCAGCTCTCTTAGCTCACCGATGAGGATTGAGCGCTCGGCCACCACACCTTGGCGCTCGGCTCTGATCCGGGCGGCAGCGGATCGGGCGATGTTGACGTCGAGCACAGCCACATCGCCGGCTTGGAAGCGCCGATCCGCAATCTGCAAGACGTTGTTCGCCAACTCCAGCGAACGATCGAGAAGGCGTACGCGTTCGGAGAGCTGGAGGCCTCGAAGGAAGAAGGTCGCCGAGTCGAGCAACACAGTCCTCGTCACTTCGTCCACGTTCGCGGTGCTTTGCTCAATACCGGCTGCAGCCATGTCCCGTCGAGATGCGCGGCGGCTTCCCGGCTCGAAAGACTGGCCAATGCCGATATCGATATCCGTTGACCGGGTTCCCGAACCCTGGCGATTGCCGATGCTTGCGTCGAAGTCTGGGTTCGATTGCAGGTGATCGGCT
>Ga0137455_1000132_pt1 | contig 17554 bp, 15 predicted proteins | sample EasRivERMGT600_2_FD_102334 | JGI IMG/M metagenome (GOLD analysis project Ga0137455, IMG submission 102334) | Soil microbial communities from meander-bound floodplain in the East River, Colorado, USA - East River MetaG ERMGT600_2 | ecosystem: Environmental > Terrestrial > Soil > Floodplain ... | reverse complement strand
CATGACGCCGATGACCGGCAGCATAAACGCGATCGCGCACAGCAACAGGCAGATCTTCAGGAACCAGAATCCGACGGGTTCCGCTTTCTTCGCGTGGACGATCCAGACGACCATCATGAGCAGCGGCGTGAGCACGAGCACCGCCGACACGATCACCGGCCAGCGCACGCTCTCGACGCGCCAGCGCGAGTGCCGTTCCGCATAGCGCGACGGCCCGGCCATGACCATCAGGCCGGCATCGTTGTCGGCGAATACCGTCGACGCTTCAACTTCGTCCTCACTGCGGAACAAGGCGTCGCCGACCGGAATCAGCGTCACCGCCTTGCCGAACGCCGGCTTCACCTCGAGATGGTCGCCGTTGACCGTCACGCTCCGTCCGGACATCAGCCACTCGATGAACGCGAACGCCTGATTGCGCGGGTTGGCGTCGTGATAGTAGCCCTCGTAGCTGCGAAGCGTGGCCGCCGCGACCGTCGCTTTCGGCTTGGGCGGCGGTTCGACATCGGCCTTGAGGTAGCGGACCGCGAGCTTCGCGATGCGGCGCATCGCTTCGGGCGAGTGCGTCGAGTTCAGGAGGATGACGTAGCCGGCATCGCGCGACGTCGAATAGCCGTAGAGCGACGAAAAACCTTCGATGCCGCCGCCATGGCCCAGCATCGGGAAGCCTTCGACCTGCGTGCTGGCAATGCCGCTGCCGTATCCGGTGCGCAGTCCCGCATACGACGCGACGGTCGTGCGCGGGTGCTCCATGTTGCTGAGATATTCGGGATCGATCACGAGATCGGTTTCCGTCTCGCCCCAGTTCAGGAGCAGGTGCACCCATCGGCCAAGCTCCAGCGCCGAGGTGTGGAGATTGCCGGACGGCCGCAAATAGATTTGCGAGTACGGCACGGGCGGGCCGGTGCGATCGCGATAGCCCTTCGCAAGGATCGCTTCATCATCCTTGGTGAGCACGAAACTGCTCGTCGGCATGCCCACCGGCGTGAAGATCTTCTCCGCGATGCGATCCTCGTATTTCTCACCCGTGATCTTTTCGATCAGATATGCGGCGATGGTGTAGCCCGGATTCGAGTACGCCATCCGCGTGCCAGGCTGCCAGCGGACGACGCGCGAGTTCGGATTGATCTTCAGCACGTCCTCGAGCGGCATGTCCGGCGGATCCGAGACGTTGTACATCTCGTTGAAGTGCATGTCGTCGAAGCCGGCGGTGTGCTGGAGCAGATGAATCACGCGCACGGGATGCACCGGCTCCCAGGCGTTGTCGATGCGGATGTCCGAGGCAATCTCCGAGATCGGCGTATCGAGATCGATCTCGTCGTCCAGGTACATCTGCACGATCGCCGAGGCGATGAACGACTTGCTGATCGAGCCGGCGCGGAAGTGCGTGTGGGCGGTCACCGGCGTCTTGCGATCGCGATCGGCCAGGCCGACGCCGCCGGCCCACTCGACGCCGGACATCCGCACCAGCGCGAGACCGGCGCCGGGCACGCCGGTGTCGCTCAGCACCGTCTGCACCGCGGTCCTGAAATCCTCGACGGTCTTGGGCCATGGATCTTTATCCGGCTCCTGCGCGGACAGATAGACGCTGCAGACCGCGGCCAGAGCCGCCCCCAAGCGTATGGTTCTCATTGGCTAAGAAACTATACTGATTTCGAGATGCAATGGACGTGACGAAGCCGAACGTGCCGCGCACCGGCGCCGAGATCGGATCCGCGGCGTTGCGCGTCGAGCTCGACACCGAGCGGAAGATCAGGACGCGCAACAAGCTTCATTACCGATTCAACCACTGGCCGATCTGGATCTTCGTGTTCTTCATCGCGCCCGGGCCGCTCACGTTCGATCTGTTCGAGCGCGGCTTCGACTCGCGCCTGCTGACCTGGCTGAGCGTGGTGCTGATTGGCACCGGTATCGCCGGCCTGTTTGGCAAGCTGCCCGGCTGCGAGCCGGCGCCGTACATCATTCGCTTCACCGAAGATCGTCCGAATCCGCTCTATCGCCGGATCTGCTACACGACCGCGTGGGGAGAAGTGATTGCGTTCGCGGTGCTCAACGCCGGCGGTTTGTTGTACGCGATCGTGACAGGCGAGTGGCGACTGAAGCAGATGTACGAGTGGTTCTACTTTCCGATCGCCGGAACGTTCTGGGCGCTCGGCGCGCTCGGCCTGTTGCCGCGCGTGAAAGCCTCGACCAAGGGTGAAGGCCACGAGCGGCGCTACTTCTATGGATCGGTGTGGGCCGTCACCATCGCGCAGCCGGTGCTGTGGTTCCTCTGGAAGGCGCTGCCGCGCAGCACCACCTACGACATCCTCAAGCTCGTGATTTTCGTCGGGATCCTCGCCTTCGTCGGCAATTTGGCCCGCCTCGGATTGCTGCCGCGTACGCGACCGATCGTTCCTGGGGAGCTGGCGGTGTCAGACTAAGTGTTGCACTCGTAACTTCTTATGAAAGGTCATGAAGGCTGGGACGATTACGCGGCGTACTACGACTGGGAAAACGCACAAACCGTCGGACGTCGTGATATTGCGTTCTGGTCCGACTTCGCGCTGCGCGCTTCGTCTGGACAGGCACGCCATCGTCCTCGCGTTCTCGAACTAGGCTGTGGCACCGGCCGCGTCGCAATTCCACTTGCGAAGGCCGGTGCCACGGTCGTCGGCATCGATCGATCCGCATCGATGCTCGATCGCGGCCGGATCAAAGTGCGACGCGCGCGGGTGGGATCGCGCGTGCAGTTGATCCGCGGCGACATCCGCCATCTGCCGTTTCCCGATCGATCGTTCCCGCTCGTGATGGCGCCGTACGGCATTCTTCAATCACTACTTGATGAACGGCTGCTGTCGGCGACATTAAAGGATGTGCGGCGCGTGCTGACGCGCGACGGCATCTTCGGCATGGAGCTCGTCGCCGATCTTCCCGCGTGGGACGAGTACTCGAACCGCGTCACGCTCCACAGCCGGCGCGGCCCGCACGGCACACCGATGCGGCTGATCGAAAGCGTCACACAGGACCGCCGCAAGCACATCACCCGGTTCGAGCAGGAGTTCGTCGAGGGCACCGGCCGGCGCGTCACGCGCAAGAGATTCAGCCTCGCGTTCCGAACGCTGTCAGTTCCGCAAATGGTGCAGCGGCTGGAGGAAGCGGGATTCGAGGTCGCCGCGCTGTTGGGCGACTACCAGGGCGGGCCCTGGGATCTGCGCGCCGACGTCTGGATCATTCTTGCGCGAGCGAAAGCCAGGCCGCGGTAGGATGGATGTGATGTTCCGATCGATTGTTGCAGCCGCCATTCTCGCCGGCGCTCCGGCGCTGGCGCTGGCGCAATCCGCGTCCGCTCCGCTCGTCGTCACCGCGACCGTCGTCTCCACCTGCAAGGTGGACGTGCCGCGCTCGGCTGAAGATTCGATGTTGTCGACGATGCCGGTGATCGTGACGTGCGCTCGCCGTGGCGCCGCCGCACGCGTGCAGCGACCGTCCGCGCCTCGCCGCAGCGAAGTTCGCGACGCCGTCCTGGTCATCGATTTCTAGACCCGGCTCAGAACACCACTCGGGCAATGAGTGTGTCGACGTACTCTCCTGTACGCACGTCCTGCATCCCGCGGATGCGGCCAAACGCCGGGACGACCACGGGCGTTCGGTTGGGCGGACTGGAATCAATGTAAGCGTCGGTGCCGTTTGTGCCATTGCCCCAAATGATCCGGTGAGTGGGGTCAAGATAAATGTTGTATTCCAGGCGGTCGCTGAAGCCTGAGGTGTACATATGGCGCACGCCGTACTGACTGGAGGCCCCTGTCTCCAGTTCAATGCGGATCGCCTTCGAGCCTTGCGCCGTACTCGAGGCCGACAGATTCCCGCACGTGTAGATGACCTGGCCCAAGGCATCAGTGTCGGTTGCGGCAAGCGTGTCGTAGACCCCAAAACTCAACGGCCGGGTCTCGATTCTGCAGATGCGGTTGTTGCCTGATCCTGTTGGCGCGGCGGCCATCAGGCCGCCCGGATACTGTTCGACGGGTCCTGCACTCGGACGCGCACCGATCAGCAGCATCGCCGCCGCGACCGCGATCATGGTCGATCGGATCAACGTCATTGCGGCCCTTCCACGCAGGTCACCGCGCCAATGTCGATCATGGGTTCAACACCTTTCGGCATCCGCAGCCGCGCCTGGCACGAGTGATCCCCCCACGTCGCAGTCGCGGCATGATCGCCCGGCGGAAGATCCTCGAAGTAAAACTCACCCGTCGCGTTGAGCGGGGACGTGAAACGCTGTCCGCCAGCTTCGACCGTCAGCGTGCCGTAGGCGGCCTCGGTGCCTGTCACGGCGAGTCGCCCCGTCACCGCCCGAATCAACTTGGCCTCGAACGTGACGACCGCGCCGCCGCGGTAAGGGACCGCAATCAACTGGGACACTTCGCCCAGTCTCACTTCGACAGGCAGGTCGTCCTGGACGATGCCGATCGGGCTCGACAGGTACGAGCGCAGGTCCGGCACGAACAGCGATCCGCGCCGCCCCGTTCGCCCCGAGAGCTGATTGTTCGCCAGCACCCGAACGCCTCGTGACTGCGGCACCTTCACCAGCGCGAAGCCATCGTCCACGGGCCGCGACAGCAATAGCTCGCCGCCGATGCCGACGATGCTGCCCGCGAGGTTGACGGTGGTGAGCGTCTTGCTGTCCTGCGATCCATCGGCGCGCACGCCGAGGATGCCGCGCCGTCCCTGCACTTCGAACGTGCCCGACGTGCGGTACGGTTCCTGGGCGTCGGCGTCGATGCGGAAACCAAACCCGGGTCCCAGCGGCAGCGATCGTTGGAGGTTGACCGACGTCAACGCCTCACCCTCCGTATCGATTGAGGTGACCGCGCTGGCGATGGTTCGCCACCCGAGCGGAACCGTGAGCGAGGCAAATCCTTCCCAGGTGATTGGCATGCCGGCCCTCTCGGCACGGGTCGCATTGGCCGAGAACTGCGCGTACGACGAGAGGTTGACCGTGTATCCGAGCCGCACCAATTTGTCGTGACGGGTGGCGAGCGCGTCTTGAAACTTTGTCTTCACCGGCGTGGGAATGCGCCCGATAAAATCCGGGCTGATTTGGGAGAGGCGCGACAGGATCGCCTCCGGGCCGCCGAGTGTAAAGCCCGCCGTCAACGAGCCGAACCACCCGAGGCTCACCGACGCGGATCCGTCCGCGTTGATTTGCTCCCGGTCCGCCGGTTCGAGATACAGGTTTTGAAACTTCGGGCCGATCCACGTCGCGCGCATGTCGGCGCTGAACCAGTTCGAGATGAACCTGTACACGCTGGTCGCGGCGTAGCCTTGTGCTTTCTCGGCGGTCTGACTGGCGAGTCCTTCGATGCCAAAGGTCCCGAGGCGCCAGAGTTTCGCGTGGAATCCGGCGCCGACCATCGCGAGGTCCTTCGCGCCCTCGGCCTGGAAACCGATCGTGAGCCAATCGGCGAGACCGATGTTGTGGATCGCCGTACCCAGGGTGCGTCCGTACTCGACCGTCGTCGCGGCGGAGGTTCGCTCCAGGCCGACGACGTACGAATAATCCTGTTCGCCGCCTTTGAGCAGCTGCGTCGAGAGGTAAAACCCAAGGTTGATCGATTGCTGCCGGCCGAGCGTGTCACGAATGATCACGCGCGCGTTGCCGAGACCCGCCTCGATCGGCAGGTCGCTGAGCGTGAAGCGGCCCGGCGGCAAGCGCACCGTCGACACCAGGCGGCCATCCACGTAAACGTCGGCGATCGACGGCGTGCGCACCGCGCCTCTCACTTCCGGCATTGGGTAGATCGAGTAATAGGGATCGAGATCCTGCTGCGTCGACACGCTGAAGCCCCCGACCACCGGCGTGCTGCCGAGCGTGGTCGATCGTCCGATGGTGTCGCCCAACACCCACCGGCGCCGGCCGCCAACCTGATCGACGGTCAGGCTGGTGAGTCCGGGAGTGATCACGCCGGCTTCGTCCACGCTCGCCGCGCTCTCGAGCAGCGCACCGAAGAGACGGATGCCGAGCTCGCCATACCCGGCGGTGCTGTCGTCGCTCGACCAGTTGGCGGAATAGTTCAGGAAGATCGCCGAGTTCGATTGCACTTTCCATCCCGGTGGCCGCGGGTTGGAGATCATGTAGCTCGTCGCGGCCATCAGCGATGGATCCGCGGAGATCAGCAGTCGAATTTGATCCTGGTCGAGTTGAAAGTTGACCAGTGGCGCCAGCGATGCCAGCGATACTCGCATCGTCGTGTCGGGCGGGAACGCCCGGCGCTGCCCGCCAGTCAGCTGTTGCAGACCGGCGGCGATGAGCACCGATGGATCGACCCACGGACCGTCGGGCGTCAGGATGACGTCGACGTCGCCCTTGGACTCTTCGTTGACGATGAGGGCCCACACCGCGCGCTCTTGTGCAGAGGCCGGCGCCGCGGCGAGGATCGACGCGGCGGCGATCAGCCCTAGCGCGCGGCGCACGCCGCCGGGGAAACCTGGCCGGCCCCCTTCAGCGACGTGTTGTGCCCGAACACTTCGACCGCCACTGCCGTCGTCGATCCGCATTCGCCCGCGGTCATTGGCACTTCGAAGACTCGCGTCGCGCCAGGCAGCACGTACCATCCCGGTCCGTCTTTGGAGAACGTCGGCGCGTTCGACGCGCCCGTGCCCTTGATCGCAATGTTCTCGACGTTGATGTGAAGGTTGCCGGTGTTGCGGACGCGAGCGCGCACGCGGCCGCCTTCAATCGTGACGCCTTCGAGGACGGCGGTGCGCGCCGGCTTGGCCGGACGCACGAACACCGGGATGCCGATCTTGGTGCGGATCGCGACGGCGTTACTCGCCGGCGTGGATTGATCCGGCAACTCCTCGACGAACAGTCGGAACGATTGCTCGACGTCGCGCGCGGCCCCCGCGTTGAAGCCAATACGGATGTTGCGCGACGTGCCGCCAGCGAGCTCGACCAGTTTTGGAAAGAACGTCACGTCGCTCGACGGCTTCAGGATCATCGTGCCGCGCTCGTCTTCGGACCACGTGAACACCGTGATCTCGAAACGCAACGGCGCCTTGCTCAAGTTGCGCAGCGTCACCAGCGCGCTGGTTGCCGACGCCGAGAGATTGATCTCCGTGGGCGTGACGGTGAAGTTGGACGCCGCGGCGGTCAGGGGCGCGACGAGCAGCGCCGCGAGCGCGCCGGAAATGAGTCGGAGCATGATCCCTCTCCCGCCTAAAAGTTGACCGTCGCGACGACTGTGTCGGTGTAGTTGCCCACGGTCGCGTCTTGAGCCGCCGCAATGCGGCCATAGGCAGTAAACGTTCGCGGATTACGGTTCGGCGCTGCGGGAATATCGAGGGCGGTGTCGAGGCTGTTGCCCCAGACGGTGGAACGCGTGGTGTCCTTGTAGATCTCGTAGGCCAGATATTCGCCCGCACCCTGGTTCATTCGCCGGGAGGTGCCCTCGGCATTGCTACCCGGATTCAAGCCGACTTTCGCAACCGCGCCCTTCGTGCAGGTGACCACGATCGTGCCGACGCCGTCGAGCGGCGCGGTGGCGTTGGCGGCGACTGGGTCATACGCGCCGAAGTTCACGGGCGTCGTCGAGATGGTGCAGTTCTTCGACACGCTCGCGCTGACCGTCAGCGACGCCGTGGCGGTTTGCGCCTCGAGTCCGTTTGGTGCGAGCGCCGAGACCGCGACGATATTTGCCAAGACCAACAAAATCCGGCGCATGCGACCCTCCTTGGGCAACGGCGAAGGTCGTGCTCGCAAGAATCCTGCCTCCGGCCGAAGTCGCGAAACCCGCGAATTTCTGGCGCGAATCACGATACCGTCCCGCGCGTCCGCAGTGGCTCCCCCAGCCCTCTGGAACTTCCCACGGAATACGGTGAGCGGCGACCGAGTCCCTTCGTCCTGAGAGCAGCGACGCCGGCCCGAGCTCGAGGGACCCATTGGTCGCCTTGACAGCGCGATGTAAACTAATGGGTCCACATCGTTTAGAGCGATTTTTCTCAGGAGTTTTCCAAATGTCAGGCCATTCCAAGTGGCACACGATCAAACACAAGAAGGGCGCGGCCGACGCCAAGCGCGGCAAGATTTTCACGCGCCTGATCAAGGAACTGACGGTCGCGGCCCGAAGCGGCGGCGGCGACCCGGGCATGAACCCGCGCCTGCGCACCATCATCGCGGCGGCCAAAGAAGTGAACATGCCGGCCGACAACATCAAGAAGGCGATCCAGCGCGGCACGGGCGAGTTGCCCGGCATCATCTACGAAGAGATCACCTACGAGGCGTACGGCCCCGGCGGATCGGCGCTCATCATCGAAACGATGACCGACAACAAGAACCGCACGGTCGGCGAGTTGCGCCACATGCTCGAGAAGCATGCCGGCAATCTCGCCTCCACCAACGCGGTGGCGTGGATGTTCTCGAAGAAGGGCCTGATCGTCGTCGAGAAAGCCAAGGCTGATGAAGAGAAGCTGTTGAGCATTGCGCTCGAAGCCGGCGCCGACGACATGTCGGATGAAGGCGACAACTGGGAAGTGCTGAGCGATCCGGGCGCGTTCGAAGCGGTTCGCGAGGCGGTGAAGGCGTCCGGCGTCGAGCCGGCCAGCGCGCAGGTGGCGATGCTGCCGCAGAATTACGTCAAGCTGACGGGCGCGCCGGCCAACCAGATGATCCGCCTGATGGATGCGCTCGACGATCACGAAGACGTCAAGCAGGTCTGGTCGAACTTCGACATCGAGGAGAAGGAGATCGAGGCCTCACTGGCGTGAGGGTCTTCGGCATCGACCCCGGCTCGGCCCGCACCGGTTACGGTTGTATTGACAGCGACGGACGCCGTCATCAACTCGTTGGGTGCGGCGCCGTTCGCGCGGGGGCCGGCGCCACGTTTCCCGATCAGTTGTCGATCATCTACCGCGAGCTCTCGGCGCTGCTCGCCGAGCACCGGCCGGAGTGCGTGGCCATCGAAAACATCTTCTACGCGATGAACGCGCGCAGCGCGCTCAAGCTCGGGCACGCGCGCGGCGTCGCGATGCTCGCCGCGATCGAGGCCGGCGTGGTGGTGGTCGAATACACGCCCGCCGAGATCAAGCGCGCCATCGTCGGCTACGGCCGCGCCGAGAAACCGCAGGTCGCGCAGATGGTGAAGATGCTGCTGGGCCTCGACACGATCCCGCAGCCGCACGACGCGACCGATGCGCTCGCGGTGGCGATCTGCCATTTGCACAACGGGAAAGTCCCCGGGAGGCCGGGACTTAAGTCCCGGCCTTCTGGCGCAAAGACCAACGGCAACGGCCATCTGAAACGATGGCGCGATTACCGCCCAAGCAAATGATCGCTCGGCTCAGCGGCAAGGTCCTCGAGAAGCATCCGAATCGCGTGATCGTTGATGTGTCCGGCGTCGGCTACGACGTGCAGGTTCCCCTCTCGACGTTCTACGGATGCGGCGACGCCGGCGCGGCGATCGCGCTGCGCATCCATACGCACGTGCGCGAGGATCAACTCTCGCTCTATGGGTTTGCCACCGAGCTCGAGCTCGTGATGTTCGAGAAGCTGATCGCCGTGAGCGGCATCGGACCGAAGCTCGCGTTGTCGGTGTTGTCGGGGATCGAGCCGCGCGATCTCGCGGGCGCGATTCTGCGCAACGACATCGCTCGACTCACCGCGATCCCCGGCGTCGGCAAGAAGACCGCCGAGCGCATCTGCGTCGAGCTGCGCGATCGGCTGCCGAAGACGATCGACGCCACACCGGCGTCGCCCGGCGATTCGCTGCGCGAAGATCTCGTCTCGGCGCTCGCCAATCTCGGCTACCATCGCCAGGCGATCGACAAGGTGCTCGACAAGCTGACCGGCGCGAAGAGCGACGCAAAATTCGAAGACGTGCTGCGGGCCGCGCTCAAGGATCTCTCACGCGCATGACCGATCCCAGGATTCTGACCGCGTCGCGTGTCGAAGACGACGCGCAGGACGAGGGCCTCCGGCCCAGGCGGCTCGACGACTACATCGGGCAGGATCGCATCCGCGAGCAGCTGCAGGTCGCGATCGAAGCGGCGAAGCAGCGCGGCGAAGCGCTCGATCACACGCTGCTCTACGGACCGCCGGGACTCGGCAAGACAACGCTCGCCTACGTGATCGCCAACGAGCTGGGTGTCGCGATGCGCACCACGGCGGGCCCGGTGATCGAGAAGCCGGGCGATCTCGCCGGCATCCTCTCGAACCTGCAGCCTCGCGAGGTCCTCTTCATCGACGAGATCCACCGCCTGCCGCCGGCGATCGAAGAGATCCTCTATCCGGCGATGGAGGATTTCGAGCTCGACATCGTGATCGGCCAGGGCCCGGGCGCGCGCTCGGTGAAGGTGCCGGTCGAGCCGTTCACGCTGGTCGGCGCGACGACGCGCGCGGGGCTGTTGACGTCGCCGCTGCGGGCGCGCTTCGGCATCGTGCAGCGCCTGGATTTCTATTCGCCGTCGGACATCGAGGAGATCGCGCGGCGGTCGGCGCGCATCCTCGGCATCCCGATGGATGACGCCGCCGGGAAGGACATTGCCAGCCGCTCGCGCGGCACGCCGCGCATCGTCAATCGCCTGCTGAGGCGCGTGCGCGATTACGCGCAGGTCAGGGCCGACGGCAAGGTGACGCTCGAGGTCGCGCGCGCCGCCATGACGCTGCTCGACGTCGACGCGTATGGCTTCGACGAGAGCGATCGCCGTTTGCTGCTGACGGTGATCGACAAGTTCGGGGGCGGGCCGGTGGGACTCGGCAGCCTCGCGGCGGCGCTCAGCGAAGAAGCCGACGCGATTGAAGACATCTACGAGCCGTATCTGATTCAGATCGGCTTCCTGGAACGCACACCACGCGGGCGGCTGGCGACAGCGCGCGCCTACGAATACTTCGGGCGCGCCGTGCCCGGGAGGGGGTTGTTTTGAACGTCCGCCGTGTCGAGATCAAGAGCCTGGCCGTCTACGTGCCGCCGCGCGTGCTCACGAACGCCGACCTCGAGAAGATGGTCGAGACGACGGACGAATGGATCATGCAGCGCACCGGCATCCGCGAGCGGCACATTGTCGATCCGGGCGTGGCGACGAGCGATCTGGCGACGATAGCGGGACGGGAAGCGATCAAGAAAGCGGGCCTGACTCCTGACGACATCGACGTAATCGTCGTCGGCACCGTGACGCCGGACATGTTGTTCCCGAGCACGGCGTGCCTGGTGCAGGCGAAGCTGGGCGCCGGCAAGGCGTGGGGATTCGATCTCTCGGCGGCGTGCTCCGCGTTCACCTATGCGCTGACGGTCGGCAACAGTCTCGTCGCGTCGGGCGGCGCGAAGCACGCGCTCGTCATCGGCGCCGACGTGATGTCGAGCATCATCGATTACACCGATCGCGCGACCTGCGTGTTGTTCGGCGACGGCGCCGGCGCGGTGGTGCTCGGGCCATCGGATGACCCGAACATCGGCATCCTCGACTTCGAACACAAGATCGATGGCAACGGCGGCCCCGCCCTGTGCATGCCCGCCGGCGGCAGCAAGCTGCCGGCGTCGCACAAGACCGTCGACGAGCGGCTGCACTACGTCAAGCAGGACGGACAGACGGTGTTCAAGTTCGCCGTGCGCAACACCGGCGAGATCTGCGCGCGCCTGTTGAAGCGGCACAACCTTACCGGCGATGATCTCGCGCTGTTCGTGTCGCACCAGGCGAACAAGCGCATCATCATGTCGGCCGCCGAGCGCATCGGGATGCCCGAAGAAAAAGTCATCATCAACATCGACACCTACGGCAACACCACCGCGGCAACGATCCCCCTCGCGCTCAACACCGCGGTCGAGACCGGCCGCTTGAAGAAGGGCGATTTGATCCTGCTGACGTCGGTCGGCGCAGGCTTCACCGTCGGCTCGGTCCTCGTTCGCTGGGGAATCTAAGCTGTCTTAAAACGGCACGTTAGGGGCTGCCGGAATCATCTGTCAGCCCCTTGTAAGTCACTCTCCCGCCTGGATTTGTCGTTAATATCCCTTAACGACACAAGAATTCGGATCGAACTCAGGAAAGAACACAGTTTGGTAAGTCATTTAAATACTGATATTTAGACTGACAGAACTTGGCAACTGTGTGCAGGTATGTTTCTAAACGGAACACTCCATACATGTATAACAAAGAGTAAATAAGTATTAATAGTCGTTTATAGTCATATAAAGTTCTACAATTGCGACGTTTGGCGGGTGGCTGAGCCATTGGCCTAACCCTTGCTGAACAAAGAAACCGATAATGATCCGCAACTGGCTCCCCCGCCCAATAGTTGCGCTGGTCGCGATGCTGGCAATTGCCTGCGCCGCGACCACCGCTTACGCCCAGGACAAGCTCGATCGCGCGCTGCGCGAGGGCAAGCGTTCGGGCACCACGCAACACGTCATCATGAAAGCCAAGCCCGGTTACGAAGCCTGGGCGCGCGAGCTGCTCGCGCAGCATGGCAAGAACATCGATGCGGAGCTCCCGAGCATCGGTGCGCTGGCGGTTGAACTTTCAGCGACCGAGCTCGACCTCTGCAAGAGCTCGGTATTCGAAGGCTGTTCGGAAGATTCATACGTGTCGTCGAGCGCCGGTCAAAGGACCGCACCGCGCCGGGCAAAGAAGAATGCGCCGGCCGAGACAGTAATACCCGCGAGCCCCCTGGCGAACTACAGCGCGCCGGCGATCAACACGCTGCTCGGCACGCTCGGCCTCACGCCGTCGGCGAGCTTCGGGTACGGCGTCACGGTCGCGTTGATCGATTCGGGTATCTATCCCTCGACCGCGTTCTCGGGGCGCATCAAGGCGTTCTACGACTTCACGGGCGGCACCATTCAGTCGAAGCCCGCCTTCGACGATTACGGTCACGGCACGCACGTCGCCGGTTTGATTGGCGGCCTGCCGAACCTGCTGGACGTCGAATACGAAGGTGTCGCGCCGGCGGTGCAGTTCGTCGGCCTCAAGGTTCTCGATCAGAACGGCGGCGGCCGCACCAGCGACGTGATTCGCGCAATCGAGTTTTCGATCGCCAACAAGCGGAAGTTCGGCATCGACATCATCAACCTCTCGCTCGGCCACCCGATCTTCGAGCCGGCCGCGACCGACCCGCTCGTCCAGGCGGTTGAGAAGGCCACGAAGGCGGGGATCATCGTCGTGGCGTCGGCGGGCAACCACGGCGTCAACGACGAGGGTGAGATTGGTTTCGCGGGCGTGACCTCACCCGGCAATGCGCCGTCGGCGATCACCGTTGGCGCGTCGGATCACAACGCGACGCTGACGCGCGATGACGATCGCATGGCCGCCTACAGCTCGAACGGCCCGACGTGGTACGACGGCCTTGTCAAGCCGGACGTCGTCGCGCCGGGACACTTCCTCGCGTCCGAGGCGGCGCCGAACAGCTCGCTCTTCAAGGCCTATCCGACGCTGCGCGCCAAGGGCAAGACGGGTAAGGACTTCATGAATTTGTCGGGCACCAGCATGTCGGCCGGTGTCGTCAGCGGCGTCGTCGCCGTGCTGAAGCAGGCGAACGGCGACCTCACGCCGAACCTCGCGAAGGCGGCGTTGCAGTACACCGCGATCCCGATGCACGACGAAGACGGCGCGGTGTATAGCCCGCTTCGCCAGGGCACCGGCGAAGTGAACGCGCTCGGCGCGGTCAATCTCGTCAGCGCGATCGATGCGCGCATCCACGGCACGAGCACCCCCTGGGTGTCGATTGCGCCGTTCACGACCATCGCCGGCCAGACCTACGCGTGGGCGAAGAACATCGTGTGGGGCGACAACATCGTGTGGGGCGACTCGGTGTACTACAACCTCCCGATCTTCGGCCTCAACATCGTGTGGGGCGACAACATCGTTTCGGGCACCCAGGTTGTCTGGGGCGACGACGCCGGCAACATCGTCTGGGGCAACAACATTGTCTGGGGCGACAACATCGTCTGGGGCGACAACATCGTGTGGGGTGACAACATCGTCTGGGGCGAGAACATCGTCTGGGGCGAGAACCTGTTGAAGCCGCTCAACACGCTGAACCGCGCGTTCGCCGACGACAACATCGTGTGGGGCGACCTCGCCGATGACAACATCGTCTGGGGCAACACCGATGGCGACAACATCGTCTGGGGCAACAGCGCCGACGACAACATCGTGTGGGGCAATCGCTCGAGCGATGACGACAACATCGTGTGGGGCAACAAGGCGTCGGGCAACAACGGAAAGGGTGGCAAGCAGTAATGGAGAAGATGCCCTACCAGCCGGACATGGATCGCCCCATGACGACGACGGCGACGATTGCCAGTGACTGGCGCAACGCGCTGCCGGTGTTGACCGGCAAGAAGGTCACTCTGCGCGAGCTCGAAGTTTCGGATGCGCCGTCGCTCTTCGCGATGCTGACGCCCGAGGAAGTTTCGCGCTTCATCTCGCCGCCGCCGACCACGGTCGAAGGCTTCGAGAAGTTCATTCTGTGGGCCCACTCAGAACGCGAAGCCGGCCGCTACGTGTGCTTCGCGGTCGTGCCGCACGGGATGGACACCGCGATCGGATTGTTCCAGGTGCGTCAGCTCGAGGCCGGATTCGCCTCGGGCGAATGGGGCTTCGCGCTCGGCTCGGCCTTCTGGGGCACGGGCATGTTCATCGACGCCGGACAACTGGTGGTAGATTTCGCAGTTGAGACGCTCAACGTCGGCCGGCTCGAAGCGCGCGCCTGCGTCGCCAACGGCCGCGGCAACGGCGCGCTCCGCAAGCTGGGCGCGGTCCAGGAAGGCGTGCTCCGCCGGTCATTCCTCAAGAACGGTGAGTTCCTGGACCAAATGCTCTGGTCCATCCTTGCCGAAGAGTGGCGACAGGCGAAGGCCGTGTGGGGCCCTGGCCTCATCCACTAACGCTCCCGCGCACTAACGCTCTCGAGCAGTTGTGTAAACGTAGCGAAGGTGGTCGGGCTGGAGTAAGCTATTCCGGCTCGATTGGTATTCCTTGAAAGTCATTTGAAGTACTTGAACGACGTGGGTGTCTGACACAGTTCGGACTCTGGAATCTTGCATGCAATTGATCGTTAGGTTCTGGCGGACGCTGGCCGTGTCGCTCGCAGTGAGCCTACTGGCTGTTGCTCCGTCTGCCGCGGGCAACACCGATGATGCGGTGAAGGCGGCGGTCGCCTCCGGCCAGTCGGCGCGCGTCATCATGCAGTTTGCGACGACGGCGGAGCGCGATGCCGCGTTCACGCGCCTGCTCGATCGCGGCGCCGCGGTTCGCGCCGTCGACACGGAAGGGGGTCCGGCGCTCGTCGTCTTCGGCAGCGCGGCGTCCTTCGCCGGCGAGATCGGGCACGCTACTCAGGTTTCTCTCGACGCCGGCGTTCGCGTGCTCGCAAGCGCGCCCGCGCGGGACACCTCGGCGCGCAAGTCGACAGCGTTCGGCAGCGCGCCCTCGACGATCAGCGCATCCCATATCGGCATCTCGGTCGCCATCGTCGACTCGGGGATCGCGCCGCACGCGGATCTTCCGCTGAGCCGCATTCGCGCTTACAAGGATTTCGTCAGCGGCGGCCGCACGCCGGTCGACAACTGCGGCCACGGCACGCACGTCGCCGGCATTGTCGCGGGCAGCGGAGCGCATTCAAACGGTCTCTATGCCGGCATCGCGCCGGTCGTCGACATCGTCGCGCTACGCGTCCTCGGCGACGACTGCGCGGGGAACACCAGCGACGTCATCGACGCGCTCGAGTGGATCGCGCGCAATCACGAGACCTACAAGATCAAGGTCGTCAACATTTCGCTCGGACACGGCGTGCTCGAATCGATCTTCACCGACCCGCTCGTGCAGGCGGTGGAGCGCCTGTCGCGCAAGGGCATCGCGGTCGTGACCGCGGCCGGCAATAAGGGCGTCAACCCCACGACTCATGGGCCGGGCTACGGCGGCGTCGGCGTGCCGTGTAATGCGCCGTCGGCGATTTGCGTCGGCTCGCTCGACACGCAGGGCACGCCTGACCTCACCGACGATCGCGTCTCCGAGTCGAGCTCGCGCGGCCCGACGCGCTTCGATCTGCAGGCCAAGCCCGATCTCGTGGCGCCGGGCGTGAACATCGTGTCGCTGGCCGTGCGCGGCAGCCGCCTGTTCAACGAATTCGAGAACCTGCGCGTGCCTGGCGCAACCGGCCAGCCGGAATACCTCTCGCTGTCGGGCACCAGCATGGCGTCACCGGCGGTGGCCGGCGCCGCGGCGCTGCTGCTTCGCGAGAATCACGCCCTCTCGGTTCACGCGCTGAAGATCTCGCTGCAGTTCACCGCGCGGCTCGTGCCGCTGACCGACGTCCTGACGCAGGGCGCAGGCGCGTTGAACATTACCGGCGCGCTGACGCTCGCCGAGGCGATCAATCCCAGCGTGCCTCGTGGCGCGAACTGGATTCGCCACAGACTCACGGCCGCGAATCGCGACCCGGCCGGCAACACGATCAACTGGAGCCGCCGCATCATTTACGGCGATCGCTTCGTGAAGCCGCACTACGCCGAGCTGCACCTGTTCCGCTGGGACGACGATCTGGTCTGGTCTTACGACTTGCTCTCCAGCGGCATCGACTGGGCGCACCAGGCCGGCGACAACATTGTCTGGGGCAACGACGACAACATCGTCTGGGGCAACGGCGACAACATTGTCTGGGGTAACGACGACAACATCGTGTGGGGCAACCAGGCCGACGACAACATCGTCTGGGGCAACGACGAGAGCGACAACATCGTCTGGGGCATCGACGACAACATCGTGTGGGGCAACGCCGCCAACATCGTCTGGGGCAACAGCGACGACGACAACATCGTCTGGGGCAACAGCCACCTGCGCGACGTCTGGGCGTCGAACGTGCTGTCCGGCTTCTGGGAAGACAACATCGTGTGGGGCAACATCACCCGCGACGCGATGGACAACATCGTGTGGGGCAACGCCGCCGACAACATCGTGTGGGGCAAATGTGCCGCCGCGAACAACATCGTCTGGGGCAACCGCGATGCGGACAACATCGTGTGGGGCAACGACACTGTCTGGGGCAATTGCGACGCCAACATCGTATGGGGCAGCGGTGATGACAACATCGTATGGGGAAATAAAGTGCTGACGGGCGGGAGACGCTAATGGAAAAGTTTGCGTACCAGCCCGAGCTCGAGCGCGCCGTGACCATGGCGACGCCGTCGACGGCGACCGACTGGCGCGCGAGCCTGCCGGTGCTCGCGGGAGCGAACTTCATGCTCCGCGAGCTGCGTGCCGAGGATGCGCCGGCGCTGCTCGCCATGCTCAGCACCGAAGAGGTGTCGCGGTTTATTTCGCCGCCGCCGACCACGGTCGAAGGCTTCGAGCTCTTTATTGCGTGGACATTGCGCGAGCGCGAGAAGGGCAACCACGTCTGCTACGGCGTCGTGCCGGCCGGCATGACGACCGCGGTGGGACTCTTCCAGCTGCGCGCGCTCGAGGCCGGCTTCGGATCGTGCGAATGGGGCTTCGCGCTCGGCTCGCAGTTCTGGGGCACGGGCCTGTTCGTCGACGGCGCGAAGGCGGTGCTGAATTTCGGCGTCGACGTGCTCGGCGCGCAGCGGTT
>Ga0137455_1000131_pt1 | contig 17563 bp, 11 predicted proteins | sample EasRivERMGT600_2_FD_102334 | JGI IMG/M metagenome (GOLD analysis project Ga0137455, IMG submission 102334) | Soil microbial communities from meander-bound floodplain in the East River, Colorado, USA - East River MetaG ERMGT600_2 | ecosystem: Environmental > Terrestrial > Soil > Floodplain ... | reverse complement strand
GTACGAACCGTCTCGACGATCCCATCGCGGAGCGCGGCCGTGGGGAACCCCTCGAAGCGAGCCCACCGCACGTCCTGGTCGCGGCCGACGCCGAGAAGCTCCACCGGGGTGCCCTCGAGGAGCGCGTAGACGGCGACCTGGAGGTGCTGGCCCTTGAGCATCGCCGTCGCCTTGACCTTGCCGTCGAGCTTGCCTCCGGTCTTGTAGTCGCCGACGACGCGGCCCGCGGGGCCTTCCACGATCCGGTCGAGCCGCGCGGCGAGCGGCGGCAGCTCGTGAAGGCTCTTGGTCGAGCGTTGGACCTCGACCTCCAGGATGCGCTGTCCCTCGGCGTCCATGCGGCTGAGATCGCCGGCGAGGAAACCGTCGAGCGCGCGGCGCCACAGATCGGACTCGACCCGATCGACGACGGGAAGGGGGCGGGCACGCGCCGCCGCGAACTCCTCCGCTCGCGCCGCCCACGCCTGGCGGAGGAGCTCCCGGGCCCGCTCGATGCGTGCCGGAAGCCCCGGCTCGCCGAAGCGTCCCTCCGCGGCCAGTCGCTCGTACGTCTCTTTCAGGACGTCGTGCACGAGCAGGCCCAGCTTCTGGCGGGACGGGTCGTAGGGGGAGTCCACGCGATCGGCCGGCTCGATCTCCAGCCGATGTTCGAAGAAGAATTGGAGCGGGCACCTGGCGAGGGTCTCGAGCTTCGACACGGACAGCGCGCGGGGGTTGCGCGGGGCGCCGACGCGGCCGTCGTAGCGGAGATCGCGCGGATCGAAGGCGTCGGTCGCGCCGACCCAGGCCACACCGGCCGCGAGCTCCGGCCGCCTCGCCCGCACCGCCGCCGCGGCGTCGGCGCCCGTGTCCGCCGCGAGGGCGGCCAAGACCAGCTCGTCCTCGGCGCGCAGCACCGCGGGATCCCGCGCGAGCGCCTCGAGGCGGGACCGGGGATGCGCGGGGAGCGAGCGAGGCGCCGGGGCACCGGCCGCCCTCTCGATGTCCCGCACCGCGAGGGAACGGACGACCGGCCGCCCGTGGTCGTCCGCGCGCCGCCACGACACGTCGATCGAGCGCTTCGCAGCGCCGAGCGTCATCGCCAGCAGAAGGCGCTCCTCGCCGTCGTTGTCGAGGCGGACGGGGACGGGCCGCCCGGACGCGGCACGCAGGCGCCGCCTGGCGTCGTCGGGGAGGAACGGGTCCTCGCGGGGGACGCGCGGCCAGACCCCGGCATTCATCCCGGCGAGCACGACGTGATCGAAGGTCACCCCGCGCGCCTGCATCGCGTCGAGCAGGCGGGGCCCCCCGCCGTCATGCCCGAGAGGGGCGAGGGTGGCCGCGTCGACGCGCGCGGTGAAGAAGGCGTCGGCCTCCGCGGGGGAGACCTCGCGGGTCTCCCCGAGGTCGAGCTCGATCGACCTCATCGCCTCGCAGATCGCCGCGAGGCGCGCGGCCGCGTCGGCCTCGACGCCCGCCGCCAGGGCCGCGAGCGTGTCGGCATGCGACGACCAGCGCGCGGCGGGCCGATCCTGCGCCGCGGCGACGCGAACCAGCGCTTGGGAGACGGCGGGCTCGCGTCGCAGCGACGAGGCGAACGACGTGTGCCAGCGCACGCCGGAGTCGAGCAGCAGCGCCTCGACCGCGGAGGCGTAGGGGCCGAACGTCCTCACGATCACCGCCTGCTCGTGAGGCGGCGCCCCCTCCGCGATGCGCGCGAGCACGATGGACACGGCGTGCAGCAGCTCCGCGCGCGCGCCCTGGGCGTCCGCCAGGCGTACCTCCTTCGCGCGCAGGTCGGGGAACTCCCCCTCCTCGATCGCCGGCTTGAGCAGGACGCCTTGACGCCCCGCGTCGAGGGCGCGCACGAGGTCCTCGTGCACGCCGATCAGCTCGTACGCGCCGTGGTGGTAAACCGCCGCGTAGCGGGCGGCGAATGGCGCCGCGAGAGGTGCCGCCGCCTGGGCGAGCCCGGCCTCGTCGCCGATGCCGCAGCCGGCCAGCTCGTCCCACGCCCTGGTCCAGCGACCGTACAGGCCGCCGATCTCCGAGGCGGGAAGCGCGGCCGGGTCCACGCCCGCGTCGCGCAGATCGGCCAGCGTCCCCGCCAGCGCGGGGCGCGCGACCGGGCGCTCGCGGACGAAATCGAGTAGGGGGCCGTTCGAGGCCCGGTCGAGGACGCGCGCGAGGAGCACGTCCTCGATCGACACGTCGGCGACCCGCAGCAGCCGCCCCGAGCGCGCGAGGATCGTCCTCGCGAGCGCGCGATGGGTGAAGACGTCGATCCCGATCGCGGCGCCCAGGCGGGCCGCGACCCTCCGCTGGACGTGATCGGCCAGGCGGTTCGTGGGAACGACCACGAGGACCCGGGCGAGCGGGTCGGACGCTTTCGCGCGCGCGATCCGGTCCAGAAGCTCGGCTTCGAGAGCCCAGGGATCGGGATGGGTCACGATCGTCACGGCGGAACCCCGCGGGAAGGCAGGCAGAGTATAAGAGGGACGACGTGTTCGAAATCGCCAAGCCCTTCCTGCTCTCGATCGCCCTCGGGCTCGCGATCGGAATCGAGCGCGAGCGCTCGCACAAGGGCGCCGAACCGGAGTACGCCCTCGGCTCGCGAACCTTCACGCTCGTGGCGCTGCTGGGCACGCTGGCGGCCCACGTCGGGAACCCGGGGATCGCCGCCGTGCTGGGTCTGTTCGTGGCAGGGCTCATCGTGGCCACGTACCTGCGCGGCCACCGTGAGGCGAACGGAGGACTGGGCGCGACGACGGAGGTCGCGGCGATGGCGACCTTCGGCGTCGGCTGGCTCGCGCACGGCGAGCCGCGCCTCGCGGCGATGGTCGGCGTCGGCGTCCTCGCCATCCTGTGGCTACGCCCCAAGATCCACGCCTTCGCGCACGAGGGGCTCTCCGACACCGAGGTGAATTCGGCGCTCCTGTTCCTCGTGATCGCGCTCGTCGTCCTGCCCCTGCTCCCCGACCGGGCCGTGGACCCGTGGGGGCTCTTCAACCCCGCCCGCCTCTGGCTGATCTTCACCTTGATGTGCGGCGTGGGGTTCGCCGGCTACATCGCCGTGCGGGCGATGGGGCCCGCTCGGGGCCTGGCAGCCGGAGGCTTCGCTGCCGGCCTCGTCTCCTCGACGGCGGTGACGCTGTCGTACTCGCGCCGGGCCCGGGACCATGGGGACGCCGCGGGACCGCTTGCGACCGGGATCGTGCTGGCGAACGTGGCCTCCGCCCTGAGCGTGCTCCTCGTCGTCGCGGTGGCGAACCGCGATCTGCTCCCGAAGGCCTCCGTCCTCATGGGCGCTCCCATCGGCGTGGGCCTGCTCGGAACGGCGGCCGCGATCTGGTGGCTGCGGCGGAACGAGACGCATCGCCCGCAGGCGCCGCTTCAGCTCTCCAATCCACTGGAGCTGCGTTCCGCGCTGATCCTGGCGGTCGTTCTCGCGGCGATCCTGACCGTTTCCGAGCTCGCCCGCCGATGGCTCGGCCCCTCCGGCGTCGTGGCGACGGCGGCGCTGGCCGGGTCCACCGACGTCCAGTCGGCGACGCTCGCGGCGGCGACGATCCTCGCGAACGGATCCATCACCGTTGAGGTCGCGCTCCTCGCGATCCTGCTCGCCTACCTGGGGAACATGGCCCTCAAGCTCGGCATCGTCGCCGTCGTCGGCGGCCGCAGCCTGCTTCTGCCGACGGCGCCTCCCCTGGTCGGCATGGCCGCGGCCGCAGTCGCGGCGTATTTCGCCATCCGATGACCCGGTACGGGACGTAGACAGGGCGATGCGTCGCGTGTTGGCTTCCCTCGCTCTGCTCGCTGCGGCCGGCGCCGCCCGGGCCCACGAGTTCTGGATCGAGCCGTCCCGTTACGAGCCCGCTCCCGGGGAGCTGGTGAAGCTGAGGCTATTCGTCGGCGAGAACCTCGAGGGGGAGGGCGTGCCGCGCAACGAGGTCTGGATCGATCGATTCGACGCGATCCGCGACGGCACCCCGGCGCGGATCGCCGGCCTCGACGGGAGCGACCCGGCGGGACTGGTGCGGCCGGATCGTGAGGGCCCGATCGTCGTCGCGTACGCGAGCGTCCCCACCTACATCGAGATCGACCCGGCGAAGTTCGAGACGTATCTGGAGGCCGACGGGCTCGACGCCCCCAAGGCCGCGCGCGCGAAGTCGGGTGCCTCAGGCTCGCCGGGCCGCGAGCGTTTCTCTCGGTGCGCCAAGGCCCTTCTCTCGGTCGGGGGAAGGTCGGGCATGTCGGTGACCAAGCCCGCCGGCCTGACGCTCGAGCTGGTTCCCGAGTCCGATCCCCACACGCTGAAGCCGGGTGACCCTCTCACCGTGCGACTCTGGTACCTCGGCAAGCCGCTGGCGGCGGCGCTCGTCAAGGCGCGGGACCGGGTCCAGGCGGCGGAGCCGATCGAGATCCGCACCGACGCGTCGGGGCGGGCGACGCTCCGCCTTCCGCGCGCCGGGAGGTGGCTGATCCACGCCGTCCACATGACCGCCGCCCGGGGCGACCCCCGGGCGGACTGGGAGAGCTTCTGGGCCTCGCTGACTTTCGATATTCCGCCGGGAAGCTAGCGTCCTCGCCGGCAGCGGCGATCGCGACGCTGCTGCTCGGTGTGGTGCTGGGTGGCGCCGGCTTCCTGGGCTACGCCGTGCGCGTCGCGTCGGACAACAACGACCTGTTGCTCGAGGCCGACGCGAAGAGCGTGCCGATGTCCGGCGCGATGCCGATCAGCTCGATGGTCACGACGCCCTTCGCGTTCGCGCTGGGAACACCCCTGGGCCTTCTGGCGACCTACCTCACGCTGACGGGTGTTTACCGGTCGGCCGCGGCCGCGGTGGGGGAGGCACGGCCCGACCCGGTCCTCGGAGGGCTCGTGGCGGGCGCGAGGCACCTCGCCCGCCGGCGCGAGCATGCCGCCTCCGCCCGTGCCCGCGAGGCGATGGAGGGCCCCGAGGTCGCGGACCGTCTCGTGCCGGCGTCGCGGGTCGGGATCGAGGGAGCCGACCTTGTCGTCGTCGCATCGCGCCGCAAGCCCGCGTGGACGCCCGGCACCGTGCTCGACTGTGACGGCCGGTGGTTCCGCGTCGGCGATGCGGTCGAGCGCCCCTTTGCGGTCGGGCTGCGGACGCTGTATCCGCTCGTCGAGACCCGGGAGGCGGAGGTGATCCGCCGGCTCGTCCCTTACGTCCTACCGCCGCTGCCTCCCACGGACTAGACTTCCGGGCACGTGCCCACGTTCACCGCAGCACAGAAGGCCCAGCTCGACGAGCGCGGGATCGCGGCGGAGGAGGCCGAGCGGCAGCTGGCGCTTCTCGCAAGCCCGCCAGCGCCGATCGCGCTCGTGCGCCCGTGCGTCGTCGGGGACGGGATCGAGCGGATCGCGCCGGACCGCCGGGAGGCGTTGATCCTGCTCCACGAGCAGGCGGCTGCCGAGGGCCGCTGCGCGAAGTTCGTCCCGGCCTCCGGTGCGGCGAGCCGGATGTTTCAAAGCCTGAGGAGCGGCGCCGGCGTCCGGGAGTTCGTGGACGCGCTCGACCGCTTCCCGTTCGTGGACGACCTCCGGGCCGAGCTCGCCTTTCGGGGGTACGACCTCGAGGTCCTGCGGGTGGCGGGGAGCGACCGCGAGATTCTCCACGCCCTGTTCGACCCCGAGGGGCTCGACTACGAGGCGATGCCGAAGGGGCTCATTCCGTTCCACCGTTACGGGGACCGCGCGCGCACCGCCCTCGAAGAGCACCTGTCCGAGGCGGCGGAGACGGTGGGGGGGCAGCCGGGCGCCTCGCACATGCACGTCTCGGTCTCGCCGGAGCACCTCCACGCCTTCCGGCTCCACGCGGATCGCGCGATGCCCGGTCATGGCATCGCCTGGTCGATCCAGCGGGGCTCGACGGACACGATCGCGGGCGACCCCGCGGGAGGGCCGTTCACGGCCGAGGACGGCCGGCTGGTCCTGCGCCCCTCCGGCCACGGCGCCCTGCTGGGAAACCTGCAGGACGTGGACGCCGACGTCGTGCTCGTCAAGAACGTCGACAACGTGCAGCGCGAGGGGAGGCGCGAGGTGACGGTCCGCTGGAAGAAGATCCTCGGCGGGCGCCTGATCGAGCTGCAGCGGGAGCTTCACGTCCACGTCGCGCGCCTGCGGGGCGCCGACGCCGGCCCCGAGGTGACGGGCGAGGCGGCCGCTTTCGCCCGCGACCGCTTCGGGATCGAGGCGGAGGGGCCGACGCTCCTTTCGGCCCTCGACCGTCCGCTTCGCGTTTGCGGGGTCGTCCTCAACACCGGGGAGCCGGGTGGTGGGCCGTTCTGGGTGCGCGGGGCGAAGGGAGACGTCTCCCGTCAGATCGTCGAGGGTGCGCAAGTCGACGGCTCGCGCGAGGAGCAGCGGGCGATCTTCGGCGGCTCGACGCACTTCAACCCCGTGGACCTCGCGTGCGGCATGAGAGACGCCGCGGGCGCGAAGTTCCCGCTCCGCCGGTTCGTCGACGCCGCGACGTCGATCGTGACGCGCAAGGCGCATGCGGGGCGCGAGCTCGTCGCGCTGGAGCGTCCCGGCCTTTGGAACGGCGCGATGGGGGGCTGGCTCACCGTCTTCGTCGACGTGCCGCTCGAGACGTTCACTCCGGTGAAGACGGTCATGGACCTCTTGCGGCCGGAGCACCAGCCCTGACATGGACACCGCCATCGCGGCCGCCGTCCTCCTCGTGCTGTTCGCGCTGCCGCTGCTCGGACTCTGGGCGGGACTGCGCGAGAAGAGGAAGGCGGGAAAGCGCGAAGGGGGCTCGGCCGCCTCGATGATGGGCGCGGGCTTGATGGAGGTGCAGAACCTCCTGGAGCCCGACCGCAAGATCGAGGTGCTGCGCGATCGGGATCGGAAGCGCGACTTGCTCGTGGACGTGCACGACGAGGCCGACGGGAAGGGCGACGGGGACTAGCTCTTCTCCCGACTCGTCGCGAGCGCCTCTTCCACCGCCTCGCCGAGAGTCGCCATGGAGAACGGCTTGAGCAGCAGCCGGCGGATCCCGAGGCTCGCCGCCCGATCCTCGCTCATCACCCGGCCGTAGCCGGTGGCCATGACGACCGGCAGATCGGGGCGCGCCTTGAGGATGCGCTCGACGAGGTCGGCCCCGCTCATCCCCGGCATCGTCAGGTCGGTCACGAGCGCGTCGAACTCCCCCGGCCGCGCGAGGAAATCCGAGAGGGCGTGGAGCGGCGCCGTGTGCGCGGTGACCCGGTACCCGAGCGTCGCGAGCTGCGCCTCGAGGAGGTCCGCGATCGCCGGCTCGTCGTCCACGCAGAGGATGTGCTCGCCGTTTCCGCGGCCGGTCGGGCTCGTCAGGCGCGGACGCGTCGGCTCGACGGCATGGAGCGTCGGGAAGTAGAGGCGGAACGAGGTGCCCACCCCGGCCTGGCTGTCCACGAGGATCGCGCCGTCGTGGGCGCGCACGATGCCGTGCACGACCGACAGGCCGAGGCCGGTCCCTTCGCCCGGACGCTTGGTCGTGAAGAACGGGTCGAAGATCCGCTCCAGCAGCGCCGGCTCCATACCGCAGCCGTTGTCCTCGACGGTGAGCTGCGCGTAACGGCCCAGCCGCAGATCCGGGTGCGTCGCGGCCAACGCGGGGCCGACGTCGATCGCCTGGCAAGAGACCTTCAGCTTGCCGGCGCGCCCCGCGGTCGAGGCGGCCGCGTTCGACGCGAGGTTCATGACGATCTGATGGATCTGGGTCGGCTCGGCGAGCACGGTGGGCACGTCGAGGTCGATCGCGGATTCGATCTCGACCGAGGCGGGGATCGCGGCGCGAAGGAGCTTGAGCGCCTCGGCGACGACCGGTCCGAGCGCCGTCGGCGTGCGCACGCGCTCCTGGCGCCTCGAGAAGGTGAGGATCTGCGAGACCAGCTCCTTCGCGCGCGCGCCGGCCTTGCTGATCTCGCCGAGCCGGTCGCGGGCCTCGGCGTCGGAGGACTGCTTCGCGCGCAAGAGTTCCGCGTACCCGATGATGGCGGTGAGGATGTTGTTGAAGTCGTGCGCGATCCCGCCGGCGAGCGTGCCGATCGCCTCCATCTTCTGCGACTGGCGGAGCTGCTGCTCCAGCCGCTCGCGCTCCCGCTCGGCGTCCTTGCGGGCCGTGATGTCGCGCACGGTCGCGACGACCTCGTCGTGGCCGCTGCGGACGATGCGCGCCTCGTAGTGGTTGGTCCGCCCGTCGACCGGCACCGAGTACTCGAGGGATTCGACGCCCGTGCCGTCCAAGGCGCGCGTGATCCCCGTGAGCATCGCCTCCTGGACATCCGGCGAGAACCCCAGCTTCCGGACGTTCGAGCCGATCAGCCGCTCGGAGCCGACGAGCGTCCCCCCGCGCGGTGCCGAGTAGTCGAGGTACGTCCCGTCGCGCCGCAGGCGGATCACCATGTCGGGGATCGCGTCGAGGAGCGCGCGGTGGCGCGCCTCCGCCTTCTTCAGGGCCTCCATCGTCTCGCGCAGCCGGGTCGTCCGCTCGACGACCCGCGCCTCGAGATGCTCGGAGAGAGAGCGGATCTCGTCCTCGAAGTGCTTGCGGTCGGTGACGTCCGAGGCGAGCCCGACGATCCGCGTGACCCGGCCGGGGTCGTCCTGGATCGGGAACGCCCGGTCACGGATCCAGCGCTCGCTCCCGTCCGGGCGGACGATCCGGTACGTCTCGTCGTAGGTGCCGTCGGCCTGGCGCGTGAGCGCCGCGTGGATGACCTGGTCGCGGTCGTCCGGGTGGATCGCGGCGAGCCAGTTGCGGGGGTTCGCGTAGAGGTCGGCGCAGGGCCGGCCCCAGATCTTCTCGTAGGCCGGGCTGACGTACAGCATGCTGTTCTTGTCGGGGGAGGTGACCCAGAACACCTCGTCGATCGTCTCCGCGATCTGGCGGAACCGCTCCTCGCTCTCCCGCAGCGCGGCCTCCGCGCGCTTGCGGCCCGTGATGTCGCGCAGGATGACCTGGATCGCGGGGCCGGACGGGTCGGGGTAGAGGGTCGCCGCGGCCTCCACCTCGATCTGCGTCCCGTCGAAGCGGATGTAGCGCCGCTCCATGAACGACGCCACCCGGCTGCCGTCCAGCACCTCGCGCATGCGGTTCATGACGTGGTCGCGCTCGTCCGGGTGCACGAACTCGAGCGGCCCGCGGCCGACGATCTCGGTATCGTCCCGCGCGCCGAGGAGCCGCACGCAGGCGGGGTTCGCGAACACGACGCGCCCGTGCTGGATGATGAGGACGCCGTCGGGGGACAGGTCGACGAGGCGCCGGTAACGCTCTTCGCTCTGGCGGAGCGACTCGTCGCTCTTCCGCCGTCCCTCGCCGCGATGCTCGGTCATGGGCGACCTCGAGAACCCACGGCCAGGATACACCCCGTCAGCGCAACCTCTTCAGGATCGCGGCGGTGAACGCCTTCGTCCCCGCCCGCCCGCCGATGTCGCGGGTCAGCTCGTCGGGGCTCCCCGTGGCGAGCACGTCGTCGTAGGCGGCCTTGACCCGGGCGGCCGCGTCGCTCTCCCCGAGGTGGTTGAGCATCATCACCCCGCTCATGATGAGCGCCAAGGGGTTGGCGAGATCCCGGCCCGCGATGTCCGGGGCGCTGCCGTGCACGGCCTCGAAGATCGCGCCGTCGTCGCCGATGTTCGCGCCCGGGACCACGCCCAAGCCTCCGACGAGACCGGCGCACAGGTCCGAGACCAGGTCGCCGTTGTAGTTCTCCATCAGCAGGACGTCGAACTGCGTCGGGTCCCGGACGAGCTGCATGCACCCGTTGTCGATGATCAGCTCCTCGAGCAGGATCTCGGGCGCGAGCTCGCGGTGCATCCGGCGCGCGCAGTCGAGGAACAGCCCGTCGGCCATCTTCATGATGTTGGCCTTGTGGAAGACGGTGACCTTCTTCCGCCCGCGCGAGCGCGCGTACTCGAACGCGTAACGCGCGATCCGCTCGCACCCCGCGCGGGTCGTCACCTTGAGCGTCTCGACGACCCCCGGCACGACCTCGTGCTCGATTCCCGAGTACAGCCCTTCCGTGTTCTCGCGGATGACGACGAGCTCGACGTTGTCGTAGCGCGTCTTGATGCCCCGCAGCGAGCGGACGGGCCGCACGGCGGCGTACAGGTTGAACGCCTTGCGCAGCCTCACGTTCACCGACACGAAGCCACGCCCGACGGGGGTCGTCACGGGGCCCTTCAGCGCGATCTTGTGGGTGCGAATCCCCTCGAGGGTCGCCTCGGGGATCGTGTCGCCGAAGCGCTCGGCGGCCGCGGCACCCGCCGGCAGGTCGACCCACGACAGCGCCGCTCGCGAGGCCTCGAGCACCGTGCGCGTCGCCTCGACGACCTCGGGCCCGATGCCGTCGCCTTGGATCAGGCAGACCGTGTGCGGCATGAAACGTCATTGTAGACTGCGCGCCTTCCATGAGCCTCGACCTCCCGGAGGAAGCGACGATGCGGCTGCTGCTTGCAACCTTGGCGTTCCTCGTCTGCGCAGGGCCCGCCGCCCTCGCCGCGGTCCGCGACCCGCACCCTCTCGACGTGCGTGACCTCGTCGCCTTCGACCGGATCTCCGAGCCGCGCGTGTCCCCCGACGGCACCCGGGTCGTGTTCACCGTGTCCGCGGTGGACCTCGACGCCAACAAGCGCCGCACCGACCTCTGGATCGCCTCGCTCGACGGGTCGGGGGCGCGCCGTCTGACGCGCCACGAGGCGAGCGACTCGAGCGCCGTCTGGGGGCCGGACGGGAAGACGATCTTCTTCCTGACGACGCGAACCGGATCGTCGCAGGTCTTCCGCCTTCCGCTGGACGGCGGTGAAGCGCAGCCGGTCACGAGCCTGCCGCTCGACGTCGGCAGCTTCCTGCTCTCGCCCGACGGCTCGACCCTCCTCGTCTCCCTGGAGGTCTTCCCGGGCGCCACGCCGGAGGAGACCAAGAAGCGCCTCGACGAGGAGGAAGCGAAGAAGTCCTCCGGGAAGGTCTACGAGCGCCTGTTCTTCCGGCACTGGGACACGTGGGCGGACGGACGCCGCTCGCACCTGTTCGCGGTGCGCGTCGCGGGCGGGAGCGCGGTCGACGTCATGAAGGCGATGGACGCCGACGCGCCGTCGAAGCCGTTCGGCGGGAACGAGGAGTACGCCTTCACGCCGGACGGACGGGGTGTGGTCTTCACGGCGCGGGACGCCGGAAAGGAAGAGGCGTGGTCGACGAACTTCGACCTCTACCTCTCCCCCCTCGACGGAAGCGCCGCGCCCCGCAAGCTCACGTCGAATCCGGCCTGGGACACGAGCCCGGTCTTCTCCCCGGACGGGAAGACGCTCGCCTACCTCTCCCACGAGCGCCCCGGCTACGAGTCCGATCGCTTCCGCATCGTGGTGCGCTCCTGGCCCGAGGGGAAGGACCGCGTGCTGACCCAGGCGTGGGACCGCTCGCCCTCGATGCTGGCGTGGTCCGCGGACGGCAAGGAGATCTACGGGGTCGCCGACCACCTCGGGCAGTGCGCGCTGTTCGCGATCGACGCCGCGTCGGGGAAGGTGCGCACGATCCAGGGGACCGGTCACGTCCAGGCGCCTCAGGCCGCGGGCTCCCGGGTCCTGTTCGCGATGGACACGCTTCAGGGCCCCGCCGAGCTGTACGTCGCCGACGCCTCGGGGCGTGGGATGACGGCCGTGACGAGCCTCAACAAGGAGCGGCTCGGGAATGTAACGCTCGGTGCTCCCGAGCAGATGAGCTTCAAAGGGGCGGCGGGGGACACGGTGTATGCGTGGATCGTCAAGCCCGTGAACTTCGACGCCTCGAAGAAATACCCGGTCGCGTTCCTGATCCACGGCGGCCCGCAAGGATCGTTCGGCAACGATTTCCACTACCGCTGGAACCCGCAGGCCTATGCGGCCCGGGGCTACGCCGCCGTCATGGTCGACTTCCACGGCTCCACCGGCTACGGCCAGGCCTTCACCGACGCGATCAACGACGACTGGGGAGGGAAGCCGCTCGAGGACCTTCGGAAGGGGCTCGACGCGGCGCTTGCGAAGTACCCCTGGATGGACGGCACCCGCGTGGCGGCTCTCGGGGCAAGCTACGGGGGCTGGATGATCAACTTCATCGCCGGGAATTGGCCGGACCGCTTCCGCTGCCTCGTGGCGCACGACGGCAATCTCGACGAGCGCTTCGCGTACTTCGCGACGGAGGAGCTGTGGTTTCCGGAGTGGGAGCACGGCGGGACGCCGTGGGAGAACCCCGCGGGCTACGCGAAGCACAACCCCGTCGATCAGGTCGCGAAGTGGAAGACGCCGACGCTCGTCATCCACGGCGGCAAGGACTACAGGGTGGTGGAAACCGGGGGATTCGCGACGTTCACGGCGCTGCAGCGCAAGGGGATCCCGTCGAAGTTCCTCTACTTCCCCGACGAGAACCACTGGGTCCTGAAGCCCCAGAACAGCATTCAGTGGCACGACACGGTGCTCGAATGGCTCGATCGCTTCACGAAGCCCTAGGGGCCTGAGAAACACGCCTTCGGCTCCGCCGAGACCCGTAACGTTCGATGCGTGAGGTCCAAAGCGGCGGATCCGTGGGAAAGCTCTGCGTTATCGGACGTTATGGCGCATGTCTATCGCTCGCCGATCGACCCGTCGGGCTGGGACAAAGCGATCAGCCTGATCGCGGCGGGGATTCGGGCGACCACGGCCGGCATCCACGTCCACGCCCCCGACGGGCGGGAAGCCTCGACCGTCGCCAGTTTCGCCGACCCCAAGACGTCGGCGCTCTCCCGTTATCCCGGCTACTACGCCGAGCGCAACGTCTGGCTCACCGAGGGCACGAGCCGGCTGAAAAGCGGCGCCGTGCTCACCGGCGAGGAGCTGTGCTCCGACGAGATCCTGCTCCGATCCGAGTTCTACAACGACTGTCTCCGGCCGCTCCGGCTTCGTCACGCGATCCTGGCGGTCATCGAGTCGTCTCCCGAGCCTCTCAGCTACGTCCTCGCTCTGCGCACCGCGAGCCGCCGCCGGTTCGGCGACATCGAGCGCGAGCGGCTCGGAAGGGTGCTGCCGCACATGATCGAGGCGATGCGCATCCACGCGAAGCTCGAGACGACCTTGGGCCAGGAGCGCACGGCGGCGGAGATCATGGACCGGCTCCCCCTGGGGATCTTCCTCCTCGACGCACGAGCGCGGGTCGTCCAGATGAACGCCGCGGCGCGATCGATCGCCGGCCGCGAAGAGGCGCTCCGCCTGGATCGCGGCGTGCTCGTCGCGAGCGAGACCCGGGCGGACGTCCAGCTTCAGCGGATGATCTTCGGCGCGGGGGCGGCCGCGTCGGGCCGCAACCTCACCCTCGGGGGGACGTGCGCGCTCCCGCGCCCTCGCGGCGGGCACCCGCTGTCGGCGATGGTCGCCCCGACCGGCGTCACCGGGATCTTCCCCGCGTCCCGCCGTGCCGCGGTCGTCGTGCTCGTCGAGGAGCCGGTCCAGCGCCCGCCGCTGTCGTTCGCCGCCTTCGCGAAGAGCTTCAAGCTCAGCAAATCGGAGGCGCTGCTCGCTCAGCAGCTGCTCAGCGGCCTCTCCCTGCGGGAGGCCGCCCAGAAGCTGGGAATCCGCGAGAGCACGGCCCGAAGCCACCTCAAGCGCATCTTCGCGAAGACCGGGGCGCGGCGGCAGTCGGACCTGATCCTACGCGCGCTTACGCATGGGGTGGACGGAGCCGCCCGAGACTCTTAGCCCGTTTGGGGGATTTACGGGGCCGCCCACGTGTCGTATTCGTTTGGGCAGCCAGGTTCCGGCCGGAACGATGCAGTCCTTTGTAGTTCCCCGCCCGGGGCCGACGGTTCTTGGCCAGCCGTCGGCCCCAGTTTTTATCCCCGATCGTCCACGAGGCGCTTCAGTCGGGTTAGCGCCGCCTCGCGGTCCTCGATCTCGCCCCGATCCCGGGCGTCCTCGATCGCCGCGATCAATCGCCCCACCTCGGGGCCTGCGGGTACGCCCAGGGCCAGGACGTCGCGGCCGAGGACGAGCGGGGCCGCGGGTGCGCGATCGAAGCCGCCCGAGACGACGGCCGCCGCGAATCGCCGCCCGGCCTCGAACGGCATCGCGTCGATCCCCGGGAGCCCGCGGCCCCGCCAATCGGCCTCGCAGGCGGCGAGCAGGACGGGCCAGCGGACCGGGTGGATGCGTTTCACCGCCTTGCGAACGGCGTTGGCGTACGAGCGGTCGTCCAGCTCTCCGCGCTCCCGTGCGTAGAAAAGCGATCCCGGCAGGAGGTGCCAGCGGACGATCGCCAGCACTCCCCGCGCCACGTCGTCCCCGAAGGTCCACCGGTCCAGCAGCGAAAGTGCCGGCGCCTCGCCCTCCGCCTCGTGGCGAGGGGAAACGACGCGCGTCCGCCCGTCCTTCACGGCGTGGGTGGTGGTCGTGGCCTTGCCGACGTCGTGCAGCAGCGCGCCGACGAGGACCGCCAGGCTCTCGCCATCCGGAAGGGCGGCGGGATCGCGCCTCACGATCGCCGCCGCTTCGTCCAGGACCATGAGCGTGTGCACCCAGACGTTCCCCTCGGGGTGCCACTCGGGGTCCTGCGGGGTCGTCTCGAGGACGGCGAGCTCGGGGAACGACGCCGCGATCGCGCCGATCCTGAGGGCGAGCGCCAGCCCGATCGACGGGCGGGGCGCGGCCGTGAGGAGCTTGCGCCACTCCTCGGTGACGCGCTCCCGCGAGAGGTGCGAAAGCTCGCCGCCCGCGACCATGCGCTCGAGGAGGGACGTCGTTTCGGGGTCGACCTCGAACTCCAGGCGGGCGGCGAGCTGGACGGCGCGCCAGACGCGCAGCGGATCCTCGGGAAACGAGGCGGGGTCCACCCGGCGGAGCCGGCGGGCGTCGAGATCCTGCCGGCCCCCGTGCGCGTCGAGGACCTCGCCGGTCACGGCGTCCACCGCCAGCGCGTTGACCGTGAAGTCGCGCCGCCGTGAGGCCTGCTCGAACGGGAGGAACGGGTCCCCGCTCACCGCGAACCCCGTATGCCCCGGAGCGATCTTGGATTCGGTGCGAGGAAGCGAAACGTCGAGCTCGTGACCGTGGTCGCCGTGCACCTTGAACACGCCGAACGATCTCCCGACCGTGTGGAGGCGTCCCGGGAACTCCCTGTGGAGCAGCTCTTCCACCCTCGGGGCGGCCAGCCCGTACACCTCGACGTCGGCATCCCCCCGGGGGCGCCCCAGCAACGCGTCCCGCACGTAGCCTCCGACCAGGAGCGCCCGGGGCACGACCCCCGCGCGGTCCGGCGGCGACGCGGCGACCGCACGAGCGATCCGGCGGACCGCGTCCAGCGAGGGATCTTGAAGGTCGATCATCGCGCCGGTCCCGACACGCTCACGCGCTGCCTCGACGTGTCGATGCGCACGATCGTCCCGTCGAGCACGTCGAGCCCCAAGAACCCCGCGATCTCGACGCCGCCCAGCCGGCTTCGCCGCGTGAGGTCGGATCGATGGACGGGCTCTCCCCGCGACGAGGCGGCGAGGAACCGGAGCGTGACCCCGCGGAGCGCATCGGCCCCCGAGACGTTCCCACCGTAGGTGCGCACGGTGGCGGGGCCCGACGCCGCGGCGCTCGGGATCATCGAGGCGTACGAGGTCGCGATCATCGAGCGTGACGCTCCCGTGTCGAAGAGGAACAGGCCGTCCTCGGCCGCGCCCGCCGCGGTGGCGCGGACGAGCATCTGGCCGCCGACGCTCCAGTACGGCTCCCCCGCGGGCTCCGAGGGCGGAGGCTCGAGCACGAGCCTCCCTCGGTCGAGGTCGAGGGTCACCATGTAACCCGCGAGCGAGGAGACCCCGAGCACGCCGTGGAACCGCCCTTGAGGGTCGAACTCGTCGCGGGTGGTCGTGACCAGCGCGTCGCGGAAGACCAACCCGCCGATCGCGAGGCTCGACAACAGGCCGCGCGCCGACTTCGCGCGGCCGCTGCCGCCGCCGGCGAAGACGGTCTCCTCGGCGAGCGGGGAGAGCCCGGCTTTCTTCACCGCGCGCTCGACGACGAACAACCCGGTGCTGCCGGTGTCGAGGAGCAGGCGGAGCTTCTTGTTCCCCGCGAGGCGCGCCTCGACGATCCAGCCGCGCCCCGCCGTGCCGACGAGCGGGGAGAGCGGCAGCTCCACGCGCTCGGGGCGCGACGAGGCCACCCAGACCTTCCGCTCACCCAAGGCGTCGTAGAGACGGATCGTGCCCTTCGCCCCTTCGATCCGGTCGGGATCGTCGCCGGCGCTGCGGGCGAGATACTCCCGGAGGAGCCGCGTCCCCTCCGCGCGCGTTCGGGCCGCCCCCGACACCCGGTAGAGCACCCAGCGGTCCTCGGGGGCCGCGGCGAGCGCTCGATCGAGCAGGGCTCCAGCCTCGTCGTCGCGCCCCTGGGCCGCCCGCACGAGGCCGAGCTGAGCGAGCGCGCGGGCGGGCGCCCCGGTTTGCTCGACGACCGGGAGGAGGGCCGCCCCGGCCTCGTCGATCCGCCCGGCGCGGTAGAGGGACTCGCCCAGGCAGGCGCGAGCGTCGAGGTCGTCGGGGGCAGAAAGGGCGAGCGCGCGGGCTTCTTCCACCGCTTCCCGCCAGCGATCCGCCTCGATGAGATCGCGGACGTGACCCGGGTTCGCGGCGGCCAGCTCGGTCGCACACCACAGGACCAGGGCCGTCAACTCGCGCATCTCCTTGTTCTGTCGTCAAATTCTAACGTGCCTGGCCTTTCGGGATCGCCGGTACCACATTGTTAGGCGGCACGGAGGACTCGGGATGCTGAGTCGGGGACGAGGATTCGCGGCGATCGGCCTGGCGGCCTTCATGGGAGTTGCCGCGCTCGCCCAGGACGGGCCTTCCGATCGGCTCGTCGTCGCCGGTCAGCTCCAGGCGGCCGGCAACCACGTCGAGGCGATCGAGATCCTCCGCCAGCTCCGCGCGGAAGATCCGACCAACCGCCAGGTGCTCTACGGTCTCGCGCTCTCTCTCTACGCCACCGGCGAGTACCGCGAGGCGACCCACGTCGGCACGGAGATCCTCGTCGCGCAGGAGAAGGCTCCCGCCGATCTGTTCGTGATCGTCGGCACCGCGCACGGACGGCTTCGCGAGTGGGAGACGTCCGAGCGCATCCTGAGCGCGGGGCAGATGCTGTGGCCCGAGAGCGACGCGCTCCGCATCCAGCACGCGGTGAGCCTCGAAGGGCTCGGCCGCTTCGACGAGGCGATCGCCGAGCTCGAGTTGTGCCTGAAGCGTTCCCCGTACGAGGCGACGCTCTGGCGCGCGCTCGCCGACGCGCTCGCGACCGCGGGCGCCCCCGGCCGCGCGTTCGCCGCCTACGTCCGGTCCATCACGCTCGAGGGGGACGAGGAGCGCGCGCGCGAGGTCGCCGCGAACCTCTGGGGCGTCCTGTTCCAGGGGACCACGGGTCCCATGTCCTCGGACGCGGCCGAGCGCGCCGAGAACAAGGGGATGGCCCTCATCGCGGCCCTCCGCCGCGACGAGCGCTGGACCGGCAAGTCGGACGCGGCGTTCTTCACCTACGCGCTCGACACCTCGCTCCGCCTGATCTCCGCCCTTCACGGCAAGGAGACGC
>Ga0137455_1000130_pt1 | contig 17594 bp, 17 predicted proteins | sample EasRivERMGT600_2_FD_102334 | JGI IMG/M metagenome (GOLD analysis project Ga0137455, IMG submission 102334) | Soil microbial communities from meander-bound floodplain in the East River, Colorado, USA - East River MetaG ERMGT600_2 | ecosystem: Environmental > Terrestrial > Soil > Floodplain ... | reverse complement strand
CGCCTGTCGGAACCGTGGTACTGCTGCGCCGAGCCCACCGAGCAGCAGCTCCAGGCTTTCTGATTGAACCATTCGATTCATGAAGCACGCCCTTCTCCTAAGGAGGCAATAGTGAGCAAAGCACCGAGTTCTACGGAACTTCTTGGACTTGGCAAACCGCCGATCGCTATAGGCTTTTTCGAGTCGCCACCCGCCGGTCTACGGCGCTGGGAAGGCGGGTCGGTGGCTGCCGGTTGCATGTTCTGGGAGAAAGCCATGAGCGGGCAGAGCTTTTATACGGTTCCATCCGATCATTACAACTGCGCGGTCGGAAGTTACACCCACAAGATCGCACTGCCGTCGGCTCGTGCCCACGAACTGAATGACGCGATTGTCTTCATGGCTGAAAACAACTACGTTGCGGCCGCGGAAGTACCCGGTATCCCCACGCTGGCCAGATCTCCCGGTGCTGTGGCATATGGCCCAATGGACGGGGCCGGCTTCAAGCCCGATGTGGTGCTGATTGCGGCGAAACCGGCGCAGGCCATGCTGATTTACGAAGCCGCCATCAAGGCAGGGGCGGGCAGCGCCTTAACGAACGCACTGGGTCGTCCGGCCTGCGCCATCCTGCCACTGACAATGGCAAGCAGCCAGACATCAATCTCACTCGGTTGCAAAGGCAACCGGACATTTACCGGCCTAGCGGACGAAGAAATGTATGTGGTCATTCCCGGTGACAAATGGGAAGCTGTCATCGAGAAAATTGCCGAAGCGCACGAAGCCAACGTGGCGATGGGAAAGTATTACTCGGATCGAAAGAACCAGCCTGCCGCGCGTTAGCACGCACTCGCAGGAAATTTTGCCCATGAAGCGCGTCTTGCTGCTTCTTCCCACCACTTCATACCGCAACGAGGCGTTCCTCGCGGCTGGGAAGAAGCTGGACGTCGAGATCATCACGGCCGCCGACTACTGCCACCAGCTGGCCCCGTCATGGGGACTGGATCCCATCATGGCGGTGCATTTCGACAGGCCCAATGAGGCGCTCGAAATCATTTTGCGCTCGCTCAAGCACAAGCCCGACGCCGTGCTGGCGATAGACGACCCGGGGCTCGAGCTCGCCGCGCGGCTCAACGAAAGCCTGGGCCTTGCGGCTAATCGGCCCGAGGCGGTGCAGCGGTTGCGCGACAAGCTCGCATTCCGGCAGATGCAAAAAGAGCACGGATTTCTGTGCCCCGAATTTCACCATCTGCCGAGCGATGCCGATCCGGCCCAATTGCTTGGGCAACTGAGGTGGCCTGTCGTGGTCAAGGCGAGAAGGCTTTCGGGAAGCCGCGGCGTGATCCGGGCCGACAACGCCCGGGAATTCCTGCAGGCAGTGAACTGGGTGAGAGACATCCAGAACAAGGCGGACCGCGATGCCGCTTCACTGGGTCTTGTCGTCGAGGACTTCATTGCGGGACGGGAGTATGCCTTGGAGGGCATCCTCGATCGCGGCGAACTCAGCGCGCTGGCGTTGTTCGACAAACCCGATCCACTGGACGGCCCCTATTTCGAGGAGACCATTTACGTCACGCCATCGCGCCTGCCCGACCGGACCCAGGAGAAAAATCATGGCACGGTGCAGCGCGCATGCAGGCAGGTTGGGCTCATCACCGGGCCAGTGCACGCCGAAATGCGGGTCAACGGCGAGGGTGTGTGGCTGCTGGAAGTGGCCGCCCGCTCGATCGGCGGTCTGTGCGGCATGGCGCTTAACCGCGCACTCGGCATGACGCTTGAGGAACTGATCCTGCGCTCGGCGCTGAACCAACCCGTGGCATTGAGCGCATCCCGCGAAGGCGCCGGCGTGATGATGATTCCCATCCCGCGGCGCGGCATCTATCAGGGCGTTCATGACCTGGACAGCGCATCGGAGGTACCCGGCATTACCGGGATCCGGATCACGGCGCAGCCCGGTCAAGTCATCGCGCCGCCTCCGGAGGGAGCGAGTTACCTGGGGTTCATCTTCTCGCTATGCGCGACCCCGGCCGAAGCCGAATTGGCGCTGAGGCGGGCGCACGCCAGGTTGTGGTTCGACATTCAGCCTGAATACAAGGTGCAGGAGCTGGCTACGGAACACTAGCCGCCAAGTGCGGTTAAATCCGGACGCAGGGCGCCGGTTTAACTCCGCGAGTTCGAGCGGACGAAATGATCGCCGTTCAACACGCGGTTATGAGGTAGGAATGTTGGACACGGGTTACCAGTCACGCTTCATCAATCACGCTGTATCATTCAGTTCTCACCAGCCACGCTCTTTAATGGCATGGATAGTCTGACGCATGCGCTGTCCGGCGCGCTGCTGGCTCGGGCGACCGCGCCGCAGAACGCGGATGACCGGGCGCTGCCGCTCGGGCGGCGCCTGTTCGTCGGTTTCCTGGCGGCGGCCGCGCCCGACCTGGATTTTGTCATCAGTTACATCGGGCCGGTCGAGTATCTCCTGCATCATCGCGGCGCAACGCACTCGCTCGTTCTGCTCCCGGTGTGGGCGTATCTCCTGGCGCGTCTTTGCGCAGTGACCTGGCGCCGCGACCGGCCGTGGCGCGCCTATTTCGGCGTCATCGCGCTCAGCCTCGGCATCCATATCGCGGGCGACTGGATCACGTCGTTCGGCACGATGGTGTTCGCGCCGCTTTCCGATGCGCGGGTGGGCATCGGGACCACCTTCATCATCGACCTCTGGTTCACCGGCGTCATCCTCGCGGGGCTCGCGGCTGGTGTCGTGTGGCGCGCGTCACCCGTGCCCGCGATCGCGGGGCTCGCGACGCTCTGCGGCTACATCGCGTTCCAGGGTGTGCTGCAACAACGCGCAGTGGAGTGGGGGGAAGCCTATGCCAGGGACTCCGGACTGAAGCGGGCTGAAGTGACGGCGCAGCCGCGTCCCGTTTCGCCGTTCAACTGGATGGTGGTCGTGCGCAGCGGCGAGGAAGCGCGCTACAGTTTCATCAACCTGGTGCGGCGGGAGCCGCTGCGGCCGGCACCGGACGCCGGCATTGTCGCCCTCTTCGATGCGGCTTACCTCCCGCTCCCGCAGGCGCAGTGGGTGCGCGCGACCCGCTTCGGCTCGTCGGCCGCCGAGCGCGCCGTCGCGCGCGAGGCCTGGTCGCAGCCGCGGTTTGCGTTCTACCGCTGGTTCGCGGAGGAGCCGGTGCTGCTGCGCGTGGACTCGGGCAATCCCTCGACCTGCGCGTGGTTCCAGGACTTGAGATTTTTCACTCCGGGGCGCGGCACCTGGCCGTTCCGCTATGGCATGTGCCGGGAGGAGGGGGCGCCGTGGCAGCTATTCCGGCTCGACGGGAACGATACCCGGGTACCGATCCGCTGAAAAATGGGCTCAGACGGATTTTACGGGTAAGCGATTCTGCCATATGAAAATGTGCTCCCAATGCGAAAGTCTTCATCGACCGAGCCCATTTTTTGTTTTGATTGCAAGTAAGGCGAGCGCGATAATGAGCGGAATGGACAGATCATTGTTAACGTCAGGACGAGCGCTTGCGCTCTCCATGCTGGCGGCGCTAGCGCTCGCCTCCTGCGAGACAGTGCAGACCACCCAGCCCGGCGCCGTGGGCGTGGAGCGCCAGCAGTCCATGCTGCTGTCGTCCGCCCAGGTCGACAAGAGCGCGGTGCAGGCCTACCAACAGGAAATGAAGAAGGCGGCGGGCAAGAACGCGCTCGACCGGGACGCTGCTCAGGTCGCGCGCGTGAAGGCCATCGCGCAGCGCCTGATTCCCGCTACGGCAGCCTTCCGTCCCGATGCGCCGCGCTGGGCGTGGGAGGTCCACGTCGTCACTTCCGGCGACGTCAACGCCTGGTGCATGCCGGGCGGCAAGATGGCGGTTGACACCGGCTTGATCGACAAGCTCAAGATCACGGACGACGAGCTGGCCGCCGTGATGGGGCACGAAATCGCGCACGCGCTGCGCGAGCACGGGCGCGAGCGCGCGTCCCAGGCGGCAGCGCAGAGCATCGCATTGTCCATCGGAGGTGCGCTGCTCGGCCTGGGCGAAGGCAGCGTGCAGCTCGCGCAGATCATCACCGACGTCACCTTCAATCTACCCAACTCGCGCGAGCACGAAATCGAGGCCGACCGGATCGGCGTCGAGCTCGCCGCCCGCGCCGGATACGACCCGCACGCCGCCGTCACGCTGTGGCAGAAGATGGGCCAAGTGGGCGGAGCTGCACCCCCGCAGTTTCTTTCGACGCATCCCTCCCCGCAGAATCGCCAAGAGGACCTCATGAATTACGCGGCGCGGGTGATGCCGCTCTACGAAGCCGCGCGCAAGCGCTGATTTCGTTCGGCTAACGGGTGTCGCCCCGAACACCGCGCGAATCTCTCGATCATTCGCTTGATCTGCATCAAGCCGCCGGCCGCGGATCGGTTCGAGAGTATCGAATTTGCTGACGGGGAAGGAGGCATCCCGTTGATTGCCTGGTGCGCCGGGCACCTGCAGTGCCGCAAGGAAACTCACCACTACCTAGGCGATCACATCATTTTCATCGGCCGCGTCCTGCGCTACGCCTACTCGATGCGCCAGCCGCTGGTATTTTCTCAAAATCAGTGTGGCAGCTTAACAGTGTAAGTGTATGAAATATATTATCTATTTAATCATTGTAAACTGTTGACAGTATTTTGGGACTGCTATAATGTTAAGGATGTGTCGCTACCCTCCGAATACGCTGCGCGACTTCCTTCCCAGCAAACGCGACAAACCTCGGTATGTGAGCGCCAGTGAGCGAGCTCAGGATTCGCGGCGCGGTCGAGCGCCCGACAATCGTGACGTTGCGGGTTGACGGAACCGAGGTCACGGCGCACGCCGGCGAGAGTGTGGCGGCGGCATTGCTGGCGGCCGGCATCAAGCGTCTCGGCCGAAGCGCCCGAGCCGACGCGCCCCGCGGCGCGTTCTGCTTCATGGGAGCGTGCCAGGAGTGCGTGGTCCGGATCGGCGGCGCGCCGGCACAAGCCTGCATCACGCCGGTTCGGGACGGAATGGTGATTGATCTCGGACGGACATGACGCAATGAAATCCGGCGCCGAAGAAGCGTTCGACCTCATCGTGCTCGGGGGCGGGCCAGCCGGGATCTCGGCGGCGCTCAGCGCAGCGCGGCACGGCGTGCATACCTTGCTCATCGACGAATCACCGATGCCGGGCGGCCAAGTCTATCGCGCCGTTCCAGGCGAGTTCCGGATCAATTCGCCGGTTCGTCTAGGCGAGGATTTCAAACGCGGGGAAACGCTGCGACGGGCGCTCGCCGGCAGCGCGGTCGAGGTCAGGCTCGACCTTTGCGTCTGGAATGTCGCACCCGGCTTCCTCGTCCAGGCCGCCGGTCCGAATGGACTGTTCCAAGGCCAATCACGCGCAGTGATCGCCGCGACCGGTGCGGCGGAACGACTCTATCCTTTTCCGGGCTGGACCCTTCCTGGCGTAATCGGGCTTGCCGGCGCGACCATCCTCCTCAAGTCGCAGCAGATGCTGCCTGGACGGCGAACTCTCGTCTGCGGCGTCGGACCACTGCTCTATGCCGTCGCTTCCGCCATCCTCAAGGAGGGGGCGGAAGTCGCGGCCGTGGTCGATGCCGCGAGCTTCGGCGAATGGGTCTCCTGCCTGACGCGCATGGCGAGCCGACCGGATCTGACAGCACGCGGCGCACGCTGGCTCTGGATGCTGCGCAGGGCCGGCGTTCCCGTCCTTTATCGCACCAAGATCATCGAAGCGCGCGGCACCGATGCCGTGACCGAGGCAGTGGTCGCCCCCGTCAATGCGCAAGGGCAGCGGCAAGTCGGCGCAAGGACACGCAGCTTCGCCGTCGACAGCGTCGCTGTCGGCCACGGACTCGTCCCGGGCACCGAAGCGTCGCGTCTCCTCAAGGCGAAGCAAGTGTTTCGCGCCGAGCGAGGCGGCTGGACGGCCGAGCACGATGCCGACGGGCTGACGTCGATTGCGAATTTCTACGTCGCCGGCGACGGCGCGGGGGTGGCGGGCGCGGCCGCTGCCGAGGAGTCGGGCAGCCTTGCCGGACTCGCTGCGGCGCGGGATCTCGGCCGGCTCGATGCGCAACGCCACATGACGATTGCGACCGCCATCCGCCGCAAGCGCAAGCGCGCCGATCGTTTTGGTCACGCAATGGCGGAAATGATGCGGGCGCGGCCGGGCCTTATCGACGCAGCGACGACGGACGTCGTGGTGTGCCGGTGCGAGGACGTCACGCGGACCACCCTTGAGGCGACGATCGCCGCAGGCGCGCGAACGCTTAACGAGCTGAAGTCCTGGACGCGGTGCGGCATGGGGCCCTGTCAGGGGCGCTTCTGTTCGGAGACCGCCGCCGAGCTGATCGCGGCGAAAACCGGCGATCGAGCCGGTGCCGGCCAGTTGACCGCCCGCTTCCCGATCCGCCCCGTCGCCATCCGTCAACTCGTGGAAGGCTTCGACTACGAGCAAGAAGTGCCGTCACCTGCTCTCGTTCCCATGTAAGGAAGAATGATGTTCGACTTCGCCATCGTCGGGGGCGGCATCATTGGCAGCTGCACGGCGCTGTTTCTGGCGCGCGGGGGTATGCGTGTCGCGTTGCTCGAGCGGGGCGGCCTCTGCCTCGAGGCATCCGGCCGAAACGCCGGCACGCTGACACTGCTCTACGCACGCGGACCGCTGCTGCCGCTGGTCTTGGGCGGCAAGGCGATGTGGGAAGACGCCCCAAGCTGGCTCGGGGCCGGCGTCGACCACCACCGCGCGCCCGGCATCGAGGTGGCATTTACCGAGCAAGAGGCATCGCTCCTCGATCGCGACATGACGCTCCGCCGCGACGCCGGCCTCCCGATCGAAATCATGAGCGGCAAACGGGCGCGCGAGATCGAGCCCGGCCTGTCGAGCAAGGTCATCCTGGCCGCCCATAGCCCGGAGGACGGATTCGCGGCATCGAACCTCGTTGGCGGACGGATCAGGACGGCGCTGATCGATGCCGGCGCCACGGTGCGCGACGGCGCCGCCGTTGTTGGCATCAGGGTCGAGGACGGATGCTTCGTCCTCGATCAGAGCGGCACGCGCGTCAAGGCGCGCCGAATCCTGCTGGCGGCAAATATCTGGGTGAAGGAGATGCTCGGCTGGCTCGGGGCTCATCATCTGCCGATCCGCGCGCGCGTCGCCCAGATGATCGTCACCGAACGGACGGCACGCGCCATCAACGCTGTCGTGCGCGTTGTCAGCCAGATTTCGCTGAAGCAGACCAACAACGGCATGTTCTTGATCGGCAGCGGCGCCGGCTTCAATTGGTACGACGATCCTAACGAGCCGGGCGGCGATCTCAAGCCGGAAAACGTGGCGCAGAAGCTTGGCATTGCCGTCCATGCCGTGCCCGCCTTGGCAAACACGCGCATCGTGCGCACCTGGCACGGAATCGAGGGCTACGCGCACGACAATTTCCCTCTCATCGGACCCGTGCCGGGCGTCGCGGGCGCCTATGTCATGGCATGCCTGCGGAGCGGGTGGAGCATCGGCCCGTACGGCGGCAAGCTGATGGCGGAGATTCTCCTCGGCAAGCGCGCGGAGCGCGACCTGTTCCATCCGGCTTTCGACGTCAAACGAATGCTTGCAGTCGAGGTTGCAGCGTGAGGCCGGGACCGACGTTGCGGTCCTGGCCCGATACAAAGGGGGGAGGCGTGCAATGAAACGCAGGGACTTTATCAAGTTCTCGACGGTGGCCGGTGTCAATATCGCGGCGACGCAATGGAGCGATATCGCGCTGGCTCAGGATGCAGAGGAGCCGCGTCGAGGCGGCACGCTGTTGATGGCGATTTTTCCGGAGCCGACGACGCTTTTTTCCGGCGCCAGCGTGATTAATCAGGTGACCCTCTTCGGCACGAAGATCAACGAATCGCTGATCGCGCTCGATTTCGATTTCAGCATGAAGCCGATGCTGGCGCGGGAGTGGGACATCGCGCCGAATGGTCTTACCTGGCGCTTTCGCCTGCGGGACGGCGTCAAATGGCATGACGGTAGGGTTTTCACCTCCGCCGACGTCGCCTTCACGATGATGGAGATCTGGAAGAAGCTGCACCCGCGCGGCATCCAGAGCTTCCGCAACATCACCGCCGTGGAGGCGCCCGATCCCGGCACCGTCGTCTTTCGGCTGGCGGCACCGATTCCGTTCTTGCGCACCGAGCTCTCGGCTTTTGACGCGACGATATTTCCGAAGCATCTCTACGAGGGCACGGATATTCTCAACAACCCCTACAACATCAAGCCGATCGGAACCGGCCCGTTCAAATTCCGCGAATGGGTGCGCGGCAGCCATCTTATCGCCGAGCGGAACCCCGATTACTGGGACAAGCCGAAGCCCTATCTCGATCGCATCGTCTTCCGGATCATCCCGGATCCCGCCGGCCGTGCTGCCGCTCTCGAGAGCCAGCAGCTGCTCATCGCCGGTCCGAACCCGGTGCCGCTCATCGATATCAACCGGCTGGCGGCGCTCCCCCATCTCGAGGTCGGCAATCGCGGCAGCGAATATTTTTCGCCGATGATCTATCTGCAGCACAACTTGAAGCACCCGATCCTCGGAAAGGTCGAGGTGCGCCGCGCCCTCGCACACGCCATCGATCAGAATTTCGTTGTCCGCAACATCTTGTTCGGCCGGGGATCGCCCGCCAGCGGTGTCGTCTCCACATATCAGAAGGAAGCCTATACGTCCGAGGTCGCGCGCTATCCGTTTGACTTGAAGAAAGCCGAGGCATTGCTCGATGCCGCCGGGCTCCGGCGCGGCGCGGACGGCGTGCGCTTCGCCGTGACATTGGATCCCAATACCGCCTTCGAGCAATACGTACGCATCGCAGAATACCTCCGGGAAAACTTCAACACGATCGGCGTCAAAGTGACGTTGCGCACCGAGGATTCGGCGGCCTGGGTACGCCGTGTCTATACCAACTATGACTACGACATGAGCATCTTCGGCACGGTCCTATTGGCCGATCCGACCGTTGGCATGCAGCGTTTCTTCTATTCGGGAGCGATCAGCAAGGGTACCCCGTTTGTCAACTCATCCTTCTACAGCAACAAGCGCGTCGATGAACTCTTCGATCTCTGCCGCACCGAGGTGGATACGAAGAGACGTGCGAGATACTGGCACGAGATCCAGCGGATTATTCAGGACGATCTGCCGGTGATCGCGATCGTCAATCAGGAGTATACCAACGTCATCAACAAGCGCGTGCGCGGCATCACCGTTTCACCGCATTCCCTGTTCGAGAATTTCGCCGGCGTCTGGCTCAGCGGGATTTGAAAGGTGATGCAGTTTCTCCGCCGCTTCGCTCCGCTCGCGCGTCAGCGATTGTGGCAGGGGGCGCTCACCTTGGCGGCGGTGATCATCTTCAATTTCGTGCTTGTCCACCTGGCACCGGGAAGTCCTGTCGACGTGCTGGCGGGCGAGGCTGGCACGTCCGACCCCGCCCGTGCCGCCGCCCTCATCAAGGAGTTCGGCCTCGATAAGAGCCTGCCCAGTCAATTTCTCGACTACGTTTCGAACCTCGGCCGCCTCAATCTCGGCTATTCCTACCGCGACAGCCAGCCGGTGCTCGACCTCATCCTGACGCGGCTGCCGGCGACACTGCTCCTGATGACGTGCGCGATCGTGCTGTCCTTGGCGGCCGGTATCCTCATCGGCGTAACGGCGGCGTGGCGCGTCAACACCCCGATCGATCAGGCAAGCTCGTTCCTCGCCACCTTGTGCTATGCAACGCCGATGTTCTGGAGTGGTTTGATGCTGATCACGATCTTCTCCGTGAAGCTCGGCTGGCTGCCGTCGGACGGCATGAGGACCGTCACCTTCGATGAGCAGAACGCGTTCGCCTTGGTGTTAGACGTCGCTCGCCATCTCGTGCTGCCGACGACGAGCCTGGCTCTGTTCTACATCGCCATCTATTCGCGCATCATGCGCGCCTCAATGCTCGAGGTAAGCCGGCTGGATTTCATCCGGGCAGCGCGCGCCCGCGGACTTTCCAGTACGGCCGTCTATTATAGACACGCCTTGCGCAACGCGCTCTTGCCCGTCACCACCATGGCCGGCGTGCAGATCGCTTCCATGCTCGGCGGTTCGGTGATCGTCGAGACAACGTACGGATGGCCCGGGCTCGGCCGGCTTTCCTTCGAAGCGGTGACGCGGCGCGATTACAACTTGATGATGGCAATCCTCCTGATCAGCGCGGTCATCGTCATCGTCGTCAATCTGCTGATGGACGTTCTCTATTGTCTCATCGATCCCCGGATCAAGCACGGGACCGAGGAAGGCCGCTAGCGGAGCGGTCGCGCATGAGGAGATTACGGAAATTTTGGTTCGTGTTCAGTCGCCGTCGCGTGGCGGTGCTGGGTCTTGTCATCCTGGCAGGCGTCATTTTCTGCGCTGTTCTGGGGCCTCTCCTCACTCCCTACCGGCCATGGCAATTGGCGGGTCCGCCGCTGCTCTGGCCAGCAACCGACGCGCGGTTTCCCTTGGGGACGGATGTCCTCGGCCGCGACATCCTCTCGGGCCTGCTGAATGGCGCCTGGGTCTCGCTCTCGATCGGCATTGCCGCCACCTCGGCATCGCTGCTGATCGGCACGACGGTCGGCGCCGTCAGCGGCTATTTCGGCGGCCGGGTCGGCGACGGGCTGATGCGTTTCACCGAGATCTTTCAGACGATACCGAGCTTTCTCCTCATTCTCATGATTGTCGGCATCTTTTCGCCCTCGCTCGGCAATATCATCCTCGCGATCGCGGTGTCGACATGGCCGGCGGTCGCGCGGATGGTGCGGGCCGAGTTCCTGTCGCTGCGCGAGCGTGAATATGTCCAGTCATGCGTCGTGCTCGGCATGTCGGCGCCGCGCATTCTCATCACGCAGATTTTACCCAACAGTCTGGCGCCGATCCTGACGATATCGTCGGTGATGGTGGCGACGGCGATCCTTAACGAAGCGTCGCTTTCGTTTCTCGGCCTCGGTGACCCGAACATGATGAGCTGGGGCACGATGATCAGCATCGGACGCAACTCGCTGCGCACCGCATGGTACATCGCCGCAGTGCCTGGCGTCGCCATCATCGTTACCGTGCTGGGGCTCAATCTCTTCGGGGAAGGGCTCAACGATGCCCTCAATCCGCGCTTGCGGGCGGAGTGAACGGTGCAGATTGCCCCGCTGCTGTCGATCGCCAAGCTGCGTATCGGGTTTGCCGCGGAGTCGGGCCGCGCCGACGTCGTCCGCGACCTAGATCTCGTCGTCGGGCAGGGTGAGACGGTCGGCATCGTCGGCGAATCCGGCTCGGGAAAATCGGTGACTGCGCTTGCCGTCATGCGGCTCCTGCCGCCTACGACATATGTCGAGGCGGCCACCTTGCAGTTCGGGCCGCATGATCTCCTCAACCTGTCGCATCGCGAGATGGAACGGATCCGCGGCAAGGAAATCGGCATGATCTTTCAGGAGCCGATGACATCCCTCAATCCTGTCCTTACGGTCGGCGAGCATCTCGTCGAGACGATCCGCCGGCATCGGCCGGTGACGAGGCGTGCGGCGCGCATCGAAGCTGTCGAGCTATTGCGCGCAGTGCGCATTCCCGATCCGGATCGTCGTATAGACGAATACCCGCATCGCCTGTCGGGCGGGCAGCGTCAGCGGGTGATGATCGCCCTCGCGCTGTCGTGCCGGCCGAAACTCCTCATCGCCGACGAGCCGACAACGGCGCTCGACGTGACCGTGCAGGCGCAGATCCTCGAGCTCTTGCAGAATCTGCAGTACGAATTCGGCGTTGCCATCCTTCTCATCTCGCACGATCTGCACATGGTCGCATCGATCGCTCATCGCGTCGTCGTGATGTATGCCGGCGAGAAAGTCGAGGAAGCGGCGGCGGACACGCTGTTTCGCACGCCCGCCCATCCCTATACGCAAGGCCTGCTTGGCGCGACGCCCCGCGGAATGCGCGGCGATGACGGCGTCTGCCGGAGGCTCAAGGAAATTCCAGGTCGTGTACCCAATGGCTGGGACTTACCGGCGGGTTGCGTCTTCTCACCGCGCTGTCCGCATGTCGTCGAGCGCTGCCGGCTCGCGAGGCCGCCGCTTTATGCGGCGGGCGATGCGGCGATGGCCGCTTGCTTCCGATTGGAGACATCGTGACGGCGCCGCTCGTCGTCCACAACGTCAAGGTGCATTTTGCCACGCCGCGCGGCACGGTGCGGGCGCTGGACGGCGTCAGCTTCAGCCTTGACCGCGGGGAGATCGTCGGGGTCGTCGGTGAATCCGGCTGCGGCAAGTCGACATTGGCAAAGACGATCGTCGGCCTGCAGCGGCCGTCGTCGGGATCGGTCGAGATCGACGGTAATGATCTTCTCGCGGCCTCGCGCCGGGTCGTGCTGCAAAAGCGCCGGCAGATCCAGATGGTGTTCCAGGATCCCTTTGGTTCCCTGAACCCGCGCCTCTCGATCGGCCGGATACTGTCGGAGCCGTTCATCGTGCACGGGCTCGGAACGTGCCTTGAGCGACAACAGTGGGTATCCGAGCTGATCGAGCAGGTCGGACTCGCGAGCGATTCGTTGACGCGACGTCCGCACGAATTTTCGGGCGGCCAGCGCCAGCGCATATGTATTGCCCGAGCTCTTGCGCTGAAGCCGTCGGTCATCGTTTGCGACGAGGCGGTCTCGGCGCTCGACGTCTCGGTTCAGGCACAAATCCTCAACCTTCTCCTCGATCTCCGGAAGAGCGCCGATCTCAGCTACGTTTTCATCAGTCACGATCTCAGTGTCATCCACTACATGTCGGATCGAGTCATGGTGATGTATCTCGGCGAGGTGGTTGAGCTTGCGCCCGCAGATGCGCTCTGGATGTCCCCATACCACCCCTACGCGATGCGGCTCCTCTCCGCCGTTGACCGCCGGAAGACGGCGGCGTTGAAGAGCAACAACGATGAGGTCCCAAGCCAGATCAATCCGCCCGCGGGGTGTCCCTTTCACCCGCGCTGTCCATTCGCAAAGAACCGGTGCCACACGGAGAAACCCATGCTGCGCCAAATTAGCGACCGCCGTTGGGCAGCCTGCCACTACGCCGGGGATATCGGATAGCGAGCCCGCGGGTTCGCCGCAGGATTTGGTCCGGGCCGCAAAACGGACTTGCTGGCCACGCTCGCAGAGTCAGGACGCACCCGTCCTTCGTAAGTTAATGAATAAAATAGATTATTACAGCCCTGTAAACTGTTGACAGTTTTACCGGTCTGTTCTAACCTAGCGACGTGACCGTTACTACGCTCCGGAAACGTGGCGAGCCCGGCGCGCCCCCCAGCGCCGAGCATGCCGTCGAATTGCGGCGCTCGCAGTCGCTGGTCAGCATTTGCCAGACCGAAATCGAGCGTTTGATCCTGGATGGCGAACTGGAACGGGGCGCGCGCATCAACGAACTCTCGCTGGCGGCGCGCCTGGGCCTCAGCCGCGGCCCGGTGCGCGAGGCCTGCCGCTCGCTTGCCCAGGCCGGTCTGCTCGAGATCCGCGCCAACCGCGGCTTCTTCGTGCGCAAGCTCGAGTTGAAACAAGTGGTCGACCTCTACGACCTGCGAGCGGGACTCATGCGGCTTGCGGGTCAACTCGTCGCCCAGCATATTACCGACGCTCGGCTCGATCACATCAAGCGCAACGTCGACGAGATGGACGAGGCCGGGCGTCTAGGCGACTTCGAGCGCTATCACGAACTCAACGTTGGATTTCATGCGGCGCTGGTCGAGGCCACAGGCAATCGACGCCTGGTTGAGCTCTACCAGGGGCTGGTCAAGGAAATCCTGCTGTTCCAGCGCGGCGGTCTGGTGTCCCGTAGCGCCATGGAGCTGTCGAATCGTGAGCATCGCGCGATCATCGAGGCGATTGCTTCGCGGGACGGCGCACGTGCGGCGGCGGCCATGGAACACCACATCCTGCAAGGCAAGGAGCGGTTTCTCGCGGGAACACGAATCCATGACTGACCCAAGACGTAACAGCCGCGACCCGTATGCAGCCGGCATGATCGTCACGCCGCCGCGCGTTCTGCGCGCGCCACTCGAGGCACGCTTCGTGGGCGTGCTCGACAGCCGGCGCGAGGGTCGCGGATTGTCTCTCATCCATCCTCGCACGCGCTGCATCCGCCGCCACGAAGTACACGAACTCATTATCACCGATGAGCCGGGCGCGGGTCCCGGGAAACCCGTGAATCGCTGCCATTATCTCGGATTTGTCGAGTTCCTGGCGGCGGGCGTGCTGGTCGAAGGTGACACGCTGACCATCGCAGGGCGAATGCTCGGCACGGTCGCCGGTTTTGACGACAGCCATTTCCCCAACCACTACAACATCTTGATCCAGGGTCCTCGTCTCGTGACGGGCATTGAGCTACGCCAGAAGCCCGGCGATCCGGTGACATTTCTTCCACCAGTCGATTAACAGGAGTCTTGCTATGCCACGTGTGCGTGTTGAATGGCTGAGCACCCGAACTGCGGAGCAGCGCCGCGACCTCGCGAAACGCATCACCGAAGCGATGGTGGGCGTTGCTGCGGTGCAGCCGAATGAGGTGACAGTCGTGTTTGAGGAAGTGGAGCCGCGCCTGATGGCCAAAGGCGGCGTGTTTTGGGACGAAATCCTGGCAAAGAGGAAATGACCATGAACGAAATGGTGAAAGAAAAGACGCTCCGCAAAGCTCCCGCCGCAGCAAAAAGACGATTCGAGTTCAAGATTGACCTGTATCGCCATCTCTCCGAGACGCTCAGCGAGTTTTACGCGCGGACCAAGAAGATACCGAAAGAGATCGGCATGCCCGACAAGTATCTCGGGCAAATTGGACTGTCGGGCACCGTTTCAGAGTGCCACGCCCTCATGCGCAAGGCGGTTTCCGACGCGGTGGAAGCGGGTAACCGCAAAGTGATCAACTGCGCGCCCCTCGACTTTGAGTTGCGCCGCCTGGTCAAGAAGTACTACGGCGACGACTATGACGCGGTCGCTGCGAGCACCTGCGAGGCGCTGCTCTACCTCTCGTTTGACACGCTTGCAACGCCGCCGATCGCGGGCCGCGGCGACAACTACCGCACCCGCTACCTTGCGCCTTACGAGCGCCATGCCCACCACCAGGCGGGCTATGGCCGGCCGTTCCCGCCGCGCTACAAGGACATCTATGCCGACCGCGGCGTCACCGCCGGCGAGTATGGGCAACTCGGCAAGCGGCTTAACAATCTCGACGTCGTGCTGGTGCCGATGGTGGGCGCGAAGTACGACTGCCACGGCATCAACTACCACCCGGTACCACTGCTGCTCAACGTGCAAGCCAAGGCGACCGGCGAGTTGTTCGCTGCCGAGGCGAAAAAGCATGCCGACACGCTATCCGCGGTGAGTTTCTGCTGCTACACCAATCCCGGCTACGGCTACGGCGAAACCGACAAAGGCGGCATGCCGTTGCTGCACAAGGCGATGGCCGCAGTGGCGCGCGACTATAACGTGCCGAGCATCGTGGACAACGCCGCGGGCCTGCCATTCGCTGGCTCCGACATTCGTAGCATGGGCGCGGACCTGATGCTCTACAGCATGGACAAGTCCGCAGGCGCGCCGACCTCGGGACTCGCTATCGGCCGCGAAGAAATGATCGTTCCGCTGGCGAGGGCGCTCGGCACTCAGGGTCCGCGCGCGGGCGGCCTGCTGTCGCACGGCAAGGCGGCCTACGTCACGATGGACCCGGGCAAGGAGGCGCTGCTCGGCATGATTGCGGCGCTCAAAGTGCTTCTCGACAAGCCCGATACGTTCAAGCGCGCGGCCGACACCTGGTACGACATCACGGTGGAGGAGTTCGGCAAGCTCGACCGGCGGTTGCGCGACGGCCTCGTCATCAACAAGGACTACAACAGCTGCGGCGTCGAGATTAACTACGAGAACACCTGGAAGAAGGACCGGATGGGCCTGCCGATATTTTCGATCGAGGACATGTATTCCGGCACCTCGATGATCCAGACCGGCATGCGCAACATGGGCATCATCCCATGCATCTCCTACGACGCCAACATCCGCATGTCGCCAGGGCTGGGAACCACCGACGAGAACGGCGAGGTTATGGAAGAGCCGGCGCGCTTTGCTGTACGCGCGCTCGCGAAGTACATAGAGGCGCTGGCCGAGCATTCGGGCTTCTTCGACCGGTAAGATTACCGGACGTGCGGGCGTCCATCTCCACTTTTCTGCCGCGCAACGATCGGTGAGGGAGGTTGCATAAAGATTGCACGAAATCGGAGTAGCGGCATGGCCGCACCTGCGCGGTGGACCGCGCTGTTCGCAGTCGCTCTCTCGACGCTCTTGCCGGCGTCGGCTGCGGTGGCAGCGCAGGGATACCCGAATCGGCCGATCCGCATTGTGGTCGCATTCCCGCCGGCGAGCAGCAACGACATGCTCGCACGCTTCGTGGGCGGCAAGCTCGGCGAGCGCTTCGGGCAGCAGGTGGTCGTCGACAACCGGGCGGGCGCGAACGGTATCATCGGCACTGAGCTTGCGGCAAGGGCAACGCCCGACGGCCACACGCTGCTGGTCGTTTCCATGTCGCATACCATGAACGCCGCAGTCTATAAGCTGCCGTTCGATCCCGTGAACTCGTTCACGGCCGTCTCCATGATCGGGTCGGGGCCTAACATGCTCGCGGCGCATCCGTCGTTCGCGGCGAACACGGTGAAGGAGCTGATCGCGCTCGCAAAAGCGAAACCCGGCCAGATCGCCTATGCTTCGTCGGGCACCGGGGGCATTAACCACTTTGGTGGTGAACTCCTCGCCCGCACCGCCGGCATCCAACTTGTGCACGTACCGTACAAGGGCGGTGGGCCGGCGTTGATCGACGTAATGGGAGGACACGTCCCGCTTATCGTGTGCACGGTGCCGCTCTGTCTGCCGCCGGTGAAAACCGGAAAAATCAAGGCGCTCGGGGTAGGGGGGGCCAAGCGCTCGGTCCTCCTGCCGGAGGTGCCGACCATCGCCGAATCCGGAGCGCCGGGTTACGAATTCACGGTATGGTGGGGTATTCTCGCGCCTGCTGGCACACCTGCCGCAATCGTCAATCAGCTCAATGCCGAGATTGGCGCGATCCTCGCGCAGCCGGAGTCCGCGCAGAAGCTCGCGAGTGAAGGCGCGGAGCCGAAGATCGTGTCCCCCTCCGAGTTCTCCCGGATCATCGCGGCCGACACCGAGAGGTGGATCGGGATCGCGCGCAAGGCCAACATCAAGGCGGAGTGATGCGGGCCGCGGTCCTAGGCGCATTGCTGTGCGCATTGTCGCCGCTTGCTGCGGCGCAGTCTTACCCGTCAAAGCCGGTGCGAATCGTCGTCGGCTTCCCGAGCGGCGGCCCGACCGACGTCGTGACGCGGGTGCTTGCTCAGAAGCTTACCGAGGCGATGGCCCAGGCGTTCGTCGTCGACAATCGCACCGGCGGCGGCGGAGTACCGGGCGGCGAGTTCGTCGCGAGGAGCGCGCCTGACGGCTATACGCTCATGATGGGCACGCTCGGCACGCTGGTCGTCAACCGCCACCTGCATGCGAGTCTCCCGTACGAGCCGCTGCGCGACTTCGCGCCGATCTCACAGGCGGTATCGAACACCAACTT
>Ga0137455_1000129_pt1 | contig 17708 bp, 29 predicted proteins | sample EasRivERMGT600_2_FD_102334 | JGI IMG/M metagenome (GOLD analysis project Ga0137455, IMG submission 102334) | Soil microbial communities from meander-bound floodplain in the East River, Colorado, USA - East River MetaG ERMGT600_2 | ecosystem: Environmental > Terrestrial > Soil > Floodplain ... | reverse complement strand
CCTTCGCCAGCGGCGAGCGGTTGCTTGAGGATCGATACCCGGAGGACTTTCTGTATGTCGATGTCGGCCGACTCCATCGCGAGACTCAGAGGGAAATGGAGCGACTCGCGGCTCGCGTGCCTACTCCGAAACATACCGCACCGTTGGCAGGACCGGCGGCTCGGGCACGAGGCCCATACCGATCCCGTGCGGCGGCGCCAGGCGTGGGGGCCACCGATCGGCAGTCGGACTACGGCGAGGGCACGTCACTCGTCGGCCCGGCGGAGCGCGTAAAGTGAACGCCTTAGTCGTCTCGGCGGTCGTGCGGAACGCCGACGTTCACATCGTGGATCGTGAGCGCTACGTCACGCAGCGGAAGAAGTTCGCGAAGAAGTGGGGCGAGGGGGTCGCGCTGAAGATTCGGATTGAGCCAGAGGACGAGGCCTATACCTACGGGGACATCAAACACTATTGGGGGCACGTCGTGGATCCGTTCTCACAGGAGACGGGCTATCACAAGCACGAGGCCCACACGATGCTCAAGGCCGAATGTCTGCCGGAGGGGAAGTCGTCGATCACGGAACTGAGCCGCGCGGAACTCAGGGCCTACACCGAAGCGGCCGAGCAGCGGGCGCGCGAGTGGTGCCCGGAGGCGTTTGTGCTCTACGACAACGGGCGGGTGTAATGAAAAAAGAAAGGCCCGCCGGACAAGGGCGGGCCATGAAAGGACCAGATTCCATGGCCAGTGTAACACAACCGCAACTGCTCGACGAACCCACGACCGGCGTCAAGGACGTCGCGCTGGTGCCGGTGCCTGACGGGCTCGTGTCCGTTATCGAGCGCCTCGCGGCCAATCCCCAAGTCGACGTCGCAAAGCTAGAAAAGATCATCGAGCTGCAGGAGCGCGTGCTCAAGCACCAGTCCGAGCAAGCCTTCAACGTGGCGTTCTCGGCGCTGCAGTCCGACATCCCGACCATCATCGAGAAGGCCTCCACGGACAAGGCGACGTATGCCCCGCTCGAGGACATCATCGAACCCGTGCGGCCGGTGCTCTCCCGGCATGGCTTCTCCCTGAGTTTCCGCACCGAGTGGCCGACCGAGAAGTCCGTCAAGGTGATCGGCATCCTGACGCACCGGGAGGGGCACGCGCGCCAGTCGGAGTTCCTGTCGGCGGCGGACCAGAGCGGGAGCAAGAACCCCATTCAAGCCTTGGCCTCGGCGGTGTCCTACGGCAAGCGCTACACCACGAAGGATCTGCTCTGCATCGTCACGCGCGGGGAGGATGACGACGCGGAGAAGGCCGTGCCGAAGAAGGCGCCGGACGCACCAGAGGGGTATGACGCCTGGCTGGCGACCCTTGAGGGTGTGGCCGGTGAGGGGTTAGCGGCCTTTGCCTCCGCGTGGAACAAGTCTCAAAGGTCGTTCAGGGATCATCTCGCTCGCACAGCACCGAAGACCTTAGAAGGCATCAAGGTAGCAGCCGCGAAGGTGAAGGCCCAATGAGTGCCGTGCTTGATTCTGCGCAACTGCCAGGGATGTTCAAGTTAAATCCTGACGGGTCTCTGGTCTGGTTGTCGGTCTCGAAGTATCACTTAGAAAAACTAGGCCGCTTGGCTGGGTCGCCTGTCCCGAATCGATCTGGGAAGAAGTATTGGTCCGTATCGATTAACGGCCGGAAGATAAAGCGTTCGCGCATAGTGTTCGCGCTTATTCATGGCCGATGGCCAAGTGGACAAATAGACCACATCAACGGCAACTCGCTTGACGATAGGCCGTCCAACCTACGCGAAGCGACTCAGACGCAGAACGCGTGGAACCACAAGAAGCGCACAAAGCGATCGCCGATGCCGATGGGAGTCAGGCAGATCCCGTCGGGCAGATACCTCGCCAGGATAGCGTGCAACAAAACCAAATACGCACTCGGGATATTTGACGATGTCCGTGATGCCGAGGCGGCATACCAGAGTGCGCGGCACCGTCTATTTGGGGAGTTCGCATGAAGCACTTCACTGTGATTGATGTGCCCCAGAGGAGCAATGAATGGTTCGCGGCCCGTTGCGGCCGTCTGACCGGAAGCATGGCGTCAGACATGCTCGCCACGATCAAAAGCGGGGAAGCTGCGGCGCGTCGTGATCTTCGGATGCGTCTGGTCGTAGAGCGGATCACTGGCATACCCCAGGAAGACACCTACATCAACGCGGCGATGCAGCGCGGAATAGACTGCGAGCCATTGGCTCGAGCGGCCTACGAGGCGCTGACTGGCGAGCTGGTCACTACGACAGGATTCCTCGCGCATACGTCGATGATGTCCGGGTGCTCCCTGGACGGGCACCTGGGCGATTTCGAAGTGCTCACCAGTTTCAAGTGCCCGAAATCTTCAACGCACCTCCGCTACCTTCGCGGCGGCAAGTTCCCATCAGAGCATCGCCCTCAAATGCTCCACGAGATGGCTCTCACCGGGGCGCAGGCCTATGACTTCCTCTCCTTCGATGATCGGTTCCCTGAGGCGTTGCAAGTGTTCTACGTGCGCGTCCCCCGGGACGAGACGGACGTCGCGGAGTATGCCCGCGAGGCCAGAGCCTTCCTCGCGGAAGTCGACCAGGAAGTGGCGGCGCTGCTCACCATGACGAACTTGCGGGGCACTCTCGCGGCGGTGCTGGCGTGATGCCGCTGGCTATTGACCTGTTCTGTGGCCTGGGCGGCTGGACCGAAGGCCTACTCGCGGAGGGCTATCGTGTGGTCGGCTTCGACAATGAGCGGCACGCCTACGGCGAGGCCAAATATCCGGCGCAGTTGGTGATCCAGGACGTGTTGACGTTACATGGCTCGCAGTTCAAGGATGCGGCCCTGATCGTGGCAAGTCCACCCTGCCAGGCGTATTCCTATCGGGCTATGCCGTGGAAGCGAGCCAAGGCATTACCGCCGCCTGATAACACGCTCTTTGAGGCGTGCTTTCGGATTCAGCGCGAGGCACAGGAAGCCGCCGGAAGACAAATCCCGATGGTGCTCGAGAACGTGTGCGGCGCGCAGAAGTGGGTGGGGCGAGCTCGCTGGCATTCCGGGTCGATGTATCTGTGGGGCGACGTGCCCGCCCTGATGCCCGTTATTCGCCACGTCAAGATGCCTGGGTTGGATTGGAATAGATTTAAGAACGGCGATCCGTCCTACCGCGGCGAAGCATTCAATACTCGGCGCACTCCGAACAAGCGTCTGTCTGCTGCGCTCTCGGCGAAGATCCCGCTCCCTTTGTCGCGTCACATTGCTCGAGCCTGGAGGCCTCTATGACCGCACCCTTGACCTGGCAATCGCGCTGCCTGGGCTGTCACAAACTCTTCACCGCGACCGAGGCCTACGTCGATCTCTGCCCACCCTGCCAGACCGACGAAGACGCCCTGTATGGGCAGGAGCGGGACAAGGCGAACGTGGAGCATGAGCCGCCGTCGTGGAGTAAGGCGGCGATGAGAGAACGTCTCGGGGTCACTGGCGACGAGGACGTCTAATGCCGATGGACACCAGTAAACTTGCCTTCCCGAAGGGCCGCCCGCGCGCCTTAGACAAGGCCGTGCGCCGCAAGGCCCTCGAAGCCTTCGACACGCGCGAAAGCGCCAAGGTCAAGGTGCGCAGCGGGGGCCTCTGTGAAGTCCAGGAAGAGTTCCGCGATCACTGGACGCGCTGCGGCCGGCACGCGACGGACGTGCATCATCTGATGGGCGGCATCGGGGTACGAGGGGTTGGCGACTCGGCGCTTGCGGTCAACAAGGTGCATGTATGCCGTGTTTGTCACCGGCTTATTGGGAACCATATCCTGCGCTCGCTGGGCGGCGTGCGCTTCGAGCGGGTGACGTAATGCTGAGATGGTATTGCGACTTATGTGGGAAAGAGATTGAAGCGCCAGATCACCCGGAGTGGGTCAAGGCCTACCGCGCTGGACAAAACCGTGATCAAGAAGGATGGGGTCGCTCTGAATACTTCGTCGAGATGATATGTCACAAAAAGTGCGCGGATGTCCTTGAGACTGAAATCACGAGCGCACCCAGATCGGCGAGTCTTAAATGCCGCGCGTGAAGCCGCACCACCACCACTGCTCCGTCTGCGGCGCGAAGACGGAATGCTCGGGCACCTGGGAAGAGAACTATGACGGTGAACCTGCCGTGATCTGCCCGGAGTATCACTTACCCAACGGGCTGCTCCGCTATGACTTTCTCTGTGAGGGGTGCTTGTGGGCGGAAGAGGACACAGCGGCGGGGATGGTGAACTGATGCGCTCCTATGATGACCACCAGATCGAAGCCGTGCTCGTGACGTGCCTCGCGTGTCGGAAGGCCTACTACATGACGACCGTGGTCCTGCCCTGTGTGGCGTGTCAGGGCAAGAAGTGATCTTGCACGGGGAGTGTATCGACGTCATGCGGACACTTCCGGCTGAGTCGATCGACGCCTGCGTGACCGATCCGCCCTACGCGCTGGCCTTCATGGGCAAGACCTGGGATTCCTTCGGCAGCGCCAAGGGCTATCAGGACTGGTGTCACCTCTGGGGCGCTGAACTGCTGCGCGTCCTAAAACCTGGCGCGCATGTGCTGTCCTGTGGCGGGCCACGGGCCTATCACCGGATGGCCTGCGGCCTTGAGGATGCCGGATTCGAGATCCGCGACTGTTTGGCTTGGTTATTCGGTTCGGGATTTCCTAAATCTCTGAACCTTGGCGAAGGGTTAGGCACGGCCCTGAAACCGGCGCACGAGCCGATTGTGCTGGCGCGCAAGCCATTCACGGGCACGGTGCGAGGGAATGTCGATAGGTTCGGGACTGGGGCGCTCAACATCGACGCGGCCCGCATTCCGTTTGCTTCGGATGAAGACCAAGCAGCAGCAGCAGCAGCAGCATCGCAAAGAACGAGCCATAACGGATTACAGGGCACGGCCACGTTTGCCCGCGTCGGCGACATTCAGGAGTCTATAACCGGATACATCGACAGGATGGACAAGGGCCGCTGGCCTGCCAATGTCGTCCTCGACGATCTCGCGGCGATGGTGCTGGACGAACAGAGCGGAGAACTGACGAGCGGAGAGGCGCACATGCTACGTAGAGGTGCCACAACAGGTATCGGTATCGGCTACGGTTCTGGCTCCAAGGGTCACGACGTAGAGGATGCGACCTACGGCGACAGCGGCGGTGCCTCACGCTTCTACTACGTCGCCAAGCCCTCACGCGAGGAGCGCGACTTCGGCTGTGGGCGGTTGCCTCGTGTGTCTCCGCTGGAAGTTACCGGACGCGCTGAAGGCTCAGCCGGATCAAAGCATGGCCGCGCTGGAATGACAGGGCAGTCTAGGGGCAACTACCACCCCACGGTTAAGCCTGTTGAACTCATGCGCTGGCTGGTGAAGCTGATCACACCCATAGGCGGGACCGTGATCGATCCATTTCTAGGCTCAGGGACGACCGGGATGGCCTGCAAGTACGAGCAGCGTCACTTCATAGGGATCGAGCGCGAGTCTGAATACGTGAAAATCGCGACGGCAAGGATCGAAGCCGTGGCTCCTTTGTTCAATGAGGAACCGGCCAGTGTCTAGGTATTCGCTCGTGTGCGAAGTGCGCGGCGTCGTGATGGGCGGATGCGCTGCGTCAATCCTGGCGAGAGAGGATCGCGCACGGGCGAGTCGTTTTCGGAGGGACTGCGTGTAATGGCCTACCTGCTACCGGCTACCTACGATCTTCCGTTCAACGCCTCTGACACCTCACGAGAGGCCGCAGAACGCGCGAGGGCCTTCCACTTAAACCAGTCAGGGAAAGTGCTCTGGTGGTTCCAGCAGCATCCTCAGGGGGCGACGCAGGCGGAAGCTTCTGCCGCACTCGGTATCGCCAGGGCTAGTATGGCGGCTCGCGTTCATGCGCTGACGGCTCGTGGGGAGTTGATTCGTACGTCTCGAAGGCGCGAAGGATGCGCCATTTATTCGGCCAATGAAAGGTAGATGACATGCAAAGCGTGACGCTCGACACTATTGGAGGCGGGGCACTCGCTGAATTGTTCAGCGCAGAGTTGGCGCGCATCCTCGCTAACATCGCGGATCCCAACACGGACCCGGCTACCAAGCGGGCGATCACCATCACGGCAAATTTCAAGCCCAACCGTGAGCGTGACGCGGCACAGGTGGAATTGAAGTGCAGTTCCAAGCTCGCCGGGATAATGACCGTGAACACCCAACTGTTCATGGGCAAGCACCAGGGAAAGTTAATTGCCGTGGAGAACGACCCGCGCCAGTCCAACCTATTCGATCAGTCTCCCAGGCTCGCTACCGTCGCCGTTGGCGCCTTCGCAAAGGATGCTGAGTAATGGACGGCCCTGCTGTCAAGGAGCTCGCCACGAGATTCCGAGAGCCCAAGGAAGTCGGCGGATTCATTGTCCGTCCGAATGACTGGGTTGTCGAAGATCCGGCCGCGCTGGTGAAGGTTGGCCCGAGCGCGACCGTGCTCGATGTCTGGAGCCTTGGATCTCTGCGTGACTACGTAAAGGCCAATCGTGACGCGTTGGCTCTGGAGAAGTTGATCGTCCACGTCGTCAGCCCGTCAGTCGTCACGCTCAGCGGGCCGCTACTGGATCGGTCACGGACCCGTGAATCCTACGTGAAGGCCCAGGCGCAGGATCTAACGAAAGACTTCGTCGGCGTGTTCATGTCGCTCGAAGCCTTCATCATCGGCCTTCAGGTGCGCTTCACCGCTACGGATGACACGCGGCGGCTGCTGTCGCTCTTGAGCAACGTCAAGCACGAGACCGTTAAGACGGCGCTTGATGACGGCGTGACGCAGGTTGTGCAGGCGCGCGCTGGAGTTGCGCTCGTGCAGGACGTGGCTATTCCGAACCCTGTCGAACTCTGCCCGTATCGCACGTTTCGCGACGTCCTACAGCCGACGTCGCCATTCGTGCTGCGTGTCAACCAGGGCAAGCCGAATGGACTCCCTGAAGTTGGACTCTTCGAGGCGGACGGCGGGATCTGGAAACTCACCGCGACTCAGCGTGTGCAGTCTTGGCTGGTGGCAGAGTTGCCGACGACTGTCGCCGTGTTGGCGTAGGCCATGCCTCCGCACTAGCAACGGCTAGCACTACATCTTGCGGTTGCAATGAGCAGCATACGGATATATAAAAACGGGGCGCTTTCTGGTAGAAGCCAGTTGGCGCCCCTCGTCAAACCGAACTGTGCTGGCAGTGCGGCGGACTCTCCCGCCATTCTACCAAACCCCGTTCAAGAGACAAGGCGCATCTTCCGCACGAATGACGGGCGAAACCGTCTGAACGTGTCGGACAGTCGGTGTAAGCCGGGTGCCTCGCGGGGCAGGTGGGGCCGTCACGATCGGACGGCAACCAACTTACACAGGCTGACGGTGCTCTGCAACGACGCGACCGACCGACCGACGGCAGACTTTTACGGCTGTGACCCGCACGAGATTGCGGGGCCGGTTACGCAAAGGACTATAGGACTTGACCACGGACGGGTTAGGGACTGCCAGAGGGAGGGAGTGAGCCGAGGATCAGGGTTATGGGGGACGTGTCGGTGCTGAGTTTCGTGAAGTTAGACGGGAAGACGTGGGAATTAACCGATGAACAGGTGCAAACGTGGAGGCAGGTTTACGACGGAGTGGACGTCGAGCGCGAATGCAGGCACGCCTGGGCCTGGCACGACGCGAACCCGTCGAAGCGGAAAAAGAACGTGAAGGCGTTCCTGGTGAATTGGCTGAACCACGCGAAACCCGTTAGAGGCACTCAGGCGGCCGACGATCGCGGGCATGTCCCACCCTGCCGGACGGTGACGGAATGCACACAGCGGGCGCTGGCAGAGGCGCGGGAGAAGCGGGGATGAGTGACGGTTTCAGCGAGTTCGGACGGCTGCAACGGCGCGAGGGTGTCTCTGGCGATGGGGTCTGCCTGGCTGATAGCGGCATCCTGGTGACGTTCTTGGCCTCACGGTTCGCGGCTGGTGAGTCTATCACTGAACTCGCACGCGACTATGGACGCGAGGAGAAGGACATCGAAGCGGCGATTAGGTTAGTGGTGCTGTGCTCGTCTGGGCGGCATGGCGTCAGGGTAGAAACCGAGCGACGGATGGAAGATCGCATCCCGCTACTCAAGGGCAGGACACGATGAACTACGGAATGATCCCGTCATCGTGGGATGTCGTCATATTGTGGGCGTCTATAGCGCTGCTGTTGCTGTGGTCATTCTGGGGGCAGTTTCATGTGGACATCGACGTGACGTGGATGTGGGTGCCATGAGGCGTAAGAAGCCCACCCCCATCATCGGCCCACGGTTTGTGTCCTGTGGGTATTGTGACAAGGATGGAGGCCCGATGAGCGAGCAGACGAGGGACGAGAGATGAGACACACGCTCACTGCGCTGGTGGAGAAGTGGCGAGCGAAAGCCGCTCAGGTCGATGCCTTCCACGCCACGATGGGCACGGGTTACTGGGTCTGCGCTCAAGAGTTAGCCGACACCCTCTCTGCGCTCGGGGGGACACCAACATGTGTGAGTTACCCAGACAACACGGAAGGCTTTCGATGAAGGGCGATTTCGACGAAGACGAGTTAGACGACTTCGAGCCCGATGGCTGTCAGCGGTGCGGCGGGGAAGGGTTCATCGTGGTCTGCATCGACGACATGTGCCGTGGCGCTGGCGAGTGTATGCACGGAGACGGCGAGATCCCGTGTCCGGAATGCGGAGGCAATCTGTGACTGATCCCCTTGAGCCGATTGGTTGGCTAGACGAGATCGAGGCCCAACTGGACTCAACGGTCCCGCACTACGTTCCGCGACTAATCGCAGAGATTCGTCGTCTCAGTGGGCAGCGCAAGCCCTTCAAACTCGACGTGAGCAAGGAATGGTGCGAGCGCATGGCGAACCTTGAGGAAGGCCACGACGTATCGGCAGGAAGCCTCTCTGCGCTCGGGGGGAGGCCGGAGACATCACAACAGGACGCTGAACGGAGAGCCATTGGCAACTGCTACATGATGGCGAAGCGCGAGATCGCTCGGCTCTTGAACAGCCGCGATGTGATAGACGAGAAGTCATTGGAGCGGTGGCAGCACGTTCTCAGATTCTGCGAATCCGTTGGATGCAAGTCAGACATCTTGCGCTGGCAGATCCCGACTGAACTTACAGAAGGGGGGAGGCCGGAGACAGGCCCGGAGCATCGCTGTGGTGTGCGTGGGTTTGCGGAGAGTGGCGATCAGTGTCCAGCCTGCCATGTCCCCGGCGGACGGCACGCGCCTCTTCAGGAGCAGCCATGAGCGAGCGGAAGGAACAAGCGATCTATGACGCTGTTGACGAGGCTGTAACGCGGTTGCGGATAGACATCTATAAGGTGCCACAGCCGATCACCATCGACAAACTCGACACAATGATCGCGCAGTCTGGACACGCCGCAGGTATGGCAGCTATCGCAGCGTATCGCGCACCATTGAAGCCGAAACGGGAGCAGCCATGAGCGAGACGACCAAGTTACGGCGCTGGCTGACGCTCTGGGTGGTAGAGATGTGGGTAGACAAGCCTGGTCAGTGGGAACCCACTACGGGCTCGGCGTTGACCAAGGATGAGGCGCGTATCGTTCGCAGGGAGTGGAAGGACAGCAACCCGTATGATCGCTTTCGTGTATCGCCGTATGTGAGGGGCCGATGAGCGAGACGCACGACCTGACGCAGCGAGCGGAGCGGTGGCTGTCGAGGGCGACTGCCGATATGCCAGTCACGAATAAGCTCATTGCCGATCTGTCGGCGGCGCTCGTGCAGGCCGAACAGCGGACACAGGAAGTAATGGGCGGCTCGCTGCGTGGCTTGGCTACGCAATGGAAGGCCGAGATTCAGCACATGAAAACCCGCGCTGAAGCAGCCGAGGCCAAGTTGGTGCAGGCCGAACAGGAGAAGGCGGAACTAAAAACACAGTTACACATGGCACAACGAGGGGAGATCCAGTGGAACGAGAACAGCAACGAGAACTTCAAGCGCCTGAAAAAAGCTGAAAAGCGTCTCGCCACCCAGGAGGCCACGATCCGACAGGTGGTCGTGGCGATCACGCAGCGTGAACATGACGGTGTGGCCTATGGACCAACGCTAACCGAGTGGGCCGACACCTTATCCACCATCCTCCTCCCCGCCGAACAGAGAAAGGACACGTAGATGCGGGTATGGGTTGCCGAGCAAGGGGCGTATTCATCGCGGGGCATCATTGGGGTTTATGCCACGGCTGAGGCTGCGATGGCAGACAACCCAGTCCCTGTAAATGCTCGGATACCGACAGTTCCAACGGCCTCTAATATGTCGCGCCCTGGTGGATGGCAACAGGACAAGAGCACGGGCGCGTGGGATAACGGTCTTGATTGGGACGACGGTATCAGTATTGAGCCATATGATGTGCAAGGGTTAGTGGTCATTCCCGCCGAACAGACAGAGGAGAAGAAATGATCCCGAATAGGCGTATCATCGCGTCCGGCCACGGTCTACTCAGCGGCAATCACGTCGTCATTTACCAGGAGGATAGCCCGGTGCCTGACATTGAAATCGAACGGTTTCGGGACACGCCCGTGACGTGGTGGGAGTGGTTCGTGCGTCTTTTCGGCGGATAGTTATTGACATCGCCGAGTGTCACGGGCATTCTAGCGGCCAACTCCACTGGCCAAGCCCGTTCTCACCGCGCGTCTGGTCCTCCCTGCGTCAATCCATGCGGGTGCGTCCTTTATTGCGGACGCCTCCAGTTCGACGGATGCCGCTGGCGGGGGCGGGATCAAGCACTACACCTACACCTTCGGGGACGGCACGACCGAGTCCTCGTCGGCGCCCACCGCTGGTCATGTCTACCAGAGCCACGGCACCTATCCCTGCACGGTCACGGTCACCAACAAGAAGGGGAAGTCCAATACCTGTCCCCCTGTGACGGCGACGGTGACGGTCGCGCCGCCAGTCGAACCGCCCATTGAACCCCCTATTGAGCCACCTGATACCGGCCTCGTGCCCGCCGAGTGCCTGACGACCTGGGCGCCAGGGGTGACGACCGGCATCCCGCCGCGCTCGACCGTCTTTGTCACCATTCACGCCTCGGAGTATGCGGACGGGACGGAGGAGGCGTCGGGGGCTATCAATGCCGCGATTGCGGTGTGCCCACTCGAGCAGACGGTCCAACTCTCGGCCGGGACGTTCCTGTGCAATGACCACATCCTGCTGAACAAGGCCGTGACGTTGCGGGGGGCAGGTCCCGGGAAGACGGTCCTCGTCAAGTTGAACGGCGCCAAACCGGGCTCCTACCAGCCAGAGGAGGCCGAGCCCATTGTGATTCTCGGGCCGAGCCGGTGGCCACAGTTGGCCGCGACCTCGGTTTACGCGGACGGCGTGAAAGGCGCGATGTTTGTCGACGTCGAGGATGCGACGGGCCTCGCGCCCGGGCAGTTCGTGTTCCTCGACCGTGATGACTACGCCGCGGCTGAGTGGCTACCTCTGCCTCCGCGCACGGGGGCTACCACGCCTGTGTCCATCTGGGCGAGCGATCAGGTCGTGTTCAATAAGCACAACCCGCCTGAATCCCCAGAAGATCCCTTCCCGGCGTCCCTGACGTGGTTCAGCCGATCCGGTCGGCCGGTGAATGAGATCAAGCAGATCGCCGCCGTTACCGGCCATCTGGTCACCTTTGCCACGCCGCTCCATGCCGACTATCCCATCACGAAGTCCGCGCAACTCACGCGCTGGACGGAGCCGCATGTCCAAGGGGCCGGGCTCGAGGATTTGACCGTATCAGGCGGGTCGGACGGCAATGTGCGATTCAACTCTGCCGCGTATTGCTGGATGAAGAACGTCGAAGATACCGCGTGGCTCGGCAAGGGGGTGAGCCTCATGGGCGCCTTCCGCTGTGAGGTTCGCGACTCCTACATCCACGACGCCTGCTGGCCCTATCCAGGCGGCGGGGGTTACGGCATAGAACTCGCCTGGGGCAGCTCCGAGATTCTGATCGAAAACAACATCGTCCTCGGCGCCAATAAGGTGATGGTGGTCGAGTCGGCTGGAGCCGGGTCGGTCGTCGGTTACAACTACATGGACAACGCCTTCATTGGGAATCAACCCGAGTGGGTGGAAGTCGGCATCAACGCTTCGCACTTTGTCGGCAGTCACCATGTCCTCTTTGAGGGCAATCAATCCTGCAATTACGACTCGGACGACACTCACGGGTCCTCGTTTGCCATGACCATCTTCCGGAACCACCTAATCGGCAAGCGGCGGGACTATCCGAACACGCAGAATGCGCGCTGTGCTGGCCTGATGTTTGGCTCGTGGTGGCACTCGTTCATTGGCAACGTGCTCGGGCAAGAGGGGCAGATGGCTGGCTGGACGTATGACGACTGGAACCCGCAGAACGGCGTGGGGTCGATCTGGAAGTTTGGCTATGCCCCGAGTCACTGGGAACAAGCGGCCGATCCGAAAGTCCTAAGCACCGTCCTTCGTGATGGCAATTTCGATTACCTGACGAACGCGGTTAAGTGGGACCGGCCCGCGCAAGCGCTACCCAATTCGCTCTACCTCACAGCGAAGCCGGCATTCTTCGGTGACAAGGCGTGGCCGTGGGTGGACGCGGTCGGATCAACGAAGTTGGGAACATTGCCGGCGCGGGAGCGTTACGAGGCCGCCCGTGCTGTATCTGGAGCCTGATGCCTCCACCACAGAACCCAGATATAAGCGCACTCGAAAAGCGAGTGACGGCGCTCGAAAAGGCGCAGGCCCTGACGAAGCAGCAGGTGGACGCGCTCACCATCGCGCAGTCCCAGACCGCATCCAAGGTCGAGACGCTGACTGTGGCCCAGGCGCAGACCCAGGCGCAGGTGAATGATATGTCCGCCAAGGTAACGAACCTGACGATTCAGCACGCGGCGCTGGTCACAGATGTGAATGGGGTGAAGTCTGCGGTGGCCAAGGTGACCGCAGAGGTTGTGGCCTTGGACGCTCGCGTGACGGACTTAGAGGATGCTCTGCCCCCGTCGCCGCCTGATCCGCCAGGGTCGCCAGTGGATTGCGTGTTGGGCAGCAAGGTATACACGAGCACGGTCCCGCTCGAAGCCTGCCAACCGGACGGTTTTCAAGACGTGCGCAAGTATTGGACAAAAGCGATACTCACGGCCCCTGCGAATGGGGGCACGCCCTGTGGGCCGACGAGTGGCTACGATGACATCTCACAGGCGTGTGACTACAATCCCGAGGCGCCTACGGTCGTGTTGCATGTGAGCGGTGGGACGTCGACGGACGATACCTGGTTCTTTACGGCGACGGTCACGGGGAACATCGCCGGCGGGCGCCTTGAGTTCGGAGACGGTGAGGGGGAAGACTTCACGGGGTCTCCGGGTAGTTTCAGCCATACGTACGACGTCGCGGATGACTACACGCCGAGCATTGGCGTGACGGACGTCAATGCGTTAACGGCTGAGGACTCAGAGCCGATTACGGTGACAACGCCGCCCGCTCCAGGAGACACGCCGCTGACTCGCCATGAGCATCCACGGCTCTGGGTCACGGACGCCAGCCTCCCAGCGGTGAAGGCCCGGATGGCCTCAGGGGGTGTGCATCACGCGTCGGCCCAGACGTGGGCGGCGTGGCTGGACGCGAACTATACGCGGACGTGGGGCGACTTCGACAAGGCGGCTGCGCTGCTCCATTACGCTTTCGCCTCTTTACTTTTACGCAATGGCAGCATCACTGGTGTGACGTTTGGGCATACCTCGGCCGAGTATGGTGGCGTCGCTCGTGCGGCTGTCCTCGCGTTCGTTGCCCCTGGACAGATCGGGGACCAGAACCAAGAGCCAATCTTTCTGGCTTACGACTGGATTTATCCGCTGCTGTCATCGGCAGACAAGACCACGATCGCCGTATGGATGAAGTCGGTGGATGTTCTCAACGACGATCCGTCGCCGTTTGTCGTCTACAACGTGGGCATTCGGAGCTATCGGGTATTGGGCGGGTTGGCGCTCTACGGTGATGGCGTCGACGACACCTGGGCGACGGCGAAAATCTCCCAGTATCAGGCGTATTTCCGTGAGCAGACTGGCGTTACGCGTGCTGAAAGCGATCTCTGTGGGGACGATGGCGGGGCCTCAGAGGGGATCAATTACGCCTTCAAGTACACCATGCGGCGCCTGCTTGTCCCAGAAGAGGCCTACCGGACGGCGAATGGCATCTCGCTGGCGGCACACTACGGCGGCGCGGATACCCGGTTCATCAAGCGCCAACCGCAGAACCTGCTCTACCACACCTTGCCGTGGGCCGTGTCGTATCCCTCCCTCCCCGGTGGTCGCCACTACCTGCTGGAAAAGGGTTACTACGCGACAGCGTGGAGCGGCGTGGCTGAGCATGAGCATTCATTTTGGATCTCCGTCATCGCTGGACTCTACGAAAGCGTCGACCCTGCGGTGAGTCAGCTGTGTGCGTGGCTGCTCGCCAACCGCGTGGGGCCGATTGGTGATCACGAGGTATTCATCCTGAACGATTGGATACTCGGGAAGTTCATTCACGGACCGTCCCCTGCCGTCGTGGCGAAGAGTCCAGTAGAACTTGGGCTTCCGCCGACTCGCTACTTCGCGGATGGCCGGTTCATCTTCCGCACAGACTGGGACGCGCTTGACGCGCCGTATGTGACGATGAACGTCAACCCGTGGCATCGCAGCCCGTGGGGCCGGAGTTCGCTCCAACCGGGGGAATTTCAGGTCCATCGCAACGGACCGCAAGTCATCCATCAGGGCGGGTTGAGCGGACACGACTGGGGTTCGACTGGTGCGGGGCCTGCTAATGCGTTGACCTTTACGGATCGCAGTCTCAGCGCCTCCACGGGCGAGTGGGACGATCTCGGCGGGCATCGCCGCTACATCTACGTCCAGACGCAGATGCGGGGATCGCACGACTTTATTCCCGGCAGCATTGCGGACGCCCTCGACGCCCTGCGTTATACCCTCGCGGCCGGCGCGGTGGATGTCGATTACGTCTCGGCAGACATCACCCGCTGTTACAGCTCGACCCGGTTCACGGACGATTTCAACCCGGCGCGCGTGAGCGAGGTCGTGCGGCAGTTGGTGTATTTCCGGCCCACGACGCCGAGCACCGACCCCGTGCGGCTGGTGATCTTCGACCGCGCGACGACGATGCATACGAAGTTCGAGAAGGCGTGGCTGTTTCACACGGCGACCGAGCCGATTGTGACCGGCGGCACCGCGACGACGGGCCAGCCCGTGCGCGGGCACGGCAATCAGCATGTGAGCATTGCCGGCGGCACGCTGGTGACGGCGACGAACACCATCGCCGGGTCGGATGGGCGCACCTTCCTGACCCCGCTCCTGCCGTCGAGTCGAACCATTGTCAAGATCGGCGGGCCGAACGGCTCTGGGCAGACATTCGTGGCGGACTCCCACGAGTATGAGGGGCCGTATGGCGACCGCCTACCCTCTGGGAATGCGGCACAACCGGAGGAGCTGCAATACGTCGGGCAATGGCGCGTGGAAGTGATTCCCGCGACTCCGGCCCTGTACGATGCGTTCCTGAACGTGGTGGAAGTGGGCGATGCGACGGCCACTAAGACGGCCACGGTCCTCTTGTCTGGCTCTGGTCTGACGGGGGCACGCGTCGGGAATCGCATTGCCGTCTTCCAGCTCACGCCTGGGGACGTCTCGAGCGGCTCGATTGTCGTGGATGCCGCAGGGACGTATGGCGTGCATTTCGCGGACCTCACGCCGAGCGTCGGGTATACGGTCAACGGCGCGGCGCACACGGCGAGCGCAGCCGGGACGCTCTACCTCACGCTCACTCTCTCGGCGGGTGCCACCGTGACCGTCGTCAGGAGCTAAATGAACCTCACCCTCGCACAGAAGCAAACGCTGAAGGCGGACATCCTCGCGGACGGCGCCTTGTCGTCTCAGCCGAATACCAACGCGGGGAACACCGTGATCGCCGAGGCCTACAACGCCCTGGCCAATCCTGTGTTCTGGGCGTGGCGCACGGCGGTGAGTCGCGCGGACATCTACAACCTGCACTCTCCCGATAACACCGACTGGGATTGGACCATCTACAAAGGGCAAGGCGTCGCCGAGCAGAACGCGTGGATTCAAATGTTCATGGCCGACATCGCGGACTTCAGCAAGGCCAACCTGCGCGCGGGGATTGGCAAGATCTTTGGTGCGGCGAATGCCAACACGACGCATAGCCTGGCCGTGGGTCGTCGTCAGGCCACACGAGGCGAGCGGCTCTATGCGACCGGCACCGGGACGAGCGTGGCGCCCGGCTTGTTCGTGCTCGAAGGGGCCATGACCGTCCTGAACATCGAGGAAGCGAGGAATAGTTAATGGCCTCGGTCCTCAAGGCCTACGCGGCGAGCAGCAACCTCACCGTGACCAACTTGCACTCGATTGCCACGTCTGCCGATTGGACGGCCGGGTGGGAGTCTGCGCTCATTGATAACTCGTCCAATAAATATCTCGACTACCGGATCACGGCCAAGATTATCCCTGCGGCGGCGTCGCTCGTGGCTGGCGAGATCCGCTTGTATCTCGTCGGGATGCTGGACGATTCGACGTGGCCGGATGTGTTTGATGGGACGGAAAGCACAGAGACCGTCGCGGACACCGAAGTGCGCGACGCCATCTGTCAACTCGGCACGGTGACTGCCACGGATACCACGAATAGCCAGAGTTACTACCTGGACTGCCCGAGTGCCGCGGCCGTGTTTGGCGGGAATCTCCCCGAGAAGTTCGTCATCTTCATTACGCACAGCACGGGCCAAAACCTGGCCGCGGCCGGGAACCAAGTCACCGTCAAAGGCAGTTACGAGACCGTAGCGTAACGATGGCCAGCAAGCGCCCGTCTCGCGTGTGGTTCTCTCGGCGCAGTGCCCAGTCGCGGGGGTTGATCGCGTGGATGCCCTATGTGACGGGAACGACCACCCTCGGGGTGCGTGACGTGGTACGCGGCGAGATGGGACCGGTGCAGACGGGGGCCTTGGCCGATGCGTGCGATCCGATCATGGGGCCCGTGGTGGTGTTACCCGGCGGGACTGGCGCCCAGACCCTCCCCCTTCCCCCTTTTATTGCGACGGCGCTGAACGGACGTCCGGCGGCGTCCGTGTCCTGTTGGGTTCGTCTGGATGTCGCGACGCCTGTGACTGACGGCAAGACGGGTGCGCCGATCCGCATGGGAAGCGCTGGGTCTGCCGACCATTATCCCTATACGGACGGTTTGGCCTATCTCGGCATCTTTCGCTCTGCGCGCGTGGATGGGATCATTCTCTACTCTGCGGCAGAGGGGGTGGACCGGACGAAGTGGCACCTGTGGACAATCACCACGGTCGCAGGGGGAAGATGGACGTTCTACCAGAACGCCATGTTCGTCACGGATCTAGCGGCTGAGGCAACCGTGGCCGTCGATGGCACGCCAGACCTCAACCAAATCGGGAACAGCCTGAATAGTTATTGTCTGGCGGGCTCGGTGGCCGATGTGCGGTTTTATAACCGGGCGCTCAGTCAAGCCGAGGTGCAGGCGCTGTATGCCCCTGCGACGCGCTGGGATCTGTATGCGCAGGCGCGGCGTCGGTCGTTCGGTATCGTCTCGGCGGACGCCGCTCAAATGGGTCGGGCGATGGTGAATCGGTTACGTCCGGCGATCTTCTCGCCTGGACATGCGCGCTAACGAGTAGGGAGAGTCTATGTCACGTCAGATGTGGGGCGAGTGTTTAGCGTGGG
>Ga0137455_1000128_pt1 | contig 17732 bp, 14 predicted proteins | sample EasRivERMGT600_2_FD_102334 | JGI IMG/M metagenome (GOLD analysis project Ga0137455, IMG submission 102334) | Soil microbial communities from meander-bound floodplain in the East River, Colorado, USA - East River MetaG ERMGT600_2 | ecosystem: Environmental > Terrestrial > Soil > Floodplain ... | reverse complement strand
GGCGGCGGAACAGCGCGTTGATCTGGAACGTGCGGCCCAGCCCGCGCTTCACCCGTTTCGCCTGACCCATGGCGGTGATGTCCTCACCGCCGAGAACGATCCGGCCGGAGGAGGGCGGCAGCACCCCGGTGAGCATGTTGACAAAGGTGGTTTTTCCGGCGCCGTTCGGACCAATCAAGGCATGGCGCGCGCCGGCCTCCAGTCTGAAATTGATGCCGTCCGCCACGGTGAGCGCGCCGAAGGTCTTGCACAGGCCGCGGGTCTCGAGGGCCGCGGCGCTCACGGTTTTCTCCTTAGTTTCACGAGCACCCCGTCGAGGATGCCGAGGATTCCGCCCCGCGCGAACATCACCACGAGCACGAGCATCGTCCCGATGCCGAAGTACCAGTATTCCGGGAATTGCTTGGCGAGCAGATCCTGCGCGATCAGATAGACGACCGGTCCGACGAAGGCGCCGTAGATGCGTCCGACGCCGCCGAGAATGAGCATCACCAGCAGCTCGCCGGCGGATTCGAAGGAGAGCACGTTCAGTCCGACGAACTGATTGGTCTGGGTGATCAGGCCTCCGGCGACCCCGGCGATCGTGGCCGAGAGCGTGTAGACCAGGACCAGGCGCCAATAGACCGGCGCGCCGATCGCGTGCATGCGCAGGCTGTTTTCGCGCACCCCGGTGAGCGAGGTCCCGAAGGGAGAATAGATCAGCTTTCTCACCAGCCACCACCCGAGGAGCAGCACGAGAAGGCAATAGAGATAAGCGGTCTTGCCGAACATGTCGAACTTGAACAGGCCGAGAACCGGCGCCACGACAACCCCGGAAAGGCCGTCCGCGCCGCCGGTGAGCGTGGTGGCCTTGTTGGCGATCTCCAGAAGAACCGAAGTGATCGCGAGCGTCAGCATGAGGAGCGTCAGCGCCCTTGTCCGCAGGATGATGGCGCCGGTGCTGATCCCGAGCAGGGCGCCGGCGGCGGCCGCGGCGACAAGCTGCAGCATCGGATCGCTGATCCCCGCCTTCGCGGCGAGAATCCCCGCGACGTAGGCGCCCAGGCCGAAGTAGGCGCTGTGGCCGAGCGTGATGATTCCCGCATAGCCGACGATCAGATCGAGCGACAGGGCGTAGAGGATGTAGATCAGGATGCGCGCCCCGAGGGAAAGATATTCGGGGAGCAGGAAAAAAGCCGCCATGGCGACGATCCACGGCAGGAACTCGATCCCGCGGATACGGGGATCGGCGCTGTAGCCTCCGGCGTGGGCGCTCATGCGTGCCGCCCGAACAGACCGGCTGGCCGCCACAGCAGGAGACCGATCGTGGCGACGTAGATGGGGAAAGCCCCGTACTGCGGCAGCCAGTACTTGCAGGCGGTGTCGGCAATGCCGATCAGGAGCGCCGCGACGAACGGCCCGCGCAGGCTGCCCAGGCCCCCCACCGAGACCACGACCAGAAAATACACGAGGTTTTCGAACGGATAAGTGGGCTGGATCGCGATGATGTCCGCGCCGAGCCCGCCGCCGAGCCCCGCGAGTCCGCTGCCCAGGGCGAAGGTGAGCGTGAACAGGCGCTTGGTATTGATTCCGACCGATTGCGCCATGGCGCGGTTGTCCACAGTCGCCCGCACCATCGCCCCCCACCGCGTGCGCTCAACCCCGAACCACAACAACGCCACCATGACGGCGCTGAACACGATGATGAACACCCGGTAAGTCGGAAAATCGCGGCCAAGGAGCGAAAACTGACCCTTCAGATAGTCCGGCAGGACCACCGGCTGCTGGAGTGTTCCATAGATGAAGCGCGCCACGGCGACCGAGATGAAAATCAGTCCGATGGTGAACAGCACCTGCTCAAGATCGCTTGCGGTGTACAGCCTGGAGTACAGGAGCCGCTCCAGGATCACGCTGGCGGCCGCGACAAAAGCGAAGGCGAGCACGAGCGCGAGCGGAAAGGGCACGCCGAAGCGCGAGATCGCGGTGGTCAGGACGTAGCCGCCCGCCATGGCGAACACTCCATGCGCGAGGTTGGCGAAGCCCATCAGGCCCATGGTGACGGACAGGCCGACCGAGATCACGTACAGGATCATCCCCAGCGCGGCGCCGTGAAAGGCGACGCTGACCAGCGATGCGAAGAAAGCCTCCAACTTGAGGGCCTCGAGTTTGCGTCACCAGATAAACGAACCCCCGCGGCACGTCGGGCGTGGCGCGGGGGACCGGTCTTGGGGAGCTATTTCTTCTTGTTGATGATTTTCCAGGGATCCTTCACCGCGGTCTGCACCGTCTCGAGTTCGACGTTCGCGAGCTTGCCGTCGACCCTGCGCACTTCGCGCAGGTACTCGTTCTGGACGATGTCGCGCGTCTCGGGGTCGATCGAAATCGGTCCGCGCGGGCTGTTGGGATTCTTGTAGTTCCTGAGCAGCTCCATCGACCTGTCCGGATCGACCTTGCCTTTTTGCTCGCGGATTGCGTAGTAGATCGCGTCCATCCCATCCCAGGCGCCCACCGACATGAAGCTCGGCGTGGCGTTCTCGCCGTACTCCTTTTTCCATGCGGCAATGAAGGCCTTGTTTGCGGGGCGCGTGGCGGCCGCGGAATAGTGGAACACGGTGAGCACGCCGAGCGGGACATCGCCCATGTTGGGCAGCTCTTCGTCGGTCGTGATATCGCCCGGCCCGATGAACTTGACTCCGGCCTTGTCCAGGCCGAGCTCGCCGTACGCTTTCATGATCGCCGTGGCCTGTTTCCCGGCCGGGACGAAGGCAAATACCGCCTCGGGCTTGGCGTCTTTTGCGCGCTGCATGAACGGGATGAAGTCCGGGTTCGCGAGCGGGATGCGCACATTGCCGACGACCTTGCCTCCGGCGTCGGTGAAACCCTTGGTGAAAGCCGCCTCCGCGTCGTGGCCGGGACCGAAGTCGCTCACCGCGACATAGGCCGTCTTGAATTTTTTCGCCGCCCAGGTTCCCATCGGAAGACTGGACTGCCACAGCGTGAAAGATACGCGAACGATGTAGGGGGACATGGTCGTGATCACCGAGGTGCCGGCGTTCATGATCACCATCGGTATTTTCGCTTCGGTCGCGAGCGGAGCGGAGGACATCGCGTTCGGCGTCCAGGTCATGCCGGTGAGGAACTGGATCTTGTCGCGCACGATCAGCTCCTGCGACAGCTGCTTCGCCTTGTCCGGGTTGGGACCGCCGTCGTCGCGCGTGATGACTTCGACCTTGACTCCCGGCGGCAGCTTGTCCTGATTCAATTTCATGTAGAGCTTGATCGCCCTGTCCATGTTTTCGCCCAGGGTTGCGTTGGGGCCAGACAGGGTAAGCACCGAACCGACTTTTATGGTTTGAGCGCCCGCCTGCGTTGCGCATGCAAGCGCAAACAGGATAGCCGCGGTTTTCATTGTGATTCTCACGTTTCCCTCCTCCAGAAGACTTGCCGGGGAGATTCTATAGAGTCTTGGCGGACTTGGCATCCTCCTGCGGATAGGCAGCCAGGGATGCTCTGATTAATGGCATGCCCGCGAAAGCGGGCATCCAGCAAGCGGCTGAAATTCCTGGATTCCCGCTTACGCGGGAATGGCGAAAGCAGGGTTGATCAGAGTTTCCCTAGTCCACCTTGACGCCGATGTCCTTCACCAGCTTTCCGTACTTGTCGTAGTCGCGCCGGATCAAAGCTGCGAATTCCGCGACCGTCGTGATATGGGGCTCCAGTCCTCCGGCGGCGTTGAGCTTGGCTTTGACTTCGGATTCCGAGAGAGTCTTGTTGACAACGGCATGCAATCGACCCAGCACGGCGTCCGGCGTTCCCGCCGCGGCAAACAAGCCCAGCCAGATCGTGACCTCGTAGCCGGGGTAGAACTCGGCGATGGTCGGCAGGTCCGGAAACAGCGCCGAACGCTGCGAGCCCGTCACAGCCAGAGCGCGCAGCCGGCCCGCTTTGATCTGGGGCGCGCTGGAGGTGCCCGAGAATATCGCGGCCACCTCGCCTGCGACGGCTGCCGTCGTAGCAGGAGTCCCTCCCTTGTAGGGCACGTGTATGAGGTCGATGCTCGCGCGCTGCTTGAGCATTTCCATGGCCAGTTGGTGGATGCTGCCGTTGCCGCCCGAGGCATACGCAAGCGCCGGGCGGGCCTGGCGCGCGTACTCGACGAATTCCTTGAAATTCTTGACCGGAACGGAAGGATTGACCGAAAGCACCCACGAGTTGGATACGACACTCGCCACCGGCACCAGGTCTTTGAGCGGATCGATCTGCATTTCCTTGTACAAATGCGGATTGATGGCGATCATGCTGTCGGCGAGCAGCCCCAGGGTGTAGCCGTCGGGCGCGGACTTTGCCAACAGGTCCATGGCGATGTTGCCGTTCGAGCCCGGGCGGTTTTCCACGACCACCGGCTGCCCGACCAGCTCCGAGAGCCTCTGTCCGACGACCCGCGCCGAAATATCGGGTGCGCCCCCGGGTGGGATCGGCACGATCAGCTTGATCGGGCGGGACGGGTATTGCGCCAACGAACCGACCGAAAACAAGGCGGCGAATGCCACCGCAATCAAATGCCTGGGATCAACCCTCATGGCGTCCTCCGGCGAATCAAGACAGCCTTACAATAACTCATAATAGTCGAAACCTTTCATCCAGACAGAGACACGATCATGACCGCCGCCGCCGCCAAGTTCTCCTTGCTGCTGTACGGAATGCTCCAGATGCTGCGCTTCAAAGCGTGGGTGCATTCGAGCTTCGCCAAGCGCCTTGCCGAGAAAGATTTCACCGCGCAGATCAAGACATTCGACAACGGGGTCGGCCGGTCCTTCACCTTCAAGAGGGGAAAGATCGCCTCGGCGCCCGGCATCCACCCGGCTCCGGACCTCTGCATTTCAGTGGCCACGGCCGAGCTGGGGGCGGGTCTTTTCGTTCCCTGGGTGGACCAGCTCACGCGCATCGAGGCGATGAAGAATTTCGATTTCAAGGCGGACGGGCCGGACGAGCTGATAGTCTGGTTCACCCAGACGCTTTTCATGATGCAGTCGGCGGGGTGGGAGCACGGAACGGAAATGCCCGACGGTAGCCGGCGCTACGTGACCAATACCAACGGCGGGCCGCTCTTCGTCTACGTCAAGGAGGGCAAAGTGATACGCCTCACGCCGCTCGAGTTCGACTCGACCGACGCCAAGCCCTGGACCATCCGCGCGCACGGCAAGAGCTTCACCCCTCCCATGCAGACCACCGCCGCGACGCACAGCCTTTGCGGCAAGACGACGCTGTATTCGCCGGACCGCCTGCTCTATCCCATGAAGCGGGTGGACTTCGATCCGAAAGGCGCGCGCAACCAGAAGAACCGCGGCATTTCCGGCTACCAGCGCATCAGCTGGGACGAGGCCCTGGACATCGTCGCGGGCGAGATCAAGCGCTGCAAGCGGGAATACGGCCAGGGCTCGATCCTGTGCAACCACGGCTCGCACCACAACTGGGGCAACATCGGCTACTACATCAGCTCGGCCTACAAGTTCTTCAACATCATCGGCACCACGAAAGTCGTGCACAACCCGGACAGCTGGGAAGGCTGGTACTGGGGCGCGATGCACCATTTCGGCTACAGCATGCGCCTCGGGCAGACGGAGACCTACAGCACCGTCGAAGACCTGATGAAAGAGGCCGAGATGGTCGTCTTCTGGGCGGCCGACCCGGAGGCGACGAGCGGCTCCTACAGCGGGTTCGAAGGCACCATCCGCCGGATGTGGCTGCGTGATCTCGGCATCGAGACCGTGCACATCGATCCCTATTTCAATCACACCGCGGCGCTCCACGGCGGGAAGTGGTTCGCGCCCAAGCCGGGCACCGACACCGCCATGGCCATGGCCATCGCCCACGTCTGGATCGCGGAAGGGCTCTACGACAAGAAATTCGTCGCCGATCGCTCGATCGGATTCGACGTGTGGCGCGACTACATCCTCGGCAAGGAAGACGGCGTTCCCAAAACGCCGGAGTGGCAGGAGGCCGAGACCGGGATAGCGGCGAAGGATGTGCGCGTGCTCGCGCGGCGCTGGGGAACGAAGAAGACCTACCTCGGCGCCGGCGGCTGGGGCAACGGCCACGGCGGCGCATGCCGCTCGGCGACGGGCATCCAGTGGGCGCGCTCGCTCGCGTGCTTGATGGCGATGCAAGGCATGGGACGGCCCGGGGTCAACTACGGTCACTTGCAATGGGGCACGCCGATCGACCTGCACTTCTATTTTCCGGGTTACGCCGACGGAGGCGCTTCCGGCGACATCGAGAGCACCGGCATGCCGATCAGCCTCTATCAAAGAATGCCGCAGCTGCCGACCTTCAATCCTTCGACCCAGAAAGTGCCGCGGCTGCAGATTCCGGAGGCGATACTCGAGGGCAAGGCCGAAGGCTATCCCTGGAACGGGAAGACCATCGAGAGTCAGTTCAAGAAATTCTCGTATCCCGAACCCGGCCACTCCCCGATCCGGATGTTCTACAAGTACGGCGGCGCATCGATCGGGACCATGACTCAGACCAACCGTTACGTGAAGGCGTATCGCACGGAAAATCTCGATTTCGTGGTGAGCCAGTCGATCTGGTTCGAAGGCGAGACGAAGTTCGCCGATGTAATCCTGCCGGCATGCACGCAGCTCGAGCGCTGGGACATCAGCGAGTTCGGCGGCACCGGCGGCTACGCGCTGCACGGCCAGACGCAGATGAACCACCGTGTGATCCTCATGCAGCACAAGTGCATCGAGCCGCTGGGCGAATCGAAGTCGGACTTCCGGATCTTCGAGTCACTCGCTAGCCGGCTCGGACTGGGCGCCTATTTCTCGGAGGGCATGAGCGAGCTCGACTGGGTGAAGCGGCTGTTCGAGGCTTCCGACCTGCCGAAGTACATTTCGTGGAAGGATTTCCTGAAGAAGGGTTACTTCGTGGTGCCGCCCCTGCCGGAGGACAGGCGCGACCCGGTATCGCTGCGCTGGTTCTACGAGGGGCGGAAGAAGGACGTGCCCGAGCCGCATCCGCTGCCGGGGGACTACGGCGAGGAGTTCATGAAAGGGCTGCAGACGCAGTCCGGGAAGTTCGAGTTCGAATGCTCGAGCTTGAAGCGCTTCGATCCGGACGATCCGGAGCGCCCGCCGATCGTCAAGTATCTGCGCTCCTGGGAAGGGCCCGGGACCGAGCTCTACGAGCGCTACCCGCTGCAGCTCATTTCGCCGCACTCGCGCTTTTCCTACCACACGCTCTCCGACGGCAAGGACAGCTCGATCAACGACATCAAGGAGCACCGGGTGCTGGTGAACGGGCACTACTACTGGGTGTTCCGCATCAACGGGCAGGACGCGGCGGAGCGGGGCATCAAGCAGCACGATCTCGTCAAGATCCACAACGACCGCGGGGCGGTGGTGTGCGCTGCGCATCTCACCCAGCGCCTGCCGCGCGGCGTGGTGCACGCGTACGAATCCTCGGCGTGCTACGAGCCGCTCGGTGAGCCGGGATATTCGGTCGATCGCGGCGGCTGCATCAATCAGCTGACCCCGAAGCGCTCGATCGCCAAGAAGGTGACCGGCACCGCCGCCAATTCCTGTCTTGTCCAGGTCGCGTTGTGGGATGGCTCGAAGGAGCTGCAGGGAGCGGCCGGCACGGCCGCTCCTGCAGGAGTTCCGGCCAGGAAGGCCGGCGCCGAGCCCATGCCTGCCATGGCGAAGTGAGGCTCACATGAAAAAGTGGAACCTAGTGATCGACGTGGCGAAATGCTTCGGCTGCAACGCCTGCGCAGTCGCCTGCCACGACGAGTACCACGGGAACGAATTCCCCGGCTACGCGGCGGAGATGCCCAAACACGGGCAGCGCTGGATCGATATCATCCAGCGGGAGAAGGGCGGATTCCCCATGGTGGAGGTCGCCTACCTGCCGGTCACCTGCAATCACTGCGACGATGCGCCGTGCATCAAAGCGGCCAAGGACGGCGCCATCACCAAGCGCGCGGACGGCATCGTGATCATCGACCCGGTCAAGGCCAAAGGCCAGCGGCAGCTGGTCGACGCCTGCCCGTACGGCGCCATCCATTGGAACGAAGAGAAGCAGCTGCCGCAGGCGTGGCCGTTTGATGCTCATCTGCTCGACCAGGGTTGGGTGCGAACGCGGGGTTCGCAGGTTTGCCCCACCCAGGCGATGCGTACCGTGCTCGCCGACGATGATGAAATGCGGGACATCGTCCAGAGGGAGAAGCTGGAGGTCCTGCACCCGGAATACGAAACCCGACCGCGGGTCTACTACAAGAATCTCGATCGATTCCTCAAGGCTTTTGTGGCAGGCAGCCTCGCCGGCGAGGTGGGCGGCGTCACGGAATGCATCGAGGGTGCCCGGGTGAGCTTGCAGAGGGAGGGTCGGAAGATCGCCGAAACCCGGAGCGACCCGTACGGGGACTTCAAGTTTCGGGGACTGGAGGAGAACAGCGGCGCCTACCGGATCGAGATTGCGGAGGAGCGTTTCGCCGCGAAATCCGTGGAGTTCGATCTCAAGGAAAGCGCCTACCTGGGCACGATCTCCCTGATCACTCGGCTCTCAGCTCCGGCGTGACGAAGCCACAGACTTCTTTTGGTATGGCCGGCGTGGGCATGTCGGCGACGATGCTAAGATAGACGGCTCTTCTGCGAAATCACATGTTCCTCGAACATCGCCTTGAACGGCTGATCGCGAAACTCCAGCAGTCTGCAGGCATTTCGCTGCGCCTTGAGCTGTGGAACGGCCGCGCCTTCGATTTCGCCAGCGAGCCCAAGGTAAAAATCGGCGTGCCGAGCCCGTCGGCCCTCCGCTTCCTGCTGCCGCCCGACCTGATGAAGCTCGGCCAGGCCTACGTGGAAGGCCATCTGCGGGTCGAAGGGCCGATCCTCGAGGTATTCCGGGTGGCCGAAAGCCTCGCTCGAGGTGCCGCTTCCCGCGGGCAGAAAGGATTGCGGCGTTTCTGGCGCCACAACCGCGAGGGCGATCGCGACGCCATTCAGTACCACTACGACGTCTCGAACGACTTCTATTCCCTGTGGCTGGACCGGAACATGGTGTATTCCTGCGCCTATTTCCGCAGCGAGACCGATGCCCTGGATCTCGCCCAGGAGCAAAAACTCGATCACATCCTCAACAAGCTCCTGCTCCGGCCGGGCGAGCGGTTTCTGGACATCGGCTGCGGCTGGGGTGCGCTCGTTGTGCGCGCAGCCAAGAAATACGGCGCCCGGGCGACGGGGGTCACGCTCAGCCGTAACCAGTACGAATTCGCCTCGCAGCGGATTCGGGAAGAGGGGCTCGAGGGCCGCTGCGAGGTCCGGCTGCAGGACTATCGCGATATTCCGGGCGAGGGCGTGTTCGACAAGATCGCGAGCGTCGGCATGTTCGAGCATGTCGGCTTGCGCCATCTCAAGGGTTATTTCACGAAAATCCGCTCGCTCCTGGCCGAGGGCGGACTCGTCATGAATCACGGCATCACCGCGAGCGACCCCGACAACAGCTGGGTGGGGCTGGGCGCGGGGGAATTCATCAACCGCTACGTGTTCCCGCATGGGGAGCTCCCGCATCTTTCGCTCGTCCTTCGCGAGATGGCGGGCGCGGGGCTCGAGGTTGCGGACGCCGAGTCGCTGCGGCGTCATTACGCACTGACCTGCCTCGAATGGGCCCAGCGCCTGGAACAAAACCGGGAGCGGGCGATCGCGGCCGCAGGGGACAAGCGCTACCGCATCTGGCAGATCTATCTTGCCGGATGCGCGCACGGCTTCGAAAACGAGTGGATGAACGTCTACCAGGTGCTCGCCCGCAAGGAAGGCGCAGCATCGAATCCCCTGCCGCTCACCCGCGATTACATGTATCGCGCGAGCTGATTCGCTCCCGCACGGGTTTCAGTGAAGCGCGGCGGCCCCGCGGGCGCGGAGCAGTCTGCCGATCGTCTCGCGCACATTCTCCAGGTGAGGGTTGACGCGCAGCGCAGCGTCGAAGGCGAAGAGCGCGCTGTCGGTATCGCCGAGCGAGAGGCAGATTTGCGCGAAGCCGCAGATCGCGCCGTAGTGGCGCGGCTCGAGCTCCAGCGTGCGATGGATGCTGACCACGCTTTCTTCGTCCCGGCTTTGCATGTAGTAGAGCGTGGCACGCTTGTTCCAGGCCTCGGCAAAATCCGGGTGAGTGGCGACGAGCCTCGCCAGGATCCCCTCGGCCGCCGGGAAGTCGAGCGCGCTGAGCGCGCGGGTCGCCCGCTCGAGGTCGAACGCCGCCGCGGAATCCCGGTAGGCCATCCACAGCCTCCAGATCTCGTCCTCGATGCGATCGGTGCGCCCGCCGCTCGCGTCGCCGAGCGAGCGGAACAGGCCGTTCAGGCGCTCGGGCAGCCGCGGCGAAGGGTGCCGCCTGTCGCCGGTGACGATCAATTTGAGTGTGTCCGCGTACATTTTCAGTGAAAATCCCGCGACGCCGTGACCAACTCCCCCAGAAGGGCGCTGTGGTCGGTCAGCCGCCTGGCTATAAGATGCATCACTTCGCCTTCGCGTTCAAGCACCCCTTCGACGCCCATCAGGCGAGCGCCGAGCAACTCGCGCCGCTGGCGCTCGGTGAGATCGCGCCAGACGATGACGTTGAGGCAGCCGGTCTCGTCCTCGAGCGTCACGAACACCGTTCCGGAGGCGGTGCCTGGGCGCTGGCGACCGGTGACGATGCCCGCCGCCCGCACGGGACTTCCGCTCGGCAGCAGCCGGATTTCCTCAGCGGCTGCAAAGCGCAAACGCGAAAGATGCGGACGCAGCAGCGCGAGAGGATGGCGCCCGAGCGTGAGGCCGGTGCTCGCATAGTCGGCCACGAGATTCTCTCCTTCGGTTGGAGGCGGCAAAATCGCCGGAGTTTCCGCCACCGGCGCATCGCGCAGGAGGTGCGCGCCGGTTTCGATTCCGGCCACCTGCCAGTAGGCGTGGCGGCGATGGCCGGAGAGCGCCTCGAACGCTCCTGCCGCGGCAAGGCACTTCAGATCGTGCCGGTTGAGCTCGGCGCGGCGAGCGAGATTTTCGACGTTGTCGAAAGCTGAGTTTCGCCGTGCCGCGACGATGCGCTCGGCGCCGGCTTGCGACAGGCCTTGCACCAGCCGAAATCCGAGCCGAACCGCGGGCTGCACCACCCCGCCCTCCGCTTGCGCTACGGGCACCCCTCCTTTGCAAGGAGGGGAAGGATTTTTCCCCTCCTCGACGAGGAGGGGTGGCAGCGCAGCTGCCGGGGTGGTTTCCAAAGTGCAATCCCATTCGCTCGAGCACACGTCCACCGGCCGCACCTCGACGCCGTGGCGGCGCGCGTCCTGCACCAGCTGCGAAGGCGTGTAGAACCCCATCGGCTGGCTGTTCAGGAGCGCCGCGAGAAATGCCGCCGGCTCGTGGCGCTTGAGCCAGGCGGACACATAGGCGAGCAGGGCGAAGCTCACCGAGTGCGACTCGGGGAAACCGTATTCGCCGAAGCCGAGAATCTGCCGGTAGATGCGCTCGGCGAATTCCGCCGGGATGCCGTTCTTGCGCATACCGTCCATGAGTTTCTTCTGAAAGGGCTCCAGCCCCCCCTTGCGGCGCCAGGCCGCCATCGCGCGGCGCAATTGATCCGCTTCGCCCGGCGTGAAGTCCGCCGCGACCACCGCGAGCTGCATCACCTGCTCCTGGAAAATCGGCACGCCGCAGGTGCGCTCGAGGACTTTTCTCACCGCATCGTTGGGATAGTCGATCGGTTCGCGGCCAGAGCGCCGCCGCAGGTAAGGGTGGACCATGTCGCCCTGGATCGGCCCGGGCCGCACGATCGCGATCTCGATCACGAGGTCGTAAAAATGTTCCGGCTTCAGCCGCGGCAGCATCGACATCTGGGCGCGCGACTCGATCTGGAACACGCCGACGGTGTCGGCGTGCCGCATCATCTCGTAGACCGCGGGGTCTTCCTCGCGCAGCAGGCCGTCCATGGTGATTGCGCCGCCGCGCAGGTCGTTGACGAAGTCCAGTCCCCGTCGAATGGCGGACAGCATGCCGAGCGCGAGGACATCGACCTTGAGCAACCCCAGGTTCTCCAGGTCGTCCTTGTCCCACTGGATGACGCTGCGCTCGGGCATCGCTGCGTTTTCGATCGGCACCAGGTGAGCGAGGGCCCCGCGCGATATGACGAAGCCGCCGACGTGCTGCGACAGGTGGCGCGGAAAACCGAGCAGGGCGCAGGCGAGCGCCGTCAGGCGCCGCATGACCGGGCTCGCCGGATCGAAGCCGGCATCGCGCAGGCGCGCGGCAAGCTCCTTGCGGTCGTCCCACCAGGCGACCGACTTGGCGATGCGGTCGACCTGCCGGATATCGAGTCCCAGCGCCTTGCCCGCGTCGCGCAGCGCGCTTTTCGGCTGATAAGTGATGAGCGTGGCCGCGAGTGCGGCGCGCTCGCGGCCGTACTTGCGATAAATGTACTGGATGACTTCCTCGCGCCGCTGGTGCTCGAAATCGACGTCGATGTCGGGCGGCTCGTTGCGCTCCTTCGAGATGAAACGCTCGAACAGGAGCTCCTGCTTCGCCGGATTGACCTCGGTGATCCCGAGGAGGTAGCAGACGGCGGAATTGGCCGCCGAGCCGCGCCCCTGGCAGAGAATGCCCCGGCTGCGGGCGTAGCGGACGATGTCTTCCACCGTCAGGAAAAACGGCTCGTAGCGAAGCTCGGCGATGAGCGCGAGCTCGCGCTCGACGAGATCCCGGATTTTCTGCGAGGCGCCTTCGGGAAAGCGCCGCTGCAGTCCCTCCCCGGTGAGCTTGCGCAGCCAGCTCGCCGGGGTCTCGCCTGCGGGAACGAGTTCTTCGGGATATTCATAACGCAATTCGTCCAGCGAAAAACGGCAGCGTTCGGCGATGCGTACGGTCTCTGCGAGCAGCTCGGCCGGATAGATTTGCGCAAGACGCATGCGCAGCCGCAGATGGCACTCGGCGTTGGGAAAAAGCGCATGGCCGCAGGCGTGCACCGGCGTGCCCAGGCGGATCGCGGTCAGCGTGTCCTGCAAAGGCTTGCGCGAGCGCACGTGCATATGCACGTCGCCCGCCGCAGCTAGCGGCAGACCGCAGGCCTTGCCCAGCTCGCGCAACCCGGCGAGACGCGCGCGGTCATCCGGCCCCTGCAGCAGCTCCGCCGCAATCCAGCCGCGGCCGGGAAAGCGCTCGGCAACACCCCGCGCGTGCTGGATCAGTTTTTCTCCCTCTCCCTCCGGGAGAGGGCAGGGGTGAGGGAAAGTTAGCAGCACAAGACAACCCGGCAAACCGCCGTCGAGATCAGACCAGTCGAGCGAATAGCTGCCTTTCTTCGTCCTGCGCCGGCCGCGGGTGATGAGATCGGCGAGATTGCCGTAACCTTCGCGGTCGGTGGCAAGCAGCACCAGCCTGGGGCCGTCTTGCAGCCGTATCTCCGAGCCGATGACGAGGGGCAGACCGGCGTCTTTCGCCGCAACATGCGCTCGCACCACACCGGCAAGCGAGCACTCGTCGGTGATGGCAAGCGCCGAATAGCCCAGCCCGGCGGCGCGCTTCACCAGCTCTTCCGGGTGCGAAGCACCGCGAAGAAAAGTGAAGTTGGAAAGGCAGTGCAGCTCGGCGTAGGCGGGAAGAGGGGAAATCACGGCTTCAGGCGAAAACGCCGTGCAGATACCATCCTCCTTCGCCGCGGCGCTCGCGATAGATCCACACGAGCGCTTCGCTCTGCATGCGGGCAACGAAGTAGTCGCGGGCGACGTCCTCGCCGTCCCACCATCCGGACTCGATGCGTTCCGGGCCGGCGAGCAGATCGAGCGGCCCGTCGAGGCTCGGCACGGCGCCGATTTCCGCGAGCGGCTTGGGCCGATCGAGCAGCCAGAAAGGGCGCTCGCCGAAATAAAGCTGCAGCTGTTTTTCTTCCAGATCGGTGATCACCCCAGCGTGCTCCGGGCGATGCTCGGCTCGGTTGGCGATGCCGAGCACGGCTTCGACGCCGAGCCTGGCGCGCAACCGCTCGATCAGATGTCCCCAATCGCCCGGCGGTTTGCCTTGCTCGAGCAGCAACCCGAGATTGTTTCCGGCAAGCGGTACCACTTCGTCGGCCTGCAGGGCAAGCTCGCGCACCGGCTCGGCGAGATCCAGACCGGCGAAGCGCTCGCGCAGCAAGAGCGTGAAGTGCTCGGCGTCGCGGGAAGGCGCGACCAGGCCGATCGCGATTTCAGTGGCGGCCCGGTCGCGATGCCCGAGCCTGAGGGCGAAGCGCTGCACGCCGCTCGAACGCGCGGCGAGGAACCCGGCGAGCTGGACGATCAGCCGCCGCGCGGCGAAGAGCAGCGCTTCAGCCTGGGTGACTTCGGCGGGAAGCTCGATCGCCGCCCTGAACCGGGCCGGCAGGACGAAAAAATTTCGGGGATCGGGAAGCCGCCCGAGCGCGCGGTCGAACTCGGCTAGCAGTCCCTGCCCGAAGCGCCGCGCCATGCCTTCGCGCGGCAGCGCGCGCAACTCCCCGAGCGTGCGCACGCCGATCGCCTCGAACGCCGCCAGCGTTTCATCGTTGCAGCGCAGAACCTCCACAGGCAGCTCGGCCAGCACCGGATCGAGTTCGGCACTCTCGCCGATAAATTTCTGCTTTCCGGCCCAGGCGAGCCAGAAAGCCGCGCGCGGCGTGGGAGCGCCCGCGAGCACGGAACTCCAGCCCATTTCTGCCAGCCCCCGGCGCAGGCGCTCGAGAAGCGATTCCAGGCCGCCGAAGAGCTTGAGGCTCCCCGAGACTTCGAGCAGCACGCCGTCGGGAAATTCGAGCGCCACGCCGGGGGTGAATTGCGCCGCCCATCCGGCGACGCCGAGCAGCGCTTCGGTTTCCGTCGCGGGGTCGCGCGGCGCAACGCGCAGCCGTGGCGCGAGAGCGAGCGCCGCCGAAACGGCCATGCCGGCGCGAACGCCGCGTGCGAACGCCTTGCGGTCGCACGCGAAAACGCAGTGCCGCTCTTCGAGCGCGAAAGGGTCAGGCGTGGACGAGCCGCGCAGGAAAATCTCGAGCGGCAGCCGGGGCAGCCGGAGGGCGATCCACATGATGGTTTTTGCCGCGCACGGCGGGCGGCATTGCCGGCAGCAGGACAGGGCGGGCGAGAGGGGCACCGCGGCGCTTCACCACGCGTACCGCAAGGCCGCCGCCGCTCGTGCCGAGCGCGATCCGCAGCGGGGCGGGAGAAGACTCGCCGGCAGCCTCCGGGACCCGGAACAGGAAAGCCGGTGCGCGACCGCCTTCGGCAGCGATTTGCAGGCGCCTCAGCTCCGCGTATTTCGCGCCTCGAGGCCAGGCGAGCACCGCGCCGCAGGCATTCGAAACGAGCGCCTGCTCGGTCGCCCAGAGCGTTTCTTTCGGCGAGGCCGTGCGCACAATGACAAGGTTCGCGATATCGATTCCCGCCGCGGCGAGCGCCGGAGCGTAGGGCAGGTGAGGCGGCGCGATCCAGACGAGCCGCAATCCGCGTTGGGACAGTCCGGCAAGCGCGGGGCCGAGCAGGCGCAGCTCGCCGATGCCTTCGTGAGCAGGCAGGATCTCGGTCAGCGCTCCGGCAGGCCAGCCCCCGCCGGGAAGCTCGGCATCAAGCCCGGGAAATCCGCATGGAACGGCCGGCGTGCCGGCCCGACTCAGGCCGTCGCCGCGCCAGATGTCGGGGCGATCGAGCAGGGCGGGAAGAGAACAAAAGGCTGAAGCAGTGGAATTCATGTGAGCGCTATGGAAAACGATTCCTTCCCCCTTTAAGGGGAAAGGGGGAAAGGAGCCTCCTCTTACAGAGGCCTGCGGATCACGCCGACGCCCAAGCCTTCTATGGCGAAATCGTCTTCGCGCAGATCGACGACGATAGTCTTGAACTCGGGATTTTCAGGGAGCAACTCGACGGTGTTGCCGCGGCGGCGCAGGCGCTTTACCGTGACTTCGTCGTGTACCCGCGCCACCACGATCTGGCCCGAGCGCGCCTCGCGCGTGCGGTGCACGGCGAGCAGGTCGCCGTCGAGAATGCCGGCGTCGCGCATGCTCATGCCGCGGACTTTCAGCAGATAGTCGGCGCGCGGCTGGAACAGGGCCGGATCGACCTCGCAACGCCGCTCGACGTGCTCCTCGGCAAGAATGGGGCTGCCCGCGGCGACGCGGCCGATGAGCGGCAGCCCGAGCCCCTCGGTAAGGCGGATGCCGCGTGAGGCGCCCGGGGTCAGCTCGATCGCGCCTTTCCTCTCGAGCATCCGCAGATGCTCTTCGGCGGCGTTGGGCGAGCTGTAGCGGAACGCCTTCGAGATCTCGATCCGGGTGGGCGGAAATCCGGTCTTCTGGATGGCTTTGCGGACGAAGTTGAGGATTTTCTGCTGCTTGGGGGTGAGTTCTTCGGTCATGGGGCCTCCGTATCTGTATTTATATACAGTCTTCGCCCGTTTGGCAAGAGGACCCTTGCCTGGGGCAGCAGGCAGCCCGCCCGGGCGTATAATTCGCGCCAGGCAACCCGGTGCTTTCAGTCATGGCGCAGCCCTACGAATCCGATATCACCCGAATGATCCGCGAGCTGCTCCAGGAGAAGCCGCACATCGTCCAGGAGCAAAAAAAGGGGCGGGCTCTGTGGTGGGACAGGAAGCTCGACCTCGAGGACCTGAAGCGCACCGGGGAATCGAAGGTCAAGCAGCAGGCCTACGTCTATCAAAACAAGGTCTGATTCCCGCCTCCGGGCGCTCGCCGCGGCTTTTGCGGCCTGCGTTGCGCTTTGCGGCTGCACTCCACCCCCCGGTTCGGCTTTCAGCATGGAATCCGCGCCGCTCCCGGCGGACCCGCTGGCGGCGTCGGCCCTCGTCGGGCGCGGCGACACCTACGAAATGCGGCAGCTCATCGCCGAGCTCGACAGGAAGCAGGACTGGGCCGCCATGGTGCAGCTCGCTATAGAGCAGCAGAAGCGCGATCCCGAAGGTTCCGACTGGGGAGTGGTGGCGGGCTACGGGTGGATGCGCAGCCGCGACTACGCCAAGGCCATTGCGGCGCTGTCCCGGGTGACCCAGCGCAACCCCGAGGACGTCTCTGCCTGGAACCTCCTGGGCGAAACCCAGCGGCAGGCCGGACAGCCCGGGCGGGCGGTGCAGACCCTGGAGCACGCCAGCATCATCGGGCGCACGTCCTTTCTGACGTTCTTCCTGCTCGGGGAGGCCTACCGCGATGCCGGCCGGCTCGACCGGGCCGTCAGCGCATACCGGGAAGCGGTGCGCCTCGAGCCGCTGTTTCCCCGCGGCTGGTTCGAGCTCGGTTCGGCCCAGGTGCGGATCGGCGAACGCAGGGACGCCGAAGCTTCACTGGAGATACTGCAGAAGCTGGATCCCGCGCTTGCCGATCGGCTCAAGGAGCGGATCGAGGTCAAGGGAAAGTAAGTAATTCGAGGTGCTTTGACCCTGAGTTATATTGTCGCATATGTATATTATGTAAAATACAATCCAAGCCTAAACTTAAGGTTACTTCTCTGAATATCTAGACGCCTCTCTGAAAAGGCTGAAGAAGTTATCCGTGGTGGCTGCGGCTAGCTCGCCGAACGCGATACCACGGAGACGTGCCACTTCCTCCGCGACGTGGCGGACCAGGGCCGGCCGGTTGGTTTTTCCCCGGTGAGGAACGGGGGCAAGGTAAGGGGAGTCGGTTTCCACCAGCAGCCGCTCAAGAGGCACCGCGCGGGCCACATCCTTCAGCGCTCCGGCATTCTTGAAGGTCACGATGCCCGAGAACGAGAT
>Ga0137455_1000127_pt1 | contig 17812 bp, 18 predicted proteins | sample EasRivERMGT600_2_FD_102334 | JGI IMG/M metagenome (GOLD analysis project Ga0137455, IMG submission 102334) | Soil microbial communities from meander-bound floodplain in the East River, Colorado, USA - East River MetaG ERMGT600_2 | ecosystem: Environmental > Terrestrial > Soil > Floodplain ... | reverse complement strand
TTGTGTGGAAGTCTAGTTGCATCGGACGAATACAGTCCTGTATATGGGCATTGCTTAACACTAATCATGCTACCCTCCCCACCCTATGAAATTCTCCTAGGGATCGCAGAAATAAACCTATTTCTAAAATCAATCGGATCTGAAAAATCAGTTCGATATTGGCCACTCAATGTACCAGCCGTCAATGTTACTCGCTCTACCTTTGAGCCACCGGCTGCAATTATCTGACCATGAACGAGAGTTACAAAAAATGCCTGTGCATCAGAAGCTCCAAGACCTGCACCCCCGATTGACATTCGACCGTGGTTGTCCTGGTTAGGTGTATTTCCACCAATTACACAACCGAAGTGAACGTCATACTCTCCTGCTCTTGGAATTGAAATTGCAGGAGTGCTAGTTGAATAAGATCCAGATGCAGTTGAAAAAGTTGAGTCAGACTTGGCTGTAATTGCAGGGCCACCAAGAAATTCCCACTTGTGAGTACCGCCACTGACGTTATAGCGAAGATGCCAAAGCGTTCCCACTGTGACTTCTAGAAATACCTCGTCACCTTCGGCAGGAGAAAGAGTTGAAAATTGTGCCAATGTTACCTTTACTGCTGATCCTGACTGAGATACCTTTTCCCATACCGTTCCATTGGAACGCCACATTGCGCCCCAATCAGTTTCAAAGTAAAGCAGCCCGTTATTCGTAGAAGAGGCTGCGGGCTTGGCAGCCCTTGTGCCGCGTAGATGAACGAGGGTGTAGTCGATAGGGTCGCTCGCACCGGGAGCGTGTGTGGCATGGTGAGGGCCAGGCATACCGCCCCCCGGTACACCCCATACAGGAATAGCGTCCGTGCCTGAGTTCCATTGGTATTCATTGGTAGTTGTATTTAGGATAAGCAACCCATATGGCCTAGACCCCGGAGGAATTGCGTCGCGTTGTGCAGTTGTAAACGCACCGGCAACTAACCCACTCAGGGCGCGAAGAATTCCATCGAAGCGCATAGCTCCGGTCATTCGGAATTCATTAGCTCCATATTTGAAAAGCTGCAACGTAGGATCGCCTACTCTCAGCGTTCCTACATCTACTGTGGAAGTGAAATCGCTAGCCGATGCAGCAAAATCTTGAATCGCGTTCAAGTCACCGGCATATAGTCGCCCATCGGGAACCATTCCCGTAGCGACGAAGGTTTTATATCGCGCGATAAGCCATCATCCTTTCTAGGTTACGGTGACTTGAATCCTTCATCTTCACCTGTTCCAACATCAGTGTCCGGCCTCTTCAAGCCAGCCTCGTCATCCCCTTGCATAAATTCGTCACCTGTAATAGATGAAACCAATGGAGTTGAAGCGTCTACACCTGTACCTGTCTGCTCGGACACAAGTGAAATTCCAGCTATGTCTGCGCTTGATCCAGTATCAGCCCCACCCTTCCATATTCCGTCAGTACCAGCGCCAACATCATCAGAAACAATTTTTCTACTGGAAATAAGGTCAACCCCAACACCTGTTTGTACCGGAAAGAAACCTTCCCAATTGTAATTGAAGATGATAAAGATACCGGCAGGAGTAAAGTGACGAAGGTCGCGCTCTAGCGCAACTTGGTCGAGCGCCATGCCTGCTTTAATTCGTACCTCATATTGAAAAGAAGGAACTGTCTCTACAATCATGTAAAGCAGAGTTACATCGCCAACCTCATTGTAAAGCGGTGAACCAGCAACTACCAACTCATGCCCCGGAGGGAGTAAGAGAATCGGCTCACCAAACGTAGCTGTAATATATGACTCTACAATCTCCCGCCTTTGCCGTCTTGTAAATGGCCCACCACGAAGGCGGTTCATAACCATTGTTCGTCTTTGCCCGAGTGTTTTACCCGTCGGGTTCCTCGGAAGACCAACCATTCTTTCCCACTCGTCAAGGTAGGTCTGTGACGTGCTTGGGAAAATTTCAGAATAGATTATTTCAAGCTGTTCAAACAGCTCGTGAATCTCGTCTGTGAAAATCTTTCGCCTGTAACCCCAATTTGAATCTTGGTTCTCAGGGAAAAATCCTCGCGGTGATTCGTCAATGAAACTAAACTCAGCATCACTAAACAAACCTTCAGGTGGAAGTGTTGGCTGTGGCGGATAAATTACTGGCATTATGTAATAGTCACCGTGCCTGGAATGAACTTCTGAGTAGCCGTCGCTGTTACATTAGTTGCCGGTACTGAAATTGTTACATCGTCTACTCCGTCAAGGCCAAAGATGGCGTCAATGATTCCTGACCTGTAAATTGTACCATTGACAGGAATAGAGTTAATGTAGTCGTTGATTGCATCGTTAACGCTTGGAGTTACTTCTCCAATCGTGTGCTCGGCATCCGTCGTAACGTCCACTGTAACAGCCTGTGTCACCTGTGTAAATGTTGTTACGTGAAGTGTGACGTTAATGAGGTCTTTCAGTTCTAGCAATGCTTGTGTTTCTGCAATTGTTTCTGCATCAGGGATCGCTCCTGCTGGCCCTGAAATTCTAATGGTCGCATGGCCATTCTGTGGAGTGCCAAGATTGTCATTGTTAAAGACCGTCGCTTCCTCAACCCCGTTAACAGTCTCAGCCCAATATTTCAAGTCAGTGGGCGATCCCGTCCTCGGCATTCTAATGTATGCCAACAACCTAGCTCTAAACTGTTCGATTGATTCAGGGTTTTCACCATCGAGGAAAGCAGCCAAGTTGATTACTGACGTAACTCCGCTAGGTACGTCGATCAACATTGCAATTGCGCCAGGAACAACATTGCCTTCTTGACCTACCAGCTTGGCAATGGCGTCAACTGTAATTCTATGCGCCGTGTCAGTTTCAGGAGGTGCAGTTGTCAAAGAGGCGTCAGCAATATTGTCTGTATACGTCGTAGCTACATTGTCATTGATCGTCGTCACAAGCTTGAATGGGTCTATTCCATTTCTACGCCTGTAAATTTTGCGACCTGTAGTACCCGGCCCACCAATCGGAATGACTGTCAAGTTAACTTGCTGGTTCGTCGGTTGCACCGGGGCCGACAAATCCCCAACAGGCCCCTCTCCTGCCGCTGTCAGGAACGTCACTCGATACTCATAAGTTCCATTCAAAGTGCCCGCCGTAGCATTTACAGCCACCGTAGGAGCTAACGCATCGCCAGGATCAGGGATAGTACCAATTTCCTTTGTAATAAATACAATAGGTTCTAGCGAGTTGCCAGGATCGGCGGCTACTTCTGTACCAGGGTCAATTACAGTTCCACCCTCCCCGGAGAAAGTTAGTTCACCTTCAGCTTTTTCACCAAGCTTGAAAGGTTGTGCATAGGTCTGACCATGCAACCGCAAAGCAGCCGAAGATGCTGTCTGCGGCCAAATGTCCTGAAGCAAAAGCTGGTTGGCTAGAAAAGCATTTTCAAGTTGTGCAGCTTCAATCTCGTACATGATCCGCACAACACCATCGTCACCAACATACAAATCAGGGATAGCTCCCTGTAGCGCAACCAGCATTGCATTTGCAATAGCATCCCTAGTACGGAACATCGCATCGGCGGTTATTGGCATAGCACGCTCCTACACTGTGACGGGGATTGTGAGCACAAGAGATTGACTTTCCAAAATTGGAATTCCTGTGGCCTCTGGTGGAATAACACGCTGGTATGTAAGTACAAGGTCTAGTGAACGGGGTTCACCCACTGTAGGCGTTACTTCTACTTGTGAAATTATGATTTCATCACTGATTGGTTCTAGAGCTTCAGCTACCAACATTTCCAAACTCTCAATTGCGTTAGGCTGATCCATCTGAAGCGCGAAATCAAGGTTGCTGCCCAAGTCCTTGTGCTCGTCAAAAATCCAACTACCTCTTTTCATTTTCAACCTAAGGATGATACGTTGGTTCAATAAATCTTCACCTGAAACAGTCTGCATGTCTCTGTGCGGACTGAACACAAGATCATTAAAGTTTGAAATACACAAGTCCCAAGCCATAGTTTATGTATCCTCTTGGTCGAGAATGAAATTCTTACTGTGTAGCACACCCAAGCAGCGCGGTAGAAAATCAGAACCCATTTCCCGTGCCACCAAGATAATGTCACCAACCTTCGGACACTTCAGCCTGGCATCACTAGTCTTTTTATAAGTTTTGTAACTGCCCACTGAAGCGCCCCTAGGAGATTCATCGTAGTAATCAACCTCATAGTCGAAAGCCATTAGTGGTATAGGCTGGTCTTTTATTTCCTTTATCCAAACCAGCATATCTACCTCGTCGTTCTTAATGACTTTTGCAATAATGAAAGGGTCACGTTTTCGTCCAACCGCTCGTCCAATTTCCTTTGTAACAAGGTTGGCAATGCTTGTCCATTCTTCGTCTGTAATCATTTTAACACTCGGGAGGATTGTCGATTATCTTGTCCAGTTTTTCATTCCTAACTCCAACGTGAATATGGTTCATGTGACCGCCATACTTAGGAGTCCTATAAATAAACTGAACTCTGAAATCACCACAGTTAATATTCAAAGCATCCAAGACTCCACCTGTGTAATTTAAACCAAAAGCATTAAGCATAGCTTTTGCAGCCTTGTCCTTTGAAGGATCGGGAACTTGTGTGCCATTGCTAATATCGTATGCCCATGATGCCAGTCTTCCGTAATAGTGATCTGAAACATTTCCATCTGCTGTATCACGCGTGCATCTTTTACCTGATGCTGACAAGTCTGGACTTGCTTCCTTAGCAATATTCCAAAGCCTGTCTGCAATTTCTTTACTGCCACCCCAACAAGAGGAACCTAAAGTTCTACATTCTGCTGCACAAATATCTTGGTTCCCGCCGCCACCAAAACCACCTTCATCAGCACAATCAGTAATAGCGTCCTGGATCATTTTCAAATAACCAGGGCTATTGTAAACCTTTCGGCGTACCGATTCCTTGTATGCCTCTGCCGCACTGCCCGATCCGTTGTACGCTCTTACAGCATCCCAAAGAGTTGCCTCACTAGTTGCGCCTTTTCCTTTCAGAACATTTGCACCTTCCATGATGTTAGCTTCAGGCGACCAACGATTTCCTATTAACTCGTCTACTACCCCGCCGCCAAATTGGTCGGCAGCAATTTTGTAAGATTGAGTAGTAAGCTGCATTGGCCCGACTCCACCGCCGCCCTCACCATTGTCATTTTTGAATGTAGCTTCCCACTCAGCCTTAGATGTAATTCCACTCTGAGGTTTTCCTTCCCACTTAAACCACTCTACGCTACCGCCTTGTCGTACATTCCTGAAACCAGATTCTTGGTCAGCCATTGCAATTATAGTGGCAAGGTAAAGCGCGAAATCAACATTCGACCTATGCTGGTGAGCAGCGTTAATGAAAAATTGCAACCAACGAATATTAAGTCCTTGTGCAGAAAGGCACCCACCTGTATCTTCAGGATCACCTGAAGGTTCTTTTTCAGTTTCAGGTTCTTCTGGAACCCGCGCTGAAACCGCATAGCCCTTTTCACGCAAGCGAACCTCTTGCATGAACCCACCTTCATCAGCGATTATTCTTGTACCGACGATAAACCAATCTCCCCCTACGTCTACTTCAGGAATATTCAATCTAGCTATATTGTTTTGCTGAATGATTATCCCTATGTCTGGAACCAGGATTTTGATTTCAAGGGCACCAACCTTGGTTTCAAAGATTTCCTCGTAGACAGCTTTCTTTGCCTGCGGCTTAGAGTGAATGTGGGAACTCTCTAGAAATTTCAAAGGCCGCTTAACCCAATCCCTTGTAGTCAAGTCCTCGGCTCGGAATGATTCGTGCCTTCCTCCTGAGTGATAAAAAATTTCAACGTCACCTACTCTTGGCTGAGTAGTCTTTCGATAACCAATTCGTTCAACTGGCAACCAGTGATGGTCTGCACCGGCAGAAACAGTAAGTGGTGGAGTGCCAAAGAAATATGTAGGAGCACCTGTTTTCAATTTACCGGAATTCAAAGTACCATCGGAAGAGAACCAAAGCCAATCCCCTTCATGGCGAATGAGCCTGTACCAAAATTCCCACTCAGTCTCAGAGCCGTCAGTCTTAATTACCTTTTTTGTATAGCCAGAGGCAAGATTGAATTTTGTAGCTACCTTTAGTTCTGTAGCTCGCTTCCTGATAAATTCATCTACCCTCTGTGCGCGCCACAATCCAGGTTCTGCAATTGTGTCAGCGGCTATAGAAGACCTGTCTCGACCCGAGAGCACAAAGCTATTCTGCTCATTGAAATCCACATCGTCTGCAATTCCAGTCATCAAGTAAGGTACATCTACACCGATGCCAAATATTTGTACGTGAATTTCACTATCTCGCCTAAGTAAAGCAGTAAGGGTTTTTCCAGGATCGCCAAATGTAAGTTCAAATGGGTCTGAATCTTGATCCATATTGGACTCGATCATGTACGACTCAACGGTACGAATTATCCCTGGCCGATAACCTGAGGCACCCCACTTGGTTGTCACAACCGCGCGAATGAGTTCAGGGTCGAGAGCAGGCAGAATTGGCATTATCTTTTCAATAGTCCATTCAGGTAGGCAGAGTCAGAAATTGCATCAAGCTGCTTGATCCTTCTTTCTCGACCAGCTTTGGGATTCTTTTTCAACCAGCGTTCAAACTCTTCAGCAACCGTCCTTTGTCTTTCTTTAGCTTTTGCAGATTTTTCAACATGAACGGCCATTAGTACCTCAATCTTGTTCCAATCTCAAATCGCATGGTTGCCAATTGAAAATCTGGAATAACATTTACAATGGGGCCAACAAACCCACGGTTGTAGTCGGCTAGCACGTCTGCATTCAAATCTACGAGTGCTCGCCACTTGTCAGCATCGCCGTAAACACGGTCAGCGATCCCTCTAAGCGTCCTCATGCCGTCAGAGGTACTTACTACCCGGTCGGAGTCTGCTCGCGTAGGAGCGCCCCTAGGAACGCTCGGGCCTTCAGCAGAAAGAGACTCATGCAAAACCGCACTCTTGGAATCCACTTTATCGCCGGTTGTGGTTCTGATAAATGAAATTGAATAGTCAATACTATGAGTTCGGTCTTCCTTGTCGTGTGGAAAACTGTAATTCTCTGCATACACTGTCTGAATGTTTGGGAACACACCAGGAACAGACAGAAACTTTGCTTTAGGCGCTGTGATTACTTCGATCAGATCGTGCATGTTTTTAGCTGAAGTCAAACCAGCGAAGGTTCCATTCATTTCAAAGTGCGCTTCGTCACGGTGAATAATGTGAACGTCTACATACCCACGCCCTAGATACTTGTGAATTGCGAGAGTGGCAGAGCCAGAACGAGTGAACCCTTCCGGGCCTATAGGCCATACAAATGTTTTTCCTCCACCTGTAATTTTAGGAAGAGGAAACTTAAAACGAGAATATGCAATTCTCCTGGCCGGGTCTTCATTCACCTTGTACTTATGAGAATCAATAAGCGGCGGTGAATTTGCTGCATTCGGAGTTGCCACTACCTATCACCCCTAATCCAATCAGGAACCGGAACCGGGAAATCAACCTTCTTACCTCCACGTTTGCCACGCGAAGTCGGATGCTTGCCACCCCTATGAATAGTCGCGTCTACCTTAACCCGCTTTTCATTTACTCGTCCGCCCTGGTTGACCTTAATTACAACACTAACTTCACCCTCGGCTGTAAACGTACCCTTTCCTTCCTTCAAGGAAGTCTTTTGAAGTTGGTCTAGGAACTTGAAATTTTGTCTGATCTGAAGTCGCTCTAGCCGTCGTTCAGCTTGACCGGCTGATATTTTTCCACCAGCAAACTTTTCCATAATTTCTGTTGTAAATGGGTCTAGGTCAGACATAGAGGTACGAGCCGCCCTGCTTAATCTAGGGTTCTTTCGAGGATCAAAGTCTGGAAAATTGTCTATTCCAAGCAGTTTTTTCATATTGGGGAAGAAGTTAGAGAACGAGTATCCTTGTTCAAACAACGGTGTACCAACACCAGTCCTCTTTGAAAACTCATTTGACGCTATCGCAGCCGCACCCAATGAAAGTCCCAACCCTGCTGCTTTCCATCCCCATCCCTTCTTGCCAGGTAGCGGCCCATCAGTAGGTGAAGGCATATTTCGTCCACCACCAAATACCTGACCAATTACAATTACATACAACGGGTTATTGAATGAACCAGGAGTCAATGAACCTGACGCAATGTTTTCAGCAGACTTAGCAGCTATGAATCCTTGTCCCCCAAGCCCAAGTAAACTTCCAAACCCTCCACGGCCAGGCAGCATTTTCCTTATGCCCATCATTGCGAGAAGGGCACTGCCACCGATCATTAGTCCCTTACGCAAGTCGTCATTCTTTCGTAGACCTTCTGCTCCCTTTGTAATTCCTCTTGACGCAAAACCAAGGATCGGTGCAATGTCTCGTCCGACAACTGATCGCAATGTGTCTAGTGCAAGGGCCGCCGACTGAAGCGGAGTTGCATCACGATACCTTTGGGCCGCCTTTTTCAATTGATTGGCATCCTTGCCTACACCCTTTTGCAAATCAAGCATTGCCTGAAGAGTTTCAGACAAAGACGAAACATCACCTTCGCGTTGAAGCTGACGAACAAGAACCATCGCTGTGCGAATACCATGAATACGCCCAAGGGACAACTTTGCAAATTTCAAAGCTGCTGGCGACATACCGGGAATAAGCTGGTTAGGTGCAAGCTCGGCTTCAATATCCGGATTAACATCTGTCATTGCTCCGAATTTCCTGATCTGTTTTGTACTCGGACTTGCACCAAGACTCTTCAAGTATTTCAAATAGTCCATAGCAAACTTAGCCCCACCCTCTTTTTGTAGGCGCTCCGGTGTAAAGCCAGCGCCCTTCAAAGCGTCTGCGGCTTGCTTGGACTGTGGCTGGAAAAGTGACTGAAGGAAAAACTGTGTTCCTCTGAGTGCTGTAGACGGTGTAGCTCCAAAACGAAGTGAACCAAGTGAAAATCCGAACAACTGCTCAGGGGTTAGCCTACCCATCTGAGCAACGGAGGAAAGAGGGCCAAGTTGCTGTGCAATTTGTGGTGCCGCTGAAATTCCACCAGGAGCAGTCGAGATAAGACTAAACCACTCACGAAGCAAAGCATTCAAGTTTTTCAAGTTGTTGGCTCGACCGGCACCGATATTCATTGTGGTAACAGCCTTAGTCAAGTCTTCTACAGGCGTCTGTGACAATCTTGCCGTCATACCAATTTCACCAACAATATCTGCAATGTCACCTTTCTTAGCTCCCTGCACCGAAGACAAGAAGTTAATTACAGAATCATTCAAGTCCATGACGTTAGTACGTGACACAACTGCCTTAGCTGCAATTTCATCTTCTAGTTGCGCCAAAGCCCCACCAGTAAGGTTTATACCGGCAGGGCCAGCAATGGCAGCAATCAACCCCATCTTCTGCTGAATCTGGTCAAGCTTAGTGACAAGAGTAGTAGCCCCAAAAATTACAGTACCGGCAAAGGCATATCGCAGAGTGGTTCCGAATGCCCGAGTAGTCTTGTCAACTTGGCTAAGCTCACGATTTGTATTTCTAGCTTCACGCCCTACGTTCATAATTCCGCCCTTGATCTGCCCCATGACAGCAAGGGCGTTTCCACCGCGAGCCGTGAATGTAGTAACGATAGTGTCTTGGATTACAGCCATTTATTCATCCAGTTCAATTTCAATCTCTGTTTCTCCCATGTGCTCACCAGGGCGGTAGATTTCATCGAGGATTGCAGGATCAAGTTTCATTTCGTCAATCACTGGCTCTCCACATACCTCGCAGGTATCTTGTTCCCATTTGGCTATGCAGTGTCCATGAATTTTTCGTCTTCGTTCGTCATAATCACAGATTTGGTTGAGATAGACCCATGTGAGTTGGCCGGGAGTAGCGTCTTCCCAATTGTTGAAAGGAAGCGCCTGAGCGCGTACCATTGTCTGCCAGATAACTCGTTCCATGGAATTCCCAAGAAGACTTTTTTTATTTCATCTACTTCTTCGTCGGTATATTGCCCCGGCGAAGGGTTGACGCTTTCTGACATTTCCAGAAACGCATCGTAGAGGGAACCAATATCTACAATTTCAAGTAGTTCTGTCATTTCCTCGAAATTTGCAAACAAGGGTTGGTCGAGATTGTCAGGGTCACGTATTGCCCGAAGCAATACCTCGTTCTGTGTACGTCTATCTCTAGACATTGCGCCTGAGATACTTTCAGGTACGTCCATTGCTGTAACAATTTCCATGCACTGAAGATGCTCTGCCTCAGTCAATGGGACTAGCGTTATTGTAACTTCGGGCTGACTAGGAATATGTTCCGTATGACCAACAGACTGACCAAGCCGCATTCGGTTCAGGCGAAGCTCTTTTAGCTTTTCAATTGTTGACGACACTTCCAAAAACCTCCCGCCGATTTTCGATTTCTTTTTCAGCTTCCTGGTGGGTAGTAAAAATAGCCCACTCTATCGGAACCGCGTAAAATTTTTGTTCACACGATCCGCATTCGGGCAAAATTGCAAATTCAGAAAGGGGGCCTTTACCCCCACTGTCAGCAACCACTGTCACTTCAGGATTAATCGTCTGACAATGAGGGCAAATAGGTGGCCCTGCTTCAATTTGAAGCACCGGATCTTCAGCGAGTTTTTCAAGGGCTATTACTGCTCGCCTAATAAGTTGCGTCTGTTCCCGCCCTAGACTATCCATTAGCCCGGAATACCGATGTAGCCAGGCGTTGAAATGTCAGCATCGAGTGTAACTGAATCCAAAGTAGACCGCACTGAAATTCTAGACCAGTTGCAGCCCTTGTATGTCTTAGTAAAGGAACCTCTACGAACATGCACATCAAAGTCACGCATCGACCTAAGAAATTCCTCGTCATTCATTCTGTTCTGAACACCCTTTTTCAGAAGCACAGCCGAGAAAGTAACTGCACCTTCATCAGCATTCCTGAGTCGTCGGAGCACAGGGCCGTCAGTACCAAATGCACCCTGGTACTGAATTTCCTGTCGCTGCTCCTCGCTCATTTCTTGCGTAGTAGCGAAGTCCTTGTTGTTTTCAAACGAGATATTCAAGTCTACTGCGGTAAGTCCTTCTAGCCACGCCATAGTTTACATTCCTCCTTTAAACCGGGATCGAAAGGCTGCCAGAAATTTGAATGGTCTGGATTCCACGAACAACTTTGCCGTCGTAAGAAACTGTCACCTGTCGCAAATCAGCAGAGGGAGTAACACCAATGTTGTAACCCTCTGCCCCGTCAGCTTGAACTACCGGGGAAACCCAACTGATTCGCTCAAACATAAGTGCATTTACAGCGGCCTTCAACGCATCACGAACAGGCTGAGTATTCCCACGACGGAGGAACCCGCTGGTAAGAATGTAATTCTTTACGTCTACAAAGACTTGATCGGAAATAAGCCTAGTTGAAAGAGCGTCATAAGCCGTATTGAGAGTATAAGTTGTCCGAAGGTGAGAAGTTTGCACACCGATGCTAGCTCGGCTAGGCATCAGCGGAGAAACTCCACCTTGAAGCAAATCCTCAAAGTCGTTCGACGCTACACCGGCTGCAACCCTGTTCCTGAAAACTGGAAGACCTGACGCAGCCTTTTCAATACCTGCAAGCAGCGGCAGATCCCAAAGGTCAAGGTCGTTAGAAAGGTCGGCGTTCTTTGCAACCTCAGAAGCAACTACAGCAGCCGCATAAGAACCATCTTTCAAAACACCGTCCTGGTCATAAACACCAGGGCCAACAAGACAAAAACGACTAGATGCAATTGCTCCTGCGGCTGTAATATGCGAAGCCTTATCAGCACCATTCGCTAGCCCACCAAAGGCAACCTGCTTGTGCTGTACTAGCTCAGCGTCTTCGCATGAAGTAGCAAGGTCATTCAATTCCGACTGCACAACTGAATCTGTAAGTCGAAGCCGAATAAATTCATCACTAGCAAGGTTATCCCAAACTGTCTTACGCTCTGCAATAAGTGGTGCAGAGCCTTTCTTAGACGCGACTGCAATTACAGGAAATGCACCATGTCTAATTACAATTTCGATAACCTTGGTTAGTGAAGAAGCAACACCAAATGCTGCACGTGCGTCACTAATAGTTGAAATTGGAGTAAGCACTCCTACTGTTGCCGTACCATCGTTATCCATCTGGCCTTCTACACCAATCGGAAGGTAAATTGGAGAAGACGGCTTGGCAATCAGAGTAGAAGCATCTACAACCTCAGGAAACAGTTGAGTGCTTGGAACCGCTGGCATTAGTTACTCACCAACTTTCTAATCATTTACATTTCCTCCTACGGAGTCTTCGTTGCATTATCGTCACCTACACCCTTGTCTTTTGCTACTTGACCCATCGGCAACTGAAGGTTGTCGTCAATGATGAGTTCTGGAACAATTGTAATTTCTTCAATTGTCGGAATGGTCAAGCTAACCGGGGTACGACTGAAGCATCTAATGACTAGCTGGCAGTTAATCATTCTGAAAACTTGTATGTCGTTTATGGTTTCCTGAAAGAATCGTCCACCTGTAAATTCGAGAATCTCTAGTCCACCTTCACTCTGACCTCCTATATATTGAGTAGTGGCATTTCGGAGCTTGTCGATTGCCAAAGCTCCATAGAAAAGGTTCTTAAGCGTCTGATAGGCCCGCAATCGCGCTGTAACGCCTCCTGAGCGGCTTGAACACCAGATCCCTACGTCGAGGTTGATTCGGTGCTCCCCGGCCTCCTGAGGCTTTAGAATCTCTAGAACCGGATCGTAGTTAAGTCTGTGATGTCCTTCCCCAAACCCAAGAATTCTGTCGTCTATGTCATCTATTTCAAAATGGATGACAACTTTAGACAGAGGGAGCATTTTGAGAAGGTTCTCAGTAGACGGAAATTCCATGATAATTTCATAAACTTCCTCGCCTACAGGGAACCCATTGCTGTCAAGCACCGATCCTTGGAATCCGATTTCAGCATAATCCTTTAGACCGCGCACACATGTTTCCAACCAAGTTTCAGGGTCGTGAAGTGTAATGCTCATTAAGGCAACCTGCCCATCGGGAATATTCCCTGGTTCATTGTTCCCGGCCCCTGGATTCTCCAAGTAAAGCCCAACCCTTTTCTTTGACTCGGGTCAGGCATGTATACAGAAGACCAAATACGATGGTACACTTCCGTCTTATGCATAAATTTCATTGTCTTGATTAGAGACAGCTTACGAATTGGTCGTCTTACTCTACGACCGCTAGTGTGAATTCCATATTCGATGAAAAAAGCTTCACGTGAGTCATTATAAAGTTGCCATGTACCCACCCCTCTGCGACGAACTTTCCAGCCAAAGAAATACCGTCCTGAAATTCTTCTGACCGGAATCTTCCACGCATAGCTCGGGTTAGCTTGGTTAGGATCGTGAGGGCCGAGTGACATTTTTTGAGCGATCCCTAAATTGGTATAGGCCATGAAGCGCACCAGGCGATCCATTGCAACCGGAAGCTTGCGAGGAACCCCTTGTGCCCAACGAATTTGATTTTCAATAGCAGAGAAAAGTTCAGGGCCGATTCGGAGCACCTGACGGTTCTGCCCCATGATCTGTCCACTGACCGGCATCGGACTCATAGTGGCTCACTTGTAATTAGCCGTAGACCAACTTCAAAGTGATGGTTGACTTCCCCACCATCAGCATCAGCCATGAGGTTTGAATTTACAACAGTGAACCGTCGCCCATTAAAGGCAATGTAATCTTCACCACTTCTACCCCAATCTTGAAAATTCAAGTTCACTCCTGCCCACTCGAAGGGAAAAACTCCTAGGTGGTCATCAGCCTCTATCTCACCGAACATTTGTAGCAGGTATTCAGTTGAAAGTCGGGTAGCCCGCGTGGATTGAATGGGTTGTATGAATGCTTTCACTGGCAGGTTGGTCGGTGAACCCGGCAAGAACCCTGCCGCGTTACACTGGTTCGCCGAAGGATTCGCCAGGTGCCACATAGGGTCGCGGTAGCCTTCCGGTGTCCTACACGGGCACACGTCGAGAGAGTCGTCACGGTGAAAGACCGCATCCGATCCGTTCCTTTTCAAAAGATCGTGAAATTGCTTATTGGTCGGCATATTTCATCACAGTAGCTCAATTAGCAGTCTGGTTTGGTCTACCGTAGAAGCAGCAACTAACCCACCCGCTACTTCTACTTCGGCCATTTGCAATATGGAACTATAACTCAAACCAAGGTCGCTCTCTGCTCGACTAAGAAGCAACTTGATTAGATCGAGTGACCTTGAATTTCTTTTCTTTTGGGAGACAAGACCAACAGTGTATTCCTCTTCGCCCTCTGAAACATTGAAAATGTAGCAGCGAGCCTGAGTCAACAGCGTAAGCCCGCTCTTCTCCTGCTCTGAGGCATCCTCGATTGGAATAGCCCTAAGGTCAGTGCCAGCAGGAAAGAACCTCTCTAGAACCGCTAAGGCTTCATCGTAGATGATGTTTTCATTTATCTCAGGATCACGAATCATTACTCGACCAACAATTTCACCAAGCAACAATTGCCTATTACCTTGGATCGAATCAGACAGTCCAAGGTTTCCATCCTTATCGTCATACCAGTCAATTGCAAACCAGTAGTCAGTTGAAGTAGCATAGGCAGTTGTGTAAGTTGAAATAAAGTCAGGATACTGACCAATCGTAGTAACTGTTTCGATCAAGTTAAACGGCCCTTCAGGAACAGGGCTTTCATAAATGCGAAGCTCCACCAAATCGTCGTTGGGCGGTGGAATGAAATCTAGCCTGACTGGTACTGACATTTACCCTCCCTTAGTTAGCTGACGCCAGCTTTGCTCTGTCTTTGGTTTTTATAACAAGCGGTCTACGTCCAGTTCCAGTAATTCCAATGTTGTATGATATGAAACCCTCGTCTAGTGAGAAACCATAGTCCTCGTCTAGCTGCACCATAAGCCCATCTGTAATTCCGATACCAAAGTCAAAGACTTCGCGGAAAAGACTCGTTTCATCCTCAACTAGCGCGAACTCACTAAGTATGAGGCTAATGCTTTGAGTTTCACTACCAGATCCAACATCGTCAATTAATACACCCTTGGCAAAGTTTTCAGTAATAGACCCACTGTCAATCAGTGTAAACCTGGCTGCCAGTTCTGACGTGTCTGAACTGAAACCCGAATCAGAAGCAGAAGTTACAGCTACATAGAATTGATTTTCAGTTCCACTACCAACTTCTTGCTGTGTAAACGCGCTTGTCAGCAAAGAGGCATCTGATCCTGTGCCACCGTCAGACACAACTAGGCTGGTACCTGCAACGCTAGCATTTTCAGTAGAAGACCCGCTATCTGTAGTAATGACGTTGTCAGGGCTAACCCCTGAAATTGAGTTTTCAATAGAGAATATGGAGTCTGAAACTGTCCTACTGAAAGTAGATATTACATCAGTTGAGATACCGGAGTCTGAAAGAACGGCTGCAATACTCTGAAGTTCTGTGCCCGAACCTGAGTCACTCAGAACTCTAGAAAGCGCAAGCGAATCAGAACCGGAACCAGAGTCCGAGCTACTTACTGAAATTTTAACAGCAGCGTTGTCTGTTCCTACTCCAATATCCGCCACAGGAAGGGCAACAGAGATTGCTCCTGTGTCTACCCCTGTTCCTGCTTCGCTGAGTATTCTAGAAAGCCCTGTAATTTCTACGGCTGCGCCAGCATCACTAAAGACAGACTTCAGTGAAGTAACTTCAACTGCAACACCTGTTTCCAAAACAGGTATTTGAGCAGTTACTATCGAAATATCTCCCCAAAGGCTAGTATCACCGAAAAGGAAAATAAATCCACCGGCAGCCTTTTTGGGGCGACGGTCAGAACCAAAGCCTGAATCGGTACCTGTAATTGGAGTGCCGCCAATATCCAACCCCGCGCCTGTATCAGAACTCAAAAGCGCAGCACGAACAATAGAAGCGTCTACTCCTGCACCGGAATCAGTTGTAATAAACGAAAGTTTTAGTGCCGAAGTCTCTGACCCTGTGCCGGAATCAGAAACAACAAGTGAAATTCTAGAAGCCTCAACTCCTGTTCCTGAATCAGAGCTAGAAAGTATAGTTATAATTACAGAGGCATCTGCACCTGCGCCTGAATCTACACCGCTAATCGGGGTGCCAGAAGTTCCAGTATCGACTCCTGTAGCAATATCAGTGCTGAAAAGAGCAACTGAAACTACAGAGGCATCTGTTCCTGTTCCAGAGTCAACACTAGTAAGAACAGTTGAAATTACTGAAGTATCTGCACCCGAGCCTGAATCAGTGCCATTAATTAATACACCCGCGATAGAAACGCTACCATTTTCAACCACTGATCCTGAGTCAGTACCGGAAAGAGCGTATGAAATTACAGAAGGGTCTGCACCTGTTCCTGAATCAGAGCTAGAGAAAAGAGCCGCAAAAATAGATGAGTCTGTTCCTGAACCCGAATCAGAAACAATAATCGCAATTTTGGAAGTCTCTGTGTCTGTTCCGGTATCAGAGCCAGAAAGAGCGTATGAAATTACTGAAGTATCTGATCCTGAGCCTGAATCACTTACTGAAATTGGAACGGATACTGTGGCGTTTTCAGTAGCGCCACGAACAATTACACCACCACCGAAGTCATCACCAGGCTGATTGTTGCTGAATGCAACTATTCCAATTTTATTGTTAGGGCTAGCCCCTGAATAAGAAGTGTCTTCGACCGAACCCAACAGTGTCCAAGGGCCAGTCCCGCCGCTACCCTTGTACCAAGCTTCAATTGCCGAACCCCGACAACGAATTCCAATTTTGTCGCCTGCGCTATAACCGCCGGTAGACCAACTGGCAATAGAACTACTATTTGTGGGGCTAGTCCTCTTGTTGATATTAACACTGCCACCATTTTGTGCAATTTCATAACAAGTACCTGCGGCCGGATCGAGCCGAACACAAGCATTACAAACCAATGTGGAGTTGACACTAGGCAGCGTGATATACGCTTCCACGTCCGGCCCGCCCATAGCAGTAGTCCAATAACCTCGGTTATACACCGATGCTGTGCCACCAACAACCTGATTTGAAACAATCCGCAATCCATCTGTTCCGCCCCAGGTTGTCCATCCCGTCATAGGCGGGCCTTCATCTGCCCTGTTGAAGTTATCTAGGACAGAAGTAGCATCGCCTGGTATTCCTATACCAGCCTCAAGAACTGTAATTGAAAAAACATATGAACCTGTATCTGATCCTGTTCCTGCATCAGTACCGGAAACAGCTACCGAACCGTTATCTGTTCCTGTTCCTGTATCACTAACGGTACTAGGCGACGGCCCACTAACAGAAGGCGCAATTTCAGCAACCATTGCTCCCCAACCTGAGGCTGAGGTAGAACCCCAAGTAATCGTAGAACCAGTCTCGCCCGAGTCGCGGTGACAGGATTCAGCACCACAGGCCGGGGAAGTGAATCCCAGATCATCATCTTCCGCCCACGATCCGGGTTGGGTTACGGCAGCGGGGTTGGAGCCGTTGCCACACACCCCAACACCGACGTTCGCGGTGTTGAACGCACCTGGCATTACAACTGCCGGTGTCGTAGAAGAGGCTCCCGTGCCCTTGCCCGACTGGACAATATCCAGCAGCGAACCGCTGACGGCAAAGACGACTATGTGCGCGCCCGTAGCAGCGTCGGCAGTGCAAGCGAAGGTGACGGTCATAGACGAAGCAGCAGCCGCCCCATTCGCCTTGAACAGGTATATGCGGTTCACAGTGAAGTGAATTTGCGAATCGACAAGCGTGAAGCCAATCCCCTGCGAGTCCGTAAGAGTGGGAGCAGCAGCAGCCGTACCGGAAGCCACAACGAAGACCACTAGAT
>Ga0137455_1000126_pt1 | contig 17820 bp, 24 predicted proteins | sample EasRivERMGT600_2_FD_102334 | JGI IMG/M metagenome (GOLD analysis project Ga0137455, IMG submission 102334) | Soil microbial communities from meander-bound floodplain in the East River, Colorado, USA - East River MetaG ERMGT600_2 | ecosystem: Environmental > Terrestrial > Soil > Floodplain ... | reverse complement strand
TGTGACCGTGAGCACCCAGGCGGGGGGCGGCGGAGATAGCGCCGCCGCCCCCACGGGCCAGCCCGCGCAGCAACCCGCAAGGCCGAAAGCGCCGGTCGACCCGGTGCTCGCGCAGCTCATGGGCGGCAACGCTGGCGGAGCGAACACGGAGACGACCTCCACGCCTTATTGACGGAGGGGATTTTGATGTTGGCTAGGTGCGGTTCGCCGCTGCGAAACGTAGGCCGAAGCGATGCGGGCACTAGGCACCTGAAGGGCTCGGAGTCCGGACTCCTAAGCCTGAGCGGCGGCAATTACGTCTATCGAAAGCGACGCGCCAGGTCTTCGGGCCAATGTTTGGGCGTATCGCTCGGGATGTGAGCTGTCCGCAGAGATGAGATGGGACGCATTGGATGTTGAGCATCCCCTAGCCAACTTCAAAATTTCTAACGAGGAGAGAACGACATGAGCTGGAGTTTCAGAAAAGTAGGAACGATCGCTGTAGCGCTGAAGGCATCAGTGCAAGCGGAGGGGACATGCCCGCAACCGATCCGCGACGAGATCTGCCGTCGCATCGACTATTCACACAACGCCCCCAGCAAAGGCCAGGCGATCTACGTCGAAAGCCACGGACATCTGGAAAGCGGAGACCGCCCGTACAACGGAGTCGACGAAATCACCATTCGGGTGATGCTCGTTCCGCTCATCGACACGCCGCTCCCTGCATAGGCGAAGAGGAGCCCCGCATGGCGACCCTCGCCCAGCTGCAGTCCGATCTCATCGACGCGGAGGCCGCGCTCAAGAAGCTGCGCCTCGGCATCAACGAGGTGACCGTGGAGCACGGCGACATGAGGGTCACCTACAAGGAAACCGACGGCGGCGACCTGCAGGCCTACATCGACAACCTGAAGGCGAAGATCGTCGCCGCCGGCGGCACGGTGGACACGCTGCTGCGCAAGGCGATCGTCCTCGATCTTCCCGGGAGCTGCTGACCGATCATGGCCAAACCCCACTACAAGCTCAAGCCCCGCGAGGGCGCCGCCCTGGGTGTCGGCGCCGAGGCCTTCCAGGCCGCCTCACAGTCGCACCCGGATTTGCGGCGGTGGTATCCGTTTCCCGGCTCCGCGGACTCGGACCTGCTGCCCGAGCTCGGGCGGATCTCATCGCGTTCGCGCGACCTGGACCGCAACCACGGCATCGCGAGCGGCGCGCGGCAGACGCACCTTGACAACATCCTCGGGTGCGGGCTGCGTCTCTCCGCGAAACCGAACTGGAAGGTCCTTGGCAAGGACCGCAAGTGGGCCGAGGAGTGGGGCAACAACGTCGAAGCCTGGTGGCAGACCTGGTGGAACACGACGACCTGCGATGTTGCGGAGTCGCTCACCGGAGACGGCCTGGCCACGCAAAGTTTTAACGGCGCCTGGATGAACGGCGATGCGCTCACCCTTCCGCTGTGGATGCCCGAGCGCGGCTACCGCTTCGCGACCTGCCTGCAGAACGTCGAGTCGGACCGCCTCAGCAACCCGAACGGCCGGCCGAACTCCGACACGCTCCGCGGCGGGATCGAGATCAGCAAGTACGGCAAGCCGCTCGCGTATTTCATCCGCAACTCGCACCCGGGCGAAGTGTTCTTCTCCTCGCAGACCTTCGGGATCTACAAGTGGGAGCGGATCCCCGCGGTTACGGACTGGGGCCGCAAACGGGTGATCCACCTCCACGACAAGGAGCGCACCGCGCAGTCGCGCGGGATCCCGGCGCTCGCCGCGGTCATGCGGCAGTTCAAGGTGCTGGGGGATTTCACGAACGCGGAGCTGAAAGCCGCGGCCGCGAACGCCCTGGTCGCGATGGTGATCGAGTCCTCGATCGAGCAGGAAGGGATCGTCAACCTCCTCAGCTCCGACGCGGAGGCGATGAAGAAATACACCGAGGGCCTGTCCATCAACAACCGCTCCGCGATCGATTACCAGGGCGCGATGATCCTGCCGGTGCCGATGGGCACCAAGGTATCGAGCGTCTCTCCCGGCCGGCCGTCGACCAGCTTCGAGCCCTTCGTCACGACGCTCCTGCGGCACATCGGCGCGGGGCTGAACATTCCCTACGAACTGCTGCTCAAGGACTTCAGCAAGACCAACTACTCCTCCGCGCGCGCCGCGCTGAACGAGGCCTGGCGGTTCTTCAAGGTGCGCCGCAAGTGGCTGGCGAGCTACTGGTACGCGCCCGTCTATGCGCTGTGGCTGGAGGAGGCCGTCAACGCCGGGATCGTCGAGGCGCCCGGCTTCTACGAAAACTGGGAAGCGTACTGCCGGTGCTTCTGGATCGGCGACGGCCGCGGCTACGTGGACCCGCTCCAGGAACAGCAGGCCTCGCGCGGGCGGATGGAAGACTGCACGTCCACGCTCGAGCTCGAATGTGCGGAGCAGGGGCTGGACTGGCAGGAGAACATGCAGCAGCAGGCGCGCGAGCTGCAGTTTAAGAAAGAGCTCGAGGCCGAGTACGGCATCAAGTTTCCCTCGCCGACCCCGCAGGCACAGACACCGGCCAAGGACGACGATGACAAGGCCGGCGACGGCGACCAGAAAGAGCCCGGGGACAAAAGGCCGCAAGCCGTCCCCGCTTGACGTAGAACGGCGTGCGCGTTATCGCGCGCAGCGCCGCCAAGGCAATCCCCCAGGCGGGGTTTCCCCGGCCTGGTCTCCACCATCTGAACTACCACAGGAGGACGTGCGCATGACGATTTTGCTCAAGAAAGGCACTCCGGTGCGGACCGCTTCTGTCACCGGGACCGTCAAGGGGATGAAAGTCAGCGACGACGGCGAGACGCTGCACTACCTCGTCTCCTATCGGCCACACGGGCTCGACGGAAAGCCTGCAGGCGATCCGATCGAGCGGTATTTCCTTCCCGAAGAGATCGTCGTCGATGAAGTGGCGTTGAAAAAGCTGCTGGCCGAGCAAGCCGCCGCCCCCGCAGCGCCTGCCGAAGGAGCCTCCGCATGAAGGAACCCATCAAAGGCAAGACGGGCGAGAGAGTGAACGCCCAGGACACGCCCGGCGTTTTCATTGGCCGCCGCGCGTCGATCGACGAAGAGGTCCGGCTGAAGGGAGCCTATGGATTTACCTGCGTCGGGCCCCGCGAAAACGCCCGCGACGAGTACAGGCGGATCATCGCAAGCGCCGGTGAAGACGTCGATGTGTACCGCGTAGTGCGGCTGGAGGCGGACGTCCTGCTCCCGGACGACTTGTCACTCCGCACTCGCGCCGAAGCGCTGCTCGAGGGAAAGTGGAAAGACGCCATCGAGAACACGGTGGTGACAGTCGGCAAGAACCACATCCTCGACACCGAGCTTGCGGGGAGTTCGTACACGGCCGCGTGGTTCATGGGTTTGATTTCTCTGACCTCGTTCTCCGCGATCGCGGCTGCCGACACCATGGCTTCCCATGCCGGCTGGCTCGAGGCGGGTACCGCGAACGCCCCGACATATTCCCAGGGGACGCGGCCTGCGCCCGCGTTTTCGGCTGCGTCCGCTGGAACCAAATCCACTTCGGCCGCGGTGGTGTTCTCGATCACCAGCACGGGAACGGTGAAGGGAGGTTTCCTGAATACGGTATCGACGAAGGACGGCACCACCGGGACGCTGCTCTCTGCTGGCCTTTTCACCGGCGGCGATAAGGCCGTGGCGAATCTGGACACGCTTAATGTCACGTATTCGTTGTCTGTCTAACGGACGAGGGGGTGAGGACGGGAACAGACCTTTAGGAGTTTTCGGTGCGTGCCCTAAGCCTCGCGCCACGAGCGCCGTTCCCGTTGCTCAGGGCAAGGTCGGCCTTTCGTTCTCGGGGATGGCCGAACTCTGGCGCACTGTCGTCGTTCTCGACTTCTTTCCTCGCCACCGAGAACCCGATCTCGGAGGGTGGTCGCTGGGTCAACGGACTTGCCACAGGGCTGCTCTGGAAGAACATGCAGACGGGTTCTGGGAACGCATTTGCTACGGCGACAAATCCGAGCGCGTTCGACGACAACTGCGCGCATCTCATCGGTTTCTCTGCGGACCACTACATTGAAGGAGTCGTGCATCGCGCCGTCGGGTATTCTCCCGTTGATGCTCACGAAATTGAATGGCTTCTGCGCGCTGATATAACTCCGAACTTTACCAGGGCGTATGAAGTTCTGGCGGACTCCGGTGGCGGATTCCAGATCGTCCTGTGGAACGGTGATCGTGGAGACTTCACTGTTTTGTCCCCCACTGGTCCTGGCACCGGTACGATCGCTCACGGCGATGTGATCCGCGCACAGATTGTGGGAACAACGATCACGGTATTTAAAAATGATGTACAGGTAGCCACGGTTGACAACTCAGTTCTGACCTCGGGCAATCCTGGAATCGGCTCATTCATGCGCGGCAACGGCAACGTACTCGCGAGTTTTGGCTGGCAGTCCATTGAGGCTAGCGATATATGAGCGTCATGGTCCGACGCCGCAGAAAGCCATACGAAGCCCGTACTCTGGGGCCGTGCGCATTTGGCGATGGCGATGTATATCCCCCAGTGGCCATTTTCAATCAAGGGGGTTGCGTCGGCTTGGTCTGCCACCCGGCGTGCAAGACGCTCGCAGAGGACCGCGTCAAGCGACGCGATATCGAAGACGAACAGAGAGCGAAAGGCCGAACGTTATGAAAAAGATTTTTGTGCTGATGTTGCTCGCCACAAATGCGCTGGCCTTAGAGCAGCGGATTTTTAACCCTCGGGCGCTGTCATCTACTACGGCTACCGTGACGGCCTTGAGCGTGCAGATGGCGCGAACCGATCCCCTGACGGGTAAGTTCGTTGCGGTGGGGCCAACACTCAAGTTTGGGCTACTCACGTTTCTCACGACCCCACCGCTGACATTCGATGTGATCGGTCCCAAAACATCGGTGGTCAGTCCCATCGTTGTAACAGCTCTGAAATGGACGATCACGCTGACGGGCGAGAAAAACATCATCAATGAACCTTTCGTCGCGTATACCCTCTTCGAAGCTCCGCCTACGCTGGCGCTGAGGAGTTTTCTCGGCTGCCGTTGGGACATGCCTGGACAGACAGTGGATCTGAACCCGTTTGTCGCTCCGCTACTCGCGCTTTTCCAAAGTGGCGCCGCCACTGACAGCTCTATTCGTTCCTTGCTCGCTGGTAAGCCGTTGAAGTTCAGCGCACCGGGTGCTGGGACTCTGCGCTGCGAGCCGGGTGTTAAGGCGTCCAGCCTGCCGCCGCCGTCTGTTGTGGTGATTCCTCCTGTGGTAACGGGTCTGTCCCCAGACGGATCAACAATCACCGCGCCGGCCGGAACTCTCACGACCGCGCAAGGAACGTGGAGTTTTGGCTCCGCCACGGCGGCCGGCGGGAACGCACTATTGCTTCAGGGCGTCCAGGCGGCTGGTGGATTTGGCGCGCAGCTCCTGGTGCAGGGCGGGAGCCTCTACACCCGCACCGCAGATGCGAAATGGTATCGATGGTCCGGTACGGGATGGGTCAACATTCCAGCAGCGCCGTGATATGAAGATTCATTTCGAAAAGACGATAAACGAACAGGCACGAAAGTCTCTTCGTGAGGTTCTCGGCGTGCCGCACGCCGAGGACGGCAAGATATTTCTCTTTCAGGGTGGGGTGATAAAAAGCCGCTCAGAACTAGGGACGATAGCGAGAGCTGCTGGGCAGGACATGCACGTCGTATCGTTCCCAGTTGATGGCGAAACGATTGATCTGAGTGACGGGACTTGCCACGAAAGATCACTGGGCCGCTGGAGGAAGCTGTGACAACGCCAACCAGAACAGGTGGAGGGAAGGCAATCGAAGTCGGCGCGAGTTCGCGCGCGCCCAATCGAGGATGGCCGGACATTTCTATTTGACACGTCGCTAAATGGCCACCTTCGGAAACACATCAACCGGTAGTTCCCCGACCGACAACCCGTCAGGGAACACCATCTGGGTCAAGGCGCTCACGACTCCGGAATTTAGCGGGGTGCTTGATTCCATTTCAGTGTATGGGAACATCCTCTCCGGGTCGCCGGTTCTGGGCGTGGCTCTCTACGATGACGACGCTGGAGCACCAGGAAATAGACTCGCGCAGGAAGTGACGACGATGGGCTCGTTCGCTGCCGGGTTCGGCGTAGTGACGACGAATATCTCGGTGACCATTGCTGCTGATGTGCAGTATTGGTTTGGTCTGCTTATCCCCGGCGGCAACGACGCCAACATTCATTTCGACTCCAGCGGCGGGGCGACTGAGTTGTTCTTTCAGGGGCTCGCGGGGGTTTTCCCTGCGGTCATGAGCGGTGCGTCCTCGGACAACACAGAGCGCTGGTCGGTTTTCGGGACATACACGCCGGACGCTGGCGCCCCCGGGATCATCACTTCGTTCTTGAGGTTCCCAAAATTCATCATGCGACTGCTGCGGAGATAGTTATGGACCTGCACGTCACCACCGACAAACTACAGATTGGCCGTAGCTCGGCGGCAGACATCGACTCGGTCATCAACTGGGGCGAGTTCGTGAAGGCGACCGGCGTCCCGGTGAATTTCGGCTCGCAGCGGGTTGCCTTCGCAAGCGCGGCGACCGGCGATGCTCTGGATGCGCCGGGCGCCAATAATTTCAAGTCGATGATCAGCGCCACTTGGCGGAATAAACACGCCTCGCTCGCCTGCGACGTGGAAGTGATCCTCGACCAGAACGCCACCGACTTCTCGATCTGGAAAGAGACGTTGCAACCGGGTGAAACGCTGGAATACATCCAGGGCATCGGATTCTTCCGCGGGGGTCCCACGGCTCCCGACACGCGGCTGCTCACGAACGTCGAGACTGACGATTCACAGCGGATCTTTCAGTGCGCGATCAAAGGGCACTCGACGCTGCACACTTTCGTCTGCATCAGCGGCACCGCCTATTACATCTACGTCGGACGCGCGGCGCAGGACATTACACCCAAGTTCGTGGAGTTCCACATCACGAGCGCGGGAGCAGGGACGGACACGAAGGAAGTCGGACTCTTCTCCACACCAAACGCGCCAAGCAAATCCGCGCAGACGTTGACTAAGATCGTTGCCACGGGCACGGTGGATGCTGGCACCAGCACTGGCGTCAAGCGCAACACTTCGGCGTTTGCGACGCTGGTTCCTAAGGGGACGCACCTGTGGGCGGCGCTTCGCACGGCGTTGGCAACGACACAGCCCACTACCGGCGGGCTGGCTGCTGATATGTCCCAGGGGCACATTCTGACCACGACGGGCGGCGGAGCGTTGACCGGCCTGTCGTCGGCATCGGGTGCGTTGGTGGCTGTGGCGACGGTCACGGTCGCGCCGGAGTTGCGCGTGACAATGGACTGATGCATGGCGCTCCAACTCGTCTTCAACCCCAAGGTCGCGCCGGCGGCGCACTACACGCCGCGCGCGGGGGGTGGATGGTTCTTCAAAAACCTATTCACGTCGGATTCAGCGCCCGCGCCGAAGGCGCTCGTGTGGTCTCCGTTTGCGGCCCTGAACAATTTGATGCGCTTCTAAGGAGCAGGAAAAAATGAGCGGAGTCTATACCGTACCGTTCGCCGCCGCCGGGGTGACGACCTCGATCGACTTGTGCGAGATCGTGGCGCATGCAGCGCGACCGTTGATGATCCGCGGCTTCTTTATTGGTCAAAAGACCGAGGTTGGGGACACGCAAGAGGAGATGCTGCGCTTCACGATCAAGTCGGGGCAGACGACGAGCGGGTCCGGCGGATCGGCGACCACCCCAGCCGGCAAGGACGGCACCGGCGTCGGTGCCGGACTCACGGCCGAGCAGTTCAACACCACGAAAGCGAGCACGGGCACCATTGTCGATCACGGTCCATATACCTGGAACGTGCGCATGCCGTATCCCGAGAAGTTTCCCGAAGGCGAGGAGATCTTCCTGAACGCCGGCAAACGCGCGACCCTTGAATTGGTCGATGCCCCCGCTGACGCGATGGACATCTACGGGCATCTGGTGGTGCAAGAGATCGGCGGCTAGGTCTTCATGTTTCGCCGCGCGCCTCGCTGGCAAGCGCCACCGCCTGTCAGATGGGTGCCGGGTATTCAGGGGGCACAGACTGGAGCCCTGAGCGAATCCGGGTCCGCTACGGATGTCATTGAGGCCTCCATCGTTACGTCGCAGGCACTCCTGGAGTCCGTGTCCGCGGTCGATTCCTGGGGCGGCGCGGCCTCGTTCCCGGTGGCGATCGCGGAGTCGGGCGCGATCGCGGACGTTCAGGACGTGCTGGTGACGAAGGACGCGGCGATCGCGGAGGCTGGATCCGCGGCCGACGCGCTGTCGAACATCCTGACCACCACCCAGGAGTTGGTGGAGTCTGGAGCTGCAGCGGATTCGCACTCAGCATCGCTGAGCACTACGCAGGCGCTTGCGGAATCGGGTGCGGCGGCGGACTCGATTTCCGCCGCGTTGTCGGCGGTTGCGGCACTCGCGGAGTCCCTGGTTTCGACGGACACGTTCTCCGTCCTGGTGACGGCCCTGGCGGCGCTGGTCGAGTCGGTGTCGGCGGCCGAGAGCATCGACGCGACGGTGTCCACCTCGGGTACCGTGAGCTTGGTCGACGCGCTGACGAGCTCCGATTCGACGTCCGCGGTGCTGGTTGCGAGCGCGGTCCTGAACGAAGCCGCGAACGCAGTAGACAGCGTGGACGGCGCGCGATCGTTCGTCGTGCAGGCGCAGGAAGCGGCCGCGGCGCTGGACGCGATCTCCGCGGCGCTCTTGGCTGCCGGGCAACTGCAGGAGACCGTGGCCGCGATCGAGGCGCTGTCGGCGACTCTGGCGACGACTGCGAGCCTCCTCGAGCAGGCCCTGGCCGCGGACGCCATCTCGCTCACGGAGGGCCCGGTCTTCGATGCGCCGCTCTCCCGTACGCGGTTCGGCTCGCCGCGCGTGCGCATGCTGATCGGCTTCAAGGCGCGCGTGCGCTTCGGTACTCCGCGAAAAAGGGAGGACGACGAATGAAGGGCTTCAGTCCCAAGACGCCGAGCGCGGAGGAATTCTTCGGTCTCAACTTCATCCGGCAGCTCGACGCCGGCGAGACCATCCTCAGCGCGGAGTGGAGCGTGACGGTCTTGCAGGGCGTGGACGCGAATCCGGCCGCGATGCTTTCGGGGCCGGCAATCATCAGCGGCACCAAGGTGTCGCAAAAGCTCATCGGAGGCGTGGACGGAGTCCAGTACTGCTTGACCTGCCTCGCAACCACGAGCGGCGGGGAAAAGATCCCGCTCTTCGACACGCTGTGGGTGCGCGCTTCCTGCGCGCAGCTCTCATAGGGAGCGGCCTGCTGCTCTAAAAAAGAGTTCAAGAGATCGAAAAAAGGCCCCGCTCCGGCGGGGCTTTTCATTTTCCGGAGGTCCCCGCATGCGCTATCCGCACCTGTGGACGCGGCTGTACAACACGCCGCTCTTGATCCATCCCGAGAAAGCCGCGGTGATCGAGCGGATTTTCCACGCCCATCTGATGGGCGAAAAGGATGTCCGGCTGTACGACGACGGCCCTTCGGAGACTCCGGAGCAGCGCGCGGAGCGCGAGCAGTCGCGGCGCGCAGCCGCCTATGCGGGTGTTTCCCTGCAGCATCGCGCGGACAAGCCGTACGCACTCACCCAGGGCGGGGTCGCGCTGATCCCGATTCTCGGGACCCTGGTGCATCGCGCGAGCGGCCTGGACGCGATGTCGGGCCTGGTCTCCTACAGCGAGATCGCGTACCTCCTCGAAACCTCGCTCGCGGACCCGGACGTTCGCGGAGTGATCCTGGAATTCGACTCGCCCGGCGGCGAGGCGAGCGGGATCGTGGACCTGGCCGCCCGGATCTACGGTGGCCGCGGCAAGAAGCGCATCTGGTCGGTCGCGGCGGACCAGGCCTTCAGCGCCGCGTATTGGCTCGCGAGCCAGGGAGAGAAATTCTACGCGGCGATCTCCGGCGGCGTGGGCTCGATCGGCGCGGTCGCTCTCCACGTCGACCAGAGCAAGCGCGACGCGCAGATGGGCTACACGTACACGGTGGTCTACGCCGGCGCGCGCAAGGTGGACCTCAATTCGCACAAGCCGCTGCCGCCCGAGGGACGCGACCGGCTTCAGCTCGAGGTCGACCGCTTCATGGACCTCTTCACCGCGGACGTCGGCAAGGGCCGGAACATTTCCGCGGAGGCGGCGCGCGCCACCGAGGCCTCGCTCCTCACCCCGCCCCAGGCCCTGGAGGGCGGCTTCATCGACGGCATCGCCACGCTGAACGAAGTCGTGGCGCTGCTCGAGGCCGCGTTGAGCGGCAGCACAGGTGTTCTACCCGGTACGCGAATGGCTGCGGCCGGTCCTTCAACTTCACAGGAGACGATCATCATGACCGATAAGACCGCGGCCGACCTCGCGAACGCCGCAAACCAAGCGAAGCACACCGACGCGCAGCTCGAGGCGGCGCGCACCGAAGCGCGTACCCCCGCACTCGCCGAAGGCGAAAAGAAAGGCCACGCGGCCGGCGTGAACGCGGAGCGCGAGCGCATTCGCGGGATCCTGACCCACGCGGAGGCGAAGGACCGGCCGCAGCTCGCCGCGTCGCTCGCGTTCGAGCCGGACATGGGCGTGGAGCAAGCCGCACGCCTCCTCGCCAAGGCCGCGAAGGAACCGGCGACCGGCAACGCGTTCGCGGCCCTCATGAACAAGCTACCGAACCCGAAAGTCGGCGTGGACACCGGCGACGGCGGCGGCGAGGGCAAGCCGCGCATTGACACCGCGGCGATCTACGCCCGGCTCAACCAGCAGCAAGCGCGCACGTAAAGCCCGCGCGCGAAGGCGAGACCAGCAGCATTTTTTCCAACTTCTGAAGGAGTACGGCAATGACTGAAAAAGTCGAAACGCTACACGCCGCGGGCTTCCTGATCAGCGAAGCGAACGGCAACCGCAGCCGCGACAACGGCATCCTCGTCTCGGGGCAGAACCTCGGGGCGGGCACGGTGCTCGGCAAGACCGTGACCGCGGGCACCATCACCGGCGCGGCCGCGGCGGGTAATACCGGCACCGGCACCATCGGCTCGCTCACGGTCGGCGGCGGGGCGAAGGAAGGCGTCTACAAGGTCACTATCGTCGAGCCGGCGACCAACGCGGGCGAGTTCGCCGTCGAGGATCCCGAAGGCAGGACGATGGGCAACGGCACGGTCGCGGTCGCGTTCACCGGCGCGATCAACTTCACGATCGCGGACGGCGGCACCGACTTTGTCGCAGGCGACCAGTTCAACATCACCGTGTCGCAGACGACGGCGAAGTACAAGATTTTGGCCCCGGCCGGCACGGACGGCAGCGAACGCGCGGCGGGGATCCTGCTCGCGGACGTGAACGCCACGGCCGCCGACCAGGCCTGCGCGGTCGTCTCGCGCCACGCGGAGGTCAACGGCAACGAGCTGGTCTACCCGGGCGGCATCACGGCGGCGGAGAAGGACGTCGCCATCGCGCAGCTGGAGGCGCTCGGCCTCATGGTCCGCCTGTAAGCGCCGAACCCATCCCAACCCACATAGGAGCAAAACCACATGCTTGACATTTTCAAAGCGGATGCGTTCTCGGTGATGTCGCTCACGGACCGCGTCACCAAGATGCCCTTCGTTCCGGGGCGAGCCGGTCAGATCATCGATTGGGACAACAAGCCCGTTGCGACGCTCGTCATCGCCATCGAGGAGCTGGGCGGCGTGCTCTCCATCGTCAACCCCACCGCTCGCGGCGGGCCTGGCTCGACGGTCGGGAAGGACAAGCGCAAGCTGCGCAACCTGACGATCCCGCACTACCAGATCGACGACGGGGTGTACGCGGAGGAAGTGCAAGGCGTCCGCGCGTTCGGCGAGGAAAGCCAGGTGCAGACCGTTCAGGGCATTGTCGACGCCAGGATCCAGCGCCACGTGCAGTTGAGCCTCGACCCGACGCTGGAATTCATGCGCATGGGGGCGCTGCGCGGGATCATCCTGAACGGCGACGCCACCACGCTCTACAACCTGTTCACGGAGTTCGGGGTCGCGCAACCCACAGAAGTCGCGTTCAATCTCGCTGCAGCGGCCAATGGCGAGGTGCGCAAGACCTGCACGGACGTGATCCGGACGATCACGTCCGCGATGGGCAACGTTCCGTTCCGGGGCGTGTACTCGTTCTGCAGCGACACCTTCTGGGATGCCCTCATCAAGAACTCGGAAGTGCGCGCAACCTACCTGCAACAGCAGGAAGCCTCGCAACTGCGGGAGGGGGTCGCGTATTCCACGCTGAATTTCGGCGGCATCACGTTCGAGAACTATCGCGGGTCGGGCGCCACGCCGTTCGTCATCGCGGACAAGGCGCACTTCTTCCCGGTCGGGTCGCCCGGGCTGTGGAGCACCGTGTACGCTCCGGCGGATTACGAGGAGACGGTGAACACCATGGGCCTGCCTCGCTACGCAAGACAGTATCGGATGGCGGACGGCAAGGGGGTCCACCTCCAAGTGCAGATGAACCCGCTGTCGTACAACACCCGGCCGGCGACGCTGGTGCAGGGCAAGCTCCAGGCGTAAGCGGTTTCTTTCTTCTCTCCATCAAGGGAAAACGGCCGTCTTCGGACGGCCGTTCTTTTTCCTCATGCTCACAACCGAACAGTTCTACGCGAGTTTCGACAAGGCGGGCTTTTTGAAGACCGCGTTGTGGAAGCCCTCGTCCGGCGCGGAGGCGCAGGAAGCCCGGGTGCGTTTCAGGGCGCCCACGGATCACGTCCTGGCGGGCGATGCGCTGTCCACCGACTACGCGATCACGTATCCGGCCTCGGTCCTGGTAGGGCTGAAGCGCCTGGAAGTCGTCACCCTCCAGACGCGCGACGCGAACGGCAACGTGCTCGACAGCCAGGAGTACACGGTCCGCGAAGGGCCGAGCTCGAACAAGGACGGCACGGAGCTCGAAGCGAAGCTGCGCAAAGGGACCTGACATGGACGCGACTCCTTCCATCATCGAGCGGATCGCGGAGGAGGTGAAGGAAGCCCTCCTCGCCGGGGAGATCCCGGGTATCGCGGAGCAAGTCGAGCGCGCGCGCGAGGACGCGAGCACCTTCGACGAGGGCGACTATCTCAACGTCCGCAAGGAGGACAACACGCAGCGCACGTTCTCCGACCAGGTGGACGACAACGAGCTTGTCCTCGCGGTCGATATTCACGTTCGCGGAGACGTGTGGGAGAGCAAGGCGGACGCCTACGGGGTGCAGGTGCACCCGCTGGTGTACGGCCGCAACTACGCCGCCGCGGGCCTCATCCTCGCGCGGCCGCCGCGGCTCACCGACCAGAACTGGAAGGCGGAGTCGGGCGACAGCACGCCCGGCTGCCAGACGATGCTGTTTGCGTTCCGGTTTCTGACGCTCGCCTCGGACATCACGAAACAACCGTAAAAAGGAGACCCCACCATGAAGGAAAGCAAGATCGTCCGCGACGACCAATCCGCGGGCAAGGCGACCGGCGTTGTCGCGGAGCGCCCCGAGAAGAGCATCCAGGCGGTCGTCGAGCGCTGGTACACGAACAAGCTCTCCGACGAGGTCAGCCGCTCGATCGAGGCGGCCGGCGAGCAGGTCCTGAACGCGGTGGTGAAGCTCGTGGACCGGATCGCGCTCGCGGGCAGCTCGGTCGCTGAATGCGATAGCGCGATCGACGCATGGTTCGAGGAGCATTTCCACCAGCCGCCGGTGTCCCACGACACCCGGCTCTACAACACCCTGCACGCGGCCAAGGAAGAGTTGAAGGCGATGCTCTCCGCGGACGCGTAGGCCCCGCAGTCAATCCCCGCAATTTTCAACTGAAAAGGAGCACACCATGCAATTCGGATTCGCTTCCGGTTCCGCCTGGGCGATCGACTCGGCCGCCAACCCGACGCCGGCGCCCTTTGGCATCCTGCAGAGCGTCGGCATCGACTTCTCGTTCAGCAACAAGGAGCTCACCGGCCAGTACGGTTTCCCGGTCGCGGTCGGCCGGGGCACGGGCAAGATCACGTGCAAGGCGCAGGCCGCGCGCCTCTCCGGGCGCCTGCTGAATTTGTTCTTCGGCGGCAGCAAGGCGGTCGGCCAGTCCTCGGTGGCGCAGGACGAGTCCGCGGCGATCCCGGGCACGCCCTTCCAGATCACGGTGGCCAACGGCGCCACCTTCGTCACCGACCTGGGGGTGTACGACGCGGCCAACAGCATCCCGTTCGTGCGCGTCGCGGCCGCGCCGGCCGCCGGGCAGTACACGGTTTCGGCCGGCGGGGTGTATCTGTTCAACACCGCGGACACCGGCAAGACGGCGAAGATCAGCTACACGTACACGATCGCGTCCACGGGCGAGACCCTCACCATCACGAACCCGCTGATGGGCGTGGCGCCGACCTTCAAGGTCGTGGCGACACAGCTCTTCAACACGCTGCGCAGCACCATCACGCTCAACTCCAACGTGTTCAGCAAGCTCGGCATCGCCACCAAGTCGGAGGACTTCGCGGTTCCCGACTTCGACTGGTCCGCGCAGGCGGACTCCGCGAACAACATCGGCACCTGGAGCCTGGCGGAAGCGAGCTAGCGCGGAACAAGGGGGAAACATCCCCCTTGTAGATCCCCCTGTATCGGACAGAAAGGCAAAGGAACGTTCGTGCAAGACCAGGACCGGCTCATCGTCGCCAACCTGCTGAACGGCGTCGCCATCTCCACGGTTGCGGCGGCGTTCGGGGTGAACGAGGCGGTGGCGGATTGCACGTTCGCCGCGGCGATGAAGCTGGTCGCGGAGTATCGGCTGGTGCACTGCGTCCCGCACTTCGAGTGCGGCACGCTCGAGCAGGCGCGCGCGGAGCGGGTGCGGGTCCTGGAGATCCTCGGCCGCATCGAGCGCTGGGACGCGTACGAGCGCGACCTGATGCTCGATCTGTTCAAGAAGAAGGACCTCTCCGGCTGCGGCCTCCCGCGAGCGCAGATCCAGGAGATCCTGCAGCGCACCCTGGACGCGCTGCCGAGCTATCTGCGCGCCGCGGACCTGCCCGCCTACTTCCGCGACCGGCAGGCCTTCGTCAGGCAGTCCCCGCATCGTGTCATCGCGGCGGTGGAGAAGTTCATCTCGTTCCGCAATCCTGTCGTCTACCAGAATTTCAAAGCCATCGGCATGGACCCTCAAAACGCGGAGAGCGTCGAGAGCGAGGTCCGTTCACTCATCCACTAGAAGAAGGGCACCAATGATTCCCGGCAGAGAAGTCGAAATCGGCGGCGAGAAGTATACGCTGCCGCCGCTCAACATCGCGTCCCTGCGCAAGCACAGGGAATTCATGAACAGGGCCAGGCACCTCGCGGACGGCAGCGTCGAAGCCGGCGTGGACGAGGTCCTCGAGATGACGGAGATCGTCAAGGAGAGCCTCAAACGCAACCATCCGGAGGCGAACTTCGCGCAGATCGAGGAGCACCTCGAAATCGACAAGCTGACCGAGTGTTTCTCCGCGATCATGCGGGTCAACGGCTCGGGGCCCGCCCTGGGGGAGAAGAAGCCGGCGAGCCCATAGAACTGGACGAGCTCGTCGCATTCGTCTGCACCGCCACGGGTTGGCGGTGGGACCAGTGCGAGGAAGATCTGGATCTTCCCCGGCTGCGTTGGCTCCGAAAGACCTGGGACAAGCACCCGCCCGTGCATCAGTCCGTCGCAGCGTACCTCGGCATCAACCGCGGCAGGCCGCGCACGCCTACGCCGCTCGCGGACTCCGCGGGCGCCATCCTCGACGATCTGATGGGCCCGGCGAAGGCGCCCGCGCCCGCCGAATAGGCGACCCATGACCATCAAAGACGAATTCCGGACCGACATCACCGCCGATCGCTCGGATTACGACGCGAAGATGGACGGCATGGCGCAGAAGGCGATGACGTCTTCGCAGGCGGCGGCCTCCTCGATCCGCGGCGCGTTCATGCAGATCGACATGAACCCGTTCGTCTCGGGCATGAATTCTACGTTCGACGTGATCAAGAAGGGCGCGATCCAGGTTCGCGGAGTGCTGGCCGCCGTGGGGTCCGTCGTTGCGGGCGGGGCGCTCTTCGGCAAGGTGATCAACGACACCGCCCAGATGACGCGGGAGACGGCGCTCCTCGCGCAGGCGATGGGCGTCACCACGGAGGAAGCGGCGGCGCTGCGCATCGCCCTGGGCGACATCGAGGTGAAGTCCGAGGACTACACCACGATGATGGGCAAGATGATCGCCAAGCTCCGCGAGAACGAGGAGCGCTTCAACGAGCTGGGGATCAAAACGCGCGGAGCGAACGGCGAGCTCCTCAACACCGACCAGATCATGCGCAACGCGCTCTCTGCGATGCTGGCCTTCAAGGAGGGGACGGACCGCAACCTCGCCTCGAGCGAGTTCTTCGGCCGCGGCTGGGACAAAGTGAACAAGATGATGCGCCTCACCCCGGAGGTCATGGAGCAGGCGCGGCAGAAGATGGCGGAGCTACAGCTCACCGTCGGGCCCGAGGGCGTGTCGCGCGCGGACGCCTTCCGCAAGGCCATGAACGACGTAAAGGACGTGGGCGAGGCCCTGGGCAACCGCATCGGCCAGGCGCTGATGCCGGTGCTCACCGACCTGGGCAACTGGCTCGCGTCGATGGGCCCGGCCGCGGTCCTGGTGATGCGCGGAGCGATCGGCGGCCTGACCTCCGCGTTCAACCTGTTCCTGACGGGCGTGGTGATCACCTTCAGGATCGCGGCCTCGACGATCTACTCGATCGTGGAGCCGATCGCGGCGGTGGCGGAAGCCGCCTCTCTCGCCGCGAGCGGGGATTTCGCCGGTGCCGGCGAGCGGCTGAAGCAGATTTCGAAGAACGTCTCCGCGAACTGGGACAGTTCGTTCGACGAGATCTCCGCCTCCGCGCGGAAGACCGCAGGACAGATCGCGGCGGCGTTCGACATGGGCACCGAACAGGGCGCGAGCCCGGCTGCGGGCAAAGGCGGGAAGTCGTACACGGACGACGACCGCAAGGGCCGCATGGCCAAGTGGGAGGCCGAGCTCGCCGCGCAGCGCAACGCCTACGACCGGCTGAAGCTCGAGCAGGGCTCCTTCGAGCAGTTCACCAAAGAGAAGGAGCGGGACTTCTGGAAGGCGAAGCTGCTCCTCGTGCGCGACGGCAGCCAAGAGCAGTCGGCGGTACTGAAGCGGTACTACGACGCGGAGCGCGACATCCGCAAGCGCGCCTACGACGCCGAGGCCGCGGACCTGAAGGCGCAGATGGATTCCGCGCAGACGAGCGCGGAGGGCCGCATCAACCTCGCCGCGCGGGTCGCGGACATGACCGCGCAGCACTACGGCCGCGCGAGCAAGGAGTACCAGGGGGCGCTGGCGGAGGTGCAGAAGGCGACCGACGAGTGGGCGAAGCAGCAGATGCAGCTCCGCGACCTGGCGATGGAGCACGACCGCGCGTCCCAGCTCTCGCGCGTGGAGCTGGAGCGCGACAACCTGGAGACGCTGGAGAAGCTCGGCCAGATCACCGCCAAGCAGAAGCTGGAGCGGTTGCGCGAGTTGAAGGACATCGAGTACGCGATCGAGCTGGAGGCGATGCAGAAGAAGCTCGAGCTGATGGCGCTGGACCCCTCCACGAATCCAGTCGCCTACCAGGAGCAGCTCGGCAAGATCGCGGAGCTGAAACGCCGGCACGCGGCCGCGATGAACCAGATCGACAACGAGATGCTGGTCGAGTCGGTCCGGATCTGGAGCGAGATCGCCGGCGCGATCACCGGCGCGTTCTCCACCGCGATCAAGGGCGTGATCATGGGCACGCAGACGATCGGCAAGGCCTTCAGGAACATGGGGCAGTCGGTCGCGCTGTCGCTCCTTGACATGGG
>Ga0137455_1000125_pt1 | contig 17862 bp, 13 predicted proteins | sample EasRivERMGT600_2_FD_102334 | JGI IMG/M metagenome (GOLD analysis project Ga0137455, IMG submission 102334) | Soil microbial communities from meander-bound floodplain in the East River, Colorado, USA - East River MetaG ERMGT600_2 | ecosystem: Environmental > Terrestrial > Soil > Floodplain ... | reverse complement strand
TCGGCGGGCCTTGGCGGAATGTTCTCGAGGCGAATCGAATTTACGGTGATGGCCAGCGCGTCTCGCGGCCAGTCGGTTTTTTCTGACGCCTCCGGCTTCGCCACGTATACCGGGTCGTCGCAACTTTCGTTTGCGCTCGGCAGGCATATCAGTGCCTACGGTTCGTACTTTACGTATTGGTATGAGGTGCCGGTGGACGCTTTCACGTTAACCGTGCCAGGCACGATGGCGCGACAGGTGGTTTCAGCCGGGTTGCGTTTCTATCTTCCCGTCTATAACAAGGAGAGGCCAGGCCTGTGATTCCAGGTAAGACGTATACGCTCGATGACTTGTGGCAGATCATGCTGCGCCGCAAATGGTTGATCGTGCTCCCGACACTCCTCGTTGGGGCCGTATCAGCGGCGGTCATCTATAAGCTGCCAAATCTGTATCGTTCTGAAACGCTGATTCTGGTCGTGCCCCAAAGGGTGCCGGAGAGCTACGTCCGGTCGACGGTGACCGCGCGCATCGAAGACCGGCTGCAGTCGATTAGCCAGCAGATCATGAGCCGCACGCGGCTCGAGCAGGTCATCACCGACTTCAACTTGTATGCGACGGAACGCGCCGACAAGGAACTGATGGAAGACATCATCGAGCGCATGCGCAACCGCGACATCGGCGTCCAAATCATCAGGGGCGACTCGTTCCGCGTCAGTTATATTGCCGACGATCCGCGAACCGCGATGCGCGTCACCGAGCGGCTCGGGTCGCTGTTCATCGACGAGAGCTTGCGCGATCGCGAAGTGCTCGCCGACGGCACGACCGAATTCATCGGCACGCAGCTCGACGCAGCGCAACGCAAGCTGGTCGAGACCGAGAACAAGGTGCTCGAGTACCAGCGGCTGCATGACGGCGAGTTGCCATCACAGACGCCGGCCAACCTGCAGGCGCAACACAATGCGGAGATGGCACTGCAATCGCTGGGCGAGGCGCTCAATCGCGATCGCGAGCGCCGCATCACCCTCGAACGCACCGTCGCCGATATCCTGGAGGCACCGGACGCAAAGCCGGCCGCCGACTTGCCGAGGCCGCCCGCCACTATCAATTTGGACCAAGAGCTCACCGTACAGAAACAGGCGCTCCTCGCGATCGAGTTGAAGCTTCGTCCCGAGCATCCTGACGTCAAGAAACAGCGCCGCGTCGTCGAAGAGCTCGAGAAACGAGTCGCCGCCCAGCAATTGGAAGGCGATCTCACCGCCAAGCCTGGTCCGGTCGCGTCAGGCATCGTCATGGATCCCGGGAAACGCAAGCGCCTCACGGATGCGCGCATCGATCTCGACAATCTCGACCGGCAGATTCAGGGCAAGACCGCTGAAGAAATCCGGCTGCAGGGCGTGGTGGCGATGTACCAGTCGCGAATTGCGGCCGCGCCGCTTCGCGAGGCCGAGCTCGCCGCCCTGACCCGCGACTACCAGACCTTTCAGCAAAGTTACCGAACCCTGTTGCAGAAGAAAGAGGAGTCGCAGATGTCCGCGAACCTCGAGAAGCGGCAGATCGGCGAGCAGTTCAAGATTCTCGATCCGGCGCGGATGCCGGAGAAACCCGCGAGCCCGGATCGTCCGCGGCTCTACTTGCTCGCGATGGTCGCGGCGCTTGCCGCCGGATTCGGCGCCGCCGCGCTCCTGGAGTTCCTTGATCGCGCGCTCCACAGCGAGGCTGACGTGCGGGCCGCCCTCAACCTGATGGTGCTGGCGACGGTTCCCTTCATGCGCGAGAGCGCGGCCGAGGCGCGCCGGCGCGTGCGTCGCAACGTCGCGTTCGCCGTCGCGGCCACAGTGGTGCTCGCCGTCTGCGCCACGGCGGCGTGGACATTGTTGAGGTAGTGATGTACGAACGGTATTATGGCCTGCAAGAGAGGCCCTTCGATCTCTCGCCCAATCCGCGATTCCTGTGCTTCACGGCACAGCACCGCGAAGCATTGGCGCACCTCGAGTATGGCCTGGCGGGCCGGCCTGGCATCACCGTGATCGTCGGCGAAGCCGGCACCGGAAAGACGACACTCGTGCGCAAGGCACTCCAGGTGCCGACCGGCGAATCGACCGTCGTCCACTTGTCCAACCCGACGCTGACCCGCGCAGAATTCTACGAATATCTGGTGGGTGGATTCGGCTTCAGCACCGAAGCTGGAAAGTCGAAAATCCATTTTCTGCGCGAGCTGGATGCTCATCTGGATGACGAGTCGAAGCCGCGCCTGGCACTGGTCGTCGATGAGGCTCAAAGCGTGCCGTATGAGTTGCTCGAGGAAATCCGGCTGCTGACCAACGCCGAATCGGCAACCGGACGATCCATCGCGGTCGCGCTGGTCGGCCAACCCGAGCTCGCGCGCCGGCTCGATGAAGTGCGGCTGCGCCAATTGAAGCAGCGCGTCGTGCTGCGGTGCGCGCTCGCGCCGCTGAACCTGAAGGACACTGCGGCATACATCACCGGCAGGGTGAAGACTGCCGGCGGCGAAGCGATGCGGCTGTTCACGCGCGACGCCGTCATTGCAATTCACAAGCATTCGAAGGGCATTCCACGTGTCATTAGCGTCATCTGCGACAACGCGTTGGTGAATGGCTTTGCCGCGGATCAAAAACCTGTCGGCGCGAGCATCGTTGCGGAGGTGTGCCGCAGCCTGGCGCTGACGCCGGAGGAAACCTACGCCGACGCAGCTGCGCAACCGCCAGTCGCGCCGGCCCCAGCGGCCGCAGCCGCACCAATGTTTGCGGACGTCGGGCGTCGCCGGTTCTCGTTCTTTTAGGATTCTTCATGACTCGCCTCAGTGAAGCTTTGAAACGCGCGGCAGAAACGACCTCAACTCCGCGTGCAACGACCGCGGAACCGCCGCCACCGACCGGTGTGTGGCAATTCGCGCCCGTTGAAACTATGTACGTGCCGGAGGAACCCCCGGCGGTACCCGTGGCGCCGCCACCGCCGGACGCCGTCGTTCCTGACCTCGCGCCCGGACCGGCGCCGTCGGTTTTCACCGATGCGCCTTCCCAGCGCCGCATCAAGTTCGGCGCTGCCGATCGCGACAAGTTGGTCGTGGGTGAGAATCTCGATCCGGCCGTGGTCGAGCAGTACCGGCACCTTGCCGCCGCCTTCCATCAGGCGCAGAAGGTGTCGGGCGTGCGGACCGTGACGGTGACGAGCGCATTACCTTCCGAAGGCAAGACACTGACGGCGACCAACCTGGCTCTGACGCTCAGCGAGTCATATCGGCGCCGCGTGCTGCTCATCGATGCCGACTTGCGGCGCCCGCGCATGCGCGAGATGTTTGGACTGCCGGTCAGCGCCGGCCTGACCGATGCGTTGACCTCCGCACGCGGCGACCGGCTACCTGTACACCATATAACGAGTAATCTGTGGGTTCTCGCCGCAGGGCGCATGGTGCCCGATCCAATGAGCCTGCTCGTTTCGCCGTCAATGAAGCAGCTCCTCGAGGAAGCGCGGGAATCGTTTGACTGGGTGATCGTCGACACGCCGCCGATCGCGATCCTCCCGGACGCGAACCTGCTGTCGGCGATGATCGATACCGCACTACTGGTGGTGTCGGCGCGGTCAACGCCTTATCCGATGGTGCAGCGAGCTGTGGAGGCGATTGGCGCCCAGCGGATTCTCGGCGTCGTTCTCAATCGCGCGGAAAAAATCGGCCCCTCCGGCAGTTACAACTATTACGGATATCAAAACCGCGACCTCAAGCCGAAGGTCCGCCGCCGCTGGTTCGAATGGCTGCGCCGTACGCCGCAGCAACCCCATGTTCACTAGCACCTGGCGCTCCATTTTGCTCGTCGCCGGCGAGACCGTGCTGCTCGTTGCCGCCGTGGCGATCAGCAGTTTGATCATTGGCCGGGAACGGGCGTGGGAGCTGCTGCTCGACGACACGGCGTTGCTGCGGGTTCTGCTGATTGTCGTCACCTGCCAGGTGTGTCTGCACTACGCCGACTTGTACGACTTGCGCTCGATCAACTCAACGCGCGAGCTGGTCACGCGGCTGATGCGGGCGATTGGCTCGACGTCGCTGATTCTCGGTGTCGCGTATTGGCTGTTCCCGCTGCTGGTCGTCGAACAGGGGGTTTTTCTGCTGACGACGGCGGTTGCGGCAGTGCTGCTCATTGCCTGGCGATCGACGTTCAAGGTCATTTCGGAGCGGATTACGCCGCGCGAACGGTTGCTGCTGGTGGGGACCAGTCCGGCGGCGATTGTGCTTGCGCGGGAACTGTTCGAGCGCCGGCACGAACTGGGCGTCGAAATTGTCGGCTTTGTCGATACCGACGCCAGTCGCGTTGGCGCTCCGGTCCTCAACCCTGGAGTCGTCGGTACGCTCGACGACATTCCTGCCCTGACCGCGCGTCTCGGCGTCAGCCGGGTCGTCGTGAGCATGTCGGACCAGCGCGGCAAACTGCCCATGGACCGGCTGCTCGATGTCCGGCTGCAGAGCGGCGTACTGTTCGATCACCTGGCATCGGTCTACGAGGAGTACACCGGCAAGATTGCGCTGGAGAACCTGCGTCCGAGCTGGCTGATTTTTTCGACAGGCTTCCGGAAGACCCGATTGAAGCTGATCACCAAGCGTGCCTGCGACATCGTCGCCGCGGTGTGCGGCCTGGTGCTGTCGCTGCCGTTGGCCGCACTCACGGCGCTCCTCGTGAAACTCGATTCGCCCGCCGATCCGGTGTTCTATCACCAGGAGCGCGTTGGCCTGAACGGGGCGACGTTCACCATTCACAAATTCCGGACGATGCGAAGTGATGCGGAGGCAAGCACCGGTCCGGTCTGGAGCGCGGGAGAGAGCGATCCGCGCATTACACGTGTCGGCCACTTTCTCCGCAAAACGCGCCTCGATGAAGTGCCGCAGCTGTGGAACGTGCTGCGAGGCGACATGAGCCTGATCGGGCCGCGGCCCGAGCGGCCGCAGTTCGTCGAACAGTTGACCAAGCAGATCCCGTATTACGGCCAGCGCCACGTCGTGAAACCCGGCGTGACCGGATGGGCGCAGGTGCGCTATACATACGGAGCCAGCGTCGAGGACGCCCTCGAGAAGATGCAGTACGACCTGTACTACGTCAAGCACCTGTCGCTGCGGTTCGACCTGCTGATTGCGCTCGAAACCATCAAGATCGTGGTGCTGAGGCGAGGCGCGAGGTGACGCGGGTCGTCAACGCCATGACCGTGGACGTCGAGGACTATTTCCACGCCTCGGCGTTCGACCGCGTGGTGTCGCGGTCGTCATGGGCCGGGCGTGACAGCCGCGTCGTCAAGAACACCGAGACCCTGCTGGAATCGTTCGATCGGGCGGGAGTACATGCGACCTTCTTCGTTCTCGGGTGGGTCGCGGAGCGGTTTCCGCAGCTGGTGCGCGACATTGCCGACCGCGGCCACGAGATCGCCTCGCATGGATTTCATCACCAGCTGATTTACCTGCTCACACCGGATCAGTTTCGCGAGGATGTCCGCCGCGCCAAGGCAACCATCGAGGAAGCGGCCGGCTGCACCGTTCGAGGGTACCGCGCCCCCAGTTTTTCCATCGTGCGTGACAGCCTATGGGCGCTCGACGTGTTGATCGAAGAGGGTCACAGCTACGACGCCAGTGTGTTTCCGATTCATCACGATCGCTACGGCATTCCTGATGCATCGCGGCGCGCACACGTGATCGAGCGCCAGTCCGGATCGATCGTCGAAGTCCCGGCCTCCACGGTCCGCTTCGGCGGCGCGAACTGGCCGATTGCGGGTGGCGGATATTTTCGGCTGCTGCCGTATCAATGGACGAAATGGGGCATCGCGCGCGTCAACGCCGTCGACGCCGAACCGGTGGTGTTCTACATCCACCCGTGGGAAATCGATCCGGAGCAACCACGGTTACCGGTGTCGCGGCTGACGCGTTGGCGCCACTACCGCGGCCTCGACCAGACGGCCGCCCGTCTCGATCAACTGATGAAAGACTTTCGTTTTGATACCGTGACAGCGTCGCTGGCGGCGCGTGGCACCACCGTTGCCCCTGCCGCGGCGAGGTTGGCGCATGCCAAGTGAGCTGCGCGTATCCGTCGCCGGGCCCCACGATGGTCCCGAGTGGGACGGCTTTGTCAGCGCCCAGGGAGACGACACGGGCTATCACGCGTGGGACTGGCAGCGCGTCTTCGCCAACGCGTTCGGACACGAACCGGTCTATTTGATTGCGCGTCGCGATCAGCAAGTCACGGGGGCTCTGCCGCTCGTCCAGATCAAGAGCCGGTTGTTCGGCAATTCACTGACCTCGCTGCCATTCCTCAACTATGGCGGCGTCATGGCCGCGACCGCTGACGTCGCCGATGCCTTGATCGCTGTGGCGCGCGACCAGGCGCTGGCGCGCAACTGCAAGCACGTGGAACTGCGGCACGTGACCCGGCAATTCCCGAGTCTCCCCTGCAAGACCCATAAGGTCGCCATGCACCTGCCGCTGACAGCGGGTCTCTGGGAACGGCTCGACCGAAAGGTCCGCAACCAGATCCGCAAGGCGGAGAAATCGGGGTTGGTGGTCGAGCGGGGCGGCGAGCCGCTGCTTGAGGCTTTCTACGCCGTCTTCGCCCGGAACATGCGCGATCTCGGGACGCCCGTCTATTCCCGCCGCCTCTTCGAAGAAGTGTTGCGGACCTTTCCGGAGCGCGCGCAACTGCACATCGTGCGCTTGAACGGCCTTCCGGTCGCCGCCGGCGTGACCTATCGGACGCCTTCGATGGTGCAGCTGCCATGGGCGTCGTCGATTCGCGAATACAACTCGCTTTGCGCCAACGTGCTGCTGTATTGGGATGCGATTCAGTTTGCGCAATCGACCGGCGCCGCTGTCTTCGACATGGGGCGGTCGACACCGAATGAAGGCACCTTCAAGTTCAAGGCCCAATGGGGCGCCGAACCCGTGCCCCTGCACTGGGAGTATCAGCTGACCGGCGCCGGCGAACTTCCAAACGTCAGCCCGGCGAATCCGAAATTCCAGCTGGCGATCGCACTATGGCAGAGGCTGCCGCTCGGTGTGGCGACTCGAGTGGGACCGATGATTGTTCGCGCCATTCCCTGAACGAGTTGCTCTCTTCTGAAAGGGTTGCAATGCGGCTCGTTGTCTATTTACCAGCACTGAATGAGGCCGAGACGATTGGGTCGGTGCTTGACGGCCTTCCGAAGTCGATCGCCGGGGTGGAGTCGATTCGAACCATCGTGATCGATGATGGTTCAACAGACGGGACTGCTGCGGTCGCCAGGCGGCATGGCGCTGCCGTGGTGCAACATTCACAAAACCTCGGCACCGGCAGAGCGTTTGTTTCGGGGGTCTCGGCGGGCCTCGAAGCGGGTGCTGACATCATTGTGAGCATGGACGCGGACGGCCAGTTCCGCGGTGAGGATGTGGCGGCGTTGATCGCGCCGCTGATTTCCGGAAAGGCGGATGTCGTCCTCTGCTCGCGATTTAAGAATGCGAACATGGTGGGCCACATGGCCTGGCCGAAGCGCGCCGGCAACGAGTTTCTCACGTGGGCGATCAGCACCTTCGCCGGCACTCGCTTCACCGACGTGTCGTGCGGCTTCCGCGCAATTTCCCGAGAGGCAGCGCTGCGCGTCGATATCCACAGTAATTACGAATACATTCATGAATCGTTGCTGAACTGGAGCCGGGTCGGTCTCACGATCACGGAAGTCGCACTCCCGGTCCTGGCGGAACGCCCGGTCGGCGAGTCGAGGATCATGCAGAGCGTTCTGAAATATGCCATGCGCTCGGCGCCGGTCCTCTTGCGTGCCATTCGTGACCACAGCCCGATAAAATTTTTCGGGGTCATGTCGCTATTGGTGGCTCTTCCGTCGCTGGCGGCGGGCGTTTACGTTTCGGCCCACTGGCTTCGCACTGGAGGAACCGCGCCCTACACGTCATTGATTACGTTGAGCGTCGGCGGGTTGTTGCTGGCCTTCATTCTCGGCGTGGTTGCGCTGTTAGCCGACCTGATTGGCCGGATGCGTTTGCAGATCGAAGAACTTGTCTATCAGTCCCGACGTGAACGGGGGGATGCGCTCTCCCGACGGCGAAATAATGTTGAACCATGAAGTTCGCTGAGACGCATTCCGCGGTAGCGCCATCGCGTCCATCTTCAATAGCGATCCCTGATTCCAAGGCGATCCTGACGGCATTCGCGGTAGTCGTCCTGCTCCTTGCCGTGCGCTTCGCCATGGGCCTTCAATTGGACGGCATGGATGACGCCGGCTACCTCGAGGCCGCCCGGCGCGTGAGCCGCGGGGAATCGCTGGACAGTCTATTCCCGCTGTTCCGCACGCGCGTCGGGATGGCGTATCCACTTGGCTGGCTGGTAGGTACCGACTGGATGAGCCCCAGCCAATTCTGGCTGCTCACGACGATGGCCGAGTGCGTGACGGTCGTGTCGTTGCTCGTTGCCGGGCGGCTGCTGGGTGGTGCCACGGCCGTTGGAGTGTGGGCCGCGCTGTTGTATGCGGTCTATCCGCTCGCCGTTCAGCAGGGCATGATGTACTACCCAACGGCATTTCAAGTCGCTTCAATCACCGCCGCCCTTGCATTGATCGGCGCGGCGGAAGGGCTGCGTGGGTCCAATCGGATTGCCTTGGCGTTCGCCGGTGGTGTTTCGTTGGGTCTTGGCTACCTGGTGAAAGAGGACGTCGCCATTGTCGTTCCCGCGCTGGTACTCGCGGCGGCGGTCGTTCGCTATCCGCGCATATCGACGACATTCACGCTTTGTGCTGGCGCCGCTCTCGTGTTCGCCCTGGAGAGTCTCGTCTATTGGCAGTCCACCGGGAATCCCTTGTTTCGGTTAAACGCAACCTCGGGCCTCGGATTTGCGTCACAGGACAATTTGAAAATCGGCGCCATCTACCACTGGGGCGCCTACCTGCGTTCGCTCTGGCTGATGCCGTTTCAGGTCGGGATCATGTGGTGGCTGCTGATACCAGCATCCTGGACCATGTGGCGAGCCCGTGCGCGCGGCAACGCGTCGAACGGAACGGCGTTTGTTGTCCTCCTGTTAGTCATTGTGGGCGCATATCTCGAATTCGGGAGCGGGTCGTTTCGGACCTATAGCCCGCTGCCCAAGACGCCCCGCTACACCGCCCTGGTGACGCCGATGGTGATGTTGCTGGTCGGCGCCTGGCTCACGCACCTGTTCAACACGCGGCGAATCATGGCCCGGTGGGTCGTCGGAGCCGTGACGCTGTCGGCGATACCGTGCATCATGTTCCTCGCCGCTTCGTCCGGTGAACGCACCCGTAACACACGTTCGGTGTTACCAGCGCTCGAGCAGATTGGCGAGGCGACGCTCTATTCCGATTTCTACAGCGTTCGGCTGCTCCGACTGCTCAAACCCGATTCCAACGTCGCCGTCTGGTTTCATGCTCGTTTTGATACCAATGAAATCGTGATCCATGAGCAGCCGGCGGAGCACTCGGGAGCGTATGTGCTGCTCGATCGACAGATGGAGAAATTCTACACTTCACCGTCATCGTATGGAATAAGCCTGCCCGCGACGATTGCTGAACCGCCGGCCGACTGGAAGATAGTGTGGACAGAGCGGGCGTACGGCGACGGTTCGGTCACACGCACCCTGCTTGAAAGCATGCGCACCGTGTTGGGGAAGCTGCCTGAGGGCTCGGCGTTGCGAGTTCGGGGTGTCCGGTACATCGCCGACATGATCGACAACGATCGGGCAACGTTGTACCAGGTGCCTTGAACGTCGGCACGCTCACCGGGTTGAAGTCAGGAGCTTCGCTGCTCGTTCGACGGAGCTCGCCGTGCCACGAAAATTTCGAACAAGGTCAACGGCCAGATCAACGTACTGATCGTTTCCGTTGCCATGTGCCGAGAGAAATCGTCGCGAATGGTCTTGATGTTGCTGACATGGTAATCGCCAGTGAACCTCTTTCCGGCGAATTGGCGGCCGACTTTGTAGAGCAGGTTTTCTGACGGTCCCGAGACCAGGATGGCGCCGTTCGGAATCAGCAGCGAGGCAAATTTCTCGATGTAGGGCCCGAGATCCGTGATGTGTTCGAGGACGTCCAGGGCAACGATCAGGTCGAACTTTCGTGTTCCCAGATCCTGGGTCAGGAGATCCCCCTCGATGAACCTAATCGATTCCGGGAAGGAGATCTTTTCCCGCACCAGTCTGAGCGGTCCGAAATTCAGATCGATCGCGACGACGTCCTTGCCCGCGGACGCCAACGCGCTGGACAAGACCCCGGTTCCGCACCCGAAGTCCAGGACGCTGTTGACCTGGTTGGTGATGGCATAGTCGTATGCGATCCTGACACGACGCCAGAAGATGTAGTCGATCAGCGGGTTCTTGTGTGCGTAGGCGGGCAACGCTGCTTCGTCGATCTCGTAACTGGTGTGAGCGTCAAGGATCGACTGGATCGCCGTCTTGAACTGCTGCTTGACCTCCGCAAAAGACTCCAATATGAGAACCCCTCTAATGTTGGCGACGCCGGATCGGTTGCGCAAAATGATAATACAGGCCAAAGGAGGAATTCGGTTGGAGCCTACGTTTGACGGGGATGTCGCCGGCGCGGTGGGCATTGGTGGCGCTAGGTCATGAACGAATCTTCCACCATCGCGATCAAACTCATTGTCGATGACCGCGCTCGATTCAGTCGGCGCGGGGAACCCGTGACGATGGGTGTGTCTTTCCCACGTGGGGAAGTGCGGTCCGGCGAACCGTGGTCGCTGATGGATGAGGGGGGCACGCTCGTGCCGGCCCAGACCACGATTCTCGATCGATGGGGGGACGAGTCAGTCCGTTGGATGCTTGTGGAGTTCCAGGCAGACGTCGCCGCTGATGGCGGGGCAGGTTATTCGCTCGTCAATCGGCCAATCGCGACAAGCCGGCGTCTGACCGTGACGTCGTCAGCCGACGGGCTGACGGTCGATACGGGAGTGGCACGTTTCATCGTGCCTCAGAGCGGCACAGCCGCAATGACGCGAGCGGAGATCGCCAATCAGGCGGTTCTGACCGATCTCACCGTGACAGCTGATGATGCCGAAGGCCGCGCGTACCGGTTCGCCATTTCGCGAACATCGCTCACGAGGTCCGGCCCGCTGACAGCGATTATTCAGCACCAGGGTTCGCTCGTAGCCGGAGATGGCCCGCCTTGGGTAGAGGCGACCGTGACTCTGCAATTCCATGCGGGCCTTGGCGCCGTACGGGTCGAAGTGTCTTGCACCAACCCTCGGGCCGCCGTTCACCCACGGGGCATCTGGGATTTGGGAGATCCCGGCTCGATCTTCATTCGTGATCTATCCGTAACGATGCGGCCGGCATTGCATGGTGCTGGAGGTGTTGCGGCGTCGATCGATCGCGATGATCCGATGACCCGCGTGGGCAACCGCTTCGAGGTGTACCAGGATTCGAGCGGCGGACACCACTGGCAGTCGACAAATCACGTCAACCGCGATGGTCGGGTACCAACGACGTTTCGGGGATTCAGGGCGATCGCGGAAGGCCGCGCGGTGTCCGGATTTCGAGCCACTCCAATCGCGTCTCTAAGCACCGGCGATTCGAGGATTTCAATTGCGACGCCGCTCTTCTGGGAAGTCTTTCCGAAGGCTCTCACGCTTGGTCCAGAGACATGCGCTGTCGGTGTCCTGCCGAGACAGTTCTCTGATTCACACGAACTGCAAGGCGGCGAGCGGACGACTTTTGCGTTCGTGCTTGCCGTTGGCGACGATCCGGTGTCGGACGAGCCCCTGGCGTGGGCACGATCGCCCTTGATTGCGAGTGTTGACCCCGACGCGTTCCGGAGTGCTGGCGTGTGGGCTCCGCTCGCGGTTGGCTCGTCCGGTGCTCAACAGAACTACGAGAATCTGGTTGAAGGCGTCATCGCTGGTGACTCGGCGTTTGCCCGGCGCCGCGAGATCGTTGACGAGTATGGCTGGCGCCATTTCGGCGAGATCTACGCCGATCATGAAGCCGTCGGCCGTGCAGGACTGATCTCGCACTACAACAATCAGTACGACGCCATCGCGGGGATGGCCACTCGGTTCATGAAGACCGGGGACGCGCGCTGGTGGTCGGCAATGCGCGAGTTGGCGGCGCACGTCATGGATATCGACCTCTATCACTCGGCCGAAGATCGGTCGGCCTATAGTGGCGGATATTTCTGGCACACTCAGCATTACGCGCAGGCGGGCACAGCGACCCACCGCTCCTACTCCCGGCTCTCCGTCTCGTCCGGTGGCGGGCCGTCGGCCGAGCACAACTACACCACCGGCCTGCTGTGGCATCATTTTCTGACGGGCTCGTGGCAATCGCGTGACGCCGTCCTTCAGTTGGCCGATTGGGTCATCAATATGGACGACGGTCGAAAAAGTCGCTTTCGCTGGATCGATCGCGGCGACACGGGGTTCGCCAGCGGCACTCGATCGCCGGATTTTCACGGACCGGGCCGCGGAGCGGGCAACTCGATCAACGCGTTGCTCGACGCTCACCGCTTGTCCGGAGACAGCCGCTATCTCGCGAAGGCCGACAACCTGATTGCGCGGTGTGTTCATCCCGATGACGATCAGGACGCCTTGCAGTTGCTTGACGCCGAGAATCGCTGGTCTTATACCGTCTTCCTTCAGACGCTCGGCAAGTATCTCGACTATCGTACTGATCGCGACTTGATCGACGAGCGTTATAGCTTTGCGCGCGACGTACTGCTGAATTACGCCCGCTGGATGTCGAAGCACGAGCGTCCCTACCTGGAGCGGCCGGAGGCACTCGAATTCCCTACCGAAACCTGGGCGGCGCAGGACATTCGCAAGGCGGCAGTGTTCGAATTCGCTGCCCGGCACGCCTCGGACGAGAGCGAACGTGGACGATTCTTGGAACGAGCGGCATTCTTTTTTGACTATGCGGTGAATACACTGCAGGATGCGAGTACGGGCCGGCTGGCACGACCGCTGGTGTTGCTCCTCGCCTACGGCTTCCAGCGCCCCAATTCGGCGCGCAGCCTCGGCGTCGCCGCGCCGCCAGCTCGGCGATGGGCGAAGGTCAGATTTGTGCCGGTGCGGCGACGCGTCGTGCGACGTTTGTTGTTGATTGCTGTTGGATTGGGCGCAGCGACGCTACTGCTGATCGGCCAATGGCTGTTCTCGTCGTGAACGTGCTTGACGGTAACGGAATTGACGTGAAGTCGCCGGACTTTCGGTGGACCTTATGAAACAAGCTTTCAATGCGGCGATGGTGGCGATCGTTCTTGGCGCCCAATCTATCGATCCTTCTCGGCTGCCGCTGCTGTCCTCGAGTGGCCTGCAGTATCTCGGTGCGTTTCGCCTGCCGACGGAGACCGTGAACGGCGAGAATTTCACGAGCGGCGGACGGACGATGGCCTTGAATCCGGCGACGAATTCCCTCTACATCGTCGGCGGTCATGCGGTGGCCGAGGTGAGCATCCCGGTGCCGGTGCAGAGTGGCGACGTCAACGATCTGCCCTACGCCACGCTCTTGCAGCCGTTCGTGGATCCGGCCGAGGGACATATTTTTTCCGACATGGCTGGGGCGGCGTTAACCGGCCTGATGGTTTACGGGAATCGTCTCTATGGCACGGCGACGATCTGGTATGACGCGAACAACACCGCGCGGGTGTCGCATTTTGCGCGCTCGCTGCAACTCAACGTTCAGAGTTTTTCGGGCTGGTCATCGGTGTGGCAGCCGGATCGAGCGGGCTATGTCTCCGGCTTCATGGCTCTCATACCGCCAGAGTGGCAGGCGAAGCTCGGTGGACCGGCGTTGACAGGGCAGTGTTGCGTGTCGATCGTGTCGCGCACGTCGAACGGGCCTGCGGCGTTTGCGTTCGATCCGGCACGGATCGGCCAGCCTTTCGTGAGTGCAACGCCGCTGGTGTATTACACGATCAATCGCGGTCAAGACACACTCGGACCGTGGGAAGGTTCGAATCCCACCTACGGTGCGACGACCTACATCCGCGGCCTCGCTGTCATTGCCGGCACGCGCACCGTGCTGTATTTCGGCAATAACGGCATGGGTGAGTATTGCTACGGCAATGGCACGGCGGATAAGTCGCTCGCGGGCACCATGGGCGCGGATGGCTCGCACTTCTGCTACGACCCGACGAACGCCGGCAAAGGCCAGCATGGCTACCCATATCGGTATCAGGTCTGGGCCTATGACTTGAATGATCTCGCCGCCGTGAAGGCCGGCGCCAAGAGGCCGTGGGAAGTACGACCCTATGGCGTGTGGCCGCTCGAATTACTTACGCCGGCGCTTCAGGTCTCGCTGGGTGGCGTCGCCTATGATGCCGCGCGTCAGATCGTTTATGTCGCGCAACTCAGCGCCGACACCAACAATCGCATCATCGCCGACGCACCGATCATTCATGCGTTCCGGATAGGCCTGCCGCGTTAGCGGTGAGGATTTGTCCGACGTCAATGGTGGGTGCCAGCATTGATTGGGAAGGAAAACCCGGCCGACGCTTCAGGCTGATCAGCGCTGTTGGCCGCGCCCTTGACCCACACCCGGACGAGAACGTAGGGGTTCGCCACGTCGGGCGTCCAGGTGACGCTCGCGCTCGATGTCCAACTGCCCAGGCCGGTCCAGGTCGTCCCGTCGGAGACGAACCACCGGTAGAGGAAGGGCGCCGTGCCGCCCGACGGCGTGGCGGAGAGGGTAATGGTCGTGCCCGCTGGTTGTGGCGCGAGTTTGTTCGCAGTCAACGTCACTGATGAAACTGGCGTGTACGCCGGCGTCGTGGATGCCGGCGGCGTGGTGACGGCACCAATTGGGAAGGCTTGCTCGGCTGACGCTTCGGGCTGATCCGCGGCGTTGGCGCTGTTCTTGACCCACACTCGGACGCGGTGGTTGGCGCTCGCCACGGCGGGCTTCCAGGTGAAGGTCGCGCCCGACGTCCATGTGCCTGTGACGCTCCAGGTCTTCCCATCGTCTGAGAGAAACCACTTGTAGAGGAACGGCGCCGTGCCGCCTAACGGCGTGGCGGAGAAGGTAATGAGCGTGCCCGCTACTTGTGGCGCGGGTTTGTTCGCAGCGAGCGCGACGCTCGTGACGTCCGGGAGCACACTAGCCGTCACATTCTCAATCGGGAAAGCGGTCGCGGTCGAGGCTTCCTGGGCATCGGCCTTGTTGTCCGCACTGCGCATCCACACCTCGACCCGATAGTTGGTGTTGGCCGTTGACGGTGTCCAGACGAAGGCATTGGTGGTGGACCAGTTGGCGCCGACCGTCCAGGCCGCGCCATCGAAAATCCGCCACTTGTATTGATGCAGCGCGACCCCGCCGGTCGGCGTAGCCGTCCAGGTGATGGCCGTCATCGGCGCTTGCGGCGCGACGCGATTCGCCGTCAGCGCCACCGCGGTCGTCGTGGTCCCCGCTGGCGCGCCGATGGGGAAGGCCAGAGACGCCGAGCCCTCGAGCACGTCTGCGGTGTTGCCGGCGCTGCGGACCCAGACGCTGATCTGGTAGTTGGCATTGGCCACGGTCGGTGTCCAGGTGAATCGATTGCTCGTACTCCAAGGGGCGGCGACCGTGGCGCTGCCATCCGAGACGATCCACTTGTATTGATACGGCGCGACACCGCCGGTGGGCTGTGCGGTGAAGGTAATGGGCGTGCCCGCCATTTGTGGGGCGGGGCGATCCGGCGTCAAGGTCACGGCACTGACCGTGTTCGGGGCACTCGGCGCGCCGGGGGTGGCGCTGAGCCGGAACGCATGAATGATCGGCGCGTCGGCGATGATGCGATTGTTGGTGTCGGCGCTGAGTTGCGCGACATAGACGATCTGGCGGACGGCATCATAGGCGACCCCGCCCAGCGCGACCTGCAGCGCCGGTGTCGGCAAGTCGAGCGGCCACACGCCATAGGGTCGTACTTCCCACGGTTGCTTGGCGCCGGCCTTCACGGCGGCGAGATCATTCAAGTCATAGGCCCAGACCTGATACCGATATGGGTAGCCGTGCTGGCCTTTACCGGCGTTCGTCGGGTCGTAGCAGAAGTGCGAGCCATCCGCGCCCGTGGTGCCCGCGAGCGAAATGTCCGCCGTGCCGTTGCCGTAGCAATACTCGCCCATGCCGTTGTTGCCGAAATACAGCACGGTGCGCGTGCCCGCGATCACCGCCATGCCTCGAATGTAAGTCGTCGCGCCATACGTCGGGTTCGACCCCTCCCAGGGCCCGAGCGTGTCCTGCCCCGGAATGACCGTGTAATACACGAGCGGAGTCGCGCTGACGGTCGACTGCCCGACCTGCGTCGGATCAAACGCGAACGCGGCCGGTCCATTGGACGTCCGCGTCACAATCGACACACAGCACTGCCCCGTGAGGGCTGGCCCGCCCAGCTTCGCCCGCCACTCGCTCGGGACCGTCGCCATGAAGCCGGAGACGAGACCGGAGTGTTGCGCCTCCCACACCGACGACCAGCCCGAGAAGCTCGGTTGATTCAACTGCAGGGAGCGCGAGAAGTGGGAGACGCGTTGCGTGTTCATCGCGTCGTACCAGATCGTCGACGTGCCATAGAGGCGATTCCCGTGGACCATCAGGCCGGTCAACGCCGACCCAGGCATGTCGGAAAAAATATGTCCCTCGGCCGGATCCACGAACGGCTGCAAGAGCGTGGCGTAGGGCAGATCGTTGACGTCGCTACTCTGCACCAGCGAGGGAATACTGACCTCGGCCACCGCATGAAGGCCGACGATGTAGAGGGAATTCGTCGCCGGATTGAAGGCCATCGTCCGTCCGCCGCTCGTGAAATTCTCGCCGTTCACGGTCTCCGTCGGCAGGCGAAACGCGCCGAGATACTGCAGACCACTCGACGATAGCAGCGGCAGTGTCGATGGATCCGCCGACTGCGCAGCCACGTTTGAGCCCTCCCAAGGAGCAGCTCCCGAAAACGACGCGTTCAATGTAGTGAGGCAGAGGTAACTAAGAATCAAGGCGGCAGACGACGCAACACGACGCATAGGCATCAAATAGACCTCGAGGTTTTGGGAGCAGCCGGAAGGGGGGAGCGCACTCGAACTGCTGAGTGCAAGGAGTGCAAAGGATGAGCCAGAATGCGCTAAACCGTGAAATCTCCCGAAAAACTAACGAAAATCGTCCCGTCGCTTAGAAGCGACGGGACGATTTCAAGCTGTTACTTGTGTTCTCTTTACACTGGGCCAAGCGGTTCTTACTCGGAAGAGGCTGGAACTCGATCAATCCTTGCCATTGCCTCTACCGTTGTTGACTACGAAGGGGACGGTGGCCGTGGCTTCGCCGCGGTCGTTGGTGCTGCCGCTGCTTCGTGCCCACACCGCCACGTGATACTTGGGATCAGCGCTGGTCGGCGTCCATTTGTACTTGTTGGCGCCGCCCCAGGTGCTGACGGTGGTCCACGTGGTGCCGTCGAAGATCAACCACTGGTATTGATACGGCGCCGCGCCACCGACCGCCTGGGCCGAGAACACTATGGTCGTTCCCCTGGCGACGGGAGATGCCTTGTCTGCCGACAGCGTGACGGAGCTGACCGCGGGCACAGCTGCCGGTGGAGTCGTAGTTGCCGGTGGAACACCTGTTGCCGGCGGCGGAGCGCTGATGGTGAAGCCCCTGTCGATCGACGCCTCCGGTTGATCGGCGGTGTTGCTCGCACTGCGGACCCACACTTCGACGCGATAGTTGGCGTTGGCCGTTGACGGGGTCCAGACGAAGGCATTGGTGGTGGACCAGTTGGCGCCGACCGTCCAGGCCGCGCCATCGAAAATCCGCCACTTGTATTGATGCGGCGCGACGCCGCCGGTCGGCGTAGCCGTCCAGGTGATGGCCGTCATCGGCGCTTGCGGCGCGACGCGATTCGCCGTCAGCGCCACCGCGGTCGTCGTGG
>Ga0137455_1000123_pt1 | contig 18041 bp, 17 predicted proteins | sample EasRivERMGT600_2_FD_102334 | JGI IMG/M metagenome (GOLD analysis project Ga0137455, IMG submission 102334) | Soil microbial communities from meander-bound floodplain in the East River, Colorado, USA - East River MetaG ERMGT600_2 | ecosystem: Environmental > Terrestrial > Soil > Floodplain ... | reverse complement strand
GGCGGCGGAGGTCATGCGGCGCCGCAACTCGGGCGGCACGGCGAGCGACGGGCTTTCTTCGACGACCTTCTGGTGACGCCGCTGAATCGAGCACTCGCGCTCGACGAACGGCAGCACCGTGCCATGGTGATCGCCGAGCAGCTGGACTTCGATGTGGCGGGGCGACATGATGCGGCGCTCGAGATAGACCGCGCCGTCGCCGAATGCGGATTGCGCTTCCGATCGAGCGGCGCGCAGCGCGCTTGCGAGATCGGCCGGCGACGCGACCATGCGCATGCCCTTGCCGCCGCCGCCGGCTACCGCCTTCAACATCAACGGATAGCCGACGCGCTCGGCGACCTTCTGGACTTCCGCATCGGATGCGCGATCGCTGAGCGGTTCCTCCGTGCCCGGCACGACCGGCACGCCGGCCTTGATCGCCGCCTGTCGCGCGGCAGTCTTGCTGCCCATCAACGCGATCGCTTCCGGTGAAGGGCCGATGAACGTCAGGCCGGCATCGCGGCACGCGGTGGCGAAGTCTTCGTTCTCCGCGAGGAAGCCGTAGCCTGGATGCACGGCATCGGCGCCCGCCTTTTTCGCGGCGTCGATGATCGCGTCGATGCGCAGGTAGCTTTCGCGCGGCGCGCTCGGGCCGACCGGCCACGCCTCGCCGGCGAACCGCACGTGCAGCGCCGAGCGATCGCACTCGGAATACACCGCCGCCGTGGCGATGCCCATGTCGCGGCACGCACGAATCACACGCACCGCGATCTCGCCGCGGTTGGCGATCAGAATCTTCTCCATCAGCCCGAACCGCTTACGATTCTATCCCTTCGACTCAGAATTCGGCGCCATTTGCGCCCAATTCCTCGCTCAGGGCAGGCAACTACCGGGAGCTCGAGGCCTGTTCGCGGGCGGCGTGAACGACGAAGCGTTTGGGTGCGGAGCCGACGTAGTAGAACGGGTAGCAGGTGATCAGTGTCAGGGTGGCGGGGTCCGATTGCGGCGCGAGCACGGACAGATCGTCGGGCATGACGATCGAGGTCTTGGTCACGCGATAACGAAATTCATCGCGCGTGGTCCGGAAGCGAATTTCGTCGCCGACCTTCACGTCCTTCAGCGGGCGGAACAGTCCATCACGATGGCCGGCGAACGCGCTGTTGCCCGCATCCCATGGCATCGGTGTGTCGGAAAGATGGCCCACCGCGCGCTTCAAGGTTCGGGTGTCGTCGCCCTCGATCACCGGCGTCGACAATTGCAGCCGCGGCACGTCGAGCATGCCGATCAGCCCGCCGCGAACCACGCTCGGCATCAGTTCCGCCTTGACGTCGCGCTCGAACGTCGCCGTCTGTTCGGCCTGGAAACGGCGCGCCTCGACGGTCTCGTACGCATACATGCCGAGGCAGCCGAGGCCGAAGCCAAGCAGCAGCCACTCGAACAGATGCATGAACCAGATGCGGATCGCCTTCATTGCCGATCCTCGTGCGTCTTCTCGAAGTAGCCGTCGCGCGTTCGCACCGTGAGGACGCGGCCGTCTTGCGACCGGACGTAGACCTTCACGGTACGACGGCGCTGCTCGGCACTGGCGCTGCTCTTCGTCGGCGTGTAGGCAATGGTGTAGGCGTTGCGAATGTCTTTGGAGATGCGTTCGAAGGCCTCCGGCACGTCATCGACGCGGCGTGGTTGATACGCCTCGCCGCCCGTTGCCCGCGCGAGCCGCCGCAGCAATCCCGGGTTCCCCTCGTGCTTCATCAGCGGATCGATGAGCGCGACGGTGTAGATCGTGGCATCGGAATCGTGCACGCGCGTCAGCGTGTCGTCGAGCTTCGCCTTGCTCGCGTTGTCGCCGCCGTCGCTCACCGCGATCAGCACTTGCCGCGTATGCCGGGCGCGTTCGAGCCGCGACAGCCCCGACATGATCCCGTCGTAGATCGCCGTCATGCCGCGCGCCGTGATCGACGACGACATCGCCGACGCAAACGTCCCGGTATTCATCTCCGACACGATCGTCGGACGCCACGCTTCCTGCACTTGTTCGTTGAACGTGAGGACGAAGATCTCGTCCTGCGGATGCGAGTGCTGCGCGAACGCCACCGCCGCGGCGACGACGCGCTCGCGGCTGGGACGCATGCTGTTGCTGTTGTCGATCAGGAATCCGACGGACGCCGGGACCTCGTCGGACGAGAACATGTCGATCTGTTGCGCCTTGGCGTCATCGATCACGGTGAACGCATCGCGCGTCAGGCCGCTGATGTAGCGGCCGCCGCGATCGCGGACCGACACGTGCAGCACGACCAGCTCTGAGCTGGCTTTGAAGGTCGGCCGATCTTGAAAGGCAGAAGGCTGAAGGCTGAAGGCAAAAGGGGAAGTAAGAAGCGCGAGTATCGTTAAATACGTCCGCATCGTGTTCCCTTCTGCCTTCTGCCTTTTGCCTTTCTTTACTGCTGGGCGCGGCGCACCATGCGGCTGCCGAAGATCGAGCCGAGGCCGATCAGGGCGAGCAGCGGCAGCACGCCGGCCGTCGCCGGCAGGTCGCTACGAGGCGCCGGCGCGGGAGCCGGGGCCGGTTCGGTGGCGCGTTCCGGCATCGGTGCCGGTTCTGCGGGCGGCGTCGCGAGGGCGCCAACCTGTTCACGTACCGGCTCCGGTGCGGGCTGCGTCTCGGTCGTCGAGGCCTGCACCGACACTTCCGGTTCCACGGCGTCAATGCCGGCACCGTCAATGCGCGACAACTGCGACGACTCGTCCTCGGTCTTCGTCGTCAACACCGAAACTCCGGTCGCCTTCGCGAGCTGCACGGCCTTGTCGCGCGGCCAGATGAATTCGTGGCCGGTGGACGTGCCGGGATAGAACCAGATCTTGATCGCGTTCGTCGCCGCGACGCCGTTGGCCGCGGGCGTCTCGAGGAAACGGACCTGCGGGTCATCCGACGGACGCTCGTTCGAGTAGTACGGGATGGCCATCAAGGTCGCAAACAGCTGCTTGCGATCCTGGCTCATGACTTTGACGATGTGGCGGTTGCTCTGGCTGTCCATCAGCTGGAAGAAGTACGTGCCCGCGGGCAACGTGGTCTTCGGCAACTCAACCGCCTGGCTGAACGTGAAGAACGTGTCCTGGTTGGCGGGGCCCTGCGCGCCCGCGTTGACCGAGATTGTCACCATCGCCGCGGTCATGCATGCGAGGGCGACCTTACGAATCGAGTTCATCTATCCTCCTCCTCGGCGCACGCATGTGCTGCGCATTAAAGAGCCGAGTGCTTTCGGGGATCGATAGAGCAAGGACGCGGCCAAGGGCGCGCCACACGCGAGAGGACAGATTCGGAACGCAGAGGATGATCTGGTGACTACGCGAGGCCAGAATGAGCATGCCGCGCTCATCCGTGCGAGAGAAAGCAAAGAGGAGGGCGTAAAAACGGCCCTCCTCTTTTTCACGACTCTACCCAGACCGTGCACTACGGCATGCGTATGGTGTCGTCGAAGGTCAGCGTCGTGCCGGCCTTGTCGCCCGGCGTGACGCTGCGCGGCGTGCCGTCGGCGCCCATCAGGACTCCGACCGGCGATCCGGTTGGCGGCGGCCCCTCGCCGACCATCACGCCCGTTTCATCGAACGCGACGGCGACGTAAACCTTGTCACCGGCGACGCCCTCAAAGACCGCGTCGGTACCGTTCTTCGTGAGCGACAACTGCGCGATCGGCATCGCGCCCGGCCCGATGTTCGGAGTATCGAACAGCCATACCCACAGCTGGTGCGAGCTGTCGACGCTGCCTTTGCCTTTGTAGGTTACGGTCACCTTCACGGTGCCGGCGGTCACGTGGGTGGCGATCGGCGCGGCGTTCAAAGCGCCGCCCGGCTGCGCCACGGTTGCGGCGAGCAGCGCGGTAAACGCGACGGTGAGGACGTTCTTCATGAGTCGGTCTCCTTCAATAAGCGCGAACTGTCTTGGTGAGACGGAAAGTGGTCGCCAACCGTTCGCGGTCCTCCGGCGAACGGCCGGCTTCCCGGCGCGAGCGGCGGAATCGGGGGCTCGGCCGCCTCCGCAGCCCTGGCTGCTCCGGCGCGCCGTCTCGCCGTAGCTCGCCCGGCAACATCGCGAGCGTAGGCGGACGCCGGATTACCTCAGGTAGTCGTCGAAATCGACGCAGACGGAGGTCGGAGGCGGATCGAGGCGCTCGAAATGGGAGGCCTGGAAGCTGGTGGTCAACGCCACCACGCGCATGCCCGCGGCCTGGGCGGCTTCAATGCCCATCGGCGCGTCCTCGAAGACCAGGCAGTCGGCCGGCTCCACGCAGAGCCGTCTTGCCGCTTCAATGAACACATCTGGCGCAGGCTTCCCGCGTGCAACCTCGTCGCCCCGGACAATCACCGGGAATTCGGCCGCGAGGTCCAACTCGGCGAGCGTGTGCACGACATTGGGCTTCGGAGCGGATGTCGCCAGAGCGATCGGGATGCGCTCCACCTTCAATCGTTCGATCAAATCATGGAGGCCGTTCAGCGGATACAGCCGGCCCTTCGACAGTTCGCGATACAGGCCTTCCTTCTCGTGCTCGTAGGCGAGCCACTCGTCGCGCGGCACCTCGCGTTTGAACAGAATCGGAAAGATCTCGCTGTTCCGGCGGCCATCGAGCCGCGCGCGATCGGCCTGCGTGAGCGGCGGCAGCCCGTGTCGTTTCGCGAACACGCCGAACGCTTCGGCGTGCAGATGCATATTGTCGACGAGGGTGCCGTCGATATCGAAGATGACGGCGCGTGGAGCGAAGCGGAGCGGCACAACTGATTATCTCAGGTGCGGCGGGAGGACATCTATAATCCGTTCACACGTGATTGGCTGTCGCGTCTGCCGCTCGAGCATCGAACCGTTCATCGACTTCGGCCGCATGCCGCTCGCCAACGGCTTCCTCACGCCGGATCAATTCGCCGGCGAATACTTCTTCAACCTGAGCGCCGCCGCGTGTCCACGCTGCACGCTGGTGCAGCTGGTCGAGCAGCCCGAGCGCGAGCGGATGTTCAACGATCGCTATCCTTTTTTCTCCGCCACCTCGGTGCGGATACAGGAGCACTTTGCCTCATTCGCGAACGATGTGATTGCGACCTTGCCGGCTGGAAATCCGTTCGTCGTGGAAATCGGCAGCAACGACGGCACGCTGTTGCGTCACGCCGCGCACGCGGGGATTCGTCACCTCGGCGTCGAGCCGTCAGCCAGCGTTGCCCAGGCGGCGAGCGCCGATGGCGTCAATACGATTTGCCGGTTCTTCGATGCACAGGCGGCGCGGCAGATAGTTGCCGAGCATGGCCAGGCCCACGCGATCATCGCCGTCAATGCGCTGTCACATATCGCCGACCTTCATTCGGTCGCCGAAGGCATCGCGATCCTGCTGGCGCCGGACGGCAGCTGCGTTATCGAGGATCCGTACTGGGGCGACGTCGTCGCCCGGACTGCCTTCGATCAGATCTACGACGAACACGGGTCGTACTTCACCCTGTCGTCGTTGTCCTGGCTCTTCGCGCAGCATGGCCTCGACGTACTCGACGCGATTCCGTTCGATGTCCACGGTGGATCGATGCGGTATGTCCTCGGGCGAACCGGATCGAAGCCGCCGTCAGCGAGCGTTGGTCAGTTGCGCGATCGGGAACACACGTTGCAACTGCACGGGCCTGAGACGCTCGCGGGATTTTGCGATCGCGTGATGGACACTGGCGCAGCGCTAATGTCGCGCCTGCGCAAGTGCAAGGCCGAGGGCAGGCGCGTGGCCGGCTATGGCGCGACGTCGAAGAGCACGACGACGATCAACTTCTTCGGCATCACGCCCGATCTCGTGGAGTTCATCAGCGATACGACGCCGGCCAAGCACGGCACCTATAGTCCCGGCGCGCACATCCCGGTGCGGCCCCACGCCGAATTCGCGGCGCGCTATCCGGACCGGGCGCTGCTCTTCTTGTGGAATCACGCCGCGGAAGTACGGGCCAAGGAACAGGCCTTCGCACGCGGCGGTGGGAAATGGATCGTCTACGTGCCGGCGGTAGAGGAGTCATAACGGCCTGGGCTCTCCAGGAATTCCCGCACCGGCGCGAACTCCCGCGCCGCTTCGCGGGCCCGGCGCGTCCGGAATTCGGTGCCGTGCACGAAATCGTGCGAGAGCCATTGCGTGCGCCGGTAGAGTCGCTGGGCGGCGCGACGCAGCCAACTCGTCCGCGGCAATTTCACAAGCCGCTTCACCACCTGCAGCACGAGGGGTGTCGAGAACGAGACGGATGGCTCATCGAGCACGTCGGCGAGGAGAAACGGCGCCACCGACATCTTGTACGACTCGACAACGGTGCGCCGTGCGTCGTCTGTAGAGATTCCGTCGGCGCGCGACAGCGCTGCCGCCGCGCAATCCACGAAACGGGTGAAATCGCCGGACCAGGTCGGCACCAGCATGCGATCGTACCAGTCGCCGAAACGGGCCTCGTGCGCGCCGGCGCTGCTCCCCGGCGAGTCCTGCTGGCGGGCGATGTAGAGCGTGTCGAGCTGGCGCGTCTTGCCGGCGATGGCCGTGAGAAACATGATCAACTCTTCCATCAGGAAGAGGTCGTGCGGGCAGCAGTCCCTGACGGCTTCAAAGTGACCGCGCAGCAGATCCGTGCGGTGCACGGCGTAGAACACATCGTTCGCGCCGAGGCATCGCTCGCGGAGGCGCCGCTCGGCGGTCTCGGCAACATCGGACGACATCTGGCTGCTGCATTTCCACGCGACCGCGTCGCCATACCTGGTGTCGGACCTGACCGACGCGCCTGCGCCCGCGACCCAGAACAACGCGCTCTGGCCGCCGCAGGCCACGTGATCGGGATGCGTTGACAGGAATTCGAGCGCTCGCGTCAGGCCCCCCGGGACGAAAAAATCGTCGTTGTCGGCCATCACGACAAACGGCGTCTTTACGCGCGACAGCGCATCGGCGATCTTCGCGTAATAGTCGGCGTAACTGCTGTCGTACGGGTAACGCAGGTACTCGAGGTCCAGTCCCTGCGATTCCTTCTCCGCGACAGTCTGCGCGACCGTTGGATCGGATCCGCCGTCAGCGATCAGAATGTGGTGCGGCAGTTTCGCGCTTGCCGCGTACGCGAGCCACCGGTGCGTGAACGGCACGCGATCTTTCAGCGGCAACAGGATCGTGAGATGGGCCGAGGAGGTCACCTCGAGGTGCGCCATTATACTGGAGTGCCACAATGGCGCTGACTGCCAAGCAGATCGTCAAGAGCATCGTGCCGCCGCTGCTGTGGAACATCGGCCGAAATCTCAAGGCGCGGTTCACGCGTTCCGTGACGCACTTTCAGTACGCTCCGCGGGGATGGTCCACACCCCTGACCGGCGGGGCCCATAGCGACGACTTCTGGTTCGCGTTCGCCCGGCGCGAACATGCCGGCTCCGAGGAACTGATCGCGCGGATTCTGGCCGGCGAGCCCCTGTTGGAAACGCGCGCCGACGAACACACCCAGTACATCCTCTTCGGATATGTGCTGGCACTGGCGGCTCGACACAAAACGAAGGTCTCCGTGCTCGATTACGGCGGCAACCTTGGCGACTACTACTGGCTGGCCCGGGCACTCGTGCCGGACGTCGAGCTCGATTATCACTGCAAGGAACTGCCGCAGGTCGCCGAGGCTGGACGGCGACTCACGCCAGAGGTGACCTGGCACACCGACGACGCCGTTTTCTCCGGTTCGTATGACCTGGTGATGTTTTCCTCCTGCATTCAGTGCCTGCCGAATTGGCAGGACATTCTGGTTCGTGCCGCGCAGTCCGCTCGCACCTACCTCCTTCTCGCGGACGTTCCGACGGTGCGCGACGTGCCCGCATATATCGTCACCCATCGAGAGCGTGAGAGGACGAACCTGCAGATCATGATGAATCGTTCGGAGATTGTCGGCACGGTCGAACGGGCGGGCTTGCGGTTGGTCCGTGAATTCGCGATGGGCCCGCATCCGCCGATCGCGAACGCACCCGGGCAGCCGATGTGCCTTGGCTGGTTGTTCCAGCGCAATCCGGAGAGCTAGCGAGAGGCGGCGTCCCAGGTGCGACTGCCCGTCAGCATCGCGACGGTGTCGCCGATGCCACGCACGAGGCTGCCTCGTACCTCGAATCCCAGGCGCGTGAAACGTTCGTCGTCGACGCAATACGAAAGGTCGTTCATCAGCGAAGAGTCGACGTACGTGATGCGCAGGTCCCGCACGTATGTTCTCAGCACATCGACGACATGAGTGACGGTGGCGTTGAGCGTCAACACGTTATAGACGCGCCCGTCGTACTGGCCGCGCCGCAGCATGAAGATCATCGCGCGCACGGCATCGGTGAGATCGAGATAGGGACGGAACTGGTGCGACGCCGTCGTCCACACTTCGAGCGGCTGCCCGGCCACCGCGCGCCAGCAGAACTGGTTCACGGCGGTGTGAAACCGCATGCCGATCGACGGACCGAAGATCGTGCCCATGCGAAGGATGACGAACCGCAGCCCTTCATCACGGCCGAGCGATCTGAGCAGATCTTCCGACCGCAGCTTCCATTCGGCGTAGGGGCTCTGCGGCCTGAGGTCCGCCTCGGCGCAGTTTTCGGTGACGATGCCGTCCGGCACGCCATACACGCTGGTCGTCGACGGAAACAGCAAGCCGATGCCCATCGCCGCGCAGGCGCGGGCCACGCGCCCGGTGCCGTCGACATTCACCCGCTCCATCTGGGCGTGAAGGTCGTGACGAGCGCCATTCGTGAGCGCGGCAAGGTGGACCACGGCGTCGGCGCCACTGAACAGCGCGATGAGATCCGTGGTGAGAACATCCGCTTCCACGAACTCGTAGTGACAGCCGTCAGGCAGGTTGAACAGCGAGGCATATCGCTCGGTCGCGAGGTTGTCGACCATCACGACCTCGGCGCCCGGCCAGGCCACGGCGAGCTCGCGAATCAATCGCGAGCCGATATGCCCGAGCGCACCGGTCACCACTATGCGCATCTGAGTGCCTCGATCGTGCGATCGATACCTTCGGTCAGGCTCCACGACGGCCGCCATCCGGTGGCTGCGGAAAACCGCGACGGATCGGCGACGAAATGCCGCTGCTCGATCGCCGACAACCTGGTGCCCGGATCGGTCGTCGTCACCGGCACGCGCCGGCCGGTGATCAGTTCGACGCGCGCCGCGATCAGCTCGAACGCGTCGCGGATGCTGATGCCCCGGCCGCTGCCAATCACAAAATGCCGGCCGTTCACTCGATCTGGCTGGACAGCGGCCATGAGAAAAGCATCCACCACGTCTTCGACGAACACGTAGTCTCTCACGTACTCGCCGGTGCCATGGACCGTGAGGGTCCCGCCGTCAATCGCGGTCTTGATCATGCGATTCAACACATCGCGATCGACGCGCTGGCCGCGCGCTCCGGGACCATAGACGTTGGCCAGCCGCAGCGTCGCTCCGCGCACGTCGCCGTTGACGGCCGCGGCCTTCAGATCCTGCTCGGCCATCAGCTTGTGCCGATCGTAAATCGTGATCGGATCATCGGGTGCGTCCTCATCGACCGGCAATCGCGACGGGATGCCGGCTTCGGTGACGGTGCCCGCGAACAACACGATCGGGCGGCGGCCGCGTTCACGGCACATCGTTAGCAGCTGGCGCATCGGCGTCACGTTGGCGTGAAAATCCCGATCTGAATCATCGGCGGCCGTCGCCGCGCTGGTCTGCGCAGCGAAATGAAAAATCACATCCGCATCGGCGATGCGATCCCATACGCCGCGATCGCCGGCGGCGCCTGTTACGTCAATGACGGTCGCACCCAGGGGCAGGTCTAAGGGCGGTTGCGCCGATCGCGCGACCCGAATGATGCGGCAGTCGGCGGTGGCGAGGCGGCTCACGAGCCGTCCTCCGAGAAATCCGGCGGCGCCGGTCACCGCAATGGTCCGGCCGCCGTAGCCGGACGGCGGCCCTAATGCGCCAGGCACGTTCTGCCGCGCGACTCGATCAGCGAAATGGCTTCGCGCACGACGCGCCCGGTCTCGATGCGAGTCAGGCACTTCTTCGCTTCGCGCACGCAGTCATCGAGCATGCAGCCCGCGCACTCGGGCCGGTCTTCGATGATGACGTGATGCTCGCCGAGCGGTGCCCACTGCCCCGGCGCGTTGCGCGCGCTGAAGATCGCGATGCACGGAATGCCGACCATTGCCGCGAGATGCGTTGGCCCCGAGTCGTTGCCGATGAACGTCGCGCATTGCGACAGGACCGACGCCGAGCCGAACACGCTCAGCCGGCCGGCGAGATTGTGCGAGCGCGGTCCCCATGCGGCGCAGAGCTCCCCGCACAACCGCTGTTCGCTCGATCCGCCGATCGCGAGCAGCACGATGTTTCGGAACTCACGCAACAGCGCGCTCCCGACGGCGGCGAAGCGTTCGGCGGGCCACGCCGTGGCCGATCGACCCGACCCTGGACCGACGCCAACGAGCAATTGATCCGGCCGCACACCGAGTTCGTTCAACAATCCGCGCCCCATCGCCCGATCGATATCGGGCACTTCGAGCCGGAACGTGCGAAGCACATCACCGCTCGCGTCCGGATCGACGATGCGCAGCAGGCGAAACCCCTCGTGCTCCACCTGCGCCTGGTCAACATCTGACGGCGGCCACGCCGCGTGTTGTGCCGAGTGGTAGCGCCGGGCGCCAACCACGCCGCGGAAGATGCACGAGTCCACGCGCAGCTGCCGCGTCGTCCGCGGTGGCGCGAGGGAAAAGATTTCCTGGTAGGCGTTGCGGCGAAGGCGCATCGCCAGCGCCACGTTGCGCCATCGCTCGGCGGGCGACGTCGGCCGGACGGAATAGAAGTAGACGTCTTCGAACCATCCCGTTTCTTTCAGGATGGTCCACGGCGAGACGCGCATCGATCCGGCGAGCTGATTCTCGGTAAGCAGCGAGAGGCGATGCTCAGGGTAGCGGCGGCGAATCTCGGCGATGGCCGGTAACGATACCAGCGTGTCGCCGAGAGATCCCGGCCGATAAACAAGCGCCCTGAGCCTGTCGGGCATGACGCCCAATTATACGGGCGCTACGGAGGTCAAGGTTTCTCCATCACCACGAACGCCGCGCGACCCGAATCGGCGATGACCTTGTCGCCCTTGATGCCGACGATGCGCCAGAAATACGTCCCGGGCTCGGGGCGAACTTCCTTCGGCCACGGCACCGATGTGGTCTTGATGCCTTCCTGATCGAACACCGGCAGCTCGATCTCGTTCTCGACGCTGACCGCGTAGCTGTCGACGCCGTCGGCCGCGGTCCACTCAAGCGTCGTCGGCAGCGGCCCGACGAAATCGCGCCTCGGCGTGACGTGCTCGATCTGAATCTTCTGGATCACCGCCACTTCGGCGGTCGCCGCCGACGGCTCCGGCGCGCTATCGCGCGGCGCGCACGCCAGGCTCATCAGCACGAACAACAGCCTAACCGCCCGCCGGAGGCCGGCAAGATGACGTAGCCCGAGCGAGGCGAACCCTCGCTCCTTACAGCGGAATGTTGCCATGCTTCTTTGGTGGGTTCTTGTCGCGTTTGTGATCGAGCGTCGCGAGCGCCTGCACCAGCTTGCTGCGCGTCATGCGCGGCAGAATGACTTCGTCCACATAGCCCCGCTCGGCCGCGACGTACGGGCTGGCAAACCGCTCCCTGAACTCGGCGATTTTTTCCGCGCGCATCGCCGCCGGATCGGCGGCCTTCTCGATGTCGCGCTTGTAGAGGATGTTGACCGCGCCTTCCGCGCCCATCACCGCGATCTCGGCGCTCGGCCACGCGTAGTTGAAGTCGGTGCGAATGTGCTTGCTCGCCATCACGCAATAGGCGCCGCCGTAGGCCTTGCGGGTGATCACGGTGATCTTCGGCACCGTGGCTTCGGCGAACGCATACAGCAGCTTCGCGCCGTGGCGGATGATGCCGCCGTATTCCTGCACCGTGCCGGGCAGGAACCCCGGGACATCTTCGAACGTGATCAGTGGAATGTTGAACGCGTCGCAGAAGCGCACGAATCGCGCGCCCTTGACCGACGCGTCGATGTCGAGCGTGCCGGCCAGATACGCCGGTTGATTGGCGACGATGCCCACGGGCCGGCCGCCCAGCCGCGCGAAGCCGACGATGATGTTGCGGGCGTAGTGCTGGTGCACTTCGAGGAAGTAGCCCTCGTCCGCGATCGTGTGGATCAGATCCAGCATGTCGTAGGGCTGGTTCGGTGACGCCGGCACGAGCGTGTCGAGACTGTCGTCTTCACGATCGAGCGGATCGTCGGTCGGCTGGCGCGGCGGATCGTCGAGGTTGTTGCCGGGCATGAACGACAGCAGCTCGCGGATCAGCGCGATGCATTCGGCGTCGTCCTCGACGGCGAAGTGCGCGACGCCGCTCTTCTCGTTGTGCGTCATCGCGCCGCCGAGGTCTTCCATGGTGACGTCTTCATGGGTGACCGTCTTGATGACGTCCGGCCCGGTGATGAACATGTAGCTCGACTGCTTCACCATGACGATGAAGTCGGTGATCGCCGGCGAATACACGGCGCCGCCGGCGCACGGGCCCATGATCGCGGAGATCTGCGGCACCACGCCCGAGGCGAGGGTGTTGCGCAGGAAGATGTCGGAGTAGCCGCCGAGCGAGACGACGCCTTCCTGGATGCGCGCGCCGCCGGAATCGTTCAGGCCGACGATCGGCGCGCCGTTGCGCGTCGCCATGTCCATGACCTTGCAGATCTTGGCGGCGTTGGTTTCCGAGAGCGATCCGCCGAAGACCGTGAAGTCCTGCGCGAACGCATACACGACGCGGCCGTGGATGCGGCCGTGGCCGCTGACGACGCCATCGCCGGGGATGATCTGCTGCTCCATCCCGAAATCCACGCAGCGATGCGTGACCAGCTTGTCGACTTCCTCGAAGGTGCCGGGATCGAACAAGCGCGTCATGCGCTCGCGCGCGGTCAGCTTCCCTTGCGCATGATGCTTCCTGAGGCGCTCGTCGCCGCCGCCAAGCTCGGCGAGCCGTTCGCGTTCCCTGAGCCGCTCGATCGGATCCATCAGCCGGCGACGCAGGGATTGGACAATGTGCCGACGCCTTCGACCTTGAGCATCATGCGATCGCCGGGCGCGAGCGGGCCGACGCCGGACGGCGTGCCGGTCGTGATCACGTCACCGGGATTCAGCGTCATGAAGCGCGAGACGTGCTCGACGAGAAACGGCACCGGGAAAATCAGCTCGCGCGTGTTGGAGTTCTGACGGCGCTCGCCGTTCACCCAGCCTTCGACGCCGAGCTCGGACGGATCGAGGCCCACGGCAATGCAGGGACCGAGCGGGCAGAACGTGTCGAAGCCCTTGGCGCGCGAATACTGCACGTCTTTCGCCTGCAGCTCGCGGGCGGTCACGTCGTTGAGGCAGGTGATGCCGAGGACGTAGCTCATCGCGTCGGCCGCTTTGACGTTCGACGCGCGCTTGCCGATCACGACCGCCATCTCGGCTTCGTGCTCAATGCGGCCCGCCCACGCCGGAATCTTGATCTCATCGTCCGGCCCGATGACGGAGCTTTGCGGCTTGAGAAACACCAGCGGCTCGGCGGGCAGCTTCTTGTTCATCTCCGCCGCGTGATCCTTGTAATTCAAGCCGATGCAGACGACGATCGACGGCATCACCGGCGCAAGAAACCGATGCGGTGATCCCGAAGGCACCGGCTCGCCCAATTCGTATTTGCCAAAGAGCTCACCCTTGAGCCAGTGCAATTGACCGTCGCGCTCGATTGCGGGTCGTCCACCCATGCCCTGCTTGATTCTATAAATGCGGTCCATCGTTCCCCTGATCCCCGATCCCTGATCCCTGCTCCCTGATCACTGTCGGGCCGTTTCTTCGGCGCGGTTTGACTGCGGACTCGTGTTCGGCGGCGTCGCCCGATCGACCGCCACCACGGCATAAACATAACGCGTGCCCGGCCGCACGCTCTCGTCGCGATACGACGTCACGGTCACGGGCTCCTTCGTAATCGGCTGCAGTGTGTCACCTGGCGCTTCGCCGCGCAACACGATGTAGCCGGCCAGATCGCTTTCGCTGTTCGCGTCCCAGATCAGATTGATCACGGCGGCGCCGGCGATCGCGGCGAGCGATCGTGGCGCCGCCGGCGGGTAAGTGTCCTTCGGCGTGAAGCACGTGCGCGGCGACGGCGGTCCGATCACCGTTGAGCCGAAGACCTGGTCGACCGGCCGCACTTCGAAGCAGCGATCGGTACCAAACGTCACGCCTTTGATCACGAACTCGGTGGCGGCGACCGCGGCGGGCGTGATCGGCAACGGCGCCTTGATCGCGTAAGGATCCGGTTCAACGGGTGTCTGCGGCGGCGTGACATCGTACACGTGATACGTCGTCGCTTGCGTATTGAAGCCGAGCGATTTCGCTATCAGCGGTGCCAGCACCTTCGGCGTCGCGTTCGAGGGTGTCGCGTTCGCGCCCACGGTCGGCTTTACCGATGGCGGCAACAGGAACGTGGAGGTGCGCGCATCGGGCGACGGCGTCCACGTGATCGTCACATCGGTGGCGCTGTTGGTGACGACCGGCGCACCTGGCGCCGAGCTGCCCGCTTCGAGCGGCACCGCCACCGGCGTCGACGGCACGCTCTCGCGGCCGCGCGAGCTTTTCGACATCACGAAGTAATGGCGCCGCGGCAGCGCGGTCGGCGGCGGCGCGACAAGCGGGCCGAATGGCTCTTGCGGTTCGGCAGGCTCGGCGAGCTTTGCAATGAGTCGATCGACCGGCAGCTCCACGGCGACGCGCGTCTCGGGCGTCAGCGCTTCTTTCACGGCGACGGCCGCGCCGCGATCGACACCGGGCGGCAGCGGAACCGGCGGCGGTGGCGATCCGTTCGCGGGCACCGGCACTTCAGGGAGAATCGGCCGCACCGGCAGCGTTGCGATGAGCGTCGCCACCTCGCGCTGCTGCTCGGTGGCCGGCGCCTTCTCCGAGGTGACGGCGTACACCTCCACGGCGCCGATATCGGCGGGCTTCTGCCCATCGGCATTCGTTTCGGGGACCTTGAAAGACAAGTAGACGTCGTTGCCGATGCGCTGCGGAGTGACCGACGTCACGACCGCCGGCACCCGCACGAGTGGCGCCAGTGGCGGTCCTTTTTTTCCACAGCCGGCCGCCATTGCCAGCAATACGAACACGAGGCCGGCTGCCCTGAGCGAGCGTGGGCGCCGCGAAGCGGCGGCCATGCGAGTCGAATGGGTCACAATATGTAGCGGGAGAGATCTTCGTTCTTCACGATGTCCGCCAGCATGCGGTGAACGTACGCCGCGTCGATGGTAATCAGCTTGTCCTGCAGGTTCGGCGCTTCGAACGACACTTCGTCGAGCAGCCGCTCCATCACGGTGTGCAGGCGCCGCGCGCCGATGTTCTCGGTCCGCTCGTTCACCGTCGTCGCAAACTCCGCGATCGTGGCGATCCCATCCTCAGAGAACCGGAGATCGACGCCCTCGGTCGCGAGCAGCGCCATGTACTGCTTGATCAGCGCGCTACGCGGTTCGGTCAGGATCCGCACGAACTCCGCCTGGCCGAGCGGCTCGAGCTCGACGCGGATCGGAAAGCGGCCTTGCAGCTCGGGAATCAGATCCGACGGCTTCGACACGTGGAACGCGCCGGCGGCGATGAACAGGATGTGATCGGTCCGCACCATGCCGTGCTTGGTGTTGACCGTGGTGCCTTCGACGATCGGCAGGATGTCGCGCTGGACGCCTTCGCGGCTGACTTCGGGGCCATGATTGCCCTCGCGGCCGGCGATCTTGTCGATCTCGTCGACGAAAATGATGCCCGCCTGCTCGACGCGCTCGACCGCCGCGGTGGCCACGGCATCCATGTCGATCAGCTTCTGCTCTTCTTCCGACAGCAGTCGCTCGCGCGCTTCGGACACGCTGACGCGGCGGCGCTTCGATCGACCCTGGAAAAGCCCCGGCATCATGTCGCGCAGATTGACGCCGACCTCTTCCATCGACGATCCCGTGATCAGCTCGATCGACGGAAACGATTTTTCCTGGACGTCGACTTCGACCATGCGGTCGTCGAGCTTGCCGTCGCGCAGCTGCTCGCGCATCCGCTGCCGCGTGCCGCCCATTTCGTCGCGCACGCGCCCCGGATCTTCATCCGGCGCCGCCGGCCGCGGCGGCAGCAGCAGATCGAGCAGCCGCTCTTCGGTATTGAGCTCCGCTTTCGCGCGCACGTCTTCGATGCGCTCTTCGCGCACCATGTTCACGGCGAGCTCGACAAGATCGCGGACCATCGACTCGACGTCGCGGCCGACGTAGCCGACTTCCGTGAACTTCGACGCTTCGACCTTGATGAACGGCGAATGCGCGAGCTTCGCGAGACGGCGGGCGATCTCGGTCTTGCCGACGCCGGTCGGCCCGATCATGAGGATGTTCTTCGGCGCGACGTCTTCGGCGAGATCCGGCGGCAGCTTCTGGCGCCGCATGCGATTGCGGAGCGCGATCGCCACCGCGCGCTTCGCCTTCGCCTGGCCGACGACGTACTTGTCGAGCTCGGCGACGATTTCCCTCGGCGTCAGCGAATCGATTCCGGTCGACGTGCGCTCCGGTAGTGAGATCGGCATCACAGTTCTTCGATGGTGAGATTCGCGTTGGTGTAAATGCAGATCTCCGAGGCGATCGTCATCGCGTGCTGCGCGATCTCGCGCGGCGCCAGCGTCGTGTGGCGCGACAGCGCTTGTGCCGCGGCCTGCGCGTAGGCGCCGCCCGACCCGATGCCGATGATGCCCTCGTCGGGCTCGATCAGATCGCCCGTGCCGGACAGCAGAAACATCGCGTTCTTGTCGAGCACGATGAGCATCGCCTCGAGGCGGCGCAGCGCGCGATCGGTACGCCAGTCCTTCGCGAGCTCGACGGCCGAGCGTTCGAGGTTGCCGCGATACTGCTCGAGCTTCGCTTCGAATCGCGCGAACAGCGCGAACGAATCGGCTGCCGATCCGGCAAAGCCGGCGAGAATCTTGTCGTTATAGAGGCGGCGAATCTTGCGGGCTCCCTGCTTGACGATGGTGTTGCCGAGGGTGACCTGCCCGTCGCCGGCCAGCACCGCGCGATCGTCCCGGCGCACCGCCAGGATGGTGGTCGCGTGGAAGGTCGACTCCATCTCCGTAGTATATGACCCGCCGGAGGCGGGCCGAAAAACACTGCGCGTTGCGCGGCGTAGGCAAGACCAGCGTAACGGAGACCTGTCGTGTTACGCTGGTCTTGCCTACGCCGCGTTGCCAGCGCCCCGTATTGGAGCACGTATGAAGTTACGTGTCGTTGCGATTCCCCTCTTCGCGGCGATCTGCCTCGCATCCCCCGCCATCACCAGCGCCGAGCAAGCCCAGCGTGGGCGTGGCTACAAGCCGCGCGAAGGTGGCGGCGGCACTCAAACCGCCGAGAAAAGCGGCGGTGACACCAATCGCGGCGGCGGCGATCGCACCGCCGGCACCAACAGCCGGCCCGCGGAGCGCCGTGCCGAGACGCGCACTGCCGATCGTGACAACGATTCTCCGCGTACCGCGAGCACCGGCAACAGCCGCGCTGAGGAACGTCGTGGCGAATCGCGCACGAGCGACCGCGACGACAACGAGCGCTACGCCGTGCCAAAAACCTACAACGCCGTGGTCAATAGCCCCCGCAACACCTCGCGCGACTATCGCGACCGCGACTATTACATCAACACCGGATCCTCATATCGCGGCGGACACTACGCGCCGGTGCATTACGACTACTGGGCGCGGCGCTACTATCACTGGAGTCCGATCGGCTATGCCCCGTGGTCGCTGATCTACGGGTCGATCGGGTTTTCGAATTACGGCTTCTACGGCGGTGTCGGACCGAGCCCGTTCTACTACGGCTACAACGGGTACGGTTACCCGTATGGGTCCGGAATTTACCCGAGCGCTTATCCAACCTACGCCTATCCGCACATCGCCGGCGGCGTCCGCCTGAAGATCCAGCCGCGCGACGCGCAGGTGTTCGTCGATGGCTATTACGCGGGGCGCGTCGACGACTTCGACGGAACGTTCCAGTCGC
>Ga0137455_1000122_pt1 | contig 18082 bp, 17 predicted proteins | sample EasRivERMGT600_2_FD_102334 | JGI IMG/M metagenome (GOLD analysis project Ga0137455, IMG submission 102334) | Soil microbial communities from meander-bound floodplain in the East River, Colorado, USA - East River MetaG ERMGT600_2 | ecosystem: Environmental > Terrestrial > Soil > Floodplain ... | reverse complement strand
GGTCCGGACTACGCGACAACGATGAGAATTCCAGTCGTCAACGGACGCGACTTCTCCACGAACGACGTCTCGACACAGCCGCTGGTTGCGTTGATCACCGAGACGATGGCGCGGATCTACTGGAAGGATCGCGATGCAGTCGGCGGGCGCTTCTTCTTTGGCCAGCCGCGCCCCGATCAGCCGCCGCAGTGGATCACGGTGGCCGGCGTGGTGAAGGACATCAAGCAGCGATCGCTGAACGAACGTCCGCAGCCGGCCGTGATGATCCCGATCCTGCAGTTTTACACCTCGAACGCTGTCGTGCACGTGCGCACGGCCACAGGCCTCGACACGATTTCCGGAGAACTGCAGCGGGCGATGCGCGACATCGATCCGCGCGTGCCGTTCTACAACGTCAGCCGGCTCGCCGATCACACCAAAGCCGCGACCTTCCAGCAGAAGCTGGCGGGCGATCTGCTCGTGGTCTTCGGCGCGCTCGCACTGTTGCTGGCGGGCATCGGCAGTTACGGCGTGCTGTCGTATCTCGTCGGCATGCGGCGGCGTGAAATCGGTATTCGTCTCGCCGTCGGCGCCACGCAAGGCGATGTCTTCCGCCTGATCGCCGGCAGCGGCGCCCGCTTGATCGGCGCCGGTGTGATCGCGGGGTTGTTGTTGTCAATCGGCGTCGGCATCGGGCTCGAGAGCCTGCTCATCGGCATCAAGCCCATGGATCCGGTCACGTATGCCGGAGTGATCGTCGCGCTCGCGATCGTCGCGGCGACCGCGTGCCTGCTGCCGGCACGACGAGCCGCATCCGTCGATCCGGTTACGACGCTGCGCGAAGAATAACGTAGGGGCGAACTTCAGTTCGCCCGGTTATGATCGGAGGGTGAGATTCTTCAAGCTCATCCTCCTATCACTCATCCCGATCGCGATCGCGGCGGCAGGCGGCATGTATTACATGGCCGGACGCGAGCCCGGGCCGACGATTACGATCGATTCACCTGCCAAGTACGTCGGACGCTCCACGGCACTCGCGGTGACGGTGGCTGAGCCCGATGCCGGCGCTCCGACCATCACGCTCGAACAGAACGGTCAGCTCATTCCGATCTCAACTGGCGAGGTGGACATGACGGACCACGGCGCCAGCACCTACCACGGCGAGATTGGCAAGGCCAGGCAACCTGCGCTCGTCAATGGACCGGCCAAACTTACAGTAACTGCAACGCGTCACGTGTTCTTTGATCTCCGAACCGTCGACAGCACGGTCACGCGTGATCTCGAAGTCCGTCTCGATCCGCCCCGGGTCTCGGTCATCTCGATTCATCACTTCATCAATCTGGGCGGCGCCGAATTCGTGGTCCTGCGCGCGACTCCCGAAGACGCCGAGGCCGGCGTGCAGGCCGGCGACACGCGGTACCCCTTCTACCCGGGATCGGCGGTCGGCCTCAGCGATCCGGCGATGCGGGTCGGATTCTTCGCCCTCCGCCACGATCAGGACGTCAACGCGAAGATCAGCGCCTACGCGCGCGATGCGGCCGGCAATGAATCGACGACGCCGCTCGATCACCAGCCATTCGTGAAAAAGTTCGTCCAGTCGAAGATTCCGATCGATCAGGGATTCCTGGATCGCGTCGTGCCGGTAATCGCGTCGAACACGCCCGACATCAAGGTCGACACCAGCTCACCCGAGGGGCTGCTCAAGGGCTTCCTCGAGATCAACGGCAACCTGCGCAAGAAGAACGCCGACTTCATCGCGTCGTTGGCCGCGAAGAGCGAACCGCGCATGCTGTGGAGGGAGGCTTTCGCGCAGATGAGCAACTCGCAGGTCGAGTCACGCTTTGCCGATCGGCGCACCTACTACTTCGACGACAAGGAAATCGACAAGCAGGTGCACCTTGGATTCGATCTCGCGACCGTGCAGCGGGCGCCGGTGCACGCCTCGAACGCCGGCAAGGTGCTGTTCGCCGATTTCCTCGGCATCTACGGCAACTGCGTCATCCTCGATCACGGTCTCGGTGTGCAATCGCTCTACGCGCACCTCTCGACGATCGGCGTGAAAGTTGGCGATTCCGTCACGAAGGGCCAGGAGCTTGGACGGACCGGATCAACCGGCCTGGCGGGCGGCGATCACCTGCACTTCACGATGCTGCTGCAGGGCACGCCCGTGAATCCCGTCGAGTGGTGGGATCAACACTGGCTGCAGGATCGCATGCTGCGAAAGATTACTGAGGCGGGCGGACCGAAGTGAGCTAGGACAGCTCGATGGTCCGGCGCGGCCGCCACGCGGCCCACGCCGCCGGCCATGCCAGCAGAAACGCGAACGCGAAGCTTCCGGAGACGCCGATCGTCAGCAGCGAGATCGAGGCAACCGGCAACCACCACGCCGTGTATGCGCCAAGCGCCGCTGCATGGACCGCGCCTGCGCCGATGGCGACATCCGTCGGCGATCCTTTCGGCAGCCTGAAAACCCGCACCAGCAGCACAATCAGCAACGGCGCGGCGAGGGCCGTCAACACGTCCGGATACGTCGACACCATATGTGGATCATGTCGCGTGAAGTTGCCGGCCACCGACGCGGCGGCGCCGGCCAATCCGGCCAGCGCTCCTACAGCAAAGTTGCGACTGATCATTTCGGTTGAGTCGATGCGCTGGTGACGAACACATGCACGTCCTGCGGCGTGTGGATGCTCGCATCCTCCGCATACGCGCGCAGCACGTAGTTCCCCGGCTTGTCGAAGGTGATCTTCGTCGCGGCCTTGCCGTCGACGACACGTATGACCTTCGGCTCGAACTTCGCGACTCCAGGTCCGCGCCACTGCGTCCAACTGACCCGCAATGAATCGTTGAGCGGCCGTTCGGCCGGCTTGGGCGGCGCGCCGGCGACGCTCGCGCCGCGATCGACACGCGGCCGCGGATAACCGTCGTCTTCGATCGACAGCGTCAGCGACAAGGGCTGACCGGCGATCGCCTCCTGCTTCGGCGGAGGATTCACGACTTTCGGCGCCGCATTCGGCGGCTCGTCGAAATCAACCGCCGTGCGCGCGCCCCGGTTGGCGGAAATCGTGCCCTGATCCACTTCCCAGACCGGCCACAGCGATCCGAACGCCTTCTGCGTCACGCCGTTGGCCGTCACGGTCCAGATCAGGTCACGATCCTTCGGGAAGTTGGCGGGGACCACGACCTTGAACGCGAATCGCGAGCGGCGCGGCTCGAACACTTCGGCCTGGCCCATGTCTTCGCCGTTGAAGCCGTTGTTGGGCCCGACCGGAATATTGAGCCGCTCCTCGTAGTTGCGATTGAGATAGCCGAACCACATCGAGAAGGTGCCGTCCGGGTTCTTCTCCCAGCCCTCGAAGACCGGCTGCAGGCTCTGGCCCTTCGCGTAGTGAACGGAATTCGAATAGACGCCGTCCTGTGTCTGCGTCGTTCCCGGCACACCCGACTGTTGCGCGCCGACGACGGCGGCACCGAGCGCGATGCCGCCGATCACACAAATTGCCCTGGACAGACGCATCGTGTTAGCGCTCCCGTGCCGTGGCGCGGTTCGCCGTGCGCTCAGCGGTCATCTTCTTGAAATCCTCATCGTCCAGGTACGTCCACGTCACCCACGAGAACGCCATTTCGTCCATCGTGCGCTGGCCGTAGCCGATCCAGTTGCGGGGATCGGGATTACTGCGATTGTTCGCGGTGTTGTCGTGCCACAGGATGGTGTGCAGCACCGTGCCCGCGGGCAGGAGCGGCGTCACGTCATCCTGGTAGTTGTAGACCTTGTGCCAGTTGAAATCGAAGTACATGCAGTTCAACGTCTCAGCGCGGCCCGAGGGCAGGATCGCTTCGACGCACATCCGCTTGCCGCGATTGTGCATGTGGGCCTGGACCGCGGTGACGCGCGCCGCTTCGAGAAGCGGTAATAGCCGTCGTGACGCGTGATGGTGTTCGCCGGGATGTCGAGCTCTTCGTGCGCGTTCGCGATCTGCAGCGAGATCTGGTGATACTTCGGCTTGTAGCCCTTCGGATAGAACTTCAATCCGACGCGCGCGCGATCCGTGGTCTCTTTGCCTGACGGGTGATAGTGCAGGTTGAAGCGAATCTTCGATCCGGCCTTCACGAGCTTGGCGGTGCCTTCCGGAAGAATGTCGCCGTTCTTGCCGACCGCGAATTCGTTCAGGAAGCTCTCGTTGTTCGTCGGGCGATCGTCGAGGCGGCCGGCGAGCACTTCATCCTGATCGATGTCCTGGATCAAATAGGTCAGCAGGTGATGCACGACGGCGCGGGCGCCGGGGCCCGGCTTCGCTTCGACCGCTTGCAGATAGCGATCCTCGGTCATGTTGGAATCCGAGATGTAGTCGATCCACAGGTCGCCGCCGGCGGCGGGAACGACGTGCGGCTTGGGGATCTCGACGATCAGATCAGGCGTGCCGATGTGCCATGCCTCGTCGTCTGGGAATGTCGGCGCGGCGGGCATGTCGCTGACGCTGCCCTTCGGGGCACCGCCGTCGACCCACGACGCGATCGTCGCGATCTCGGCGTCGCTCAGCGACGGATCGTCCTTGAACTTCTGGATGCCGACGTTGCGCTCGATGTGCCAGGGCGGCATCAGGCGCTGCGTCACCTTGTTCTTGATGGCGCGCGCCCACGGGCGGACGTCCTCATACGTCAGGAGCGACATCGGCGCATTCGTGCCGGGACGATGGCACGTCTGGCAGGAGCGCTGCATGATCGGCGCGACATCTTTCGCGTAAGTGAGGTGCGTGGCCGGCGCGGCGTTCTGCTGCGCGGTGATGTTCACCGGCGTCGCCACCAACGTCAGTACGAAAACGCCCGCCGATCCGAAGACAAGAGATCTCGCGTTCATCGAGTCCTACTTTCCTTTGCGTTTGATCGATTGCGGTTCGAACGAACGGACGTCGTAGTTGTTCGAGAGCGTAACCTCGGTGCCGGTGATCTCGACCTGCTGGCCGATAAACGGCAGCACCTTGGCGTATTTGCTGGCGGCCATCGGGCCCCAGATCTTGAAGAGGCCGTCGCCGTCGGACAGGATGCCGACCTGCGCGCCCTTCTCGAGCACGCAGATCTTCGCGCAGTCGACGTGCGCGGCGCCGGTGCCGCCCGCCACGCCTTTCGACTTGTAGCAGGAGATGTCGACGATCTCGCCGGTCAATGTCATCGGCGCGGAGCGCTTGATGACAGGCTCCTGCGCGCTCACCGCCGCGCCCAGCAGCAGCATCCCGGCCAGAATGGCTCGTCTCATAGGCGTTTTATACGCTCCGCGGCCGGGACTTGTAAAGGCGGCGGCAGTCGCCACACCCACTTATTCGGCCTGAATCACGGCGGCCAGTGTTTGCTGCGCCTTCTCGAGGTCCGACGATCGGACTCTGACCCGGATCCCACCCGTCCCCATCACGCCCAGCGCCGGCTGAACCCCGGCCATATAGGCGTCGGGAATATCGGCGTCGATGCCGTCGGCGTCGAGTACCGACTTGATGAATTCGGCTTCGTGCAGGTAATTGCAGTTCCGGACGGTCACCAGTTCCTCGTCCATGCGCGGATCATAACCCCGGCCGCGCGTGGCGCGTAAGGAAGAGGGTCACGCCGGAGAACAAGGCGAGAACAATTCCAAGCCCGAGCGGAATCAGGCCCAGGCCCCCCAACAGCCCGCCGCCGCGCGCGGCGCTTGCTTCGGCGGCCTTCAGCATCCAGATGCCGTACCAAATCAGCAGCGCGTCGATCGCGAGAAACACCAAATGCGTGCGGCGCAAGGTCGCGATCACCGTCGGGTCGCGCCTCCACAACCGGCGCGCCAGAAGAATGACCCAGGCGGGACCGAGCAGCATGATCGGCGCAAGCGTGATCGGGAACAGGGACACCGGTATCAGCAGAATGGCGATCACGAAGTGAGCCACCGCCAGCGCGCGATGCATGTCGCGATTCTAGCGCGGCGTTCCGGCCTCCAGCAGTCCGTGCCGGCCAAGAAATACGCGGACATCTTCCCAGGGACGCGGGCAGTCGTTGTGGCCGCACGGCAGGAACGTCAGGGTGACGTTGTTTCCTGCCGCGGCAAGGGCGCGGGCGTGGTGTGGCGGCACGAGATCGTCGCGATCGCCATGCATGATCAGGACGGGCCCGGTGAACTTCCGTAACGCGGACACGCTGTCGAACTTGTCGCGCACGAGAAAGGCCGGCGCGCCGAAGCCGGAGGCGAACGCGGCAACGCTGGAAAAGGACGACTCGAAGATCAACGCGGGGACTGGACGCTTGAGCGAGAGCGCCGACGCGGCTCCGCCGCCGAGCGAGCGGCCGTAAGGGATGATGCGCGACCCGTCGACGTCCTCGTGCTGTCGTGCCCAGTCGTACGCGGCCAGCATGCCTTCGGTGATCGACATCTGCGAAGGCGATCCGTCAGAGCGGCCGTAGCCGGCGTACTCAACGAGCAGCACGCCGACACCCCACCACCGCGGCTCCTCAAAATCCTCCGGCCAGTAATCAATCAGTTCGCCGTTGCCATGGGAGAAGATCAGCAGCGGCGAACGGCCTTTCTGCGATTGGATCGCGGGCAGATACCACGCTTCGATGCGTCCGAAGGAAGTTTTCAGCCAGATCTGCTGGGCATCCGGCGGCCGTGGCGGCGCACCGGTCACCGGCGGCATTGGGAAGAGGATCGATCGCTGCGAAAAGAACAACAGCACCCAATAAGCGGCCAGCAGACTGACCGCGACGATGACCGCGCCGATCGCAACTCTCAGCATGGGCGTCGTTGATTATTGGAGCGCGGTGAAGAATTTCTTGTTCCGCTTGCGTGACGCCTTCTGGCGAGCGGTGATCCCCTCGCGATCCGGAATGTCCGGCGACGCGTCGTGCTGCACCAGCCACTTCAATAGCGCCGGATCGAACTCTTTCTCGATGCCGATGTGGAGCGCCGTGCGGCCCCGTTTGTCCTGGACGTTGACATTCGCGCCCTTGAGCGCCAATGCCTTTGCGGCCTTGAATCGCTTCCAGCCCCAACACGCGAGGAACGGCGTCTCGCCGGCGGCAACGTCGACCTCGGCGCCGCCGTCGATCAGCATGTTGAGAATGTGGATGTCTTCCCACCAGCCGGCGGCATAGAGACCATTCGACTTCGCGCCGCGTTTCAACAGCAGCTTCACCACCGAGGCATTGCGGCCTTTGGCGGTGGCAAACCAGATCGGCGTGCAGAGGTCGGGCCCCGCGCCGCCTATCTCTTCGATGTCCAACCCACTGTCGAGCAGGTGCTCGACCATGCGCACTGCGGCGGATTCAGGCTTCCCCAGTTTCTTGCACTCGGCGCTGCACGCGAGGTGAAGGAGATTGCGGCCCTGATCGTTCCAGACCTTCAGCAGCTCGGGCTTCGCCTCGAGAATGCGTTTCGTCTCTTTGAGGTCGAGAGTCTTGACCGCTTCGATCAGGCGCGTCTTCGACATCGCTCACTCCGCAAAAAACCGCTCACTCGCGATCGAACACGATTTCCTGCTCGAAGGCGGCTCCCTGCGCATCCGTTCCTTTGACCCTGGCGGTGAGCGTGCGGCCGTCCGCCGAGACCTCGTACGTGCCGCGGCCAAGCGTCTGATCGCCTCGCTTGCCAACGGTCTCGATCTCGTGTGTCCCGATCCATCGAGTCACGACAACAACGCCGTCCTGCGCCGGTAGCGGGTGCGCTTCGCCATCTGCCAGCAAGGTCAATGTGCCCGACTCATGCTTGCCGGACATGTTGACGCCGCCGTGGGTGAGGGAAATCGCGTTTCCCGACACCTCGAATCGCATCGTCGCGCTCTGAAACTGATGATTCGCATGACGCCGCGACTTGGCTAAGTTTGCGATCCAATTGCCGGTGAAGGGATCCATTACTTTGGCTCCGTCAGCAGGTATACCGCAAACGATCCGAGCCAGTGCTCGCCTTCATAGTGTCCCGTGGCGACGTGCAGCAGCGCGTCGACCGCATGTGTGTGGCCGGCATCTTCCAATACGGCGCGCCACTCATCGCCGGCCGGCAGCGCCGCGGCAATGTGGCGCATACACCATGCGCGGGACAGATTCAGGCCGTCGAGATGACCGAGCTGCGGATCGGAGCGATCGCTGACGATCGCGATCTCGAGCAGGTTCTTCGGCTCTCCCTTCGCAATCCCCGGAAGAAACGCGTGAAACCACTTCGCGAATTGATCCGGCGCGAGCACGCGATGCATCAGATCCGCTTCGGCGAGCGCGGGTGACAGGAAGTCCGAGCCGCCTGGTTCCAGCTTCGCGGGGTAATCGGTGTCCTTGCCGAAGTAGTCGTTGCTGCGCGCGATCAACAGGTCCTTCAACTTCGGATCGTTCACCGCGTTCGCATAATCGAGCGCGAACGCGAGGCCGAACGCGGTATTTGGATGAAGCCCGGTGCGAATCGGATAAACCTGCTTCGGCAGGAAATCGAGGTAACGCGCGGCCAGCGTGTCGGCAAGCGGTTTGAGATTCGCCGACCACGCTTTCGCCTCTGGCGTCGATGACAGCAGCAACTCCTCGGCGAGCTTCAAGGCCCACGCCCAGCCATACGTGCGCTCGAACGCCTTGGTGTCGGGCCGATTGTAGTACCCCGCTTCAATCGCGATGTTCTTCGCCGTCAGGTTCGCGTTGAGCGCCTTCTTGATCTGCGGGCCTTCCGGCATCGCTGGGAACAGCCGCAGCAGCCGCGCCAGCATCCAGTGACCGTGCACCGATGAATGCCAGTCGTAACATCCATAAAACGCCGGATGCGCTTTCTCCGGCGGAACCACATCCTGTGGCGCATTGAGAATCAGCTGCGGTTGATTCGGATACGTCTTCTGCACGCACTTGAGCGTGAGTTGCGCAAAGTTCGACGCGCTGGCTTCGGTGAGCGCCGGCAGCTCCGGAATCACCTTTCGCACGGGCGCCGGCGCGGGCTGCGGAACGGCCGGAGCCTGCGAGCACCCTGCCGCGACCAGCGAAGCCAGGAGCGCGTATCGAATCGTCACCTACTTGACCGCGGCCTCCAGCGCCTTGGCCGCGTCGTTCACCTGCGCAGCCAGCGCATTCACCGCCGCCGACACGGTGCGCACGCCACCCTGCGCTTCGGTGAAGCGTCCCTCTTCGAGTCCCTCGCGAATCTGCGGCATCGTTTTGACGCCGTAGCCGGTGTAAAAGCCAGGTGCGTAGATCTGATGCTTGAACCAGTCGCGGCGCGGCAGGCCGTCGCTGTTACCGAGCTTCTGTTCGGAGGTGAGCAACAGCTTGTTCAGTTGCTGTAAATCCTTCTTCGCCAGCAGCGATTGCGAATTCGCCTTCCCGACCGACGCGTAAGCCTTCTCGAAACTCTGGCCGGCGGCCTTGAGCGCTTCGACGGCGGCGCGAACCGGTTTCATGTCGACCTTCGAATCCTTCTTGTCGGCGGCAAGCTTCTCGAGCTCGACGACGTAACGCAGCAGCGTGTCGGCGGTGTCGCTGAACTGGAACGGCAGCACCGGCGCATCGGCGAGGCGAAGGATCAGCGTGCCCGTCAGCTGGGAAAGCGTGCGGCCGTAGCTGTAGTCGGTGTCGGAATACGTCTGGTACCACTTGATGGTGTCGTAGGCCGAGTGATACACGCCGCCCGGGCTCTCGCCGCCGAAACCCACACTCAACGCCGACAGGGTGAGGTGTTGCAGGAACGGCGTGAAGTCCGATCCCGATCCGAGCGGCGCGATGCGCAGCGACGGATCCGCTTCCGCCGCCTTCTTGTTGTCTTCCGCCTCGGCGAGGACCGCGCGGCGCCGCGCTTCCTCGAAGATCGGCTTGCCGGTGCGCGGGTCCATGACGTCCTTCGCGGCTTCACCCATGAACTGCTGCAAGCCGTGCGATCCGCCGGCGTTCAGCCAGCCTTTGCCGGTGCCGTCGGTGTTGATGTACACGGCCGCTTTCTGCTTCAGCTCGGCGTCGTGTTTCTCCGCCCACTCCGTCGATCCCAGCAGGCCCCATTCTTCGCCGTCCCACAGCCCGAGGACGATGGTGCGCGACGGCCGCCAGCCGGTCTTCAATAACTCCGCAAGACCGCGCGCCGTTTCCATCAACGAGGATGCGCCGCTGATCGGATCGTCGGCGCCGCTCACCCACGCATCGTGATGGTTGCCGAAGATGATCCACTCATCGGGCCGCGTCGTCCCCTGAATGCGGGCGACGACGTTATAGAGCGGGCGATTCTTCCATTCGAAGCGCAGGTTCATGTGGACCTGCGCGGGTCCGGGGCCAACGTGATACGTGAACGGCAGCGCGCCCTTCCATTCGTTCGGCACGACCTTGCCCTTGAGCTGACGCAGGATCGGCGTGGCGTCGCCGTACGAAATCGGCAGCACCGGAATCTTCAGGATCGTCAACGAGTCTTCGATGCGGTTTTTCCTCCCGCCGGGCTCGCTGCCCCAGCCTGGCGTCAGCGGATCGCCGGCGTGAATCGGCATGTCCATGACGCTGCCGCGCTGCGCGCCGAACTCAGGACGATACGGTCCGCCCGGATACACATCGCCCGCATAGTAGCCGTCGTCTTTCGGATCGGAATAAATGAGGCAGCCAATCGCGCCATGCTCGTAGGCGACCTTTGGCTTGATGCCGCGCCAGCCGGCGCCGTATCTCGCGATGACGATCTTGCCCTTGACGTCGACGCCGAGCTCTTTCAGCTTGTCGTAGTCGGCGGGCATCCCGTAATTGACGTAGACCACTTCGCCTGTGACGTTGCCGTCACCTGAATAGGCGTTGTAGAGCGGCGTCTGATCGCCGGAATCCGGATCTTCCGAGAGCACCGGCTCTTTCACGCGCAGCGCGTACTTCTCTGGCGCGACGAGCTCGACGCTCGTCTCGATCGGCCACGGCATCATCGCCTCGAACTCTTCGAGCTTGGCGTCGAGGCCGAACGACTTGAACTTCGCGAGCGCGTAGTCTGCGACTTTCTTTGACGAGGGCTGGCCGGCGACGTGCGGCTCGCCCGCCATCGCCTCCATGTAGTCCTTCAGCCGCGCTGAATCGGGAACCTTCCGGAACTGCTCTTCCCTCTGTCGCTGAGTTGCAACGGCGTCATCAGGAAAGCCGCGAATAGGGCGAACCTGGGCGTCGGGGAACGCCGTTGAAGCAAGGGCAAAACCGATGAGCAGAAGCGGAAGAGCTTTACGCATGCGCTTCACTATATTTCAGGGATCAGGGATCGGGGATCAGGGATCAGGGTTATGCTCGTCGCATGAAGCGCACCATCTCCGCCCTGATTTTGTCTCTGATTGTCAGCGTTCCGGCCTTCGCGCAAACCACCGCGCCCGCCGCCGCGCCGACGCCGCGCGCGAAGACGATCGTCGACCTGGTGCGCGAAGCGATCGCGCAGAACGACTTCAGGGAAGCGGAGCATCTCGCTCGTGCCAACATGCGGGAGATCGGCAGTACGCCGCTCGCCATCGAAGCGTTCTCGTGGCTGGGTCGCGGCGCGGTGGCGGCAAAGAATTACGACGCCGCCATGACCTACGCGGCACGCGCCTACGAAATGGTCGAAGAGCAATTGAAGACGCGGCAGCTCGATGCCGAGAGCCACCTCCCGATCGCCCTCGGCGCGGCGATCGAGGTCCAGGCACTGGCGCTCGCCGGCCAGGGCAAGCGGTCGGAAGCGATCATGACGCTGCAGCGCGAGATCGAACATTTCAAAGGCACGTCGATCATCATGCGCTTGAACAAGAACATGAACCTGCTGAGCCTCGAGGGCCAGCCGGCGTTCCCGATCGAATCGCAGGAATGGCTCGGACCGCAGACGTCGCTGGCCGCGCTCAAAGGCAAGCCGGTCGTGTTGTTCCTGTGGGCGCACTGGTGCGGCGACTGCAAGACACAGGGCCCGATCCTCGACGCGCTCGTCCAGAAGTACAAGAACACGGGCATCACGGTGGTCGCGCCGACGCAGCGGTTTGGTTACGTCGAGAAACGCAAGCCGGCGGGACCCGCCGAGGAGCTCGCTTACATCGAGCGCGTGCGTGACCAGTTTTATCCCTGGATGAAAACGGTCTCCGCGCCGGTCAGCGACGATCTCTATTTGAAGTACGGCGTGTCGACGACGCCGACCTACGTGATGATCGATCGGGACGGAAAAGTTTCGACGTATCTTCCGGGCCAGCCGACGTCCGAGCAGCTCGAGCCGTTGATTCAGAAGATCGTCGGAGTTACTTCAGTTTCAAATAAGTAGCTCGCTTCGCGAAGATTTCCTTCGCGAGGGTCTCCGACAGCGGCAGCTTCATCGCCCGCTCCAGCATGTCGATCGCCAGATCGTAGGCGCCGCGCTGCGCCAGTGCTTCGGCCAATCCCAGCAGGTTTTGCGGATTGTTCGGATCGAGGCGCACGGCTTCCTGCAGGTGCTTGAGCGCTTCGGCAACCTCACCCCTCGCGAGCAGCACGCGGCCGAGATTGCCATGCGCGAGCGCATAGTCAGGCCGGCGAGACAGGGCGTCGCGAAACGACTTGATCGAATCATCGAAGCGGCCGGCCTGGGCGAGCGCCGTGCCGAGATTGAAATGCGCGGCCGCTGATTCCGGCTTGATCGTCGCCGACGCCTGGAAATGGCGAACGGCGTTCGCGGCAAATCCCAATCCGAGATACAGCACCGCGACATCGTCGTGGAGCTCGGCGTCGTTCGGCGTGACCTTCAACATCGTCTCGTAGCCGACGATGTCCTCGCCGGTCATCTTGGCGGTGATCTCCGCGCCCATGCGCGCACGGTCGGCGTCGTTGTTGGCGAGCAGCTGAAACCACAGATCGCCCATCTCGTCGCGCGAGCGCTGGCCCCAGAAGACGCGCGCCGGCGGCAGCTCGGGATTGCGGGCGTTCGACGCGGAGTTGTCGTAGGTGTACTCCATCGACAGCCGCGTGCCTTTCGGCAGCGGGATCGGCGTCTCCTCGCGATAGACGTGCTGCCACCTGAAGTCCCAGTCATCGATGTGCATCACCAGCTTCGACGTGCCATCGGGAAAAGTGGCGAGGCCCCGGATCTCCCTGGCGCGGTAGTGCGCGTGCGGCTGGATGGCGAGCAGCTGCGCATCCACCGGCAGCACGTAGGAATCGCGAATCACGTAGCGAGGCTCGCCCGCCGGAATGTCGATGCCCTGCGAGCCAAGCCGCAGAATCGTCGGTACGCGTTGCGGAAGCCGCTCGGTGAAATAGAAACCGATCTCGGGCCACACGTCTTCCGCCGCTCCGGTCGGCGGCATATGAAGCTGGACGACGAGATCGCTGCCGGGATCGAGCGTCCACGCGAGCTCGGGCTGCACCAGCGGCGCGATCTGACCCGGCGTCCAACCGAGGAAGTGTCCTTCGGGGTACTCGGCAGTTCGCGGCATGAGGCCGTCGTAGCCCGGAAGCGGATCGGCTTCGTCCAATTGGCGCGTGGTCGGTGTGCGATCGATGCGGATGTTGGCGTGGTGGACGACGCGCGGGTTGCCTGGATGGAATTCGATCCCGGTCACGTAGGTCCGCTTCGTCACCGGCAGCTTGATCGCAAAGATGCGGAAGGCATCCGTCTGTTGCGCGGGAAGCGAGAACGCCGCGTCGGGCGTGACGATTAGATCCGGTTTGCCGAGCAGCCAGCCATCAGCGTGTTTCGGCAGGAGGGGCAACGCCTGCGGATCGCCCTCGGGCGTGCCATTCGTCGACCACTGATCGATCAACGCGATTTCCTTGCTCGTGAGCAATCGCTGGCCGGCAAAGTGTCCGACCTCCGGCGTCACTTTCCAGGGCGGCATGAAGCGCGTGCGCGTCACCTGCGCGATCTGCGTGGCGCGGCGGCGGACCTCATCGTAAGTGGTGAGCGGAAATGGCCCGGGCCCGCCGGGGCGATGACAGGAGACGCACGCGTCAAACACGATAGGAGCTACATCGCGGGAAAACGTCACGGGCTGCGCCCACGCGTCCGTGCACAACGTGCACAATGTACACAATATGCACCACGTGCACAGACGCCGAAGGAAAGCCGTCCTCATTTCACCAGGTCCGACAGGATGCAGCCAACCGCTCGCGTTTCTCTGGTCGCGATCGTCTTGCCGGCGATCGCGGCATTCAGCGCATCTTCGAGATCGTGCGTCGTCGCTTTCGGACGCTCGACTCCGAACGCAACATATCGATCGTCAATCCGGCCGCGATACAGGACCGTCGATCCTTTCATCACCGCAACTTCAGGCGTGACCGTCACGCCGGTCTTCTTCACGAGCTGCTGTCCTGCATCGCGCAGATACTCGAGTGAGTATCCGAACTTCTTGTGATGTGCGGCGATTGACTCGGTTGAATCAGTTGGGACTGGATAGACGAGGATGAATTTCGCCCTGTCGCCGAACTTCGTCGCGATGCGCTGAATCTCCGGTGCGTAACGATTCGAGATCGGGCAATCGGTGGTGGTGAACACCAGCACACTGATTGGCTCCGCCGCGCCAAGCGGCGCGATCGCAAACATCAGCGCAAGGAAGAGCCGGCCAATCATCGGGTGGATTCAGTATAGCCACCAAAGAAAAAGGGCGGGAGCCGAAGCCCCCGCCCTTGTAATGCCCTAAGACCCTAGGACCCTAAGACCTTTACCAACGTACGTCCGCAGCGATGCGGACAATGCGGCCCTGCAGAACGACCGAGGGACGCATGTAGGTCGCGGCGCCGTACTGTGCCGTCGCCACGGCCGTGTAGTCATCCGAGTTGAGCGCGTTGAAGATGTCCAGCTTCGGCGTCACGCGGAACGCGCCGAACTCGATCGCCTTGCTGACCGAGACGTCGAACTGGTTGATGCGCGGAGTGAATTCGGTCTCCGGCGCGACCAGCGGGACGCTGATCGACGCGAGGCCGCTCGCCGCCATCGTCGGCAGCACGAGCGCGCCCGGCGTGCAGGCGCCCTTGCAGTCCGCCGCATAGCGCGTCGTCGGCGCCACCAGGAAGAACGTGCCGAGTCCGTTCGGGCGATCGAAGCCCGTGCCGGCGGTGAAGCCGCCATAGGCCTGTGCCGCGGTGCCGCTCAGGTAACCGTTCAGACCCTGATAGGCCAGGCTGAACGAGATGCCCTGCCACGGCAGCGGATACACGAGCGTCCCCTTGATCTGCTTCTGCCAGGGAATGCCGCTCTCCGCCTGGTTGCAGTAGAGGCTGCGGTTGGGATCGCTGGCCGCCGACACGCACACGTCGTTGATCGTGCGCTCCATGCTGAAGCCGCCAAAAGCGCGGATGCCGCGAGGCATGCGGGCGTTGAACGAGAAATCGAAGCCGTTGTAGGCGCGCTTCATGTCCTCGCTGGTGCTGTCGACGTTCGCGACCTGCGACGCCACGCCCGGCTTCGGCAGCCACACCGGAACGCTGGCGCCGTCGAGCGGGCTGGCGATGCTCACCTGGTCGTAGCTCGCCGCGGTGCGCAGCGAGTTCTGGCGAACGGTGATGTTGCGGAAGTCGCTGCGGAAGTACTCGAACGAGGCCGTCAGCCCGGTCAGCACTTCGTGGGTGATGCCGGCGTTGAACGCGAGCTGATACGGACGCTTGAGATCCGGATCGAACTGCGCCAGCGAGCGGACGCCGAAGTTCGTCGGCAGAGCGGCGAAGTTGATCTCGCAGCCAACCGTCGGATAGCCGGTGCAGCCGCGCTCGCCGTCGGCGATGTCGTTGCTGTTGACGTCGGTCCACGCGAGCTGCTGTGTGGTCAGCGCCGTCGGGTTGTAGAGCTGCGCGAAGCCGGTCGTCTGCGCGGTCACGAACTTGTTGTAACCGGCGCGGATCGCGGTCCGGCCGTCGCCCGTAAGGTTGTAGACCGCCGATACGCGCGGCGAGAGCTCCTTCCACACCGGCAGCTCGATGTCGTCGTACGGGGCGACGTTGGCGAAGCGGCCCTGCATCGCGGGCTGACCGACGATGCGCTGCTTCAGATAGTCGAAGCGGGCGCCATAGTTCAGCGTCAGCTTGCCCATGTTCCACTGGTCCTGGGCGTAAATGCCGAAGTTGGTGTCGAGGTTCTCCTGCACTTCGAGCGGCGTGTTGAGCACGGTGACGCGCAACGGGCTGCCGTTCTGATAGGTCTGATAGAGATCCGCGTTGGCATTGTTGTAGCGGCGATAGAAGCCGAACTGATCCATTGCGCCGACCTTGACGTTGTGCGCGCCGCTCACGTACGAGAGCGAACCCTGGAAGTTATAGCGATCGGGATAGTTGCCGAGCTGCGCGCCCGATGCGCCCCACAAGTAGCCGGTGCTGGTGTCGTCCCTGCGGACGTTGCGATACCAGTCGGCGGTGCCGCGCTCGGCGAGGATGCCGGGCTGATACAGGTTGTCGTAGCGCTCGCGATTGAACGAGGTGCCGACTTCGAGCAGCAGCTTCGACGACAACGTCGAGGTCCACTTCATCGAGCCGGTCGCGAAGGTCGGGGTGTTCCAAATCACCGAAGCGGTGTTCGGATCGGTGAGCGAACCCATCGCGTGGCCGCGCAGGCGCAGCGCGCGATCCATATAGACCGCCAGCTTGTTGCGCTCCGACGCCTGCCAGGTGAGGCGGACGACCGGGTTGGCCATCTTCTCGTCGGAGATGCCTTGCTCGCATGATCCCGGACTGTCGGCGCAGAGCTTGTAGGCCTGCGGATACGGCAGGCGGCCGTCGGTCTGGAAGGTGTTGGCGATCGGCTTGTCGTAGTACGCCTGGCGGAACGCGCCGAAGAACCACAGCTTGTTCTTCATGATCGGGCCGCCCTGCTCGATGTTGAATTCCTCGAAGTGATCGATTCTGTCGACGCCCGTCACACCCATCGCGATCAGCTTGTCGGTGAGGTTATTCCCCTGCCACGAGCTCGGCGACTTCGCATACTTCGCGCCGCCGCGGAACTGGTTGCCGCCGTCTTTGGGCACGAGGTTCATGGTGATGCCGCCGGTGAGTGTCTCCGCCGCGCCGCCCGCGGTCTGGTAGACCATTTCCTGCGACATCGCTTCGTTGTGGTACGCCATGACGGCGCCGTCGCCCATCAGGCCGTTGGTCATCAGGCCGTCGACGAGCACGACCGACTGCGCGCCGCCCGTGCCGCGGATCGTGAAGTAGGTCTGCTGCATCGCGCGCGAGCCGCCCACGTCGGGCGAGTTCAGCGTCACGCCGAGCACGAGCTGCCCGAGACCCTGGATGGTCTTGGCCGTCGGCACCGCGTCGAGCACTTCGCGCGACAGCACCTGCTGCTTCACGTTGCTCTGCACGTCGACGACCGGCGACGCGCCGGAGACCGTCACCGATTCCTGCAACGTGCCGACGCTTAACTCGATGTTGATCGTGGCCGTGAAGTTGGACTGCAGCTCGATCCCTTCGCGGGCGATCGTGTTGAAGCCGGGAAGCGTGAACGTCAGTGAGTAAGTCCCGGGACGAAGATCGACGATGCGGTACAAACCGTTCTCGTCGGTAATTGCGGACTTCACTTTTTCAATCAGCACCGGGCTCGCGGCTTCGACCGTCACGCCCGGCATCACGGCGCCCGACGTGTCTTTGACCGTGCCCGTGAACATGCTCTGGGCACGCGCCAGCGCGGGCACCAGGACGAGACTAGCGACGACAAGCAAGAACGTACGCACAACAAACTTACGCGCCATCTGTTTTCCCCCAATTCAAGCGAACGATCCGTTCGCAAAAGCACCAATGAACTTAGCGTTGTGAAACAACACAGTCAACGAATTACGGCTTAGTTGCGATACGGAAAATTGGAATGTAGAGCGCAGATGACAATGCCGCGATCCACGCATGGGTGAATCGCGGCATCAGGTTGAAACGGAACGTCTCTGATTGTCGCCGTTACTTTCCGGTATTCGCGGCCTTGACGTTGACCTTTAAGTAGGCCGTGGTCCAGCAGCACTGGAATCCGCCGCCGCCGACGCCCGACGAATCGTTGCCTTCGATGCGGATGATGTACTCACCCGGCAGCGAGAACGTCGCGGTCGTGTTGACCATGTCCTTCTCGATCGTCGGAGTGTTGTCGGCGAACTTGATCTCGCCGGGCCCGCGGTACTTCGTCATCGTGGTGCTGACGCGCAGGCGGCGCGGCGGGCCTTGCGGCGCGGCTCCAGCAGGAGGCGGCGCTGCGGCCGATCCACCCGTCGGCGGCTCTTCGTTGCCG
>Ga0137455_1000121_pt1 | contig 18240 bp, 11 predicted proteins | sample EasRivERMGT600_2_FD_102334 | JGI IMG/M metagenome (GOLD analysis project Ga0137455, IMG submission 102334) | Soil microbial communities from meander-bound floodplain in the East River, Colorado, USA - East River MetaG ERMGT600_2 | ecosystem: Environmental > Terrestrial > Soil > Floodplain ... | reverse complement strand
GAATAGACCGCATCCATCAGGTCGCGATCGCCTTTCTTCCACGCCTTGACGACCGCGGCGGCATGCACGCCGGTAGCGGTGCGGAACGCGTCCCTGCCGACGACGGGATAGTTGTCCGGGATCGGCACGTCGGTGGCGGCCGACACGGTCTCGACGTAATCCATCAGCGGCGACAGGTCGCGATCGATGAAGCCCATCACCACGAGGTTGACGAGCAGCAGATCCATCGGCGTGTTGCCGACCCGCTCGCCGACGCCGAGCGCCGCGGCGTGGATGCGCGTCGCGCCGGCATCGAGCGCCGCGATGCTGTTGATGATCGCGAGATCGCGATCGCGGTGGCCGTGCCAGTCGAGGCCGACGTTGGCGCCGCTGTCCTTGATCACCTGCATCGCGAAACGCACCACCGCCGACGCGCCCCACGGCGTCGCGTGGCCGACGGTGTCCGCCAGGCAGATGCGATGCGCGCCGGCGCGGATCGCGCACTCATACAATCTGCGCAGCGTCGCCGGATCCGATCGCGTCGTGTCCTCGGTGACGTACATCACCTGCAGGCCTTCCTTCACTGCGAACTTGATCGCCTCCTCGGTGGTCTTCAGCAGCCACTCGATGCTCCACCCTTCGGTGTACTGCCGGATCGGCGACGAGCCGATGAACATGCCGACTTCGAGCGGCAGTCCCGTCCGCTGGCTGATCTCAGCAACCGGCGTGATGTCGGCGATGGTGGTGCGCGCGGCGCAGTTGGCGCGCACCTTCAGCTTGGCATCGACGATCTCGCGCGCCAGGCGTTCGACGTCCACGACGACGTGCGGGCCGGCGCCGGGCAGGCCGATGTCGGCGGTGTCGATGCCGAGCTTGTCGATCAGGTGGAGAATCGCGATCTTCTCGGCGATCGTCGGCGTCCGCACCGACGGCGACTGCAGTCCGTCGCGCAGCGTCTCGTCATCGAGCATCACCAGCGGCGGCTTGGCCGGCGCGCCGATCTTGTTCCAGTCGTAAATCAGGGATTCCAGCATTTAACGGACCTGGGGACCGTTCCGTTGGAACGGTCCCGAGTGCCTTTGCGCGACCTGGCCTCGATTAGCCAGTACGGTCGCCGCGGTGCCGGCAGCGGCGATCGCGGCGAGCCACATGGCGGCATGCCGCGCGGCGTCGCGCACCATGGGCCTGAAGCCGTCATTGATGGTGAGTGTCGGCAGCCCCTGCTGGTGCCGGACGATTTGCGATCGGACGAACGCGTGGTTGGCGGCGCGCACGTTCCAATCGAATGTGACGTTGAAGACGACGATGGCCAGGACAAACCATAAGGCCATCGCGAGCCTGACTTGCTCTCTCATTTCGGTGGCGTGTATTTCACGACCAGCGCCGTCACGTCGTCATACTGTTCGGCGCCGAGGGCGAATTCCTTGACGGCGTTGATGATCTGCTCGAGGACGATGTCCGCGCTGCCACGCGTGTAGCGCTCCATCAACTGCACCAGGCGCGCCTCGCCGAACTCCTCGCCGGCAAGGTTCTGCGCCTCGGTGACGCCGTCGCTGTAGAGCACCAGCGTATCGCCCGGCTTCATGGTGAGGGTGTCACATGAGTACGGCGCCATCTCGAACAGTCCCACCGGCATGCCGCCGGTCTCGATGCGGCGCAGGCCATCGGCGCCGTAAATCAACGGCGGGTTGTGGCCGGCGTTGCAGAACATCAGCTTGCCGTCGGCGGAGAGCTGTCCGTAAAGCAGCGTGGCGTAGCGCGCGTCGATCTGGCGGCGCGTCAGCACCTTGTTGATGTGATCGACGGTCTGCTCGGGACTGTCGCCGATCGACACGAACGCCGAGAAGATGCCGAGAATTTTCGACGTCAGCAGCGCCGCGGCCGGGCCCTTGCCGGCGACGTCGCCGCACAAGAAGCCGAACTGGCCGTCGGGCATGTCCTGCATGTCGAAGAAGTCGCCGCCGATCGCCCGCGCCTGCACCGACGTGCCGGCCGACTCGAAGAACGCGCCCTTGTGGCTGCCCTCCGGCAACAGCGCCTTCTGGATTTCGGCGGCGATCCTCAGCTCGTGCTCGATACGCGCCTTCTCCAGCGTCTCGCGATAGAGGCGCGCGTTCTCGATGGCGACGCCGGCTTCCGTGGCGAGCGTGTCGAGCGCGGTGCGCGTGTGCGGCGCCAGCAGGCTGCCCTTCTCGCGGCTGTCGAGATACAGCACGCCGATGTTCCGGGTGTCGCTCTTCATGTCCGAGCGATCGAGATAGCGGACCATGCGCAGCGGAATGCACGCGACGTGGCGGATGCCGAGCTGCACCGTGCCGAGATGCACGTTGGCGAGATCGCCGTCGAGCAGATCCGCGACGATCTTGAGCTCGCCGGTCGCGAACACTTCCTCGGGAATCTTGCGGCTGGTCTTGAAGCCGGTGCCGGGCAGGGTGACGCGGCCCTTGGCGCGCGCCAGCTTCATCTCGAGCTCGGTCCCCGTGGATTCGATCTTCGGCGCCAGCATGATGAAGCCGCGCTCGGCGCCGGCGACGTCGATCGCCGCATCGAGCACGAGCGCCAGGACGTCATCGAGGACGCGGCCCGAGCCGAGGGCGCGCAGGCCTTCGAGCAGCGCCGCGAGCTGGCGGAGATCGTTGACCGCGCTGGCGTGCGATCGATCGGTGTGCGCGGGACCGTCGCCGGTCAGGAACACCACGTCGGCGCCGCTGGCGCGACCGAACTGGACGCGATCGCCGTGCGCCAGCTTGTGCTCGGTGACCGCCTCGCCGTTGACGTAGGTGCCGTAACGCGACCCTTTGTCGCGCAGGATCCAGTCGCCGTTCTGCTTGACGATCTCGGCGTGCTCGCGCGACACGTCGCTGCCGACCAGACGGAGATCGCTCTCCGTGCGTCGGCCGATGCAGAGCAGCTCCTTGTTAATAGGGACGATGCGCTGACCGAGGCCGTCGTTTACTTCCAGCCGGGCGTTTGGCTGAGCCATATGCAGGAAGGCTTCATCATAGCAGGGTACCGCAGGCCACTTCCCGGGCCACCGCTGCGAGAGCCAGTCCGAGTAGGATGAGACCGGCAATCGTCCCGCGCCCCAGGCCGGATCGCCGGGACGGCGGCTTGATTTTCGGCTCGGTGGTGGCAGTACCGCACTTGTAGCAAATCAGTGCATTGGCGGCGATTTCCGCGCCGCACGATCGGCATTTCATATCAGGTCGTCAGGTTGTCGGGTCGTCAGTTGTCACTTCGTTTAAGCTGGATGTAATTATCCCGACTACCTGACTGCCTGACAACCAGACTACCTGTCCATGATCCCTCTGCGCGATGTGATTCCTTCGCGAACCACACCAGGCGTGACCATCACCCTGATCGTGTTGAACGTCGCCATGTACCTGCTGCAGCTGCTGCTGACGGACCAGGACCGTGACGCGTTCCTGATCGGGTTCGGCCTGGTGCCGGCGCATTTCTCGATGCTGAACGCGTTCACCGCGATGTTCGTCCACGGCGGCCTCGCGCACCTCGGGGGCAACATGCTGTTCCTGTGGATCTTCGGCGACAACGTCGAGGATCGCCTGGGCCACGGCCGCTTCATCGCGTTCTACCTGATGTGCGGCTTCGCCGCGGCGATCGCGCAGACCGCCCTCAACCCGAATTCGCTGGTGCCGATGGTCGGGGCCAGCGGCGCGATCGCCGGCGTGATGGGCGCGTATCTCGTGCTCTATCCGCACTCGCGGGTGTTGATGCTGTTCCCGTTTCCCGTGTTCCTCTTCGAGCTGCCCGCCGTCGTCTTCCTGGCGATCTGGTTCCTGGTCCAGTTCCTGAACGGCATCAATCAGCTGCCGATCTTCGAGCGCAATGCGATCTCCGGCGGCGTCGCCTTCTGGGCGCACGTCATGGGATTCGTCGTCGGATTGATTCTGGTGGTATTCATGAAACGTCCAGAACGAACCAAAGTTGAATGGTGGGACACGATTCAATCATGACTTCTTTCTGATCTCAGCGGACACTTGCGCGAGTTCGAGCATGAGTTTCTCGAACGTCGAATTCCACTCCGCCTCGGGCATGACGCCCCTCAGCTCTTTGTGCTCCTCGGCTTGTTGCTCGAGCGCGCGGCGGCGGCGGATCAGCGCCGCTAACTCCGGATTCGCGGACTCCGCGACCACTTCCGAATCGAGATAGGCGATGCGCGCGATGCCGCCGTCGGGACCTTCGGCGGTCGCCTCCCGGCCCTTGCCGTCGCCGTTGTCGTCGAGGAGCGCGCGTTCGGTGGTGAGCTGGCCGCGCTGCTCGTAATGCTGCTTCACCGCGGCGCTCGCCGCCGTGAACACTTCGAAGATCGAGGTGCGGCCGTTCTTGTCGAGATCGGTCGACGCTTCCTTCATCGCCTTGACGAAGTACTCGGGGAACACGGTGGCGTATTTCTGCGCCGGCGAATCCGTGGCGGTGATCACGACGCGGCCCTTCGCGGTCAGCGATTCGAGGAACGGAAAACTCGCTTCCGTCGTGTTGACGAGCGCGACGCGACCCTGGATGCCGGCGACGAGATCCGTCCAGTCCTTCGCGGTCATATCGGGGCCGACGAGGTTGAACTTGGCGACGTTGCCGTCGTAGGTGCCGTGGCCGATCAAGACGATGAACACGAAGTCGTCCTTGGCCGACGTCTTCTTCAAATCGGCGAAGAACTTCTTCACGTTCTCGGCCGAGCCCTTGTCGCCGGACGTCGCCGTTTCATCGACGAACATCTTCACGAACTCGGGCTTGAACTGGTAGCGGCCGACCAGCGCAGCGCGGAGATCATTGCGCCAGGTGGCCATCTGCTCGGCGTACTTCTCCCCACCGGACGCGCCCGAAATGATGACTGCCCACCGATTCTCGGCGAAGCTCGAAACGGGAACTAACAGCGTGAGCACCAGACCAAGAATGATCTGAGCCTTCTGTGCCTTCTGCGGCCCTGGTGTTTGTGTCTGCGCCATCTGTGTCACGCCAAGCCCACTCTGCGTCGAGCGACCCATTCCGCCGCCAGCAATCCAACGATCGCGAGCAGGCTCCATCCATTGTGCCAGAGGTCGCGCGTCTCCGGCGTGCCGGCTTCGGCGCGCGATTCGCGCAGCAACGACGGCAGCTGCCTCACCTGGTCGGCGCGGATATAACGGCCGCTGCTCTCGGCGGCGAGCCGGCGCAGCACCGATTCGTTGAGGCGCGGTTGCGTCATTTCCAGATCGACACCGCCGACCAGCACGGGCCTCGAGGCGCGGCCGATCTGCGTGCCGCCGCGCGCGGCGATCGCGTCGATCTTGTGGACGCCCTGTTGATCGAATCGCGCCGCCACGCTATATCGGCCATCCTGGGGAGTCGACAACACCGCCGGCATCTGTCGCTTCTCGCCATTGGGCGCGGTCATCTCGATCGCGACCTCGGCATTCGCCACCGGCCTGAAGTCCTCGTCGCGGACGACGACGCTGATGCGATCGGTGATCCCGGGCACGGCCGGGCTCATCGCGCCGATCGTCACCGGTCCCTGCGCGCCGGCGGTGACCCAGCGCGCGAGCTGCCGCCAGATCGTTTCGTAACTCGTATCGGTGGCCGGCCGCAGCATCCGCCATCGCCACGACGCTTCGCCGGCAAATGCCACCGAGCGTCCCTGGCCGTAGCGCTGCGCCGCGATCAGCGGTTGCGGCGTCCCGCCGGCCGTCAACGCGACCGCAAGGATCTGCGCGCCCGGCCGCGATCCCCCGACGTGCGCGACCGACGCGAGCGCCGGCAGCGATCCCCACTTCTGGCGATTCTCTTCCGGCGTGACGGCGAGCCGCGTCGCCGGATGCGACGCGCCATCGACGGTGAGCGCGGGCGTGTTGGGCTCGACGGCCGGGACTTGCGCCGATGCGAGCGTGATCGTCGATCCGCGATCGGTCAGATCGATCGGCAGCGCCTGCTCGAGCGCGGTGCCGGCGAGGCCCTGGCGATCGAACGAGCGTGCGCCAAGAACGAGCAGCCCGCCGCCGCGCTGCGCGATGAAGTCATTGGTCAGCTCGAGTTGTTCCTTCGTGAAGAAGTCCGCCTCGATGTTGCCGAAGATCACGCCGTCGTACGCGAACAGCTCGGAGCGCTTGAACGGATAACCGCTCGACAGCGCTGCCATTCGTGATGGATCCGCCTGCACGTAAAACGTATCGCGGCCATCGTCGTTCTGCCCCTTGCGTACGACCGCATCGATCTCGAGGCCGGGATCGTCCGACAACGCGCGCTTCAGGAAGGTGTGCTCGAATCCGGGCGCGCCTTCGACGACGAGCAGGCGCCGCTTGCCGGTTTGCGGCGGCACCAGCACGCTGCGGCTGTTGTTTTCGATCGCGACTTCTCCGGTGGCCTCGGGGATCTGCACCGTGTAGACGGTCGGAACATCAGGCGCTGGTGAAACGGTGAAGACCGCATGAACCGGCGCGCCGTCGGTTGAGGGCGTGAGCCGCCGCACTTCGACGGGGCGGCCGTTGGCGCGGATGCGCAATTCAACCGGCTCCGTGCCGAAACCGGTGCTGGTCGCCGACACGCTTACGTCGATCGATGCGCCAGGCAGTAACGGCTCGCCCGCGGTGAGGTTGACGACCTCGCGATCGCGCGGCGCGCCCGCGTTACCGATGCCGACGGTCATGATCGGCGCATTGATGGCGCCGCCCTCGCCCGATTCCATCGGAGCGGTATCGCCGCCGTCCGACAAAACGACGACGCCGGCCAATCGATCGTTGCGATGACGCTCGGCAAGATCGGCGATCGCGCCGCTGAGATCGCTGCGTCTCGCCGTCGCCGCGACGCGATCGATGTCGGTCGTGACCGCCAGCGTCTCACCGAACGTCAGAATCTCGAGGCGATATTCCTTGCCGAGCTGCGCCTGCAGGTCCTTGACCATCGCCTGGGCGCGCTCGAGCCTCGTCGGACCATCAGCACCTGCCCTGAGCGACGCCGACTCCGCTTGCGGAGGCGGCGGAGTCGAAGGGTCGCGCAGCCGCATGCTGCGCGACACGTCGACGAGGATCGGCAACAAGCTGTTGTTGGCGGCAGTGGGCGGCACCGTGATGACGGGCCGCAGCAGGATGGCAATGAGAAGGAGCAGCGTGAAGGCGCGAAGCGCGCTGAGGCCGAGACGCTTGCCGAGGGTCAGCTTGACCGGCACGCGCGCGTAGGCGAGCCAGCCGAGGATCACCGCGGCGCCACACGCCAGCGCGTACCCCCACCACGGTAAGACGACCGCGAACCTCATTGACCGTCTGTGCCTTCTGCGCCTTCTGTGGCCATTTAGCGATTCGGTCTTCTGGGCGCCGCGAGTGACTGATAGTAGCGATCGACCAGCGCGCGATAGGTGTCGGCCACCGCGTCATGCCGGCCCGCGTTCAGCCGCTCGCGGGTCTCGCGCGCGCGCAGCTGATCGGACAACTGCGATTCGGTCTCCTCGAGCGCGACCATCAGGTTCTTCTTCAGCGATTCCCACTTCGCGAAATCCTGCTTGAACGCCTCGGTGCCGGGCGCCGACACGCTGCGCTGCCACTGCTCCGGCGTCGAGCCGCCCTTCTGCATGCCTGGATTCTCGCGCTGCATGTCCTCGGCGAGCTTCTGGGCATCCTTCATTTGCTCGTCGGCCTCGCGCTGCAATCGCGCAACCCCATCACGTCCGCCCGCGGACGATCCCTGCTGGCCGGAAGATCCGTCCTTGCCTTCCGGTCCTGGCTGCGCACCTTGTGCACCCTGCGCACCCTGTGCACCCTGCTTTTCCAACTCTTCCATCGTCCTGGTCAGGCGATTCAGACGGTCGCGAAGCTCCTGTGTGCGCGACAACTGATCGGAGAGGCGCGACGCTTCCGCATCGCGATCGCCGGCGGCGCCCATTTGATCGGCGACCTTGTCGAGCACGCGCGCGATCTCATCCGAATCATTCGGGCTCCCGGCTCCCGGCTCCCGGTTCCCGGATTCCTGGCCCTGCCGGATCGCCTGCGCTGATTCGCGCATGCGCCCCGCGACGTTCTGGCGATCGAGCTCGCGGCCGGCCTCGGTCATCGCCTGCTTCTCATCCGGTTCGGCGCCGTTGCCATTGGCGAGCTGCTTGACGGACTCGCCGAGACGCTGCGTCCGATCGGCCAGTCGCTCCTGTTCAGCGGCGAGCCGGCGGCGCGCATCCTCACCGGCGTTGCCCTGCGCCGTGCGCGAGGCTTCATTGCCCAGGCGCCGTTCCGCGTCGGCGATCTGCCGGGCCTCGAGCTGCAGATCGCCCATCGCGCGCTTGCGCTCTTCAGGCCGCGCGCCCTGCATGCTTTGCTCGACGCCTCGCAGCCCTTCACCGGCCTTCGCGCCACGCGCACTGGCCTGCTGTGGATCCTGATTTCGAAGATCACCTGCTGCCTGGCGCATCTGCTCCGACGCGTCTCGCAACTGCTGGCTCTCTGCGCCCTTGGAACTACTGGAACCGCTGGAACTGTTGGAACCGCGCGAAGCTTCCATCTTCTTCGACAATTCTTCAGCTTCGCGCCTCAGTTCTTCCTGATCGCGCGTCAGTCGTTCGAGCTGCCGCTTCACTTCCTCGGCGCTCATCTGATCCTTATTCCTGGCGAGATCGCGCTGCTGCTTGGCGAGTCCCTCCTGCCGGCGCGCCAGCTCACGAATCGCGGCGAGCGGATCCTGTTCTTCTTTCTGATTCTGCTGCGCCGCATCGGCGGTGGTGCTTTGCTGCTCGTAGTTGGTCTGCTGTTGCTTGCGCAGCTCCTGATCGAACAGCGTCGACAGATCGGGCGACTGGCGGTTGCCATTGCCGCCGCCACCGTTCGCCTGTTGCATCGCCACCTGGCGGCGCCGAATCTCCGAGGCCGCCTTCAGCAGCTCGGCGAGCGCCTGCTCTTCGTGCGGCAGCGCCGGCCCCACCTTCAATCGATCGAGCTCGCCTGCGGCTCGGCCCATCGCTTCGATCGCTTTCGGCAGCGGATCGTCGCCGGGGCGCGTCAACGTCCCTGGGCCGCGGCGCCGGCGCTGCGCCGCCATGCTCGCGGACATCTGCGCCGCCACTTCCTCGGTCTTGGACTTCAGTCCCGATTGGGCCTGCGCCACCGAGCGGATGTCGGCGGCCGACTGCACCCCCGCGCCACCGCGCCGCGCCCGCGAATCGAGCTTCCACGTCGCGGCCATGATGTCTTTCTGCTGCGCGATCAGCTCCTCGAGCCCGGTCTCCTGCGGGCCCGACATGCCGCCGGCGTTGCTGTCCGCCGCGACGAACTCCTCTTCGTACGGCTTGATCTCCAGGAAGAAGATGTCGCTCCGTGATTCCGTCGATTTTCGGCCGCGGCCAACATCCGTCGCGCGCGCGTGATACGTGACGACGTCGCCAGGCTTTACCTTCAGATCTTCGAGGAACACGGTGTGCAGTCCGGCCGCGACCGAGCCTCGAATGGGAGCGCCGATCGGGATGACCTTTTCCTTGCCGGCCGCGGACTTGATCACCAGCTCGAGCGAGCGCACGCCATAGTCGTCATCGGCCCGCGCTTCGATCTCGACTTCCTCGAGCGGCGACACCTGCTTGTCGCCCGCGGGCCGCAGGATGCGTACGTCCGGCGGGCGATCGTTGAGCATGCGAATGAAATACTCGGTGCCGTCGCCGTTCGAGAGGTCATCCACGTCGCTGAGCGCGATGCGGTACGAGCCGTCCTTCGACACGACGAGGCCGGCCGTCAGCACCTGGCTGTTTCCGCCCAGCGCGATGGCCTGGCCGTCGTTCATCGCAAGCTGGCCGCGCTGCACCGGCTTGTCGGTGGTGATCGTGAGCTCGACCCTCGTGCCGGCCGGAGCGTAAATGTCACCGCCGTCTTCTTCGACATGCGGCTGCAGCCCGACGTCCGGCGCGTAGTCGTACTTGAGATCGATCCGCTTCACGCGCACTGGGCGAATGACCTCGATCTCGTATTCCTTGGATCGCACGGAGCCGGCGCTGACGAGATACGGAAACGAGACCGCGATGTTGTTCAGCGTGATCGTGAATTCGTCGGGGTTCGCGCCGGGGCCCATGCGCGCCGACCGCGCCGCGTCGCCGCGGCCGACCGTGATCATCGGGATCAGCCCGCCATTGATGCCGGGAATGCGCGCCGTCACGGTGACGGGCTGGCCTTCGCGCACCTTGATCGAGCCAGGGACGACGTCGATCGCGTAGTAGCGCGGGAACAAGTACGAGCCGGCGACATCGATCGCGCGCTCCGCCGACGGCGCGAAGAACCAGAACGCGACGAGAAACGCGACGCTGCCAACCGCCGCGCCGATCGCCGCCCGCGACATCGTGTCATCGGAGACGATGCGATGCGCGTCGACCGTGCGGGCCGCGCGAATCGCATCGCCGACCAGCAGATCGACGACCGGGCTCGATCCGGATTCGAGCTTGTCAACCGCGGTGACGACGACTTCGTCCAACCCGCCGGCTTGCTCTTCGATGAAGCGGGCGATCTGGCGATCGGAGGGCGGCCACCGCAATGGCAGCAGCGCAAACGAGAGCGCGACACCGGCAATCAGAGCCACCGTCGAGACGACGAAGACGAGCGGGATGCCTTCCTGCGCGATGAGGAACACCGCGAGCAGGCCGACCATCAGCATCGCGGCCGCGGCCCACGCACCGACCATCCAGCCACGCAAGAACGCGCGCCGCGCCCAGCGTGACCGCACGCTGTCGAGGATGTCGCGTAGCTCGCTCGACCGATCCGCCATACAGAATTTTACTCCCCTAGCACCCTAGGCACCCTAGGCACCCTAGGCACCTTAGGCACCTTAGGTGGTTCGCCGCCCGAGCAGGGATTCGCCCGCGAGGGCCACGAGCATTACGACGATTCCGACCTGCCACCAGCGCTGGCGATCTTCGATATCGCGCGCCGCATTCTTCGCTTCGAGCAATCCGGCTCGCGTCGTGCGCTCGATGGCATTCGTAAACTCCTCAACCGTCGTCGCTGCCGGGTTCGACTCCCGGGCATCGACGGTCGCAGCCGCCGACGGCGCGCGGAGCGCCTTCGTCAGATACCGCGCCGTCTCGACGGCGAACGGCACGAATGCCGCGTTCAGCGGGAAGCGGCTCCACTCGTTGTCGAGATCCGACGTGAACACGATCAACCGGCCCTTGCCGGCAGCCTGTTCGGTCAGCGCCGCGTCGCCTCCCGAGAATCGCGCCAGCACCGTGCGGTCCGCTTGATCTATTAGACGCCGGTGCTGCTCCACTTGGACGTCGCCCAAAGCACCGGACTGATGGAGAAACGGGCGAAAAATGGGATGACGGCCGTCGCTCGCGATCATCGTCGCGCCCGGTGTCCGCACCGGCGCCTCCTCGAACGCGACGTTCGTCCCAAGCACGTCGCCAAGCGTCCCCGGATCTACGCCCGGTCCCATTGCAAGAAACACCTGCCCGCCGCGCGTCAGGTAGTTCCTGACCGTCTCACGACCGTTGCGATCCAGCGTGCGCGTGCCGAGCACGAACATCGCCGCGATACGCGACAGTTCGGCCGCGGTCCACCTGGGCACCTCGCGTCCGTCGCGCACATCGACGTCGAACTCGCGGCCGTTGCCGGCCACCTTCAGCGCGCGCTCGACATACAGACCGCCCGTCGATCCCGTCGGATCGGCCACGACGATCGCGATCGGAACCGCCTTCGCCGGATCGAGAATGATCTTGCGCGCGTTGTCGGGCTGATAACCCGTCACATCATCGACGCGAACTTCGGCGTCACCGCCCGCGGGCAGCGATCCGATCAATTCGGCATCAGCGGCTCCGCGCGCCGCCATGGTGACATCAACCTTCGCGATTTCCTTGCCGCCGGCGATCAGGCGCACCGGCGCGCGCACTTCGCCGTTGCCGTAGTTTTGAATCGACGCAACGATGCGGCGATCGCGGCGTTCAGCAGAGGTGATCGCGAGATTGCCCGTCGGCGGTGGCACGCCGATCACGTCGAGACCAACACCATCCGGCAACCCGCCGTCGTCATTTGATTCCCATCCGGACTGCTGCAGATCCGTGACGACCACCACGTGACCCTCGCGCGTCCCGATGATTTCGCTCGCCCGCGCGAGCGCGGTGCGGAAGCGCGTGCCCGTGGCGTTGGCACGCAACTGCGAGATCGCCGCCGCGATCGCCGATCGATCCGTCGTCGGCTCGACGATGACCGTCGCCGCGTCGCCGAATCCGATCAATGCGAGCGCATGCGATCCGGGAGCCGCCGATGCCGCGCGTAACGCCGCATCACGCGCGCGATCCATTTGGCCCGGCGCCGTCATGCTCATCGAGGTGTCGACGGCGATCACCGTTAACGGCTGTGAACTCGGCGCCGACGCGCCGGCCAGATACGGCCGCGCGAACGACAGCGCGAGCAGCAGCAACGCGGCCACGCGCAACGCGAGCAGCAACAGCTCGCGCAGCTTCCGGCGTCGATGAAGCTGAACCGGCGCCCGCTTGAGCAGGCTGACCGCCGGGAAATCGATCACCACTTCGGTCTTGCGATGGAACAGGTGCAGCAGGATCGGCACCGCCGCCGCAATGGCGCCGATCAGGAACAGCGGCGAGAGAAATGAGATTCCGCCCACTAGCGAGGCTCCGCCATGCGAACGGTGGTCTTCTTGATTAGGCTTCGCCTCGCTAGGGCAACGTAGTCTTGCCGCGCTCCGCGCGGCGAGACGTCTTGAAGGTGGTTCAGTGGCATCTGATGGTGTCCTTCAAGACGTCTATAAGACCCGCTTGCGCGTCATCAAGTACGACATCAGGCCGAGCTCGAGCGGTTGCGACGTATCGAGCTGGCAGTAATCGATGCCGACCAGTCCGAGCTCACGGCGATAGAACGCGATGCGCTCCTGGATGCGATCGATGTAGTCCTGGCGGATCGAATCAGGCACCGCCATCACTTCTTCGGCGGTCTCCATGTCGCGGAACCGCGCCGCCTGCTCGAACGGGAACTTCAACTCATACGGATCGAGGATGTGGAACACGATCACGTCCGTGCCTCGATACCGGAAATGCTTCAGCCCGTCGAGCACGTTCGCCGGTTCGTCGAGCAGATCCGACACCAGCACGACCATGCCGCGCTTGCGAACGGCGGCGGCGAGATCGTGCAAAGGTTTCGCGACGTTCGTGCCGGCGCCGATCTCGAGCCGCTCGAGCGCGAGCAGCAGGGTGCGCAAATGCCCCGACCGCGCGCTGGCCGGCAACAACGCTGAAATGCTGTCGTCGAACGCGATCAGGCCGAACGAATCACGCTGGCGATGCATCAAGTAGGCGAGCGCACCGGTGAGATACGACGCGTATTGCAGCTTGGTAATCTCGCCGGAGCCATAGCCCATCGATCCACTGACGTCGATCAACAGGTGGCACGTGAGGTTGGTTTCTTCCTCGTATTTCTTGACGAAGTGCTTGTCGGACCGCGCGAACACTTTCCAGTCGAGCGTGGCGAGATCGTCGCCAGGCAGGTACTGCCGATACTCCGCAAACTCGACGCTGAATCCCTTATACGGACTGCGATGGAGCCCGGTCAGGAACCCTTCGACGATGACGCGCGCTTTCAGATCGATCGTGCCAAGCCGCGCGATGATCGCCGGGTCGAGATACCGTGCTTGGCCAGCCATGGCCTACAAGCCGCTGGCGGGCAGCGGCACCGACTCGAGCAATCGATCGACGATGCGGTCGGCGGTGATGCCTTCCGCCTCGGCGTAGAAATTCGGCAGCACTCGATGGCGGAGAATCGGTTTCGCGAGCGCCTGGATGTCCTTGACCGACACGTGATGCCGTCCGTGCAGCAGCGCGCGCGCCTTGGCGCCGATTACGAGCGCGTGCGAGGCGCGCAGCCCGGCGCCCCACTTCACCCACTTCTCGATGAAGTCGAGCTTCTCGCCCCTGCCGGGACGCGAGCTGTCTGCCAGGCGCACCGCGTAGCGCACCACTTCTTCGGCCACCAGTACCTGCCGTACGTAATCCTGGATCCCCAGGATGTCGGCGCCGCTCAGCACCCGCGCCGGCTCCGCCTTGCGGAGGCTCGTCGTGTCCGTCACGACCTGCACCTCGTCGTCTTCCGAGAGATAGGTCATCACGACGTTGAAGAGAAACCGATCGAGCTGCGCTTCGGGAAGCGGATAGGTGCCTTCGAGCTCGATCGGATTCTGCGTCGCGAGCACGAAGAACGGCCGCTCGAGCTCGTAGGTCCGCCCGGCGGCGGTGACGTGATACTCCTGCATCGCCTCGAGCAGCGCGGCCTGCGTCTTCGGCGGCGTGCGGTTGATCTCGTCGGCGAGGATGATTTGCGCGAAGATCGGGCCCTTCACGAACCGCAGCGCGCGCGATCCGTGATCCTCGTCGAGGATCTCGGTGCCGGTGATGTCCGCCGGCATCAGGTCGGGCGTGAACTGGATGCGCTTGAAGCTCAGATCGAGAATCTGCGACAGCGTCTTCACCAGCAGCGTCTTCGCCAGGCCAGGCACGCCGGTGATCAGGCAGTGGCCGCCGCAGAACAGCGACATCAGCACTTCATCGACCACGTCGTCCTGGCCGACGATGACCTTGCGAAGCGCCGCGAGAATCTTATTGCGGCTGACCGCCACCTTCTCGGCAAGGCCCTCGACCGCGACGCCCGTTGTCTGCATGAAACCTCAGTGCGTTAGCGAATAGATCACTTCGTTGATCAGCATCTGGTAGGCCTGCGCGGTCCACTTGATGTAGCCCTGATACTCTGCCGCGTTCGACCACTCGACGCCGTCGCCCATGTCGGTGTTCCAGTTGATCAGCACCATCGGGCGGCCCTTGTCGTCGAGGATGCCGCGCAAATGCGCCGTGAAGCCGCCCTTTTCCCAGGTCCGGCCGCTCAGGAACGATCCGAGCCCGGGAATCTGCGGGTACTTGTCGATGCGGTAGAAGCACGTGTAGATCGGATGCGGCGGCGCGATCTCGACGATCTCGCGATCCGGAAACACGCGCTTCAACTGCTTCTCGGTGAGCTCCCACTCGAACGGCCCATGGAAGTCATCGAAGGTCAGCGTGCCGCCGCGCAGCAGGAACTCGCGCAGGATCGGCACCTCGGTGTCCTTCAACACCAGGTTGCTCGGCTCGACGATGTAGATCCACGGGTTTTCCCACAGCTTCGGATCTTCGAGCGTGAGCACGATCGGATCGCCGACGTCGATCGCGGTGACCGACTTGATGCGGCGCGACAGGTTCTGTTCCGCGGCGGGGGGATCGATCGCCCACGGCTCATCCCAATATTGGAGCCGCGAGGCCTGCGAGCCTTCGTTGTCGTATGTCCCGTATTTGATACGGACGAATGTCCACTTGAGGCCGGCGAACTTGCTGCCGTCGACGACGGGAATCTGCGCCGCGAGCTCCCCTGAGATCCACACCACTCCCGCGATGAGCGCGGCGGCGAAGATCCAGCGGGGGCGATGCACTATCGACTTCCCTCCTGCAACTTCAGCAGCAAGTCCTGTGCCCGGGTGTATGTCGGCGCGATTAGTAGGGCTTCGAGTACCTGCTTGCGGGCCTCGTCGCGCTGCCCGGCCTTGTAAAGCGCCTCGGCAAGATCGGCATGCGCGCTGGCTTTGTCCATCGGTTTGGCCGCTAATGCCACACGAAACAGCCGAATCGCCTCGGTCGTCTCCGAGGCGTTCAACGCGATTTTTCCGAGCTGGGAGTGCGCCGCGCCGTCGAACGGATCGACCGACACGATGCGGCTGAGGGCCAGGCGGGTGCGAGCCGTCTCCTTCGTGGTGTCCAAAAGTGTCACAAGTTCTCGCGCAGAATTGATATCGGTGTGGCTGTAGGAGACCAGGGTTTCCAGCGCGCGAGCGGCGCGCGCCTTGTCGCCCTTCTTCAGCGCAATCGCCGCGATCGCCGCCTGCGGGCTGTCTTCGCCGGGCATGTTCGGGATCACCTGCGCGGCCTTCTCGAACGCCGCAATCGCCGCGTCCGGACTGCTTGCGGCCAACGCGCCGCCGAGCGCCATCTGCGCGGTGAAGTTGTCAGGGTTGGCCGACGCGATCGCCTTCAGCTGATCGACGGTCATGTCCTCCTTCATGCCCTCGGGCGCCTTCAGGGCGCGGCGCAGCGTCGAGTAGCGCTTCTCGAGCGACTGATCGAAACCCTGCTGCAGTTCGTCGATGTCGATGCCGAGCGCCTTCTTGATCGATGTCTCGGTGTCGCTGCCGTCGGCGTAGGACTCAATCAACGCCCGCAGCTTGCGCTGCCCGTAGGTGTCGTGAATGTGCTCGACGATCAGCGACGCCTGGTAATAGGCGAAGTTGATCGTCTGCGAGCTGCTGAACCCCGAGTTGAGATCGCGAATCTTGAGCACGGCGCCGCGATCGATGGCGCGCGCGAACGGGATGTCCATCTCGCGGCCCCAGTCCGGCCGCGCCCGCCGCTCTTCGAACACCGACGTGCCCTCGCTCAACCAGCGCGGCAGGCGGTTCCCCGACAGCTGTAACGTGATCACGTGCGCGAGCTCGTGCCAGAGCGTTTCACCCCAGTTGAACGTGCCGGGCTCGCGCGCCGTCGGCGAATCGAGCGTGACGACCCGGCCGAAGCACGCACCGAGCGCGCCGATCATGCCGGGCAGGCCGAGCGTGCGCACCGCGAAGTCGTCGTGCTTCGGAAACATCTCGACGAGGATCGGCCCCTTCGGCGTGAACTCCCATCGCTTGCTCAGCGTCTCGAGCGACTCCTTCGCCAGCATCGGCACGTAGTTCTTCATGACCGGCGATTCGTCCGGCGCGAGCCGGATGATCATGTCGCCTTCCTTGATCGTGTCGAAGGGCTCGAGGTTGTCGAGCAGCTCGAGCAGGTTGTAGGTCTGCACGTCCCATTTATCGGTCCGGAACGCCGTCTCGAGATTGCGGCGCGCGTTGCGCTCGTCGCCGGTGCGCATCAACTGCGCGCCTAGGTCCGCAACTGCGCGGATGTTCTCGCGATCGAGCGCGATCGCCTTGCGCGTGTGATCGACCGCCTCATCGAACCGGTAATAGTGGGCGGTCACCTCGCCGACGACGCGATGAATCTCGCCGTAGGTCGGATGAATTTTCAGCGCCTCGGCGACAGCGGCCTGGTATTCCGGGTCGCGGCCCTCGACATAGGCCATCGCCGCCTTCATCGACAGCCCCTCGAGATGCTTCGGGTTGAACGCGAGGATGCGATCGATCGCCGCTTTGACGTCGGCCTTCTTGTCCTGGTAGATCGCGACCTGCGCGAGCACGAGCTCGGCGCCGGCGTCGTTCGGATTCTGTTTCAGGACGCGCTGCGCGAAGACGATCGCCTGCGGCGGGTTCTCGTCGGCCAGCGCCTTCGCCATGCCGAGCAGCGCCGGGCCGTATTCGGCATCGACTTTCAGCGCTTCCTGGAACGACTTGGCGGCTTCGGCCTTGTTGTATTTCTCGAGGAACAGCTCGCCCCACTCGGTGTTGATCCGCGGATCGTTCGGCGCGAGGCCGTTCGCATCACGGAACAACGACTGCGCATCGTCGACGCGGTTCAGCGCGCGCGACGCGCGCGCGGCACGCAGATACTCACGCGCGCTGGGATTGGCGCTGGCGGCCATCAGCACGAGCTGGAGCCCGCGCCGTCCTTCCGTTTTCTTGCCGATGTGTAATTGCAGCAGACCGAGCTCGAGCGCGGCCTCGCCGCCGGGACTCGCCGTCGCGAACGGCTGGAGGATCGATTCGGCTCTTGCGTAATCACCGCGCGCCGCGACGCCGAGCGCGTAATACGTCGCGATGATTTCGTCTTTGGGAAGGGCCTTCGCGATCGTCTCGACTTCGTCGTAGCGCCCTCCGCGATAGGACTTCTCAGCGTTCGCGCGCGACGTCGCCGCGCTGGCCTGCTCGGCCGTAAGGCGGGGTGTGAGGGTGAAGGCGGTCAGCGCCACCGCGAGCGTCAGTAGAGTGATTCGGCGGACCATCTTGTCTGGAGTATATGACGACCGGCTCAGTACAAAGGCCGCCAGGTAAAGAACATGACCGCGACGAATCCCTGTAATAACGCGAACACACCGATCCACGCGACACGGTGGCGGGCGGGCACGGCGGCGCCCATCCAGAGGAACACCGGGAACAGCACCGACGTCACTCGTCCCATCGATAACAACCCGCCCGCCGACATCGGCGGCAGGATCGTGATCAGGATGAACACCGCGAACGGCAGGCCGAAGCGCCGGTAGACGGGCCAGACCGCGGCGAGCGCGAGCGCCACCGCAAGCGAATAGAACAGGTCAATCGTTTGCGTGGAGGCGTACGAATACAGCCCGTTGG
>Ga0137455_1000120_pt1 | contig 18483 bp, 19 predicted proteins | sample EasRivERMGT600_2_FD_102334 | JGI IMG/M metagenome (GOLD analysis project Ga0137455, IMG submission 102334) | Soil microbial communities from meander-bound floodplain in the East River, Colorado, USA - East River MetaG ERMGT600_2 | ecosystem: Environmental > Terrestrial > Soil > Floodplain ... | reverse complement strand
CCCGAGCTGCACGCGCGAGTGCTGCGCGAAATCATCCAGCCCGTGCTCGCAGGAATGACCGAAGAAGGCCACCGCTACACCGGATTCCTATACGCCGGCCTCATGATCGACGGCTCGGGCAACCCCCGTGCGTTGGAATTCAACTGCCGCCTCGGCGATCCTGAAACGCAGCCGATTCTGCTGCGTTTGAAAAGCGACCTGTTCGAGCTGATCGAGCATGCCGTGGACGGGAAACTCGATCAAGTCAGGGCCGAATGGGACCGCCGCCCCGCGCTGGGGGTGGTTCTCGCGGCCTCGGGTTATCCCGACGCCCCGGAAAAGGGCCGCGTCGTGACGGGACTGCCGGCGGCGGGAGAGGATTTTCGGGTGTTTCATTCGGGCACGGCGCTCAAAGATGGCGCCATCGTCACCAACGGCGGGCGCGTGCTGTGCGTGACTGCCCTGGGAGATTCGATCAAGATGGCGCAGCGGCGCGCCTACGAAGTCGTCGAAGGCATCCGCTTCGACGGCATGCAGTATCGGCACGACATCGGGCACCGCGCCGTTGCCGCACGAAGGCTTTGACCTGGCGAATCGGTTCGATGAACCCGGCCGCGGCCCACGCTTATCTTCTCGAGTTGCAGAACCGCCTCGTCGCGGAGCTGGAGCGCGTCGAAGGACGCAGCTTCCGCCGCGATCACTGGCAGCGGAACGAAGGCGGCGGCGGTGAGAGCCGCATCATCGAGGATGGGGAGGTATTCGAGCGCGGCGGGGTGAATTTCTCCCGGGTACACGGGGAGCGGCTGCCTCCCTCCGCGAGCGCCGCGCGGCCCGAGCTGGCCGGCTGCGCTTTCGAAGCCATGGGCGTATCGCTGGTATTGCACCCGCGCAATCCCTTCGTCCCGACCGTTCACATGAACGTACGGTTCCTGCTCGCAACCAAACCGCAAAGCGAACCAATATGGTGGTTCGGCGGCGGAATGGACATGACCCCCTATTACGGGTTCGAGGAGGACGCGCGCCACTTCCACTCCGTATGCCGGCAGGCGCTCGAGGCCTTCGGGGCCGACCTCTATCCCCGCTTCAAAAGCGGGTGCGACGAGTACTTCTATCTCAAGCACCGCGGCGAACCGCGCGGCATCGGCGGAATTTTCTTCGACGACCTGAACGACGGCGGCTTCGACAGGTGCCTGGGCCTGGCGCGCAGCGTCGGCGATCATTTTCTGCCGGCCTACGTTCCCGTTCTGGAGCGCCGGGGAAGCCTTCCCTACGGCGAGCGCGAGCGTGACTTCCAGGCCTATCGCCGCGGCCGCTATGTGGAGTTCAATCTCGTCTATGATCGCGGCACGCTGTTCGGCTTGCAGTCGGGCGGCCGCGCCGAGTCGATATTGATGTCCCTGCCCCCGCTCGTGAAGTGGCGTTATGACTGGAAGCCGGACCCGTCGAGCCCGGAAGGAAGACTCTATCGGGATTTCCTGCGTCCTAGAGATTGGCTCGGCGAATAATCACACAGAGAGGAACGCAATGGATACACGCAAGCTTGGAAAAAATGGGCCCGCCGTCCCCGCACTGGGCCTGGGTTGCATGGGAATGACGGGAATCTACGGCGAGCCGAACGAACCCGAGTCGATCGCGACCATTCACCGCGCCATCGATCTCGGCATCAACCTGATCGTCACCTCGGATGCCTACGGGGCGGGCGCCAACGAAGAGCTGGTCGGGCGCGCGATCAAAGGCAGACGCAACCGGGTGCTCCTCGCCACGAAATTCGGGAACATGGGCTTGAGCGGCTTCAAGCTTCCCGAAGGTCTTTCGGGGGGACATCCCGGCTACGTGCCGCAAGCCTGTGATGCGTCGCTCAAGCGCCTCGGGGTGGAAGCGATCGACATCTACGGGCTGCATCGCGTCGATCCCAAGGTGCCGATCGAGGATACCGTGGGCGCGATGAAAAAGCTGGTCGAGCAGGGCAAGGTGCGCTATCTCGCGCTTTCCGAGGCGGGCGCGGCTACCCTGCGGCGCGCGCACAAGGTGCATCCGCTGGTTGCGCTCGAGACCGAGTACTCGCTGTGGTCGCGCGACGTGGAAAAGGACATCCTCCCCGCCTGCCGCGAGCTCGGTATCGCCTTTATGGCTTACTCGCCGCTTGGCCGTGGGTTCCTTACCGCGACGATCAAGACGCTGGACGCGCTCCAGCCGAAGGATCGCCGCCGCGATCATCCGCGCTTCAATCCCGACAACCTGAAGCGCAACGTCGAGCTGCTGCAACCGCTCGAATCGATCGCCGCTGCCCACAAAGTCACTCCGGCGCAGGTAGCGCTCGCCTGGGTGCTCGCTCAAGGGCAGGACGTCGTGCCCATCCCGGGAACGAAACGGCGCAGTTACCTGGAGCAAAACGCGGCCGCGGCCGGCATCGGCTTGAGCGCGACGGAAATCGCACAACTGGCGAAGGCGTTTCCTCCCGGGGTTGCCTCGGGCACCCGCTATCCGGAAAAGCAGCTCGCCGGCCTGGGCATCTGAACCCGACCGGGCCGGACCCTCAGTCCAACGCCCGGGGTGCCGAGCCGAGGTCGGCGGCCGCGCGAAAATGCCGGTTGGCTTCTTCGGTTCGCCCGATGCGCTCGAAAAGCCGCGCGAGCGCGACGTGTGCCGCCTGCGTCGGCTGCGTGGCAAGGCTCGCTTCGAGGTAACTTTGAGCCTTTCCCCACAACTCGCGCTGCACGCATAAGCGGCCCAGCGTCAGCAACAGTTCCGCTTCTCCCGGACGCTCGCGCAGCCATCGCTCGGCCCGCTCGAGCCGCTCGAACGCGTCCTCGTCGGTGCATTCTCCATAGAGCAGGGCGAGCGCGCCGTCCCAGTCCCTCTCGAGCGCTTCCTCGATGATCAGGTGGGCCTTGCGACAATCCCCGAGCTCGATGAAGGCGCGCGCGGCCGCGGCCGCTATCCTGGGACGGACGCGCTCGGAGCGCGGCGTGTCTTCCCAATGCCGGGCGAGGCTTTCCCGATCGACGATCTTGCGCGACAGTATCGCGATGCGGGCGTCGACGCGCACGCTATCGAGGACTTCCGGCGGCATCGCATCGCGTTTCTCCAGCAAATTCGCCACGCGGAGGACTTCCTCCCAATTTGCCATGCCCTGCTCCGCGCGCAGCGACAGCAACAGCGCCGCGACATGCCGAGGCCGGCCCGCGTTCAGTTCGCGCAGCACGGTTCGCGCTTCGACGAAGCGCCGTTCGTCCAGCAAGAGTTCCGCCGCGGTCATCAAACGCGCAAGACGCCACTCGCCGTCCCCTTCCTTCGCCCGCTCGAGCCACTGATCGCGCCGGCCGAATTGCCGCAGCCTCTGCGCCGCACGTGCCGCAAGGAGACTCGCCAGACCCGGCGCCGTGCCCAGCTTGCCCGCCCCCGAAGCGAGTTTCTCGGCCCGGACAAATTGACCCTCGAAGAGCGCCTGAATCGCCCCCAGCTCCGCTGCGCGTCCTTTTTCACCCCGCCGTCGTTCACGAAAAGCACGCACATGCGAAGGAAGCCGCAGGGCATGCCACCCTACTCTGAGCAGAAAGTACCCGGCCGCGAAGGCAAAGATCAGAAACACACCGAGCAGGTTGAGCGAAATCTCGGCACGCCACGGATGCAGCACGAACAGCGCGTAACCGCCGTGGCCCCGCAATGCCAGCGAAAGCGCCACGGCGAGCGCCGCCAGGACGAGGAACCACAGCAAGCCCTTCATTGCCCGGCCTGCTTCCGAATTGGCTTGTAAGCGTGCACCGCCGCGAGGCTTTCACCGATCGTCGGAAGCGAAACCCCTATGGCGCCTGAGCCGAGCTGCTTCAGGGTCACCGCCATCGCCGCACCGGCGCGCGAACGCATGTCGAAGTACCGTTCGAGCCAGCTTGCCGCGACTTTCACGTCGCTGCGGTAGGCGGTCTCGTCGCGCGCAAGGAGCGCAAGCCGCGCACCCAGCAGGCGCAGCTTCAGGTTCTCGCGCAGGAAGAACGCCTGCGGCGGGCTGAGCAACGCCGGGTCGGTGCCTTCCATGTTCTGGATCCTGACGAGCTGCTTGAGCTCGCCGAGAAACTCCGCGACCAGCCTTTCCCAGAATCCATCGGACTCACGCCTGGCGGCGGCCGTCGCCTGCGGGCGCGCTTCCTGCACGAGCGGCAGCGAATCCACGCCCGCGATCAACTGGTCAAGTTTCCCGGCAAGTCCCGGAACATCCAGGCTGGGCGCGGTTTTGAGGCGTTCGATATCGCGGGCGAAAACCTTGCGCAGCGGCAGGAACTGCGGGCGGCCCGAGCGCGCCAGGCGCGCGTCGGCCGTCTGCAACGCGGCCAAGGCCGCCTGGACGTTGCCGGTGAGCTGCAGCTGCTGCGAGGCAATGGTGAGAATCTGCTCGATTTCTGCGAGCACCCATTCGTCGCGACTGCGCGATAGCTCCTGGTAGAGGGCCTCGAGGCCGATCTGCTGATTCTGAAATTCCGCGAGCTTCAATTCGATCTGCGCGAGTTTCGCCTGCGCTTCGCGCGCCGCCTCTTGCGCCTGTCTCGCGGAGAGGCGCGCGTCGCGGCTGTCGGACTCGCTTTCGCGCACGCGTTGAGCGAACTCGTCGCGCAACGCGCCGATCCGGTTGTGCCCGTCGTACCACTGCCAAACCAAGAGGAGGGCGACAAGAACGAATGCGACAACAGGGGGCGAAATGCGCCAGGCTTTGCGCTTCGAAGCTCGCTGCGTATCGTTTTCCATGCGTTAGCCGGCTACCAATGAGTAGGCGATCATACTTTAGCAAAAAAAGCCGACATCTCAGCGACGGTGCGAACATCGCCGCGCCCGGTCACCACAACCTCCCGCACGTCGAGTTTCCGAGCGGCAAGCGCGATTCGCGGATGTGGCACGAACACCGGTGTCGCGCGCAAGTATTCCCTTCCGGTTGGGCCCAGCATCTCGAGGAAATTTGTCAAGCCCTCCGCACTGGTGACCGATGCCGCCTCGACTCCTCCGCATTGCCAGCGGGCAAGGAGTGCTCCGGCATCGGCCTTGGGGCGTGCGCGGCGATAGCTTTCGGCGTATTCGACTCGCGCGCCTCGCTCTTCAAGCCTCCTTCCCAGCCATTCGCGGCCGCCCTCCCCGCGAAAGATCACGACCGAGCGCCCCTGCAGATCGTGCAGTTCGGGAAGTTCTGCCAGCGCCTCACTATCGGCCTCACCCGCCGGCGCTACCACCCCTTGGAGGCCCTGCTCTTCGAGCGCCTTTGCGGTTCCCATCCCCACGGCCGCCACCCGCAGGTTCTTCGGCCAGATCCGCCTCTCTCTCACCATCCCAACCCCTCGCATCGCTGCGGTCGGACTGACGAAAATCGCAAGCTGAAACCCATCCAGGCGTGCAATCAGGCTCCAGACGGCTTCTGGATCCTCCGGAGGCAGGATCTCGATCGTGGGGAAGAGAATCGGCACGCCGCCTGCCGCGCGGATCCGTTCGGCAAGGATCACCGCGTGCTCGCGCGGGCGAGTGACCACGATACCTCGGCCCGAGAGCGGTCCTGCGCTCATGACAAAGACGCGAGAATCGATTCTGCGCCGAGGGTCCGCAGCTTCGCAGCGAGCATCTCACCCAGTTTTTCAGGCGCCGCGATCGGACCGCTCAATTCCGCACGCACCACCTTGCTGCCGTCGGGCATCGCCACGAGACCCCGCAACCGAATCTCCGTCCCGTTCGCAACGGCGTACGCCGCGAGGGGCAGCTGGCAATCGCCCGACAACGCGCGGCTCAGCGCGCGCTCGGCGAGCACACAGGCCGATGTGCCGGTATCCCCGAGCGGAGCCAGTCGCCGCAGCAATGTGCCCCGGTCCTCCCGGCACTCGATCACGAGCGCGCCCTGCCCGGGCGCGGGCAAGCTCTGCTCCGGCTCGAGCATCGCGCGGATTCGCGCAGCAAGACCGAGCCGCTTGAGACCGGCGGCAGCGAGCACCACTGCCTGGAATTCCCCCCGATCGAGCTTTGCCAGACGGGTGTCCAGATTGCCGCGCAGCGGCTTTACCCCCAGTTCCGGATAGCGCTCGCGCAACTGCGCCTCGCGCCGCAAGCTGGAGGTCCCGACGATGGCGCCCGATGGCAACGCTTCGAGGCTCGCGCTCAGGTTCGATACGAGGCAGTCGCGCGGGTCCTCTCTCGCGGTGATCGCCGCCAGGCAAAAGCCTTCGGGCATGCGCATCGGAACGTCCTTCGCGGAGTGCACGGCAAGATCGGCCCGCCCGTCCTCGAGCGCGGCCTCGAGTTCCTTGACGAAAAGGCCCTTGCCGCCGATCAGGGTGAGCGGCCGATCGACGATCTGATCGCCGCGCGTGGTGATGCCGAGGATGCTCACTTCGCAATGCGGATACAGGCGTTTGAGCTCGCCTGCGACATGCTCGGACTGCCACATCGCGAGCCGGCTCCGGCGCGAAGCAATGACGATTCGTTCGGGCGTCTTATTCAATTCTCGTTCCTCAGCTGACCAGCGACTTGACCTGCGCCCATAACCTGCGGCTCACCGGCAGCCTTTCCTCGAGGCCCTCCAGGACCACCGACCATCCGACTTCGCCTTCGGTCTCGGCGCCGCGCTCGACGCCGCGGATCCATCGCCGCGCCACCAGACAATTGCGATGAATCCGCACGAACACGCCGCCAAATTCCTGCTCGATCTGCGCTAGCGACTCCTCGACCAGGTGCTCGCCGGTGCGGGTGCGCACGGTAACGTACTTGAGTTCCGCCCTGAGGTAAATCACCTCCGAGACGCGGACGAGGGTCACGCGTCCGCGCTCGGCGATGCTGAAGTAGCGCCGCGGGGCCGGATCGATGTTCTCGAGCACCCCGCGCGCCAGCCGGGCGCCGTTTGCGGCCTTCTTCAGAGCGGTGAGCAGCCGCACCGCGCGAACCGGCTTGGTCAGATAGTCCACGGCGTTGACCTCGAACGCCTCGACCGCGTAGCGATCGTGCGCAGTGACGAAAATTACGGCGGGCGGCCGCTCCAGGACCTGCAGATGCCTTGCAAATTCGATGCCGCTCATTTCAGGCATGTGGATGTCGACCAGGACGACCTCCGCTTGCGCGGCGGCGACGATCTGCAGGCCCTCCACGCCGTTCGCCGCTTCGCCCGCGATGGAATGCGGCAGTTCTCCGCGGCAGTCGTCCAGAAGCTCGCGCAGGCGGTTGCGGGCCGGTTCTTCGTCGTCGACGATGACCACTCGGAGCGGGGTCATAGGCCGGTGCGATAGGGCATCGCGATGCCGATCTCATAGCGGCCGTCGGCGATGCGCGTGTCCAGGCTTGCCTCGACGTCGAAATGGAGCTGCAGGCGCTCGCGGATGTTGGCAAGCGCCATGTGATTCCCCTGGCGATGCTGATAGTCCTCGTGGTACGGATTGGTCAATTGCACCCACAGGCGGTCGTCCCGGCGCTCGATGCGCACCTCGATCACGCCAGGCGCGATTCCCGGCTCGATTCCGTGGTAGATGGCGTTTTCCACCAGGGGCTGCAGGAGCATCGGCGGCACCAGAGCCTCCTCGATGGCCGGATCCAGCCGCCAATCGACCCGGAGCCGCTCCCCCAGGCGTAGCTGCTCCAGGTTGAGGTACTGACGGCACAACGAGAGCTCGTCCCCCAGAGCGATCAGCCGGCGGTTGTCCACCATGACGGTGCGGAACAGCTCCGCCAGGTCCTCCAGAGCGCCCTCGGCGCGTTTCGGATCCTTGCGAATCAGCGAAAGCACCGCGTTCAGAGTGTTGAAAAGGAAATGCGGACGGATTCGGGCCTGTAGCGCCTGCAGCCGCGCCTCGGAAATCGCGGGCGAAAATGCGCGGTTGCGAAGGTGAAAATACCACGCGATCGCTCCCGTCCCCAGCGCCGCGTGACCAAGGCTCCAGGCGAGGTCGCGCCACTCGCCCCTTCCGCCGAGCAGGGTTTGGAACGGGAAGAGCGCGGCGGTCACCGCAAGCACGATCGCAAGCACCGCCAGCAGGCCGTGAAGGTACGCGAGCCGCTCAAGCACCGCGGCCCCCGCGTAAAGCACGATCACCACGATGAGCAATATCGGCTCGAGCGACCCTGCGATCTCGGTGACTTTTGCGGCGAACTCGCCGATCTCCCGCGAGCGCGCCAGAGCGAAAAGCAAGGCGAGCGCGTTGACCGAAAGCAGGATGCGCGACATCACGCCCAGATTGCGGAAGTCCGGCAGGGCGTTGGGCAGGTCGTTTTGCCGTATACTTTGCACTTTTGTGGGGACGCAAAAGTCGACGCTTGCGGCGGTGAACCGCACGCTTTACGACTTCGGGCATTTTACAGTCAACCATGGCAGCGAAACCCAAACCCGGCAAGAAACCCTGGTCCGGGCGGTTCGCCGAACCGGTATCCGAGCTCGTCAAACGCTACACCGCTTCGGTCCGTTTTGACCGGCGTCTCGCGCCCCACGACATCCGGGCGTCGCTTGCGCACGCGCGCATGCTCCGCGCCGTCAGGATCTTGACGGCGGCGCATCTCAAAGCGATCGAACGCGGCCTCTCCAGGATCTCCCGTGAAATCGAAACGGGACGGTTTCGCTGGTCGCTCGCGGCCGAGGACGTCCACGTCAACATCGAGCGGCGGCTGATCGCTCTCGTCGGGGAGGCGGGCAAGCGCCTGCACACCGCCCGCTCGCGCAATGACCAGGTCGCGACCGACCTGCGTCTGTGGCTGCGCGAGGCGATCGACGAGATCAGGGGGCTCGTGCAAAAGGTGCAGGGGGAGCTCCTCGATCAGGCGGAAAAACATGCCGCCACCGTGATGCCGGGTTTCACGCACCTGCAGGTCGCTCAACCGGTGACTTTCGGGCATCACCTGCTCGCGTATTTCGAGATGCTCGAGCGCGACCGCTCGCGCCTGGCCGACTGCCGGCGGCGCGTGAACTGCCTCCCGCTCGGGGCCGCGGCGCTTGCCGGAACCTCCTTTCCGATCGACCGGGCGAAGGTCGCGCGCGAGCTGGGGTTCGAGACGGTGAGCCAGAACTCCCTGGACGCGGTCTCCGATCGCGACTTCGCGATCGAATTCTGCGCCTGCGCGGCGCTTGCGATGGTCCATCTCTCGCGCTTGTCCGAGGAACTGATCCTCTGGAGCAATCCGCGCTTCGGCTTCGTCGCTCTGCCGGATCGCTTTTGCACCGGCTCATCCATCATGCCCCAGAAGAAGAACCCCGACGTTCCGGAGCTCGCGCGCGGCAAGACCGGAAGGGTTGCCGGCGATCTCGTCGCGCTGCTCACCTTGATGAAAGGACAAGCTCTTGCTTACAACAAGGACAACCAGGAGGACAAGGAGCCGCTGTTCGACGCAGTGGATACCCTGCGCGATACGCTCGCCGTTTTCGCCGAGCTGATCGCCGGCATCCGGGTCAATGCGGCTGCAATGCGAGCCGCGGCGAAAGAAGGCTTCGCCACGGCGACCGACTTTGCCGACTACCTGGTAAGAAAAGGGCTCGCGTTTCGCGATGCTCACGAAGCAGTGGCGCGGGCGGTGCGCTTCGCCGAAAAATCGGGGCTGGATCTGGAGCAGTTGCCGTTCGCGGAGATGCGCCGCTTCTCCTCTAAAGTGGAAAGAGACGTCTACCGCGTCCTCACGCTCGAGGGCTCGCTCGCGAGCCGCTCGCACATCGGCGGCACCGCGCCCGCGCAAGTGCGTGCCGCGATCAAGCGGGCGCGCAAGCTCTTGAGGGCCCACCCTGTGCCGTGATCGCGACCTCGCAAAGGTCTTGCGAGCCGCATGATCGCATCCCCTGAACTCCTCACCGCGCTGCAGAGCTCGGTTTCGGATGCCGCAGGGTCGTTCCGCATCGAGCGCACGACGCCTGCCGCGGGAGGTTGCATCCACCGCTGCTTCATGCTCGAGGGCGGCGGTCGAAAATATTTCGCGAAAATCAACGACCGCTCACAGTTTGACAGTTTCGCCGCCGAGGCCGATGGCCTTTCGGCATTGGCCGCGGCCGGTGTCCGGGTTCCCGCGCCGCTGTGCCGGGGACAAGCGGGCGAAGAGGCGTTCCTCGTGCTCGAATATCTGGATTTGCGCGGACACGGCGATCACGCGGCTCTGGGGCGCTCGCTCGCTATCGTCCATTCAATCCGCGGCGAATCCTTCGGCTGGCGGCGGGACAACTACATCGGGAGAACGCCGCAGCTCAATCGGTGTTCGCCCTCATGGAGCGACTTCTGGCGCCAAGCGCGGCTCGGGCCTCAGCTGGACCTGGCGAGGAAAAACGGCCTCGGGAAAGGTCTCTTGAGAAAGGGAGAGCAGCTTGCCGAAGCGCTACCCGGACTGCTTTCCGGACATGCGCCCGCTGCATCGCTGCTCCACGGCGATCTATGGAATGGAAATGCCGGCTTTCTGGCCAACGGCACGCCGGTGCTTTTCGATCCGGCGGTTTATCGGGGAGACCGCGAAGCGGACCTGGCCATGACCGAGTTGTTCGGCGGATTTTCGAAGGATTTCTATTCCGCCTACGCGGAAGCTGCGCCCCTAGCTCCGGGTTATGCGGTCAGAAAGACGCTGTACAACCTGTACCACGTGCTCAACCACGCGAATCTGTTCGGAGGCGGCTACGCGGCGCAGGCCGAGCGGATGGTCGAGCGCCTGCTTGCGGAACTGCGGTAAGGCGATCGGTCTTTCAACTAGGAGGGGGTTTTTTCTCCGGTGAGAAGTTTCTGCAACTCCCCGGACTGATACATCTCGCGCATGATGTCGGAGCCGCCCACAAACTCTCCGTTGACGTAGAGCTGGGGGATGGTCGGCCAATTGGCGTAGTCCTTGATGCCTTGGCGGATTTCCGGCTCTTCGAGCACGTTGACGGTAAAGACTTCCTTGATCCCGCAGGCGTTCAGGATCTGCATCGCGCTGGCGGAGAAGCCGCACTGCGGAAATTGCGGGGTCCCTTTCATATAGAGAACGACCGGATTGCCGGTGACTTGCTGTTTGATGCGTTCTTGCGCGTCCATGTCTGATCCTCAAATACCTGATAAAAACTGTCGGGAATTGTACCGCTCGCCCTAAACGCGGTCAACCGCGCCAAACGCCCAGGCACGCGCGCGGCCATCCCGCGAGGTCACGAAAATCGGCGACTTCGGCGTAACCCAGCGCTCGGAATAGCTCGACGCAGCGATCTCCCTGATCGTAACCGTGCTCCACAAGCAAGCCACCGCCCGGCCGGAGCCGGTCTTGCGCGCTCGCGGCGATCTCCCGGATGCAGGCGAGCCCGTCCTCGCCGCCGGCCAAGGCAAGCCGCGGCTCGAAGCGCACGTCGCCCTGTTCCAGATGAGCGTCTCCCGCCGCGACGTAAGGCGGATTCGACACGATCAGGTCGAACGGCTCCGGTCCGAGCGCTTGAAACCAGTCGCTGAGGACAAACTCGATTTCAGCCCCGTGCTCGCGCGCGTTCCGCCGCGCGAGGGCGAGGGCTGCTTCGGAAACATCCGTGGCGACGATCCCAAGCCCCGGCCGCTCGCTCGCGAGAGCGACGGCAATCGCTCCGCTGCCCGTTCCGAGCTCCAGCACGCGCGCCGGCGCACCGAGGGGAAGGCGCTCCAGCGCAAGCTCGACCAGGCGCTCGGTTTCCGGGCGGGGGATCAGGACCTCCGGGGTCACCCGCAGTGCCAGACCGTAGAACTCCCGCCTGCCCGTAATGTAGGAAACGGGTTCGCCGGCGCGCCGGCGCGCGAACCAGGCCTGCGCCGAGCACGCTTTGGACGAATCGATTGCCTCCTCGGCGTGCGTGATGAGATGCACGCGCTCGCGACCCAGAAGAACGCGAAGCAGCAACTCCGCTTCGGTCCGCGGCAGTCCGGATTCGCGCAGCAAGCCGCCGATCGTTGCTCCGGTTTCGACCGCGCGCACTCCGGGACCCGGCTTCAACGCTCTTCGGCGAATGCGGCGAGCTGTTCGGTCTGGTGCTCGCCGAGCAGCGCCTGCGTCAGCTGGGAAAGATCGCCGTCCATGATGTCGTTGATCTTGTAGAGGGTGAGGCCGATGCGGTGGTCGGTGACCCTTCCCTGGGGAAAATTGTAGGTACGGATGCGCCCGGAGCGGTCGCCCGATCCGATCAAGGATTTGCGCGTGGCGGCTTCCTTCGCCTGCTGCTCGCGCAATTGCTTGTCCTTGATGCGTGCCGCGAGCACCGCGAGCGCCTTTTCCTTGTTCTTGTGCTGCGAGCGGCCGTCCTGGCATTCCACCACGATTCCGGTGGAAAGATGCGTGATTCGCACAGCCGAGTCGGTCTTGTTGACGTGCTGGCCGCCGGCGCCCGAGGCGCGGTAGGTGTCGATGCGAAGTTCAGAGGGATTCAGCACGACGTCGCCGATTGCGCTCGCCTCGGGCAGGACGGCTACCGTGCAGGCCGAAGTGTGGATGCGGCCCTGGGTCTCGGTGTCCGGCACTCTCTGGACGCGATGGCCGCCGGATTCGAATTTGAGCTTGGAGTAGGCGCCCTGCCCGATAATGCGCGCGATGATCTCCTTGTACCCGCCGACCTCGCCCGGTGATTCCGAAATGACTTCCACCTGCCAACCCTGGCGTTCGGCATAGCGCGCGTACATGCGGAAAAGATCGCCCGCGAAGAGCGCCGACTCGTCTCCTCCGGTTCCAGCGCGGATCTCGAGGAAGATGTTGCGCTCATCGTTGGGATCCTTCGGCAGGAGCAGCTTCTGCAGCTCCGATTCGAGCGCGGCGAGCCGCTCGCGGCCGACTTTGATCTCGCTTTCCGCGTAGCTTCTCATTTCGGGATCGCCGAGCAGCGCCTGCGCTTCGGCAACGTGCTGCTCGGTGTCGAGATACTTGTTGAAGAGTTCGACAACGGGCTCGAGCCCCGCATGCTCGCGCGAAAGCTCGCGAAACTGCTCCATGTCGCGCGTCGCGTTTTCGGAAGAAAGAAGCGCGCCGATGTCCTGGAGCCGCTGGCGCGCCTGATCGAGCTTGGCCGCGATACTGGTTTTCATCGACTCACAACAGACGCCCGGGCTTAATCGCCCGCGCGCAGGCGATACAGCCGTGCTACGAGCGCCTTGAGCGACTCGGCTGCCTCGCCACCCTGGTTGAGGGCCTCGGTAGGAGCGTGCATCAATTTGTTGGTCAGGCCGTGCGAGAGCGCCTCGAGCACTGTTTTTGGATCGTCGCCCCGGGCGAGCATCCGCACTGCACGCTCGACTTCGCGGCAGCGCGCTTCTTCGGCGGATTCGCGCAGCTGGCGGATGAGAGGCACCATTTCGCGCGTCTTCATCCAGTGCAGGAAAGATCCGACCTGCGAATCGATGATCGCCTCGGCCTGCGCGACGGCCGATTGGCGCGCGTCGATGCCCTCGCGCACCGTCGCCGCGAGGTCATCGATGGTATAGAGAAATACGTCGTCCATTCCCGCCACCTCGGCCTCGATGTCCCGGGGAACGGCGAGGTCCACCATGAATACCGGACGGTGGCGGCGAGCGCGGATCGTGCGTTCCATCGTGCCCTTGCCGATGATCGGCAGCGAGCTCGCGGTACAGGAAATGATGATGTCGAATTCCGGCAAGCGCTCGGGCAGGTCGCGCAGCTCGATCGCCTCTGCGTTGAAGCGGCGGGCAAGCGATTCGGCCCGATCCAGCGTGCGGTTCGCCACCACCATGCCGCGCGGCTGCTGCGCGGCGAAGTGGGTCGCGGCGAGCTCGATCATCTCGCCCGCGCCCACCAGCAGCACTTTCTGCTCGGAGAGGCTCGGAAATATCCGGCCGGCCAGTTTCACTGCGGCAGCCGCCATCGAGACGACGTTCGCGCCGATGCCGGTATTGCTGCGCACTTCTTTCGCCACCGCAAAAGAGCGCTGGAAAAGCTTGTTGAGAAGCGTCCCGAGCGTACCGGCGGACTCGGCGACGCGAGCCGCCTCTTTCATCTGGCCGAGGATCTGCGGTTCGCCGACCACCATGGAATCGAGGCCTGAAGCGACGCGGAACGCATGGCGAACCGCTTCGCCCTGTGGAAGGGTATAGAGGTAAGGCTTCAGCTCCTGCGGCTGGACGCTGTGATAGCCGGCGAGCCACTCGAACGCGGCCTGCGGCTCGCCCAGCGCGCAGTAAAGCTCGGTGCGATTGCAGGTCGAAAGGATTGCAGCCTCCCTGACCGGCTCGCGCAGGGTCAGCTCTGCAAGCGCCGATCGAAGGCGCTCGGCGTCAAACACCACTCGCTCGCGAATCGCAAGCGGAGCGGTCTGGTGATTCAATCCGAGCGTGAAAAGCTGCATGGCGAGAGCCGTCTACGTAACCTGCCATTATAAACCAGCAAATTCCAAGGCCCGCAGGAGCGACTGCAGCCAAGGTGTTCCGCCCAAACAATTTGCGCTTGGAGCAGCGAAAATGACCGAGCTCCCCCTCAGCTGCGACAAGTCCGGGATTTTTTCTTCAAACAGGATCTGCGCGCGGCGCGCTGTTTCAAGATCGTGCAGCGGCGTCAGATCAAGTTCATCAACCGTCTCGTGCTGCAGCAGCATCTGGAAAGCGGAGCCGCGTGCCTGCTTGAAGGGGTCGACGTCCTGGAACCGCAAGTCAATCTGCTGGCTGCCGCTCTCGACCGGGCGCATTCATGCACCTTCAGCAACGCGGTGGTGTTCTTTTCTCAGCGCGGCACTCATTGCGGCGGAGGCGGCCCAAACCCAGCAGCGCTGAACCGGGTGGGACATCGCCTCCGGGTGGATGGGTGGCCAAGGCCGGAATCGAACCAGCGACACACGGATTTTCAGTCCGCTGCTCTACCAACTGAGCTACTTGGCCTTCCGGAGCGCGCCACGATCCAACGCGCCGAAACGGAGCGCGAATTATAGGGGGAAACGGCCTGACCGGCCACGCCCATACGGGGCTCACCGATCCCGCTCCGAGGCCGACGTTGCAGCAGGACTTACTTCCTCAGTTCCGGTGCCTGGCGAGCCATTCCTGCCCGCGTGCGGCTGCGATCAGGTCCCCGATGCTGCGCAGGCCGATTCGCAACGCGTGGTGCTGCAACACCTGGAATACCTGGCCCGTCGCAATCGCATCGGCGAGCGCATCGTGCCGGCGCGCATTTTCCACGCCGAACGCCGCACACCAGTCGTCGAGCGTCCTGAGCCTGCGCCCCTCCTCCGGAAGAATTGCCGGGGCCAGCCATGCCAGGTCCAGCCACGCGCGGCGGAAATTTTCGCCGAGGTACGCACGCATTGACTTCCTCAGCATGATTTCGTCGAAAGGCGCATGAAATCCCAGCAACGGCGATTTCCCGGCGAATTCGAGAAAGCGCAGCAAGGCGTCCGCCGGATCCTCACCCTCGGTCTGCGCGGTGCCGCCGATGCGATGCACGAGAATATTCTCGTCGTCGCTCGCCTTTTCCTGTCGCAGCACCGCGCGGAAGCTCTCCCCCAGGGCCATCCGCGATTCGCGGATGGCGATGGCGCCTACCGCGATCAGGCGATCGCGGTATACGTTCAATCCGCTCGATTCCACGTCGACGACGACGAGGCGCGCGACCGAGTGCGCAGACTCGACATCGGGTTCGGGGAGCGCCTGCCAGTTGCCGAGGCGATGGCGCCGGGGCTCCGGCAAGCGCGCCCTGACCAGCCATCGCCAGCTTGCGCTCACAGCTGAAAGTCGAGCGAGAGTCTGCTCTGCAGCGTGCGCGCCTGCCTGAACGCCTCCTTCAGAATGCGGCGATCGATGTCATTCAGCGACTCCGGATCGATCCGGTTGGGATCCTTTCCGGGCGCCAGTTGCTGGTGGCGCATCCGGAACAGCAACACGAAATGGAATGCCGCCACCATCGACTCGACCTCCTCGCGAGGCATTCCGAGCCGATCCCCGGACAATCGCAGCCGCGCCGAGGTGTTGGTCCGTTCCAGCCCTGCCGCGAGCGCGTAGATGCGCGCCGCGTCGACAAACGGTCGCGTGCCGTGCGTCTTGAGGTCGACGCTGGCCGAGGCGTCGCCCCCCCGGGTCACGGTGATTTGCCGAAATACGCCGAGCGCAGGACGCGACTGCAGCGCGCTTTGCGCCATGGCCCGCAAAAAACGCTGATTGTCCTTGACGCGAGGGATCAGCCAGCCGCGCAAACGCTCGGCGAGCGGGGCGTCACCCCAGAGTGCACGAAAATCGAAGAAGATGCTGGAGTGGAGCAGGGCCTGCGGCAGCGGATTGCGGATCCAGTCGTCGAATTTTCCCTGCCACTCTTCCAGGCTAAGGCACCACTGCGGATTGCCCGCCATGATGTCGCCCCGGCAAAGCGGGAAACCGCAGGCATCCAGCGTGTGATTCACGGATCGCGCGAACGGCAGCAGGCGCTCGCGCGTCTCCTCGGCCGGAAGTTCGCCGGAGAATATGATTCCGTTGTCCTGGTCGGTGGCAAGCGTCTGTTCGAGCCGGCCTTCGCTTCCCAGCGCGATCCAGCACAGACTCACGCCGCCGAGATCGTGCCTGCGGAATTCAAGATCGAGCACGCGTCGGACAAGTTTGTCGTTGAGCACGGCGATCAGCTCGGTAACGTGCTCTGCGCCCATGCCCTGAGCAATCATGTTGCTTGCCAGGTCACGCACCAGGTTCGCCGCCTGGCGCAGACCCTCCAGGTCGGCTGCCGCGTCGATCGAATGGTTGATGTCGCGCAGGCTCATGCGCTGCAAGGCAAACAGGTCGCGCTCGGAAACCACGCCCACCAATCGACCCTCTTCGACGACCGGAACATGGCGAATTCCAATCTTCGCCATGAGCATGGCTGCGTCGGCTGCGATCGCCGTGGAGGGCAGGCACGCCGGCGACGGGGTCATGTACGCCTCGATGGAATGCGCCGTTTCCATACCACCGCGCGCCGCGTACCTGAGCAAATCGCGCTCGGTGAAGATTCCCAGCGGCCTGGCGGCTTCGTCGACGACGACGATGGAGCCGACTCTGGCCCGCTGCATGGTCTCAAGAGCGCTCTGCAGGGAGGCATCCGGGGAGCAGCAGACGGGCGCCTTTCGCAGGACATCCCGCAGCGAAGCGACCATCGGCTGCTGCACCGCCGACTGCATCGCGTAGGCCGCCTGAAGGGATGCTTGCGCCTGCTGCAGCAGCGCCCCTACGCTGCTCCCGCAGAATTCCTGGAACGGCGTGCTCAGGCGAGCCAGTTCCTCGACGTCATCGGCGCGCACCTCGTAGCAAAAGCTGTCTTCCTCAGCCGTGTAGACATGGCTGGCGGGTCGTCGCGCAGTGACTTCCCCGAGCGGAAAGCATTCGCCGCTCGAATACTCGACTACATCGGGTCCGGGGGCCGTCCCCGCGCGATGTTCGCCGCGAACGAGACCGCGCTGGATGATGTAGAGCCTGCGCGAAACGCCGTCCTCGGGCGCCGTTATCTGCCTGCCCTTGGCGAAATACGCCAGCACAAGCTTCCCCGCCAGGAACTCGAGCGACCGCCCGTCCATGCGATCGAAAGGCGCGTGGCGCCGCAGAGCTTCGATGGTCGCGTTCGCCGGCAATTGCGGGACATCGGCCACGGCTTGCTATTCGTCCCGGGCTGCGGAGGGATGTCAGCTCGGCGAATCCGTGCCGCTCGCCCGCAAGCGCGACACGACGCCGGGCTCCGCCGTTGCGGCTGGGGTCGCGTCAGGCCCACAACGGTTTTCGACCGTGCTGCAAATCTGGCCTTTCGCCCAACTCAACAGCACCCAGATCCACAACAGGATGAGGAAAGCCACCAGCGGAATATGACGGTCCACCACGGCCTTGGGAGTGATGCGCCGGGTGAGGCGGGTGACCGGACCGGTCAGCACACACAGGATCTGGTAAGCGAGATTCTGTTCACGTTTCTCTCCCGCGAGCAGGTAGAGCAGGCCCTGACCCAGCAGGAAAAACCCTGCCAGCTCGACCAGCGCCTTTACGACAGTGACGATAAGCAGCTCTGTATCCATGTCTGCCTGCGAGGAAAAGATGGCGCGCCTGACCTGGCACTTGCAGAGTCCAACTCCGGCTGCTTCCTTCCGGAACTGACCACATTCACCAGGCTGCGATGGGGGAACCGCCGCGCCTATTGTAAGTCAACCGACCTTGAGATTAGCCTCCGATGGGCAGATCATCTTGGTTGCATGGAACCCGCCGACAGCATCCGCCGTCTTGGCTTTGCGCGCTGGTACGAGCGGCGCCTGATCGAGGGCCACGCCTGGTTCATCAGCGTTGTTTTCTGCATCATCGCGATCGCAGCTTGCATGGAGGAATTGAACTTTCGCGGCTCGGTTGCGCGCCTGCTCGCCTACGTCACGCTGGTGGCAGCCTCGGTCGCGATCGGGATCTACGGCATGCTGCGCTACCAGAAGATCCTGACCGAGGCCGAGCAGCTCGGCGAGCACGCCACCTGCGGCGCCTGCGGCGCCTACGCGCGCTTCAGGCTGATCTCGCCCTCGCGGGTCCGCTGCCGTAAGTGCGACAACGAGTGGTGCCTAATTCAGCCCGGTCAACCCGAATAAGGGATCCGGATTCCGCCGCAGACGTGAACTCCGGCAGTCAT
>Ga0137455_1000119_pt1 | contig 18485 bp, 21 predicted proteins | sample EasRivERMGT600_2_FD_102334 | JGI IMG/M metagenome (GOLD analysis project Ga0137455, IMG submission 102334) | Soil microbial communities from meander-bound floodplain in the East River, Colorado, USA - East River MetaG ERMGT600_2 | ecosystem: Environmental > Terrestrial > Soil > Floodplain ... | reverse complement strand
CTGGTCTCGTCGTTCCAGGAAACGAGCTTCAACCGCAAGCCGTTCGACCTGCGCGACAAGAAGATCCTGAAGTTCGATCGCGACAAGGCCGATTCGCTCGTGCTCGTAAAAGGCGCGCAGACCATCGAAATGGCGCGGGCGAACAGCGAATGGAAGGTCGTGAAGCCGGTTCCGTCGCGCAGCGACTACAGCGCGATCGAAGGGTTCCTGACCCGCCTCTCGTCGTCGAACATGTCGAAGTTGATCGAGGAGAACCCGAAAGACCTCGCGAAATACGGGCTCGACAAGCCGGCGATCACGGTCACGATCGGCGCCGGCAGCGCGAAGACGGTTCTCGAAGTGAGTAAGGCCAAGGACGGCGAGACCTACGCGAAGGATGCGTCCCGGCCGATGGTGTTCATGGTCGACACGACGCTGCAGGGCGATCTGGAAAAGAACTTCGACGACTATCGCAAGAAAGAGCTGTTCGAGTTCAGGCCGTTCTATCTCGCGAAGCTGCGCGCGGTGCTTGACGCTCCGGGCGGCCCCAAGACCTACGAGTTCGAGAAGCAGAAGCCGGCGAAGCCCGCCGATCCCGAGACCTGGCAAGTGACGCGGGTGGGCGGATCGAGTCATACTGCCGACCAGACCGCGATGGACGATCTGCTGAACAAGCTCCTGGCGATCCGGGCCGAGTCGTTCGTCGACGCGAAAACCAGGACCGGTCTCGACAAGCCCGCGCTCGTCGTCAGCGCCAGCTTCGACGAAGGCAAGTTCGAGCGCGTGCGGTTCGGCCAGGTCGGCGAACTCGCTTACGGCGTGCGCGACGGCGAAGCCAGCGTCGCGAAGATCGACCTGCCCTCGTTCCGGAACGCGCTCCAGGCCTTCGATTTCGCCGTGACGCCAAAAGAGCCGACGCCGGCTCCGAAAGAGGGCGAGAAGAAGTGATCCTGCGAGCGCGCACGTTCGCGATACTGACGAACGTCGCGCTCGCGCTCTTCATCGGCGCATGTGCGCCGAAGACAGCGGCACCAGTCACCGCGCCGCCGGCCGGCGCGCGCTTATCTCCCGAAGAACAACTGCGGAAAGATCTCCAGGCGATCTTCACGGATGGCGCCGTCGATCACGCGGTCTGGTCGGTGTCGGTGCAATCGCTGAAGCAGGGCGGCTCGCTCTACAACCTCAACGCGTCGCGGATGCTCACGCCCGCGTCGAATCAGAAACTGATCACGAGTGCCGTTGCCGCCGATCGTCTCGGCTGGGACTATCGCTACACGACGAAGATCTACTCGACCGGAACGTTGACGGACGGCGATCTCGACGGCGATCTCGTCATCGTCTCGAACGGCGATCCGACGATCAACCCGCGGCACCCGGAGCGCTGGGGCGCATTCGATGCGTGGGCCAAGCAGCTCTACGCGAAGGGCGTCCGCCGTGTCGCCGGTCAGCTGATTGGCGACGACAACGCGTTTGCCGAGCCGGGTTACGGCTTCGGATGGGCGTGGGACGATCTCGGGCTCGGCTACGGCGCCGCCGTCGGCGCGCTGCAATACAACGAGAACCAGGTCGAGCTCTTGATCGGCCCCGGACTCGAGTCCGGCAGCCGCGGCATCATCAGCGTCTCGCCGCCGGGCAGCGGCATCGTCCTCGATCACGCCGTGACTACGGTCGCGGAAGGACAACCGAGCCGTGTCTCGGTCGAGCGGATTCCGGGATCGACAATGCTCCGGGTGAAAGGGCAGGTCGCGATCGGCGCACCGGCGATCAACGAGCTCGCCGCCGTGCCGAATCCGACCATTCAATACCTGAACGCGCTTCGCGAGGCCCTGGCGCGAAACGGCGTCTTCGTCGGCGGCAACTCGCTCGACATCGACGATGCGCGGGTGAAGCCGGACTACAGCCGCGCCACTCTGCTGCTCGAGGATCAATCGCCCACCCTTGATGCGGTGATCGACGTCTGCCTGAAGTGGAGCCGCAACGAGTACGCAGAAACGATGCTGCGATCGCTCGCGCCCGCCGGCGCCGCGGCTACGGCCGAAGCGGGACTCGCCGTCGTCAACGAGACGCTGCTGAACTGGGGCGTGAAACCGGAGCTGTACGTCGCGCGTGACGGATCAGGATTATCGAGGAACGACTACATCGCGCCAGAAGCGCTCATCGGACTGCTGACCCGCATCTGGCGCGATGAGCGTCACCGCGAGAAGTTCCAATCGACACTGCCGCAATCGGCAACCAGCGGCACGCTCGAGAATCGCATGAAGGACACGCCGGCGGCCGGACGTGTCTGGGCGAAAACCGGATCGATGTCGAACGTCCGTTCGCTTTCCGGCTTTCTGGTGACGCTGGATGGCGAACCGATGGTGTTCTCGATCATCGTCAACGGTTACCACGTGCCCTCGTCACGCATCGAGGCGGCCATGGACGATGCGTTGGTGCGCCTGGTCAAGTTCCCACGAGAGCTCCACGAAGAATGATTGTAGAGGCGGGTCTGACCCGCCTGCTAAAGATGGACGAACCGGCCGAAGATCACTGCCATCGTCATGCCGACGGCGCCGACGACGAGCGCGCCGGCCATGCCGACGGCGAAAGGCTTCAGGCCGACCCCCTTGAACACTGCGAAGTTGGTGTTCAAGCCGACCGCAGCCATCGCGGTGCCCAACAGGATTTGCGACGCCCAATAATCACCCAGTGATTTGGTGATCGAGGCCCATTGCGCGGCGCTCCACACGCCGAACGCAGCGCCGTTCGAGGTCAGCGTCCAGTCACCGAGTGAACGCACGACCGCCATCGCCAGGAAGCCGATCACGAAGCCGGGAACGAGTGATGAAATCCTGACCGCGCCGATGCCGCCGGATCCGATCTTGGCCTGCGCGCGCACGTGCATCCAGGTCAGGATCGGAATCACGGCTGCCAGGAAGATATTCCTCGTCAGCTTCGTCACGGTCGCCACGTTCAGCACCACTTGATCGTCATAGACCTGCTTGTAAGTCAACGCCGCGCCCATCACTTGCGACGTGTCGTGAACGGCGGTGCCGAGGAACAATCCGATGGTTTCCGACGACCCCAGCATCGCGTGCGCGAGATACGGATACGTCAGCATGCCGAACAAGCCGAACAGGACGACATTCGCGACCGCGTAGGCGACTTCCCTTTCATCCGCCTCGATCGCCGGCGCGGTCGACACGATCGCAGTGACGCCGCAAATGCTCGTGCCTGCTGCGATCAGGATGCCCAGTCGCGGTGGCAAACCCAGCTTGCGGTTGAACCACGTCACGAAGATCAATCCGGTCGCGATCGCGGCGAGCACCACTGGAAGGCCCGCGACACCAAGCTTGACGACATCGAACAGGCTCAACCGGATGCCGACCAGCACGATGCCGGCCCGAAGGATCGTCGTCGTCGCGAACTTGAGACCGGGATTGAGCGAGGCCGGCAGCGGCAGTGTGTTCCGCAGCAGCAGCCCGAGAACGATCGCCACGGGAACGCCGGAGAGCGGACTGCTGCCCGTGAGTCCCTGCGCGGCAAGAATCTGCTGGCCAATCAGATCGGCGAGCCAGAAGCCCACCATCATGACGACGACCGCCGCAACGACGCCGGGTAAATATTTCATTGAGCTGTTCCGGCTCCCGGTTCCCGGCTCCCGGCTCCCGGCTTCATCGCTGAATCGATTTCAGCTGGAAGTATTCCTCAATCGCGAGCGGTCCGATCTCGCGCCCGATACCCGACTTCTTGTAGCCGCCGAATGGCGCCAGCACGTTGAAGCGTCCGCCATTGATATCGACCTGGCCGGTTCGAAGTTGCTTCGCCACTTCGAGGGCGCGCTCGGGTGTGGCGCCCCAGACCCCGCCGGCGAGTCCGTACGGCGAATCATTCGCAATCGCAATCGCGTCGGCTTCGGAGTCGCAGGGAATGATCGCCAGCACGGGTCCGAAGATCTCTTCCTGCGCGATTGTCATCTGGTTGTCGACGTTCGCGAAGATCGTCGGCTCCACGTAGAAACCCCTCGGTAAGTTCGCAGGCTTGCCGCCGCCGGCGACGAGCGTGGCGCCTTCTTTCTTGCCCTGCTCGATGAATCCAAGCACGCTGTCGCGCTGTCCGGCGGATGCCAGCGGACCGAGTCGCGTGTTCTTGTCGAACGGATCGCCGAGCGTCAGCTTGGCGAGCTGTCCTTTCGCGAGCTCGACGGCCTCGTCGTGCCTCGATCGCGGTACGATCATGCGCGTCCACGCCGAGCAGGTCTGCCCGGAGTTCTGCATGCAGTTGTTGACGCCCGCGGGGATCGCCTTGTCGAACGGCGCGTCATCGAGGACGACGAACGCGGACTTGCCGCCGAGCTCGAGACACACCTTTTTGATGCCGTCACCCGCGACCGAGGCGATCCGCCGCCCGGCCTGCAGCGATCCCGTGAAGCTCACCATGTCGACGTCGGGATGCGCGACGATGGCTTCGCCGACGACACGACCCGACCCGGAGACGATGTTCAGCACGCCTTTGGGAAGCCCGATCTCGTGCGCCGCTTCGGCGAGGTGAAACGCGCTGAGCGGCGCCATTTCCGCCGGCTTCAGGACAATCGTGCATCCCGCCGCGAGGGCCGGCGCGATCTTGCAGACCACTTGATGCAGCGGGTAATTCCACGGCGTCACGCAGCCGATGACGCCGATCGGTTCCTTGATGACGAGCGAGTTGCCGAGCTCTTCTTCGAGCTTCGCTTCGCGGATGAACTTCGCGTTCATCCCGATCATCATGATCGGGAACTCGGCCTGCACCTTGGTGGCGAATCCGATCGCGGTCCCGACTTCGTGTGCGATCGCCTCGGCGATCTGCGGCACGCGCGTCCTCATCGCCGCCGAGAGCTTTTCGAGCCACTGCGCCCGCTCCTCAACCGGAAGCCGGCTCCACGATGCGAAGGCCTTGCGCGCCGCCTTGACCGCCCGATCGACGTCCGCCGCGGCGCCGCGCGGCACGCGCGAGAACTCCTGCTCGGTCGCTGATGAGATGACGGCGATCGTCTCGGTGCCGCTCGACGCCTGCCACGCACCGTCGTAATAGTGCTTGTCGTAATTCATGAATCTTCAATTCTACGCTATGCTTTTTCCCGACAAGGGTGTTCTTCCCGACGAGAGTCACCTCCCGACAAGAATCACCTCCCGACAGGTCCTTATGCAGATTACTGGCAAGACATTCGTCATCACCGGAGGGGCGTCGGGCCTTGGGCGCGCGTCCGCTGAAGCCATCGTCGCCGCGGGCGGCAACGTCGTCCTGCTGGACGTCAATGCCGAGACGGGCAAGGCCGCGGCGCAGGCGATCGGATCGAAGGCAAAGTTCGCGCAGGCGGACGTGACCAGCGAAGAGCAGGTCAAGGCCGCGGTCGATCTCGCCGTGTCGTCGTTCGGCGGCCTTCACGGCGCGATCAACGCCGCCGGCATCGGTCCCGCCGCCAAGGTGCTGGGCCGCAACGGCCCGCACCCGCTCGATCTGTTCGAGAGGACGATCAAAGTGAACCTGATCGGCACGTTCAACGTGATCAGGCTGGCAGCCGCAGTGATCTCGCAGAATCAGCCGCAGGCGACGGGTGAACGCGGAGTGATTATCAACACCGCCTCGATCGCCGCATTCGATGGGCAAATCGGCCAGCCCGCATACGCTGCGTCGAAAGGCGGCATCGTCGGCATGACCTTGCCGATCGCGCGCGAGTTCGCGCAACTCGGTATTCGCGTCGTCACGATTGCGCCCGGCATTTTCGATACGCCGCTTCTTGCAGGTTTGCCGGAGCCGGCGCGCGTGTCGCTGGGACAGCAGGTGCCGTTCCCGTCACGACTGGGCCGGCCCGCCGAATACGGGGCGCTCGTTCGTCACATCCTCGAGAACGAGATGTTGAACGGCGAAGTGATCCGTATCGACGGCGCGCTCAGGATGGCGCCGAAATAAAAAAGGGTTCCAAGGGTTCCATAGGTTCCAAGGGCATCGTTCTGCCGGGGTTCCATCGGTTGCTTCTATTTATCAGGGTCCAGGTCTGGGTGTTCCTTGATGATCGGGGCCATCAAGTCCAATTGAATCGAAGTCAGGATGGCACCGACGTGTCCGATGTAACGCTTGAAGTCGTCACGCGGTACACGATCTCGAATTTCTTCAATGCTGATGGCGAGTTTTGAGCCGGCTTCGATCAATCCGGCGACAACCTTTGCGGCGACGTCCCTTTCCATAATCATTCTCACCTAACCGGCCGCCCCGTGCACCCTTGGCACTCCGCTAGAACAATGCCTTTGGAACATCTGGAACTCGTGGAACATTTGGAACCCTAGATCAGACTCTTTGTGAAAGCGATCAGTTCGCTTACGGGCGCGCCCAGCCCTCCGCCTTGAGCGAGATCAGGCTTCCCTCCACCCTTCCCGCCAAACTTCGCCGCCAGCTGCTTCAACATCGCGCCGGCGTCGACCGTCGATGCTGCGCCTCGCGCGATCACGACTTGCGCGGGCATCGCGGTGGTAAACAACACGGCCACTGCATGTGGATCCGCTGCGGTGATCGCAGCGGCGATCGCCTTGATCCCCTGCGCGTCCCAGCCCTCGATCGCTGCGACCACCGGCGATCCTTTTGCGAGCAGCGCGTGTGCTTCGTGGGCCGCGAGCTTTTCCTGAAATCCGCGAAGATGGCGCTGCGCAGCCTTGCCGTGTTCCTGCATGCGCTCGATCGACGCCGCCATTTCGATCGGCGGGACGGAGAGGTGTTTCTGCATCGCCGACAGCGCACCCTTCCAGACCCGGAACCGCTGTAGCGCGCGGCCGCCGCACAGGAATTCGACGCGCGATCCGCCCTTGAATTTTTCCGCCGAGCCGATCGCGATCACCCCGATCGCACCGGTGCGCTCGACGTGCGTGCCGCCGCAGGCCGACAGGTCGTAGTCCTGCACGTCGATCAATCGCAGCGTGCCGGTGCGCGCGGATTCTTTTCGCATGCCCATCGCCGCGGCTTCCTCCGCGGTGGCAAATCGAACCGCCACCGGCCGATCCTCCCAGACGATGCGATTCGCATCGTCCTCGGCCTTCGCAATCTCGGACTCGGAGACTTCGCGGGCCAGATCGATGGTCGACGAGAGCTGCCCCATGTGGAAGCTTTCGGTGCGGACGCCGAACAATCGAGCGAACGCCGCCGACAGCACGTGCTGGCCGGTGTGTTGCTGCATGTGATCGAAGCGCCGCGCCCAGTCGATCTCGCCGCTGACGATCTCGCCAACTTTCAAGGATCCCGAGACGACGTGCGCGATGGTGCCGTCATCGCGATCGATCACGTCAGTGACGGCCGCGCTGCCAATCGTTCCCGTGTCGTACGGCTGGCCGCCCGATGTCGGATAGAACGCGGTTTGATCGAGCGTCACGTGCGAGTGGCCGGCAACCGTATCGACGCTCAATACTTTGGCGTCGAAGGTCCGGCGATACGGTTCGGAATAATAGATGCGTTGTGTCATTACAGCAGTGGGCCGTTGGGCACGATTGGCAGCTCGAAGAAAAAGATCGCGCCGCCGAACGCACCGCGGCGATAGCCGATCCGGCCGTTGTGCGAGCGGATGATGTCGTAGCTCACTGACAACCCGAGACCAGTGCCCTCGCCGACAGGTTTGGTCGTATAGAACGGCTGGAACAGCTTCGCTTCGTGCTCGGCCGCTACACCGGGACCGGTATCTTCCACTTCGATCCACGCCCAGCCATCGCGATCGCCGGTGCGAACGGTAATACGGCGCTCCTTCGAATCGGCGTGCACGAGTGCCTGCTCGGCGTTGATCGCGAAGTTCAACACGACCTGCTGCAGCTCGGTGAAGATCGCCATCACCATCGACTTGGAACGCTCGTCGATCTCGACGACGATGTTCAGCTCTTCGAGCTTTCGCTGGCGCAGCTCCATGACCGACGCGACGACGTCGCGCAGCCGCACCGGCGTCGGCTCCGACATTTGGCGGCCGAATCGTGACAGGTTGCGGATGATCGCGCTCGCGCGCGAGCTCTCCTTCTGGATCAGCGTCAGATCCGCGCGCGCCTGCTCGGGCATGTCCTTTTGCATCTGCAGCAGCTCGGCGAAGCCGAGAATGGCCTGCAGCGGATTGTTCAACTCATGCGCCACGCCGGACACCAGCACACCGATCGCGGCCAGGCGCTCCTGTCGAATCACCTGCTGCTGCAGCGACTGCAGCTCCTCGCGCATCCGGCGCTCATCGTTCACCTGCGCGGCGATCGACTCGCGCGCGCGCTGCAGGCTGGCGATCATGCTGCTGACCGTCTCCTGCAAGTGGTCCATTTCCGCCGTCGGCATCGGTTGCATCTGCAGGGGCGTGAGATCGCCGCGGCTGACGCGCTTCGCGGTTTCGTCGAGATGATCGAAGGCGTTGAGCCAGCGGCGCCCGAAGATCCACGTCAGGGCGACGATCACCACGGTCGCGGGGACCGCGATGGCGAAGTTGCGCTGGAAGATCGGCAGGCTGCGCGACATCGCGACGGTGGTCGGAATGCCGACGCTCGCGAGCCACGGACCGCGCTCGACGACGCCGTTGCCGAACACGCGCTCGACGCCGTCGATACCGGTGAGAATGGCCGACGACGGCACCTCGAACGGATTGCGCGCGCGCCCGCCCGGCGCCGCCGAGCGGCCGACATACTGTGACGCCTCGAGGCTGCGTGCGACGACGACGCTGTTCTCGTCCGTCAGCGTCACCACGGAGCCAGGCGGCAATGGAATCGATACCAGCACGCGTTCGAGCGCTTCGAGATGCACCGACAGTCCAAGCGATCCGACCACGTGGTTGTCGTTGACGATCGGATAGCCGAGCACGATCGCGTGCACCTCGTCGCCGGCCTGGCCGAGCATCGGGCTCAAGAGCGTCTTGCCGGTGGTCGCGACACTTTTCAGGAACGCCGGGTCTAGCCGGCCTTCAACTTTCTCGTCGGGTGGCGTCGCCCACGCCACCGGCCGCCCATTCGTGTCCGCAATCAGCGCGTTATGGAGCAGATCATCGCGGCCGCCCAACAGCGGCTGCAGCACCTCGAGCGCCGCTTGCGGATCGAGCGCGCGCATGGCCGGATGACGCGAGGCCGTGCCCGCCACCGCATCCGCGGTCTCCAGATTGCGATTGACGTAGACGACCACCGTTGCCGCCATCGTCGAGGTCTCGGCGGCCAGCTGACGTACGTGCTCGTCGTAGGTCAGCTTCGCGCCGTAGCCGATCGCGAGGTAGACGAGGACCGTGAGAATCGAGACAGAGAGAAAGACCTGTCGTCTGAGCGGCTGGGCCAAGGCGTAGAGGGCTCCGCCGCGAATGGTATCAGCGGCGCGGGTGAATTAGCGGGTCGGTTGCACCAGCTTCTGTAAAACCGGCGGCGCGGAGCCGACAACTGTCGCAGTGCCCGCAGGGACGGCCGCCGGGCAGCGGGTCGTAGCAGCTGTGCGTCAGGCCGTAGTCGAGGCCAAGCGACAGGCCGAGCCTGATGATCTCCGCCTTCGACAGCGCGATCAGCGGCGTGTGGACGGTGAGCGGCCGGCCTTCGACGCCGGCCTTCGTCGCGAGGCGCGCGAGTTGCTCGAAGGCGCGAATGAATTCCGGACGGCAGTCCGGATAGCCGGAATAGTCGAGCGCGTTGACGCCGATGAAGATGTCGGAAGCGCCGAGGACCTCGGCCCAGCCCATCGCCACCGAGAGGAAGATCGTGTTGCGGGCCGGCACGTAGGTGCTGGGAATGACGTCGGGATCGATCGGCTGATCCTTCGGCACGTCGATCTGATCCGACGTCAACGCCGATCCGCCGATACGGCTGAGATCGAGATCGAGCTCGAGATGCCTCTGCACGACAAGCGCGCGCGCGACCACGCCAGAGGCCTCGAGCTCTTGCACGTGACGCTGCCCGTAGTTGATGCTGAGCGTGTAGAGCTCGAACCCGTCACGCTTCGCTACGGCCGCTGCTGTGTAGGAATCCAGACCGCCGCTGAGAAGAACGACCGCCCTAGACGCCACGCGTCTCGGGACTCCAAATGTATTTGTGGACCTGCAGCTGGACTCGAACATCGAGACGATCGGCGATCACCCACTCCGACAACTGCTTCGGATCGAGCTCGCCATGCACCGGGGAAAACAACACCGCGTTGACGCGCGTGGGCAGACTCTCGCGGAGCACAATCTCTTTCGCGAATTCGTAGTCGCGGCGGTCCGCAATCACGAACTTCACTTCATCGGTCTTCCTGAGATGCGCGAAGTTGGTCCAGTCGTTCTTGTCCGATTCGCCGGAGCCTGGGCACTTCACGTCCATGATCCTGATCACGCCGGCCGGAACATCGGCGATGCTGCGGTGCCCGCCGGTCTCGATCAGCACCGTCTTGCCCGAAGCGAGCAGCCGCTGCATCAGCGGATACACATCGGGCTGCAGCAACGGCTCGCCACCCGTCACCTCGACGGTCGGGCAGCCGCGCGCGTCCACATCGGCGATCACGTCGTCCACGCTCATCTTGCTGCCCTCGTGGAAGGCGTAGGGCGTGTCGCACCAGCGGCAGCGCAGGTCGCAGGCCGTCAGGCGCACGAAGACGCACGGCCGGCCCGCGTAGGTCGACTCGCCCTGGATCGAGTGGAAGATCTCGTTAATGGTGAGCATTGCTAGCCGTTGACGACCGGCCGGAGGCCGGTCAAGCTAATTCTAGTTCTGATGTTACGAATCGGCACCTCCGGCTGGAATTACCCCACCGGCAAGGGCTCGTGGAACGGTATCTTCTATCCCTTGGCGGAGGATCGCGAGCGCGGCTTCGACGAGCTGCGCTTCTATTCCGAGCGTTTCAACACCGTTGAGGTCAACAGCACCTTTTACGGGCAGCCGCGCGCCAATGCGTCGCTGGGCTGGGTCAAGCGGACGCCGGCCGGCTTCGAGTTCGCGGTGAAGCTGTATCAGAAGTTCACGCACCCGAACATGGCCGTCGAACCAGGGCCGGTCACGCAGGCCGACGTCGATGCGTTCAAGGGCGGCATCGATCCCCTCGCCGCCGCCGGCAAGCTCGGGCCGGTGTTGATCCAGTTCCCGGCCAGCTTTCAACGCTCACAGGAGGCCGTGGACTACGTCGCCTGGCTGCTGAAAGCGTTCGCCGGCTATCCGCTCGCCGTGGAGCTGCGGCATCGATCGTGGAGCGATTCGCCCGAGACCGCGCAGCTGCTCGACAGACAACATGCCGCGTGGGTGCAAATCGACGAGCCCAAGTTCCCCTCGTCGATTCGACAGGATCTCAAGGGTCCGCGGGCCGATCTGTATTACCTGCGGCTGCATGGCCGCAACGCGAAGGAGTGGTGGGACCACGCCGAATCCGAAGATCGCTACAACTATTTCTATTCGGCCGAGGAGCTGCAACCCATCGCCAACAAAGTTCGCGACGTTCTCACCATGGCGCGGATGCGCCCAAGCGAAATAGTGAAAAAGGCTTATCTGTTCTTCAACAACCACTTCTCTGCGCAGTCGGTAGCGAACGCCGTCACTCTGAAGAAGATGCTCGACGAGCCGATCAAGGCGCGCATGCCGGCCGAGCTCGTCGAACGGTTCCCCGATCTCGCGGCGATCGTCGCTACCTTGCCTCGCGCACGGTTACTCTGACGATCCGATCGGCGTACTTCAGCTTGTCGACGACCTCCATTCCGGAAATCACCTTCCCGAACACCACGTATTTCATGTTCAGGCGAGGTGTGTCGGCGAGTGTCACGTACATCTGCGTGTCGGCCTTCGAAGCATCGCCGTTGTGCGCCAGCGCGACCGCGCCTCTCAGGTGCGTGCGCAGCTTCGAAAACTCCGCAACGCCGACAGCCGGACCCTCGATGCGGCCCCACATTTTTTCCTTCGTCATGTCGCGTGTCTGCTGATCGCCGAACTGCATGACAAAGCCGGGCACCACGCGATGCACGCGCTGCCCGTTGTAGAACCGCTTGTTGATCTGTCCGAGAATATGGGCGACGGTTTTGGGCGCCTCGTTGGGATAGGTCTCGAACTCGAACGTGCCCTTCTCCGTCTCGACGACGACGATGGACGGTCCTGCGCCGGGCGACAGCGTCGCCGGCGTTTGTGCGAATCCGGCGGCGCCCGCTCCCAGCATCGCCGCCACCAGAATGAAACACCCGCGCTTCATGTCACTCTTCCTTTGCCAACTCGGGTGACGTTCACCCTCCGGCACGCCGTCACGATGGCGCAGTCCCCGCAGCGAGGATACACCGGCCGGCACACGTTCTGGCCCCACGTCACGAGATACAGATTGATCACCGGCCACCATTGGCGGTCGATCGTTTTGTAAAGTTCCTGTTCGGTCTCTTCCGGCGTTCGCGTCCGCACCCATCCTAGCCGGTTGGCGATGCGGTGCACGTGAATGTCCACGCAGATGTTCTCGTCGCTCTTGAAGGCGAGGATCATCACGAGGTTCGCGGTCTTGCGGCCGACACCGGGAAGCGTGATCAACTCGTCGAGCGTCGAGGGCACGCGTCCGCCGAACTTCGCCACGATCATCCTCGCCGCGTCTCGCACGAAGACGGCCTTGTGGCGATAGAAGCCGACCGGGTAGATCAGCTTCTCGATCTGCTGCACGCGCAGCCTGGCCACGGCCGCCGGCGTGCTCGCTCTCGCGAACAACCGCGTCGACGCGGCCAGCGTGGTCGCATCCTGCGTCCGCGCCGAGAGCAACGTCGAGATCAGGATCTGGAAGGGATCGTCCTTCTGGCTTGCGGAGATCTTCTCGACCGCCGGCAGCTCGAGCCCGTCGATCTCGCGGGCCAGCGTGCGCATCACACGCTCGATGGTCGGAGCCAACGCGCCGACCCCCCCGCCGCGCGGAGCGCGTCTAGGGAACAGGTGTGACGGGCGGACGACCATCGAGTACTGCAATCGCGTTGGAGACCGCGAGGTCCGCCATCGCCGTGCGTGTCTCGGTGGTGGCGCTGGCGAGGTGCGGAATCAGCAGCACGTTCTCGAGCGACATCAGGTCCCTGTGAATCTCCGGCTCTTTTTCGTAGACGTCGAGAGCCGCGCCGGCGATCAGCCGCTCCTTGAGCGCCCACGCGAGCGCCGCTTCGTCCACCACCGGACCGCGCGACGTGTTGATCAGATACGCCGTCCGCTTCATCTTCGTCAGGGCCTTCTGATCGATCAGGTGCTTCGTCTCGGGGGTCATCGGAACATGCAGCGAGACGATATCCGATGTCGCCAGCAGCCGATCGAGCGGCATTTGCGTCGCGTCCGAAATATCGGCGACCTTCTGGTCCGCATAGGCGACGGTCATTCCGAATGCCGGCGCCTTGGCCGCAACCGCGCCGCCGATGCGGCCGACGCCGACGAGACCAAGCTGCTTGCCCCGCAGCTCCATGCCGAGCATGTAATCAAGCGCCCAGCCGCCCCACTTGCCGGCGCGAACCACTCGCTCGCCCTCGCCAAGACGCCGCGTGATCGTGAGGATCAGGCCCCAGGTGAAATCGGCACACGCATTGGTGAGCACGTCGGGCGTGTTGGTGACCGCAATGCCGCGCGCCCGGCATGCGGCAACGTCCACGTTGTTGTAGCCAACGGCAACGTTGGCCACGATCCTCAGCTGCGGTCCGGCGGCATCCAGCACCGCGGCATCGATGGCTTCGGTGAGCAGGCACACGATCGCGTCAACACCCTTGACGCGGCGCAACAATTCCTCGCGCGAGATCGCGCTGCTGCCGACGTACAGATCGACATCGGAGGCGGCTTCGAGCTTCGCCATCACCGAGGACGGAAGCTTGCGAGTGACTAGTGTCCGTGGCACTTACAGAAACCACAATGATTGCATTGCACGGCCGGTTCGATGAGACAGGAGGTATCGTCCGGAGCACGCTCGAGATGATATTGACCGAAGCTGATCGATACGGGCACCGGAACAGTCCGGCTAAAGCCGGACGCTACACTGCTTGCTTCCACCGGCTCGGAGCCGGTGTGCTTCTGAATCGCGGCGCGAATCAACTGCCGCAGCTCGTCGTCGTTCATTCCACGCACTCCAGCTGATCGACGATGCCGACAATGGCCGCGTCGACGGGAGCGAGCTTCTTGCCGAGCGCTTCACCGGCGGCGCGCCCCTCGAGCACCACGATGACGCGCTCGCTGACGCCCGCGCCGACAGAATCGATCGCCAGCAGCGTCGCGCCCTTCGCCTCGCCCTGCGGCGTCTCGGGCTGTACCAGCAGCAGCTTCGCGCCCTCGAATTGCGGGCGCTTCTGCGTTGCGACGACGGTGCCGACCACGCGCGCGAGAATCACTTCGGCACCGTGTAGTGATCGATGATGCCGACGATGCCCGCATCGGTGGGCACTTCGGTCGGATGAAACGGAAAGCTGGCTTCCTTGCCGCGGACGAAGAACACGGTCTCGCCGACGCCCGCGCCCACGGAATCAACCGCGACCAGCGGACGGCCGGCGTCCTTGCCGTCGGCGCCGATCGGCTGCACGAGCAGCAGCGTGGTGCCGTCGAGATTGGAATCCTTGCGGGTGGCGACGACGTCGCCGATGACTCGAGCCATTTGCATTTGTCTCGCTCCGCTCGACGGTGGGGACGCAGGCCTACTCTGCGACGTCGATTTCGTCGATGATGCCGACGACCGCGGCATCGACCGGCGTGTCTTTCAGGCCCGACGCCATGCGCGCCGAGCTGCCGCTGACAATCAGCACGGTCTCGCCCACGCCGGCATCGACCGTGTCGATGGCGACGAGGTAGTTGCCTTCCGCTTTGCCTTTGGGATCGATCGGGCGGGCCAGCAACAACTTGCTGCTGACCAGCCGCGGATCTTTTCTCGTCGCGACAACCGTCCCGACGATACGTGCGAGCAGCATTTTTCGGTGCCGTCTGCGCCTTCTGTGGCTTAGCCCTTGGCGTTCGCTTTGCCGATCGGGAGGACGTCTTCGAGGTTGGCGTGCGGGCGCGGAATCACGTGCACCGACACGAGCTCGCCGACGCGGCGGGCCGCGGCCGCGCCGGCATCGGTCGCGGCCTTGACCGCGGCGACGTCACCGCGCACCACCGCCGTCACGTAGCCGGCGCCAATCTTTTCCCATCCCACCAGCGTCACCTTGGCAGCCTTCACCATGGCGTCGGCCGCTTCGATCATCGCGACCAGCCCCTTGGTTTCGATCATGCCGAGTGCTTCACCCATTACGGATCCTCCAGGTCTTGCGGGCTCGCGGGCTTGCGGGCTCAAGCCCGTAGACCGTAAGCCCGTAGGCCCACTGTGTTTTTACTTCAGCGCGCGAAGCGCGTCTTCAATCAGTGCAGTTAGCTCGCGGTATGTTAATCGAATTTCCCCATCAGTGCCGCCCGCGGGGAGCGTTAATCTTTGCGCCACCAGCCGTTCGTTCGAGTCCGGCGCTTGAACAATCTGGCAATCCAGCTGCCCGCCGCCGGGCACGGTGTCGTCGGTGCAAATCGGCGCCGGCGACGCAATCCCATACATCCCGCGCAGCCCCTGCAGCCGGTCGACCTCGTCGCGCGACAGGATGTTTTCGCGTCCGAGCGTGCGGGCGACCAGGCTGATCTTCGCGAAATGCTCGATGGTTTCCATCCGGTAATACGCCGACATCACGTCGCCGGCCAGCGCCAGCGCGCCGTGATTGGCGAGCAGCAGCCCGTCGTGGGCCTTCACGTACTTCCGGACCGCGGCCGGCAGCTCCTCCGTCGACGGCGTCGCGTACTCGGCGATCGGGATGCTGCCGAGCGTAGTGATCACTTCCGCGAGCACCGCGCGATCGAGCGCGATGCCGGCGACGGCAAACCCCGTCGCCGTCGGCGGATGGGCGTGCACGACCGCGCGCGCATCGGGCCGGTTGCGATACACCTCGAGGTGCATCTTCAGCTCGGACGACGGATCGCGCTCGCCGCTGATCTTTTTTCCTTCGAGATCCGTAATCACCATCATGTCGGGGGTCATGAATCCCTTCGACACGTTCTTCGGCGTGGTGATCAGCCGGTTGTCGTCAAGGCGTACGCTGATATTGCCGTCGTTGGAGGCGACGTAACCGCGCTCCCACAACCGGCGTCCGACTTCGACGATGTCCGCGCGCGCCTGTTCTTCAGCCTTCATCGCGATTGATACTCAGCGCGGCATTTCTCGCTGTCGAAATAAATCGGCGAGCCGCCGCTGACGATGCTGATCGCCTTCCCTGGCACCACGTAGGTCCCGCACACGGGGCATTGCGACATCTTCACCGCCGCCGGCGGTCCCGGCCGCCGTCCGCCCTGCGGCGCCGGCCCGGAGGCGCCGCGCACGACCGCGTCGATGAAACGCCAGAACGTCCTCGCGATGACGACGAACAGGGCAAGGAGCAGGAGAAAACGCGCCAACACCCTTACCTCGCACCCCCGCCCTGCGCACTCTTGATACCCTCGAGACCCTTCTTCGCCGCGAGTCCTTCAGGAGAATTCGGCGCGAGATCGACGACCTGCTGCCAGGCCTTGCCGGCACCCGCGAGATCCTGCTTGCCGAAGGCGCGGACGATGCCGATATTGAGCAGCGTCTTGATGTGCTTTGAATCGACCGCGAGCGAACGATCGAATTGCGCGAGCGCGCGGTCCGGTTGATTCGTGTAGTAGTACGCGACGCCGAGATCCGTCGACACATTGACGTCGCTCGGAGTAAGCGCGAGCGCCTGTTCGTACCAGGTGATCGCCTGCGGGTATTGCTCGCCGTCGAAGAAGATGTTGCCCAACTGCACGCGCGGCTTGACGTCCCTGGGATTCTTCGCCGCCTCATCCTGCAGCGCGCTGACGCGCGCCGGATCGATTGGCGCCGGCTGCGACGCCGCGGCCTGCTGCTGTTGCGCCGGGGCCGACTGGGCGACCGGAGCGGCGACAGGGGCGCTGCGCGCCTGCTGGCTGCCTAGCACCCAGCCGATGATCAGGCCGAACAGGCTGCCGGCGATGCCAAAGACGATTGCGTCCGCTCTCATGATCAGCGTGGCCTTTGCCGCGCTCCGCGCGGCGAGACGTCTTGGAGTGCGTGCGAGAACAATTGGCTCAATGTTGTATGCCGTTGAAGACGTCTAGGATAACAACGAGCGGCGCAGCCAGTCCACCAGCATGCGCGCCACGTCGCCGTCCTGGTCGAGCAGCACGGTGCCGTGCGCGAGGATGTTCGAGATGTGCTGCTCGCGCGGGCCCGACGGCTCGGCGGCGATGTCGCGCAGCGTGCGCAGCGCCAGCGGATCCTGATCGCTCGCCGCCAGCCAGATCGATCGCGAGCCGAGACGCTTGATGAGGGCCGTATCGGTCCTGAGGCCGCGATAATCGAGCGACGGCGACAGCAACGCGAGCGCACGCACCTGCGGCACATCGCCCGCCGCGAGCAGCGCGAGGCTGGCGCCAAGCGACGCGCCGACGATGGCAATCTGATCGCCGCGCACGTTCGGCCGAGTGGCCAGCCACCGCGCGGCGGCGCGCACGTCCTGGATCATCAACTGCAGATCCTGGGCGGAGCCGGACGACTGGCCGTGGCCGCGCAGATCGATGGCGAGCGCCGTGATGCCGGCGTCGCGAATGCGATCGGGCAGCCCGCCCCAGTCGCCGCGGGTGCGCGACAGCATGTGCACCAGCAACACCGCCGGCGCGGGACGCGAAGACGACTCATAGAGCTCGCCGGCGATCGACACGCCGTCGGCCGACGGCACGATCACCCGCGTGCCGGCGGCTTCCGCGGCCGGCGCCATCAACAGGATCGAGAGGAGCACCAGCGAGAGCGCGGCCAGGTATTCCTTCACGACGCGGCCAAGGCCGGCGAAGATCGCGCGGCTGACGAGCGCGTGCCCGATCGAGACCTCGTCCAGGTGCGGCAGCGTCTTGAAGAGCGTCAGGTTCTTCAGATCGAGATCGTGTCCCGCGTTCACGCCGACGCCGAGCTCGAACGCGAGGTTGGCGGCCGCGCTGTATTTCGCGAAGCTGGCCGACGCCGCATCCGGCCCGCGCTCGAACGCGCGCGCGAACGGCTCCGTGTACAACTCCACGCGATCCGCGCCCATCGTCTTCGCCCAGCGAATCGCCGCCGGCTCCGGATCGACGAACAGGCTGACGCGAACACCGGCGGCTTGCAACGTGCCGATGATGCCGGCGAGGGTAGCCGCGGGCGTGTCGGCCGGCCATCCCGCTTCGCTGGTGATCTCTCCGGGCTTCACCGGCACCAGGGTGCACTGATCGGGCTTGACGGCGAGGACTAGCTCCAGGAAACCGGGCCGCGGGTCACCCTCGATGTTGAACTCGACCCGCTGTTCTTTGGCCAGGCCTCCGGCGGCCCGCAGCGGCGCCAGTTCCTCGGCGATGTCGTACACGTCCTGCGTCGTGATGTGCCGCTCGTCCGCGCGCGGATGCACCGTGATCCCCGGAGCGCCCGCATCGATGCACGTGCGCACGGCTTCGATCACCGACGGAATCTGTCCGCCGCGCGAATTGCGCACGGTGGCTACCTTGTTCACGTTGACTGATAACTTGGCCACTGTTGACTGAACTCTTAACTGT
>Ga0137455_1000118_pt1 | contig 18542 bp, 14 predicted proteins | sample EasRivERMGT600_2_FD_102334 | JGI IMG/M metagenome (GOLD analysis project Ga0137455, IMG submission 102334) | Soil microbial communities from meander-bound floodplain in the East River, Colorado, USA - East River MetaG ERMGT600_2 | ecosystem: Environmental > Terrestrial > Soil > Floodplain ... | reverse complement strand
GTGTCCTCGCCGTCGATATCGCCGGTGATGAAAATGAACCGCCGCGCCATCTCCGGACGGATCTGGCAGACACGGCCATACAGCTCCTGGCCGCTCAGTTCCGGCATCTTCACGTCGCAGATCACCGCGTCATACGCCGTGCGCTCGATCATCACCAGGGCGCGGCGCGACAGCGTGGTGCTCTCGACGTCGTAGCCGGCGCCGGCCAGCACGCGTCGCACCAGCGCCGCATTCGATTCCTCATCATCCACGACCAGCGCCTTCCGGCGCTGTGGCGATGGATCGGCCTTTTCCGCCGGCGCCGCCATTGCGTATGAAGGCGCGGGCACGGCGGTGCGCGACTCCGCGGGTTTCGGCGGCACGATGCCCACCGCCGCAGACGACGCGACGATCAGCGATTCCGCCATCACCGGCAGCTCGATCGTGAAGACCGCCCCGCCAACGCTGCCGTTGCGGGCCATGATCTGGCCGCCGTGCTCGCGGACGATGCCGTAGCAGACGGAGAGTCCAAGGCCGGCGCCTTTGCCAACTTCGCGGGTCGTGAAAAACGGATCGAAGATGCGCGGCAGGTCCTCGGCCTTCAGCCCGCTGCCGTTATCGGAGACCTCAACGTAAATGCGATCGGGATCGCTGCGCGTGACGATCGTGATTTCGCCGCGCGCCTTCTCCGGCACCGCCCGGCTCAGTGACTTGCCTTCACGCCGTACCGCGATCGCGGCCTCGGCGTTCGCGATCAGGTTCACGATGACGTCTTCGAGGCGGGCCGAATCGATGTAGACGAGCGGCAGCCGATCGGCGGCCTCCAGCCTGAGATCGATACCGGCGCTGTTGATTTGCTCCTCGCGGCCGGCGATCGCATCGCGGACCACGCGGTTGATCTGCTGCCAGCCGCGCGCGGTGGTGTTGCGTCCCGCGAACGTGAGGAGGTTGCGGACGATGCCGGCGGCGCGATTGGCGTTGTCGCGGATGGCGCGCAGCTCTTCGGTCTCGAGCGCGGCAGGCTTGCTGGCGAGTATCAACTCGGCATACCCGAGCACGCCCTGCAGCGGATTGTTCAGTTCGTGGGCGACGCCGGAGACCAGCTGGCCAACGGCGGCGAGCTTTTCGCGCTGCACGAGCTGTTGCTTCGTCGTCGCAAGGTCCTGCCCGGCGCGGATCAGGGCCCGGCGCGAGAGGAATTCGCGCGCCACCACGACGACGCCGAACGGAATCATCCATGCCAGCGCCACGCGGGTCCGCAGCGATTCCACCTCGGGAAACTCGCCGAATAACCGCCGCGAGGCTTCGTCGATCACTGGAATCGCGATCAGAAGACCGATCGCAATCAGCGAGACCATCGGCAGCTTCGACAGTGCCGGGGCTTCGTCTTCAGGCTCGAACAATCTGGCGTCATGCGCCCACGCCGCAGCGAGCGCCAGCACGACGTACGGCGCCATGAAAACGATGTCCCAGAGGCCGCCCGTCGTGTGCGTGCCGCTCGGATCGACCGCGTCGTTGATCACGCCGCCGGCGAAGATCACGGCGAGACCGGCAGCATAGAGCCCGAGCATCTGCCGCCACGTGTCGGAACGCGCTGTCCGCCACACCCACATCGCCCACATCGCCAGCAGGAGGTTCTTCGCGTTCTGCAGCTGGCGGAAATTCTCGTCGTAGAGATCCGTCGAGCCGCCGGTCACGGCGATCGTCACGACAAAATAGGTGTAGATGAACGCGCCAAAGAGCGCGATCAGGATCAGGTCGAGCAGGACGATGTCGAACAACCAGCGCGGACGGTCGTGCTCGGGACGTCCGTACAACGCGGCGGCCAGCGGAATGCTCGACACGAAAAAAATCGGATCGGTGGGCGACACGACCGGCACGCCCTGCCCGAACACGTCGATGTAGGTCCACAGGACCTGGCCGGCGCCCCACACCAGACCGTGCGCGGCGTTCATGTTCCAGAACACGCGCACCTGGCCGCGGCACCGCCGCGCGAGCCACAAGGTGAGGGCCGCGTACGCAAACGGCGGAATCAGCTGCGCGACAGCGCCAAGCGCGGCAAGGCGCTGCCCGGTCGCGACCGAAAGCACGGCGTAGACCAGCAGGAACCCGGTTCCGGCGATGCCAACCGTGCGCAGCATGAAGGGCTATAAGTATACCCAGCGATCGCCGTCGCGACGGACGCGGCTTTCGCTTTCGAGCTTCTGTAAATGGGCGAGTACGCTCTCGCGGGCCATCGGCACCAGCGCATCGACGAGCGTGGGATAGATCTTCGCGGTGATGGACTCGACGGTCGACCCGCCGGCGTCGATCGCGCCGAGCACTTGTTCTTCCCGTTGCGCACGATGCTCGACGTACTTGTGAATCAGCGCGGCGGGATCGTCGATCACGGGACCGTGCGCCGGCAATGCGCGCGCCGGATTCAGCTGCAGCATGCGCTCGAGCGATCGCAGATACTGCGCCAGGCTGCCGCCGTGTGACGCGGGAATGACGACGGTGCCGCCCTGCACCAGCATGTCGCCGACGAACAGCGTCCGCGAGTCCGCATGCCAGAACGTCAGGTGATCGGGCGCGTGCCCCGGCGTGTGCAGGACGGTCAGTGCACCATCGTCCGTGTCGACGAGCGAACCGTCGTCGAGCCACGTCCAGCCGACATCAGGATCGCGAATCGGCCATGGAAACTTCTTGAACCGGGCCTGCGGCCAGCGCGCCCCGATCGCCGGTGCGCCTGACACGTGATCGCTGTGCGCGTGTGTCACCAGCACGAGTGATGGTCCAGCGGGCGCGGCGTTGGCGATCGCATCGAGATGCGAGGCGTTGCCCACACCGGCATCGATCAGTACCGGATGGCGATCGCCGATCAGGTAGGTCCAGTTGCCGTCGCCGGTCATCGGACCCGGATTGGCGGCGTGGAGGAATTTCGGTGTCATGTCGCCGCGCGAGCGTCGCCCGCGCGCGCGTCCTTCGTGCGCATGCCCACGAACGAAATCGCAAACGCGGTCAGCATCAGCACTGCGGCGCTGACGTACGGAGTGGTCATGCCGTACGCGTCATAGAGATAACCGCCCCACGCCGGTCCGACGACGCGGCCGAGGCTCGACAGCGACGCTGCCAGCCCAAGAACGCCGCCCTGATCGTCCGGATCGGCGAGCCGCGACACCATCGACGTCAGCGACGGGTTGTTGAAGCCCATGCCGACTGCCAGCACGCCCAACGCGCCCAGCAGCGTCGGCACACTCCAGACGAATGGAATGAGTCCGATGCCAAGCGCAATTGCAAAGATCGCGAGTGGAATCAACTTGCGTTCGGGAATGATCTTCACGACTTTCCCGACCAGCACACCCTGCACGAGCGCCAGGATCACGCCGATGAACGTGAACACGAAGCCGATGGTCGACGCCGTGAAACCAAATTTTGCCTCGCTGAAGAGCGCGAACGTCGCTTCGAATCCCGAAAATGCGAGCGTCACAAGGAAGAACAACGCCAGCAGCAGCACCAGTGTTGGCTTGGTCATCGCGTGCCGGAAGGCCTCGATGCGGCCAAGGTTCTTCGTCGCGGCGTTGACGGAGCGCGATTCCGGCAGCAGGAACCAGGCGGCGATGAAGTTGGCCAGGCACAGCGCCGACGCAAACCACATCGGCGTCTCGGGACTGAACCGGCTCAGCACCCCGCCGATTGCCGGACCAAAAATGAACCCGAGCCCGAATGCCGCGCCGACCATGCCCATCCCGCGGGCGCGATTCTCCGGCGTCGTCACGTCGGCAATGTACGCCTGGGCGGTTGGAATGTTGGCGCCGGCGATGCCGCCGACGATGCGCGCGATGAACAGGAACGTCAGCGACGGCGCCAGCGCGAGCCCGAGATACGACAGGCACGATCCCAGCAGGCCGACGAGGATGATCGGCTTCCGCCCGACCCGATCCGACCAGCGTCCCCACACCGGAGAAAACAGGAACTGCATCAGCGAGAAGCTGGTGCCGAGCAGGCCGATCTTGAAGGCCGACGCGCCGAACGATTCGGCGTAGAACGGCAGCAGCGGAATGATGATGCCGAAGCCGAGCAGGTCAATGAAGACCGTGACGAAGATGATGACTAACGGTGAAATTGAAGCCACAGCGACAGCGCGACGTAGTAGACCGGAAACACCAGCGAGATCATCGTCCAAAGACCATCAACCGCCGGCAGCCGCCAGATGATCCAGGTGAAGACGACAGCCCACATTGTACCCAGCACCAGCGTCGGCCACTTCAGCGCCACCGTTCGCGATGGATAGACGTATCGAATCGGCACGAAGACGAGGATCGCGAGCACCGCGAGGATGATCGCGTTGGTGCGCTGCGGGAGCTGCAGCACGTAGAGATAGATGACGACGATGTTCCAGTACGACGGGAAGCCGGTAAAGAAGTGATCGGTCGACGCGACCTTGGCGTTGGCCTGGGAAAAACCGTACGCGCTCGACAGCACCATCGCCGCGCAAATCGGAAACGCCGTGGGGACGAGATCCGCCTGCCACACGACCAGCGCGGGAACGAAGACGTACATCAGGTAGTCGATGATGTCGTCGAGCTTGGCGCCGTCGAAGTGCGGCAGCCGCTCTTTCACCTTCAACGCGCGCGCCAGCGCGCCGTCGGTGGAATCGACGAACGTGGCGACAACGAAGTAGATGAAGACGGCGCGGAAGTTGTGGGCGAAGGTCGTGCCCGTGGCGAGGAGCGCAATGACGGCGCCCGTGGCCGTATAGAAGTGCGCGATCCACGGAAGGATCGGAGGCACGTTATAGGCGGCGTTGAGCGTTCGGGAACGAGTTCCAGACCGGCACGCCGCAGAAGTGCGTGCCTTCGGTGCAGCGCGGCGACACGATCTTGTTGCGCAGCACGCACGGCGGGCCGAGATGGCGCCCGAGGTGGGGATGGATTTCCTTCACCTGGCTGATCTCGTCCATCGACGCCAGGTAGATCTCCTCCTGCGCGTTGAAGCAGGTGCGCAGCGTCCACTTGTGCTGCAGCGCGATGAACGATCCGGATTCGACCAGCCGCAGCGCCTTGGCGTTGGGCAGGACGTAGAGCGCGTGCTCGAGCGGCACACCCAACGCGAGCAGCCTGTTCTTGGCGGCCCACGCGTCGGTCATCGCCTGCTCGTAGACCGCCTGGGCGGCGGCGTTCTGCCGGATGAGACGCGGCGTCACATAGTCGGGCGCGATCGTGTCGGCGAGCGTCATCATCGGCCTTGACGCCGGCACCATGCGATGGCGTTGATCCTGCGAGTCGGCGGTGTGGCTCAGGCGCTTTTCGAACACGTAGCTCGCGTGATTGAGCGCGCGCATCATCGGCGAGTGATACGCGACGTCGAGCATGTCCACGCGATACGGGTTCTTCGCGGGGTTCATCACGCGATCGATTGCGTCTTCGTCGGACATCTCCGCCGTCGTGATCCCGAAAGTCGAGCGGACGGCGTCGGCGACGACACGCTCGGCGCCGGCGGACCAGTCGCGCAACCGAGACACCCGGTTGCCGAGGCGGCGATCGAACTCGGCGGCAAACGCATCACCCGAGGATCGGGTGACCGGGAACCCCATCTCCGGAAGCGTCTCGCGATCGAAAGTGCTGAAGCCGATCTTCTCGAAGAACATCGGGTCGACTTCCTTGACGAGGTCGACCATCGCGCCGATCACCATCGCCGCTTCGTACGGCACGTCGCCGGCGTTCAGCATGCGATTGAGACGATGCAGCACGATCCCCGAGACGGTGTGCACCATCGACGTGAACGCGCCGATCGGGATCACGTAGCGCGCGGTCTCGATCGCCTTCTTCTCGGCTTCGCGCTCGACGGTCTTGAGCCGCGCCGGCGAATTGGTCTCGCGAACGTAGCGCAGCTCTTTCAGAATCGCCCACGCATCGTCCTTGAGCAGCGCCGACAGCTTCGCGTACGAATCCCAGGCGCTCAGCACCGCCTGCTCGTAGACGTCGAGCGCTTCGCCGGTAATCGGCGGGACGAACGCGCGCGGCTCATTGAGCTTGACGTATCGCTGGCTCGACTGCTCCGAGTTATAGAACGGGTACGAGTGCAGGACGCTCCAGACCAGCTGGCGCGAGATGTTTTCGAGCCCGAACTCGAAATGGGCGTGTTGAAAAACAGTGTGGTGGCCGCCGTCGAAAGTCAGCGGACCGATCGAATCCCGTTGTTTATCGGTGACTTCGCTGCGCTCGATGACCCGCGGCGAATAACAGGTGCGCGCCGCCGCGATGGCCCCGTCGTACGGCACGGCCGGCGAGGATCGCAACGTGACTTTCGGTGGAGCCGTGTCGAGCGCGAGGGCGGGCATGAAAGCTTGCGCAATTATACGCTTCCACGCTGCGGCTGGGCTTGGTGTAAAATCCTGAGCCGCGACGGATTTCCCGTCGCGAACAAAGGAACAACAGATGGCACGTTTTTTTGGAACCATCGCGCTCGCGATCGCGCTATCCGGCGGCCTTGTCGCCGCACAGCTCGCTCCCGCGGACGCCGGCGCATTCATGGGCTCCTGGACGCTGACTCTCGATTCGCCGCAGGGCAGCTTCGAGCAGACCATGGTGCTCAAGGACGAGGGCGGCAAGGCGGTTGCGGAGCTCTCGAGCCAGATGGCGCCGGAGGTTCAGAAGGTCACCGACGTCAGCAAGAAGGGCACCGATCTGGTCCTGAAGTTCGCGGGCAACTTCCAGGGCAACCCCTTCGACGCGGAGATCACGCTGACACCGGACGGCACGGACAAGTGCAAGGTGACGTTCGACATCAACGGCGGCCAGTTCACGATGAGCGGAACGGGCGCCAAGAAATAGATCGATCTCGGATCTCGGATCTCGGATTTCAGATCTAAGGTCGGGCGCTCATCGCGCCCGGCCTTTTTCTCTTACGTTGTTTAAAACAAGAAGGCCGACGAGTTAAGGTTCTTCGCGAGCAGCGAGCCCTTCGGCGCGGCAGCGATCGCCTTGGCACGGTGCGCCGATGCGACCGATCCCTGTGTCATCAGCGACGCCGCGAATTCCATCTCCGCGGTGGGCGCGGTCATCGCCATCGCTTTCTTGACCCAGTTGTAGCCGTCGACGCGAATGGTTTCGTCGACCGCCGTCCACGCGCGCAGCTCGGGCTTGCGATCCACGCGCAGGTGCACGGCCTGCTTGTAGGACTCGATCAGGTAACCGGCGTCGAACCACGCGCGGCTGTCGCTGGTCGTCGCCAGCGCGCGCGCCATCACCGTCTTGAGGAGCTCCTGCGCGAGTACCGGATCCCGCATCGCGTAGATCGTCGCGCGCCGCATGTTCTCCATGCGCGTGAGGATCGGCGAGTCGGGCGTCAGCACCGCGTTGGTATCGGCGATGAGCTTCTTGATGTCGTACGAACGATCGGGTGTGTTCCAGCCGGAACCCGTACCCCAGGCGATCAGCTTTCCGCTCTCAACCTCGAACGGATGGCAGATGAGCGGCGGACCGGCGAGCGCGGGCGTCGCGAAGAAGACGACGGCGGCGATGGTGACAAACGAGCGAATCAAAGTGGTCATGGCAGTAAGCCTCCTGGGTCATGAGACGGAACGGACGGTCCCAGTGTTAGGCTTCAACCCATTGAATTGAAGTAAGTTACGGTTTCTGTAACGGTTACATGGAGCCAAGTCTGAGCCTTCTGAGCCTTCTGTGGCTCATACTGATTGAGTGACCCCGATCCCAGAGCCTGATATCCGGGCCGAGCTCGATCGCATCCTCGCCTCGAAGGGTTTCGCGACCGCCGGCCGCATCAGCAAACTGCTGCGCTACGTCGTCGACAAGACGCTCGCGGGCGAGACCGACCAGCTGAAGGAGTACGCGGTCGGCATCGAAGTGTTCGAGCGCGACGACAAATACGATCCGCGGCTCGACTCGATCGTGCGCGTCGAAGCCGGCCGGCTCCGCACCAAGCTCGATGAGTACTACAACGGCGAGGGCGCCGCATCGCCGATTCGCATCAACCTGAACAAGGGCGGGTACTCCGCTCAGTTTTCCGCCGCGGCTCGCGTAAACTCGGGCGAGTCAGGGCGGAACCCCGCCGAAGCGGCCGAAGGCCGAGAAGGCGGGCGGCGTGCAAGATCTCGAGCAACGATTCCACTCGCGGCCGTTCTGCTCATCGCGATCGGGGCGATGGTGTTCTGGCTTGGCAGCCGCGACCGCAGCGCACGACCCGATCTCCGGCCGACCGCGGCGGTGCTGCCGTTCGAAGCGAACATGATCGGCGGCGACAACAGCAACTACTCCGCGCTCATCACCGAAGCGGTCACCAGCGAGCTGGCCCGGCTGGGAACCATCAGCGTGGCGTCGTACACGAGCGCGATGCAGTTTGAAGGTCAGCGACGGCCGATGAGCGAGATCGCGGCCGCACTGAGATCAACCTATGTGGTCGAGGCCTCGGTTGACGACGAGGCGAGCGAAATCCTGGTGGTCGCACGAATCGTCGACGCCGGAACGGATCGGAAGATGTGGGTATCCGACTACCGCGGCGCCCGGGACGATGTCCGGGGCATCGGGGCGCGAATTGCATTCGACGTGAGCGCCGCCATCCTCGAACGCGAACGCACCGCACGTTAGGCACCCTGATCAAGCCATAGTCTGGCCGCCGCAGATGTTGTACGTCTGCCCGGTGATCGCCGACGCGTCAGGACTGCACAGGAACTTCACCAACGCTGCAATCTCAGTGGGATCGATGATGCGCTTGATCGGCACCGCGGAGATTTGCTGATCCTTGAATTCATCGAACGATACCTTCGCGTACTTCGCTCCCTGCGCCATGCCGAGCGCGGCCATGTCGGTCTCGACCCATCCCGGAGCGATCGCGTTGACGGTGATCTTCCGCTTGAGGAGCTCGAGCGACAGCGCGCGAGTGAAACCGATCACGCCGTGCTTCGACGCGCAGTAGGCGGTGTAGCCCGGCACACCGAAGCGGCCGAGCACCGAGGAGAGATTGACGATGCGGCCGCCGTCCGCCATCAGCGGAAGAATCTGCCGGCTCACCAGATACATGCCGAACAGATTCGTGTCGATGGTTTGTTTCCACCGCGCCACATCGGAGCCCTGCACCACTTCGCCGCCGCCGACGCCGGCGTTGTTGACGAGCACGTTCACGTCTTGAACGCGGCCATGCAGCGTGCCGAAGCCGTGAGCGACGCTCGCTTCATCGGACACGTCCATCGTGATCGTCGTGGCCTCGGCGCCCTTCTTCTTGATGTCGGCGGCGGTCTGTTCGAGCTCGGCCGCGGTTCGGGAGGTGATGACGATGTGGGCGCCGGACTCGGCGAATGCGAGCGCGATCGCACGACCGATGCCGCGGCCGCCGCCGGTGACGACGACCGTCCTATTCATCGGCGTCGTCGTCTTCTTCTTCGTCCCGCTTGGTGTGATAGCGCGAGTACTCCTCGAGGTATGTCAGCGATTCGAAGCTCTTCATGCGATCGAGGAACAGCACGCCGTCGAGATGATCGGTCTCGTGCTGGACGACGCGCGCCGGGAAATCCTTCAGCTCGAGCTCGAAGCGCTTGCCGTTGCGATCGAGCGCCGTCACCTTGATGTGCTGCGCGCGGGGGACGCGGCCGCGCACTTCGGGAATGCTGAGGCAGCCTTCCCATCCCTCGACCGTCTGATCGCCAACCACCTGAATCTCCGGATTGACGAACGTCACAGCATCGCCTTCGCCGCGGCCGTCGGGATCGAGCATCGCGACGAACACGCGCAGCCCCTCGTGCACCTGCGGCGCGGCCAGCCCGACGCCCGAATACTCGTACATCGTGTCGATCATGCTGTCGATAAACTGCTGAATCGCCGGATCCTTCAGCTCGGTCTTGTCCACGGTCCGGGTCTTCGTCCGAAGGACGGGGTGGCCCATCCGGGCAACCTTCAAAATCGACATGGGAGAATTCTATACTGGCCACAACGTGCACTCCCACGACGTGACACCGCCCTACAAGTTCTGCCCGGTCTGCGGCAGCGCGCTCGAGCCGCGCGTGCTCAAGATCACCGAGCCGAAGCGGCTGGTCTGCACCAACGCGGCCTGCGGCTTCGTCTTCTATCTCGATCCGAAGATCGCGGTCGGGACAATCATTCGCATCGGCGATAACGGAAAGATCGTCCTGGTAAAGCGGGCGATCGAGCCCGGGTATGGCAAGTGGGTGTTCCCCGGCGGCTACGTCGATCGAGGTGAGGAGATCACGCTGGCGGCGCGGCGCGAAGCGCGCGAGGAGGCCGGCATCGACGTCCGGCTCGATCATCTCGTGAATATCTACTCGTATGCCGGCCGCTCGCCCGTCATCGTTGTGTACGCGGCGACGATGATTTCCGGTGAGCTCGCCGTTGATGACGAGGGCCTGGAGATTCGCGAGTTCGATCTCGACGAGATCCCATGGGACGATCTCGCGTTCCGCAGCACGCGGGAAGCGTTGCGCGACTACATCGATGGTCGCGTCACCGCGCCCGTCAAGTAACCATCCACGGATTACACGGATTACACGGATTGAGTGCGCTGCCATGACACGACGGACCCGCGACGCCGGGCTACGCCCGGCGCGGCCGGCGAGATCGAGCGCGAGATCAAGAGAGCAATACCCGGGCCCGAGCTCTCTTGATCTCGCGCTCGACCTCGCCGCCGGCCCGAAGGGCCGGCGCGGGTCCGTCAGAATCCGTGAAATCAGTCAAATCCGTGGATAGCCCTTATTGCCCGCGCACCGCTGTAATCGGATCGACGCCGAGTGCTCGACGGGCAGGAACGATCGAGGCGACCAGCGCCGCCACCGCCAGCACCGCGCACGCAGCCACGTAAGTGGTGACATCGGTGGCCGAGATCTCGAACAGCATCGCGGCCAGCAGGCGCGTCATCGCGTATGCGCCGGCGACGCCGATCACGATTCCAACGGCTACCGGCCGCATCGCCTCGCGAATCAACATCATCATCACGTCCGCCGCTTTCGCGCCGAGCGCGCGGCGGACGCCGATTTCCTGCGTGCGCTGGCCGACCATGTAGGCCACGACACCGTAGACCCCGATCGCGGCGAGAACCATCGCCAGCGCCGCAAACAATCCGAGCAGGTTCGCGCGCATGCGAGGCGCCGCCACCGTCGCATCGAGCGCGCGCGACAGCGTCGTCACCTGCGACAGCGGCACTTCCCGATCCATCTGCGTCAGCTCTTCGCGCACCATTCGCGCCAGCGCCGCCGGCTCCGCGTCGGCGCGCACCACCACGCGCATCGTGTGGTACGACGGCTGCTGCGTGTGCGGCGTGTAGAACATCGGCACTTCGTCTTCATCGAGGCCGAGATGCTTGACGTTGCCGGCGACGCCAATCACCAGGCGCGAGCCGGGGCCGCCGACGACCCGCTGCCGCTCGGTGGGGATGCCGCTGTTGAACGTGATGCGCTTGCCGATCACGCTCGACTCGCCAGGCCAGTACTTTCGCGCCATCGCCTCGCTGACAATCACCACGAGCTGCCCGCTGTCGACGTCGTGCGCATCGAAGTTGCGGCCGGTGAGCATCGGGATGCCCATCGCCGCGAAGTAACCGGGCGTGACCGAGCGCGCCTGCGGATCGTAGCCCTGCCCCTCGGGCTTCGGATGATCGTCGACCTGCACGCCGCGGCTGTCGTAATTGGCGCTCAGCGGCAGGATGTTGATCGCGCCGATCGCGGCGACACCCGGCTTGGCGGCGATCCGTTCTTCGAGCCGTTGATAGAACGGCATCTGCTCGCCTTCCTCGTAGCGCGCGGTCGGCAGCGAGACTTCCATCGCGAGCACCTTGGCGGCGCTGAATCCCGGATTCACCTGCTGAAGCTGCCACAGGCTGCGGATTAGCAGGCCGGCGCCGACGAGCAGCACGATCGACATCGCAACTTCGGCGACGATCAACAGCTCGCGCGCGCCGCGGCCGATCGACGCGCTTTGCGAGCGGCCGCCCTCCTTCAACGCGTCGTTGAGATCCTGCTTCGACAAGTGGAGGGCCGGCATCAAGCCGAAGAGCACGCTCGTCGTCACCGCCGCGATCAACGCGAACACGAGCACGCCGCCGTTCAATCCGATCTGATCGGCGCGCGGGATGCCGGTCGCGGCAAGCGTGGTCAACGCGCGAGTCGCCCACAAGGCGACCAGCAGCCCGCCGGCGGCGCCGAGGAGGCTGAGCGCGGTGCTTTCGGTCAGCATCTGCCGTACCAGTTGCTTTCGATCCGCGCCAATCGCCGCGCGCAAGGCGAGCTCACGCAACCGTCCGGTGCCGTGCGCCAGCAGGAGGTTCGCGACATTCGCGCACGCGACGAGCAGGACCACGCTGACCGCCTCGCTGAGCAGCAGGATGACCGGCCGCGATTCGCCGACCATTGATTCGAGGAGCGGGTCCACCGTCACCCCCCGGTTGACGTTGCTCGTCAGGTACTGCTGCTCGAGCCGCGCGGCGATCGTTTCGAGCTCGGCGCGGGCCTGCTCCACCGATACGCCGTCCTTCAAGCGCGCGACGCCGCGGATGAAATGGCCGCCGCGATTCGGCTGCGCGGTATCGAATCCAAAGGCGGCGAACACGTCGGCCGGACGCTCAGGATTGATCTCGACGTGGCGATAGCTCGCGGGCAGCACGCCGATCACTGTCGCCGGACGCGCGTTGAGGGAAATCGCCTTGCCGACGATGCCAGGATCCGCGCCGAAGCGGCGCCGCCAGAATCCGTCGCTGAGCAGCACCGTCATCTCGGCACTCGGCGTGTCGTCCGCGGGACGGAACAACCGGCCGAGCGCGGGCTGGACGCGCAGCGTCGGAAAGAAACCTGCCGTCACGTTGACGCCACCGACGCGCTCGGGTTCACCGACGCCGCCGCCAATCGTGAAGAGGCCCACGAATCCGTTGGCACCTGCCGAGGCGAGGGTTTTCGCATCACGGGCTAAATCGAGGAAGTCGGCCGGCGACAGGTTGTCGATCGTTCCGTCTCTCCTGTCGAAACCGCGGAGCTTCAGCAGCCGATCCGATTCCTCGTACTCGAGCGGCCGCAACAGCACTGCCTGCACGACGCTGAAGATTGCCGTGGTCGCGCCGATGCCGAGCGACAGCGTGATGACGGCAATGGCCGTGAAGCCGGGCCGGCGGGCAAGGCCGCGAAACGCGTAGCGAAGGTCCTGGATGAACATCGCCGGTTGGACGTACTGGGCACGCCCAAAGGTTGTCCACGGATTACGCGGATTACGCGGATTGAATGCGTGCGCCTGAGTGCCGGACCCGCGACGCCGGGCTCCGCCCGGCGGGCGAGCGAGAGCGAGCACCGAGATCAAGAGAGCCACATCGTGAAGGCCAGAGCGGGTCTGGCGGGCATCCGTGTAATCCGTGAAATCCGTGGATGTTATCGGCGCGCGACGCGTTCCGGCGGCGACACCTGAAGAACACGCATCTGCGGCGTTTCGAGCAGCGGCGTCACCTGCAAACCATCTTCTTCGATCGCCTTCGGCAGCCAGAACCGCGAGTTACCGATGGGGTAGTCCTTGAAGATGTCGACGATCACCACGCGATCCGGCAGCGCGCCGTCTGGATTCGGCGCGAACAATTCCGTGGGACGAAATACCGCGGGCACGCCGGTGTAGACACCACTGACCGGTCCATCGCCGCGACGCACCAGGAAGCGCTCGCGAACGTAATCATCGAGCGCGAGCCAGCGATCGATGCGTCCGACCAGCATCAAACATCCGAGCTCGTCGGTGCAGGCCACACGATCAGATGGCTGAAGCCCGGATCGGATCTCGTCGATGCCTTCGACGCGAATGGTGGGACGGGCGGCTTCCAACCGCAGGATGGGCGAGCTTCCCCATTGATCCAACGCGACGATCATCAGGACGATGGCGAGAGCGGGCACTCGTCCGCGGCGAAGGAGGACGCTTGCATCGATCGCAATGGCGATCAGCATGAACGTGATCGGCATCAGCAAGTAGTTCGTCGTAATGCCGGACTCGATCACGCCAAACCACAACACCCAGCCGATCCACAGGCCGTGAATGGCGCGCTCACCGGGGCGCCACTCGCCTGCAAGGCCGGACACTCGTGCGATCAGGCCGGCGGCAGTCAACAGCAGCGTCGACGGCATCGCCCGCGCGATGTGCCAGAACATGTCGAGCGGATACCGGGAGCCCTCGACGAGGACCGACTGAACCAGCTCACGCGACAACGGCGCGCTGTTCGTGGCGCGGGCGATCGAATAAGCCAGGATCATTGCGGCAATCGACAGTGAGACGACGGACACAAACCACGCGCGCTTCGGCGCGGCGATCCACGCGATCGCCATCACCACGAGCGGAATCATGAACTGGCGGTCGCCGGGAATCTCGAAGAGGTTCAACACCTGCCAGATGAAGAACCGTCGCACCATCGTCTCGCCACTTGATGGCACGGCCGCGTGCAGCGCGAACAGGATCACCTGCCCGATCACTAGGCCGGCAACCACAGAGAGAACCGCGTAGGTCCAGCGACGCCGATCGTTGCGATCGAGCAGCCAGCACACGACGGGAATGACCGCGAGCGTGAACGCCAGCTCGTGCGTCAGCCGCGCGGCTGCGGCGGCGGCGATCATCAACAGCCACCAATGACGATGGGTGAAGCACATCACCGTCAATAAGTACGTCGCCAGAAATGGCGCATAGAATCTCGCGCTCGTCGCAGTCGTCCAGAACGGAATCGAGAGCGCGATGAAGAGCGACGCCACAATCGCCGCCATCTCGTTGGCGATGCGCCGGACGAGCAAAAACGTGAGGAAGACGCTACATGCCGCGGCAATCAGGCTGATGGCGCGGAAGGCCGGGAGCTCTGAGCCGGTGATGGCGCCGCCGAGCCACGCGGCGTAGGAGTAGGCGATGCCGCGATCGTAGAGAAGGCCCGAAGGAAGTACGGGAAGGCCGTAGGTCGCGATGCCGCGCACGGCAAAGACGGTGAATTCCTCGTCGACCGAATAACCGGAACGCGTCAGCTGCAGCGAGCCCACCAGGAGCACCGCCGCGGCGAGGACTCCGACTATTTTCACGCGACGGTGATGCGCTTGTCCGAGTAGACGTCCTGGATTGCGTTCAACAATGCGACGCCGTCTTTCATCGGGCGCTGGAACGCCTTGCGGCCGGAGATCAGGCCCATGCCGCCGGCGCGCTTGTTGATCACCGACGTCTTGATCGCTTCCTTCAGATCGCTCTCACCCGCCGACGCGCCGCCGGAATTGATCAGGCCGGCGCGGCCCATGTAGCAGTTGGCGAGCTGGTAGCGCGTCAGATCGATCGGGTGATCGCTCGACAGATCCGAGTAGACCTTCTTGTGCGTCTTGCCGAAGGTGATCGCGTTGTAGCCGCCGTTGTTCTCCGGCAGCTTCTGCTTGATGATGTCGGCCTCGATCGTCACGCCGAGGTGGTTCGCCTGGCCGGTGAGATCGGCGGCGAGATGATAGTCGACGTCCTTGGTCTTGAACGCGGAGTTGCGCAGGTAGCACCACAGCACGGTGAACATGCCGAGCTCGTGGGCGCGCTGGAACATCTCGCCGACTTCCTGGATCTGCCGCTTCGACTCTTCCGATCCGAAGTAGATCGTCGCGCCGACGCCGGCGGCGCCCATGTCGAAGCCCTGCTTGACGCTCGCGAAGCGGATCTGATCGTACGAGTTCGGATACGAAATGAACTCGTTGTGGTTCAACTTGAGGATGAAGGGAATCTGGTGCGCGTACTTGCGCGCGCACATGCCGAGCACGCCGAGCGTCGACGCGACCGCGTTGCAGCCGCCTTCGATCGCCAGCTTGACGATGTTCTCGGGATCGAAATACTGCGGGTTTGGCGCGAACGACGCACCGGCGGAATGCTCGATGCCCTGATCGACCGGCAGGATCGACACGTAACCCGTGCCGGCAAGGCGACCGTGATCGAACAGCGACTGGAGCCTGCCGAGTACGGGCACCGGCCGGTTCGAGCTGAGGTGGATGCGCTCAACGAAGTCCGGGCCCGGAAGGTGCAGCGACTCTTTCGGAATCTTGCACTGGTGCTTCAGCAGTCCGGCGGCATCGGCTCCGAGGATCTCTTCTACGCTGGGCATAACCTAAATACTTTATCACCGCAGGCGGGACTGAAGTCCCGCCCTACACTCGCGGGTATGACAGCTGCTCCACGACGGCACTGTCGACCGCCGACTTGATCATCGTGTCGACCGGCAGCGTCTTTTCGGCCTCGTCAACGGCGTGCCGGCGAGCGTGAGTCTCCGGATGCCGGGGCGTGAACAGCGTGCACGAGTCCTGGTCGGGCACGATCGAAATGTCGAAGGTGCCAAGCCGCTGCGCCTCGGCGATGATCTCTTCCTTGTCCATGCCGACCAGCGGCCGGAACACCGGTATTTGCGCGGCCTGGTCGATCACCACCATGTTGTCGAGCGTCTGCGACGCGACCTGGCCGATGACGTCGCCAGTGACAAGCGCGCGCGCGCGCACGTGGCTCGCGATCCGTTGGGCAATGCGAAGCATCAACCGTCGGTAGATGATCACACGCAGATCGCCCTGCACGCTTAGCGTGATCTGGCGCTGCAGCTCGCCGAATGGAACGAGATACAGCTTCGATCGCAACTGGTAGCGCGTCAGAACTTCCGCGAGCCGTCGCGCCTTCTCCTGCGACACGTTCGAAAGGAACGGCGCGCTGTGGAAATGGACGAACGTGACGTTGCAGCCTCGCTTCATCATGCGCCAGGCCGCCACGGGCGAATCGATGCCGCCGGACAGGAGCCCGACGAGCCGGCCGCCAGTGCCCGTCGGCAGGCCGCCGATGCCCGGGTCGCGGCCGACGTAACAGAAGGCGGAGCCGGGAATAATCTCAACGCGGATCACGAGGTCGGCATGATCGAGATCGACCTTCCAGCCCCGCGCGGTCCACACGCGCGATCCGAGATCGCGCGCCAGATCGGGCGAGGGAATCGGGAACTTCGAGTCGGCGCGGCGAACATGAACGCGAAAACTGCCGGCTGCTTCCTTCGGCGGCAGCTGCGACTCGATCGTCGCGGCCATGCTCTCGAAGTCGGGCGGCACGCGGGTCGCAACGGAGTAGTACGCGATGCCGAAGACACGCGCCAGCCGGTCGCGCACTTCCGCCAGCGCATCGTCCTGGCCCAGCACGATCTCGATGCGGCCGATCGGCGTCCTGACTTCCTTGATGTGCAGTCCGGCGAGCGCGCCGTGAAGGTTCCTGACGAGACGCCCGACGAACCACGAGCGGTTCTTTCCCTTGAGCGCGATCTCCGAGTACTTGACGAGGACGGAGATCATGATGCGGCCGCGGAGGCGTGATGTCCCGAAACGACGGCCGACTCGATCGTCGCCGGAAGGCCCGTCTCGATCCAGTCGCCGGCGAGCAGAAATCCGTCGATCACCGTCCGAGTGCCGGGCCGCGGCGGCGCATCCGGCGCCAGCGAGAACGTCGATCGCTTTTCGCGAACCACGAGGCTCTTGCGCAGCTTTGCCGAACGCGCGGCCGGCAGCGCTTCCCTGACTTCCCTCAGCGCCGTCGCCGCCAGTTCTTCGTTGCTCTGCGAGACGATCGTTTCCGCGCCGCTCGAAATCAGCGAGAGGTGCGAGACGTCGCCGCCGACGATGGCGCGGCGATCGAAGATCCATTGGAAGTTGCGTCCCGGCAGGCCCACCAGCGGTTCGTGCATCACGGCCGCATCGAACCAGAGGTTGACGGTCACGATCGGAAGGCTCGCGAGCGCGGTGGCGTTGGCGACTGTTTCTTCGATTCCCGCGGGCACGACATCGAACAGCGCGTGAAACGAATACCAGGGCACCGTGGAGATCACGAGCGGCGCGTCGATCATTTCATCGCGCAGGCGAATGCCGCGAATCCGCCGGCCCTCGACGACGACTTTTGCCGGCGCGTTGACGCGCACTTCGCTGCCGCGCTGTTCGAGCCACGCGCGCGCGGGCAACGCGTAGAGCTCGTCGAGCGGCACTGCCGGCAGGACGAGGGCGGCCGACGCCGGATCCGGTCCGAACACGCGCTCGAGTACGCCGATGAAATGCGACGCCTCCGCCTGATCGATCGATTGATTGAGCGCCGCGAGCGCGAGCGGCTCCCAGAACAGCTCGCACAGCCTCGGCGCCTGCCCGTTGTCGATGAGCCACTGGCGAACAGTTCTGTTGGTGTTGTTCCTGTGGTGTCCAGCTTTAGCTGGACTGATCATCGAGCCGATCCGAAGCACCGAGAATCGTTCCGACCAGTTGAGCGCATCCCACGCCAGCACGCCGGCGAGGAAGTGCAGCGGCGATGGCAACGCCGGCAGCGACAGCACGCTGTGATGGCCGCCGCGATCGATCATCGACACTTTCAATCCGCTCTGCCAGCGCACGCGATCGGCGGCGCCGATGCGATCGAGGAACGCCAGCGTCTCGACGTAGCAGCCCATCAGGATGTGCTGCCCGTTGTCGACGCGCTCGCCGGTCGCCGGATCGGTGAACGCGGTCGCGCGGCCGCCGAGTCCCGGCCGCGCCTCGACCACCAGCACGCGCGCCCCCGCCTCGACCAGCGCGGTCGCCGCGGCGAATCCGGCGC
>Ga0137455_1000117_pt1 | contig 18594 bp, 19 predicted proteins | sample EasRivERMGT600_2_FD_102334 | JGI IMG/M metagenome (GOLD analysis project Ga0137455, IMG submission 102334) | Soil microbial communities from meander-bound floodplain in the East River, Colorado, USA - East River MetaG ERMGT600_2 | ecosystem: Environmental > Terrestrial > Soil > Floodplain ... | reverse complement strand
ACGCGCATCGAGGAGGACTACAAGAAATGCGGCGAGGTGCCGCCGCCGCCTCCCGACTGGGTCGAGGCCGTCGCCGCGGTCGCGCAGATCAAGACCGGCGGGGGAGAAGTGGTGCAAAAAATTCTCGATGAGATCCGCGAGTCGGTCGAAAGAATCCACGACAAGGCGATTGCCGAATATCGCCGTGCCTACGAGGAGCGGCATGACATCCTGGAGGGATCCCAGCCGTTCTGGCGCTCGATCGACAAGACCCTGAAGCAGGTCGACAGGAAAATGACGGGCCTGCAGGAGAGCGCGGATACGATCGACGCGCAGATGAAAAAATACCGGCAGATCGCCGCCAAGACCGATGAAGCGGAGTCCATCTTGTCGAATTCCGCCTTCACGCAGTTCAACATTGCGGTTATTGTCCTGACGGTGGCACTGGGCGGCGCGTTCGTCAATTTCAAGCTGATCGCGCTGCCGATGTCGGAAATGGTCGGCGCGGGCGACTACATTACCGCGTCGCTGCGCACGCCCGAGGTGGCCGCGCTCGTGATCATCCTCGTCGAGGCGTCGATGGGGTTGTTTCTGATGGAGTCGCTGCGCATCACGCATCTCTTTCCGCGCATCGCCACCCTCAACGAGCGCACGCGGCGCCGCATGATCTGGATATCGCTCATGCTGCTGGTGACGCTGGCAGGAATCGAAGCGGCCCTGGCGCTGATGCGTGACATGCTGATCGCCGACAAGCAAGCTCTGCTGCAATCGCTGGCCACGACGCAGCACGCGGCCAATGATGGCTGGATCGCAGGCATCCCGACCGCCGGCCAGATGATCCTGGGTTTCATCCTGCCGTTCGCGCTGGCGTTCGTGGCGGTACCGCTCGAATCCTTCCTCTATTCGGCGCGGACCGTCGGCGGGTCGCTGCTGGTCGACCTGGTCCGGGCGCTGGCGTTCGTGCTGCGCGTCCTCGCCAATCTGGCGCGGCACCTGAGCCGTGTCCTGCTGCACATGTACGATCTGCTGATCGTGTTGCCGCTGCTCGGCGAACTAATGGTAAGGTCGCTACGCAGCGGCGAATCGCCGGTGAAGGTGAAGGCGCGTGCGGTGGATTCCCCCGGCAAACTGTAATGTCAAACGGAGGCCGGTCATGATCAAGCGAGCATTTCTGGCGTCATTGTTGGTCGTCGGATTGACGGTGGCCGTCGCGGGCTGCGTGGACTCGCGCAGCCAGGCGCACGCGGTGTACATGCTGGTGGATACCTCCGGGACTTACGCGCGCGAGGCCGGGAAAGCCCGGCTCATCATCAATTATCTTCTGGGCACGCTCCAGTCCGGTGACTCGCTGGCGGTGGCACGGGTGCAGAACCGCAGCTTCAGCGAAAAGGACATCATCGCCAAGGCCATGTTCGACGCGCGTCCGTCGCAGGCTAACGCCCAGAAACGCGCGTTCCGCGAAAAGATGGACGCCTTTCTGAGGACAGTCTCGGGCAGCGCCTACACCGACATCACGGGCGGGCTGATCCAGGGCGCGGAATTCCTGAACGAGACGGGCGCGGGAAAAAAGACCATTCTCATCTTCTCCGATATGCAGGAAGAGCTCGACAAGATCACGATCCGCGACTTTCCCATCAGCCTGAAGAACATCCGGGTGATCGCGGTCAACGTGACCAAGCTCGGCACGGACAACATCGATCCGCGGCGCTACCTCGGCCGGCTGGACGCCTGGCAGAAGCGCGTCGAGGGCGCCGGCGCGTCCGAGTGGAAGGTGATCAACGACATCGAGCGGCTCGACGCCATCTTCTCGAAGAGCTAGTGCCGTTCCAACTTGTCTTGCCGATCGGCAAGGAGCTCTGCAGGCCGTAGGTCACGCATCGTCAGGTTCCCCGCGCTGAGCGAGAGATAGCTGGAACGGCACTCGCCTCCGGGGCGCGCTGCCCCGTAGCGCTATAATCTGCTCCCTATTCCACTCCAGGGAGTCCCCATGCAGATCTCGATGTACCAGGCGAGCGCGCCGCGCTTCGTCAACACGCTGAAGAACCTCTCCGCGATCCTGGACAAGGCGCAGGCACACGCCGACGCGAAGAAGATCGAACCCAAGGTGCTGACCGCCGCGCGCCTCTTTCCCGACATGTTCGCGATGTCGCGGCAGGTGCAATCAGCCTGCGATACGGCGAAAGGCGCGGTGGCGCGCCTCGCCGGAGTCGAGGTCCCCGTGCACGAGGACACGGAGCAGACTCTCGAGGAGTTGAAGGCGCGCATCGCCAAGACGATCGCGTTCATCAACACCGTCAAGCCCTCGCAGGTGGACGGCAGCGAGGACAAGGAGGTCGTGCTCAAGTTTCGCACCGGAGAGGTGAGAATGAAGGGCATGCAGTACCTGCTCGGCCACGCGCAGCCGAACTTCTACTTCCACGTCACGACCGCCTACAACATTCTGCGCCACAACGGCGTGGAGGTCGGCAAGAAGGACTACATCGGCACGCCGTGATTCAGGAATGAGGAAGAGATGAAATGAGACTTGCACGATGCTTGATGGTCATGATTCTCGCCGGCGCGGCCGCGGTGGCGGGCGCGCAAGGCTGGTCGCCGCAGAAGAACGTCGAGTTGGTGGTGCCGAACCCGCCGGGCGGCAGCAACGACAAGACCGCGCGCACCGTCGAGCGCATCTGGACCATGAACAAGGTCCTGCCGTCCACGTTCACGGTGGTCAACAAGGCGGGCGGAGGCGGCAGCATCGCCTACACCTACGTGCAGCAGCATTCCGGCGACCCGCACTACCTGGTGGTGGCCGGGCCGGCGCTGCTCACCAACCACATCACCGGGGCGAGCAGTCTGCATCATACCGATCTCACGCCGGTCGCCTCGTTGTTCAACGACTACACCGTGTTCGCGGTCAGCGCGGACTCGTCCATCAAGACCGGCAAGGACCTCGTCGCGCGGCTGCGCAAGGATCCCAAGTCGGTCGCCATCGGGTTCTCCCCGCTGCTCGGCAGCCATAATCATATCGCCGCCGGCCTGCTGATGAAGGCGATTGGCGGCAACGCACGAGATCTGAAGGTGATCGCCTACAAGGGTTCGGCCGACGCGATCCCGAACCTCATGGGCGGCCACATCGACCTCGTTACGACGGCCGCCGGCAACGTCGCTGGACTGTTGGCGGCCGGCCGGCTGCGCGTGGTTGCAATCACGTCGAACCAGCGCATGACGGGCCAGCTCGCCGCCGTCCCGACGTGGAAGGAGCAGGGAGTGGACGTCGTGTTCGGCGCCTGGCGTGCCATCTTCGCGCCCAAGGGGCTGACGGCCCAGCAGACCGCGTACTGGGAAGGCGCGCTGCGCAAGGCGACCGAAACGCCGGAATGGAAGGACGACCTGGAGAAGAATGTCTGGGCCGATGCGTTCCTCGCCGGCGAGGCGTTCAGGAAAGACCTCGACCAGGATTATGCGGAGATGAGGGCCGTGCTGGTTGACATCGGCCTGGCGAGATAAAGGAGAAGGGATGAGGGAGGGGCGATCAGGAGGGACACGCTTCACCCTGTCACGCCCCGTCACGTCACGCTTCATCTCGTCACGCCTTTCCAAAAGCGAGACTTGGGGCGCGTTTCCATGTAGAATCATAGGCATCTCATACGGGCGCGCGCCGTCTAGCCCCCCTTCAGTAGTTGCGGGAACGCGCCAGCCCTGTCCTTCCGGAGTTGAAATGAATATATTTGTGGGCAACCTGGGCCCCGATGTGACTGAAACGGAGATCGAGGCGTTGTTCAAGCCGTTCGGCCAGGTCAAGTCGGTGCAACTCGTGCGCGAGCTGTTCACCGGCAAAGGTAAGGGCTTCGGCTTTGTGGAGATGCCCGGTCGGGCGCACTCGCTCGCCGCGATTGCCGGGCTCAACGGCAAGGAGGTTGCCGGGCGCCCGATGAAGGTCAACGAGGCGCGGCCCCGGCCGGAGCGTGGCCGCCGCTATTAGGCCTTGATTGCGGGCAGCCCGCCGGAACCCTCGCCAGAGTGACCAGGAGACATTACATTGAGATGCCATCATTGCGGTAAGCTGACGGACGTGCGCACGGCCGGCAAAGGCGAGGAGTTCCTGTATCGCTGCCGGCATTGCCATGGCTATCACAAATTCACCAGCGTGGGGCATCACGGCTCCGGCGCCATCAACTATCGCGTCACCAAGGTTGACGCGCCCGCGCGCGAGGAAAGCACGACGGCAGTCACATAGGGCCCCGTCGCGCTATACTTGCACCTGATGGCCTCTGCGCCGTCATCCAATCACGTTTCCGCTACCTCTACCCCTACCATCCCTACTACCCTTACTACCCCTACCTCTATCGGAGATCGCTATGCCTGTCGGAACAGTAAAGTGGTTCAACAAAATGAAGGGTTTCGGTTTCATCCAGCCGGATGACGGCTCGAAGGACGTTTTCGTGCACATCTCTGCCGTCGAGCGCGCCGGCCTCGGCACGCTTGCTGAAGGGCAGAAAGTCCAGTTCGAACTCTCTCGCGGCAAGGACGGCAAGACCTCGGCCGACAATCTGAAGTCGGTCTGACGATTCCCCTGGGATGAGGGCGGAGGGATGAGGGGAAACCCCATCCATCGTCAGTTCATCAGCCGTCATCCTGTTGTTGCAGCAGCTCGCGACGCGCCAAATCGCGCGGCGTCAGCATTGCGTGGGCACGCGCGACAGCAGGACGAGAGCAAGTAACAAAATTCCCTCCGTACCGAGAGGGGTGCCCGCTCTAAGGGCGGGGTGGTGTGAGTCGAATCACGATTTACGCCCTTCCCTCATCCCTCATCCCTCACTCCTCCGCCTGCGCCCGGCGCATGGCCGCCCACAGCCGGGCGGGTGTCAGGGGCATGTCGAGGTGCGTGATCCCGAGCGGACGCAGCGCGTCCAGGGTGGCGTTGACCAGCGCAGGTAGCGAGCCGGTGCAACCGGCTTCCCCCACGCCCTTCGCGCCGAGCGCGTTGTTGGGCGAGGGCACCGGATGCTCGTGCACCCCGACGTCGCGCAACCAGCCCGCGCGCGGCATCACGTAGTCCATGAAGCTGCCGGTCAGCAGCTGCGCGGTGGCAGAGTCGTATATCGCGTGCTCGCCGAAGACCTGTCCCGCCCCCTGCACGACGCCGCCGTGAACCTGCCCCTCGACGAGGGTGTGGTTGATGACGTTGCCGAGATCGTCCACCGCGGTGTAGCGAGCGATGGTCGCGGCGCCGGTCTCGGGGTCGATCTCGACCTCGGCGATGTGGCAGCCGTTCGGGTAGGTGGCGCCGTAGGTGCCTTCGGCGATGGTGTCGAGCGGATGCGGCTTCGGCCCGGCCAGAACGCGCGCGAGCTCGATGAAGCCGAGCGAGCGGCGGCCCGCGTGGAATTTCCCTTTGGAATAGAGGAGCCCGCTTTGCGGCACCTTCAGCCTGGCGGCGGCATGGGGGCGCGCCAGCTCGATCAGTTTCTCGCCGAGCACGCGGAACGCGCTGCCGGTGCCGAGCACCCCGCGCGAGCCGCCGGTGGCATTGCCGATGAGGTCGGCGGCCGGAGGGCGAGGGTGAAAGCGGACGTGCTTCGTGTCGATGCCGAGCGTCCCGGCGACGATCTGCGGAAAGACGGTTTCGTGCCCCTGGCCCGACGATTGGGTCAGGGCGAACAGCGTCATGGCGCCGTTCCGGTCGAACTCCACCGCGACCTGGTCCTTGGGCACGGCGCCGCCGCCGCCCGCTTCGAGATAGGTCGCGATGCCGATGCCGCGGAGCTTTCCGGCGCGCTGCGCGGCAGCGCGGCGCGCCGGAAAGCCTGACCAGCCGGCGCGCTCGAGCGCATCGTCCATCACGCCTTCGAAATCTCCGGAATCGTAGGTGCCCGCATTCGGCGTCTTGTAGGGCATGGCCTCCGGCGGTATGAGGTTTCTTCGCCGCAGCTCGACCGGGTCGAATCCGTGCTCGCTGGCCGTGTAGTCGACCAGCCGCTCGATGGCATAGGCGATGTCGGGGCGTCCGGCGCCGCGATAAGCGGACACCGGCACGGTGTTGGTGTAGGCAAGCCGCGTGTGGGCATAGAGGGCTGGAATGCGATAGACCCCTCCCATCGTGATCGTCAGGTTCCGCGTGGCGATGAAAGACCCGAAGGTCCCGCCGTAGGCGCCCAGGTCGGCACGGTCGTTGAAGCGGATGGCGAGGAACTTCCCGTCCGCGTCCAGCGCAAGCTCGCCGGTGAGCGAGATCGCCCGCCCGTGAAAATCGCTCATGAAGACTTCGCTCCGCGTGCCGACCCATTTCACCGGGCGCCCGAGCTTGCGCGCGGCGATCATGGCCGCGAAGTACTCCGGGTAGGCCGCGCCGTGCACGCCGAAGCTCCCGCCGACGTCCTGGGCGACGAGCGCGATCCGGTCCTTGTCGAGGCCGGTGACCTGCATCACCTGGCCGCGCATGCTGCCGGCGCCCTGCATCGGCGCGTGGATGGTGTAACGCCCGCTGGCGGAGTCGAACGCCACCAGGCACGCGCGTGGCTCCAGCATGTTGCCGACGAGGCGCTGGCTCTCCATGGTGACCCTGCTTACGTGCTTCGCGCGCGCGAACGCGGCTGCGACCGCCTGCTCGTCGCCGGACTCGTATTCGAAAGCGAGATTGCCCGGGACGTCGTGATGCAGCTGCGGTGCGCCCGCTCTAACCGCGGCGTCAAAGGTTGCCACGGCAGGAAGATCCCGGTATTCGACGTCGATGAGCTCCCGGGCATCTTCGGCAAGCCCCGGGGTATCGGCGACGACCATCGCCACCGGCTCGCCGACGAAGCGCACGCGCTCCATCGCGAGCACGGGGTGATGAGGCTTCTTCAATTGCTGGCCGGCTTTTCCAGGGTAGGTAACGATATTGGGCAGCGACTTGAATCCCGCTTCGCGCGCATCTTCCCCGGTGAGCACCGCTCTGACGCCGGGATGGGCGAGGGCCCGGGCGGCGTCGAGCCGGACGATTTCTGCATGCGCCCGGTCGGCCCTCAGGAACGCCGCGTGCAGCTGACCCTCGAGGTTCCAATCGGCCGTATAACGACCTTCTCCGGCAACGAGGCGAAAATCTTCCCTGCGAGACATGGCACCTTCCGCTGGTTGGGCTGGCCGGGATTCTCGCATAGTTTTCCTGGAACTGAATTGTCATGGGAAAAAAGGGGACGCACACCTTTTTGACGGCGATATACTCAGAAAAAGGTGTGCATTCCCTTTATTCAGGCGGCCCCTGGAGCCGGTCTCAATAATCGCGAAACAAAAGGCGTATGGCTCGTAATCTCGCGGCAAGTAATCGAAGCCGAAACGTGCTATCCCATTCTTGAGACCGGTTCTAGTAGACTTGCTGCTCCACAGAGACTGGGTCATGACAGGGGGGGCGATGAAGATTCTATTCTTTAATGATTTCAAGCTGGGCGTGCTCAAGGGCGACGCCGTGGTGGACGTGTCGAAAGTGGTCGCGGATATCCCGCACACCGGGCCGCACGACCTCATCAGCGGCTTGATCGAACGATTCGCGAAGGTCAGGTCCAAACTGGAAAAAGCGGCCGCTGCCGGAAAGGGCGTGCCGGTCGGCAAGGTCAGAATTCGGCCGCCGCTGCCGAAACCGTACAACATCGACTGCATGGCGGTGAACTACATGGAAGACGGAACGCGCCCGGAGCCCGCGCCGATCAATGCGTTCCACAAGTCCCCCAGCGGCGTCATCGGCGACGGCGATACCATGATGCTGCCCGACGCGCCCGCCGCCATCTTCGAGGGCGAGGCGGAAATGGCTCTCGTGATCGGCAAGCGCGCCACGCGCGTCAAGGCGGCGGACGCCATGAAGCACGTCTTCGGTTACCTGAACTTCATCGACGGTTCCGCCCGCGGGCTGCCGCCGACCGGCAACACCTTCTACCAAATGAAGTCGCGCGACACCTTCGCGCCGATGGGCCCCTATATCGTCACTGCCGACGAGATCAAGGACCCCCACAACCTCCAGATACGGCTGTGGGTGAACGGGCAGCTCAAGCAGAACTTCAACACCAGTGACATGGCCCACAAGATCCCGCGCAGCATCGAGTGGATAAGCTCCATCCACACGCTGGAACCGGGCGACGTGATCGCCACCGGGACCAACCACCGCGGGTTGTCCGCCTTCCAGGACGGCGACCGGATTGAGCTCGAGACCGAAGGGCTGGGGCGGCTGCATGTCAAGGTGCGCGACGATCTCAAGCGCACCTGGGCAAGGGAGACGCGCCTCGATCGCCAGCAGATGAAGCTCGAAGGGCAGACACCACAACTCACCGGCAAGTACGCGCCGGCGGCGCGAACCTAGAACCCGTATTCGTCACTTTTTCACTGGAGGTGGCTGTGGTGGACCGAGGACTCTGGATAACCTGGTATGGCCTGCCCGAAACCGGGCGCGACGCCTACCTTTCGTGGCTGCACGGCAAATTCATTCCGCGGATGCTCAAGAAGCCGGGCGTGCTGTATGCGGCGCATTACGCAGCCCAGGCGCAGCCGGTTCACGCGGGCGGCAAACCCCGCCTGCGCCATACCGACGACCCCGCCGTACCCACCGGCAACGGCTACATTCTGATCTTCGGCGGCAAGACCGCGCACGCGTTCGCCAATCTCACCCCGCGCAAGCTCGAGCGGGAGCTGACGCCGGAAGACCGGAAGATGCTGGCGCTGCGCACCGGCGAGCGCGTCAACATCGTGACCGAGGAAGACCGCGCGGCCGGTCCCGCGGCGAAGCGCCGTGAAGGCAAGTTCACGCTCGCCCCGTGCATCCAGCTCGGCAGCTTCAACGCCGGCTCCGCGCATGAGGACGAGATCCTCGACTGGTACGCCAACTGGCGCCTGCCCTCGATGTCGAAGCTGCCCGGGTGCCTCGGCATCCGGAAGCTCAACTCCGTCTCGGGATGGGCGAAGCACGCCGTGCTCTATGAGTTCGTGTCGCTGGCGGCGCGCGACGAGCATTTCCCGTTCCACGAGAACGCGCGTCCCGAGATGGCGGCGTGGACCGACACGCTGGTGCGGAAGCTGATCCACGCGCCGGGCTCACCCAATATCGCGACCCGGCTGTGGCCGCCGGTCAAGGCGGCGGCGCCGAGGAAGAAACGCTGATCCGTAACAATCAAGTAAGCCGCCGATGGACGCCGATATACGCCGAGAATCTCGACGCAAAGACGCAAAGGCGCAAAGGAATACAGGAATAAAGGACAATTCAAGATGGAACACAGCAAACGCATGAAGAAGGGCTTCGAGGTCTTGAGGAAAATGGGGCGCCTCGAGACCATGATGAACCAGAAGAAGCTCTACCCCGAGCTCTACGACCTCTCGGTCGGCTACCTCTTCGGCGAGATCTGGACGCGCCCCCACTTGAGCATGCGCGACCGGGAGCTGATTACGCTCGCGTCCAACATCGCGCTGGCGCGGCCCGCCGGAACGCACTCGCACTACCGCAGCGCCCGACACCTCGGCTTCACCCAGGAGGAAATCATGGAGATCATCATCCACGTCGGGCACTACGCCGGGTGGCCGGCGATCGCGCACGCGCTCATCCAGTACGAAGAGGTGCTGAAGCAGGACGCCGCGAAGGCGAAGAACGGGAAGAAGGGAAAGAAGAAGTAGGATGCAGGACCGGGCCGCGCCGGGAGAAGGGGTGTACCCATGACGAAAGCACGTTATCGCGCGCTGCCGCCCGGGCTGATCGGGCTCGCGTGCCTGTTCGCGGCCGCGGGATGGGCGCAGCCCTATCCATCGAAGCCGGTACGCTACCTCGTGCCGATGTCGCCGGGCAGCGGCGCCGACACCATCGGCCGCATCGTCGCGGGCGGTCTCGCGCAGGCCCTCGGCCAGCAGGTCGTCGTGGACAACCGCACCGGCGCGGCGGGCAACATCGGCGCGGAGATCGCCGCCAGGTCGCCGCCCGACGGCTACACCGTGTTCCAGGCGAGCATGACGCACGCCACCAACGCCAGCCTCTACAGCAACCTGACGTATGACCTGGTGCGGGACTTCGCGGCCGTGACGCGGATCGCCAGCTCGCCGTCGATCGTGGTGGTTCATCCGTCCCTGCCGGTGAAGTCCCTCGCCGATCTCGTGAAGCTGGCGAGAGCGAAGCCGGGCGCGCTCGACTACGCTTCGACGGGAGCTGGCACAGCCACGTTTCTCGCCGCGGAAATGTTCAAGGGCATGGCGGGCGTGAACCTTCAGCACGTGCCGTACCGCGGCGGCGGGGAGGCCATCACCGCGGCCATGACTGGCGAGGTGCAGGTCTATTTCGCGCCGCTTGCGACGGCGCTGCCCCTGGTGCAGCAGGGCCGGCTGCGGCCCCTCGCCGTGACGACCCCAAAGCGCCTGCCCGCGCTGGCCGACTACCCGACGGTCGCCGAGCTGGGGTATCCCGGCTACGAGGCCGGCAACTGGTACGGGATGTTGGTGCCGGCCAGGACGCCGAAGGAGGCGATCGCCACGCTCCGCAACGGCGTGGTGGCGGCGCTCAACATCCCGGCGGTAAGCAAGCGCATGACCGATCTCGGCTACGTATCCGTCGGCGACCAGCCGGGGGAATTTGCCGGCTTCATCAAGTCCGAGATCGAAAAGCTGGGCAGGATCATCAGGGATCTCGGCGTGAAAGCAAACTGAACGAGGACCTGCGGCCAGCGAAGGTAGAATTAAGGTCGCGGGTTCGTGACGCAACCCACCCCACGCATATCAAACCAGGAGCAGCCATGATTCTCGAAGTCGCCATCCTGCACGTCAAGCCGGAAGACAGTTCGAAATTCGAGGCCGTATTCCCGAAGGTCGAGCCCATCTTCAGAAGCATCCCGGGCTACATCTCGCACGAGCTGCAGCGCTGCGTGGAGACCAAGGGTCGCTACCACTTCCTGATCCGCTGGGAAACCATTGAAGCGCACACTGTGAACTTCCGCCAATCGCCGAAGTTCCAGGAGTTCCGGGGGCTGGTCGGGGGTTTTTTCGCCCAGCCGCCGGTCGCCGAGCATTTCGAGCGCGTCACCGCGAGCAAGCTCTGACTTGAGTGTCGAGTGTCGAGTGTCGAGGGGTGAGCCGGGGTACTCCCCTCCTGCCCGAGGGTGAGCCGGGGTTTCGAAGAATGTGCCTGCGCACATTCGAGCCGGCGAACGCCAGTCGCGATGCAGCGCGACTGGACGGTCGGGGTGCTAGCGAAGCAGGCGGGGTGGTGGGAGTCGAATCACGAATCATGCTCTTGGGGGAGGGAGTAGGCATGAAAAACCACCCGTGGAACGTATTGCTCGCCGCCGGCCTTTTGTGCTTCTCCGCCACCGCGGCGGCGCAGACCGCTTCGACAGGCTCAGGACAGGCCTACCCGGCGCGCGCGATCAGATTGATTGCCCACTCCTCGCCCGGCGGCACCAGCGACATTCTGGGGCGCCTCATGGCGCATAAGCTGACCGAAGCACTCGGCCAGCAGGTGGTGGTCGAGAACCGCGCCGGCGCGAGCGGCATCATCGGCGTCGAGGTCGCCGCGAAGTCCGCGCCGGACGGCTACACGATGCTGATCACGCAGACCTCGATCGCGATCAACCCGAGCATGTTCGCGAAGCTGCCGTACAACGCGCTGCGCGATTTCGCGCCGATCACGCAGCTCGTGGCGGCGCCGAACGTGCTGGTGGTTCATCCGTCGGTGCCGGCGACGAGCGTGAAGGAATTCATTGCGCTCGCCAAAGCGAAGCCGGGAAGCCTCATCAACGGCTCGCCCGGGCAGGGAACCAGCCCGCACCTGTCGGCGGAACTGTTCAAGATCATGGCCGGTATCAAGCTCGACCACGTTCAGTACAAGGGGGCCGGACAGGCTGTCCTCAGCCTGCTCGCAGGCGAGGTCCCGGTTATGTTCACCACTCCGCCGACCGCAATGCCGTACCTGAAGGCGGGCAGGCTGCGCCCGCTGGGCGTCACGACCACGACCCGTATCGAGGCGCTGCCAGATGTTCCCGCCATCTCCGAAGCGGGCGTTCCGGGTTACGAGTCGGTGCAGTGGTTCGGCATGCTGGTGCCGGCCGGCACGCCGCGTCCCATCATCGACCGATTGCACCAGGAACTGACCCGCGCCCTGCGCGCGCCGGACATGAAGGAGCGCCTGAATTCCCTTGGCCTGGACGGGGTCGGCAGCACGCCGGAGGAATTCGCGGCCTACATCAGGTCTGAAACCGAGAAATGGGCGAAGGTGATCAAGGCCATGGGCATCAAGGCCGAGTGACTCATGGACCCGTTCACACGTGATTTGATGCCGCTCTCCGAACAGGCGGCCGCGCTCCTGAAGCAGCGGAAGGAGTCAGTCGCGGTCGCCGAGTCGTCCTCCGGCGGCCTCATCTCGGCCGCATTGCTCGCGGTGCCGGGTGCATCCGCCTATTTCATCGGGGGCGGCGTGCTGTACACGCGCCAGTCCATCCTTGCCCTGAGGGATGCCGGAGAAGCGATGTTCGTTGGGCTGCGCGGGGCGACCGAACCGTGGGCGCTGCTCATCGCGCGAACCCAGCGCAGCCGCTGCTCGTCGACTTGGGGCGTGGGGGAGAGCGGCGTGGCCGGCCCTACCGGCAACCGCTATGGCGACTTGCCGGGGCACACTTGCCTCGCCGTGACGGGGCGCACCGAGCGCACCGTCACGCTGAAGACCGGCAGCGGCGACCGCATTGCCAACATGTACGCGTTCGCGGCAGCCGGCCTCAAGCTGCTGGTGGAAGTCCTCAAGTAAGGCGAGGCGGTTTCCATCCGCGTATTCGATCGACGGGGGAGGTTACGATGATCAGGCTCCGCTTGCTTCCGCCGCTGGCTGTTTTGGCGCTTTTTCCCGCGCCCTCCACCGGTCAGACTCTCGTTCTCCCGAACAAGCCGGTGCAGATCATCGTGCCGAACGCGCCTGGCGGCGGCCCGGACCTGATCGCCCGCCTGATCGCCCCCAAGCTTGGCGAAGCGCTGCGCCAGAACGTGATCGTGGAGAACCGCGCCAGCGCGAACGGCATCGTCGGTACGGAATTCGCCGCGAAGGCGGTGGCCGACGGCTCCGTCATCGCCATGGGCAACGCGGGCACCCACGCGATCAACGCCACGTTGTACCGGAAGTTGCCCTACGACCCGGTGCGGGATTTCGCCGCGGTGAGCGAGGTCGCCTCCGCTCCCCTGGTGATCGTCGCCCACCCGGCGGTTCCGGCGAAATCGATCAAGGAGCTCATCGCGCTGGGCAAGAGGATGCCGGGCAAGCTCAACATCGCCGTTGCGGGGGCGACGGGGGAACTCGCGGGCAATGCGTTGAAGCTGCAAGGAGGCTTCGACATGAAGAACATACCCTTCAAAGGCGGCGTGCCGGCCACGGTCTCCGTCATGTCCGGCGAAACGGATCTGACGATGACCAATTACGTAGCCGTCGCGAAACAGGTCGAGGCCGGCAAGCTGAGGCTGCTGGGCGTGACCAGCGCGCGCCGCAGCGCGCTGCTTCCCGATGTGCCGACCGTGGCCGAGAACGGCCTCGATGGCTACGACCACCAGCTGTGGTACGGAATGTTCGTGCCCGCCAGGACGCCGGCCCCCGTGGTGCAGGCTCTGTACCTTGAAGTGTCGCGCATCATCGGCATGCCGGAGATCCGGGAGCGTCTCGTCGCGACGGGGCACAGCGTGATCGGGAGCACGCCGGAGCAGTTCTCCGACAAGGTCCGGCGCGAGGTCGAGAAATTCCGCAGGCTCATACTCGAGTCTGGAATGCAATTGGAGTGACGGGAGCGCGTCGAGGGGCGGAAGAGGGATCGGCGGAACGTGGAGCGGGGGCCCGCTTGCGGGATGCGACCGTGGAGCCGATCATTGGCGCGTCGTTTTATGCCGATCCCATGCGCGTCTCCGGGGTCAGATCCCCAAAGAAGCATTGGGGCCCCTCTTCCGCCCTACGACGCGCCCCAAGAGTTTCTCTTGGGGATCTGACCCCCGGCGGCGCGCAGGGCGGCCGACGTGATTGTGCCGAAATCTTGCGATGATATGTCGGAGGCCGCCGTTGAGTGACGAGTGATAGGAGAAAAGACATGCAAGGAACGATCAGGCGCGTGGTCACGGGCCATGACAAGAACGGCAAGGCGATCGTCATTTCGGACGGCCCTGCGCCGGTCCATACCAATCCGCTGCGCCCGGGGCAGATGGCCCACGAAATCTGGAAGACGAAGGCCATGCCGATACCCATCTTCAGGGACGAGCGCGATCCCATGACCGAAGCGCGCCAGATCCACCCGCCATTGCGGGGCACCATTTTCCGGATTTCGGAAGTTCCGCCCGAAACCGATGCGATCCGCAACATGACGCCGGAAAAGGCGCGGCAGGCGTTCCGGGCGGTGGGGAACGAAGCGGCCTCGACTTTCGGGCGCGGCGGCCGCCATCCGCTGATGCACCGCACCGAAACCGTCGATTATGCGGTGGTGCTCGAAGGCGAAATCTACCTCCTGCTCGACGATGCCGACCTCAAGCTCGGCACCGGCGATGTCGTCATCCAGCGCGGCACCAACCACGCGTGGAGCAACCGCTCTGGCAAGCCGGTCAAGATGCTCTACGTGCTGATCGATGGGCGCTTCGATCCGGCGCTGGCGGCGCAGTTCAAGACGTGAGTCATTGAACCGCCAAGGCGCCAAGAAGATCAGAATTGAACCGCCAAGCACGCCAAGAGAAACAAAATCTTTAACCACAATGGACACGAAGGACACTAAAGAACAACAGGAGTCGAATCACGAATCACGGTTCACGATTCACGAATGTTGGCACGGGAGAAAAGAATGAAGAGAGCCTGTCTTGCCTGGGTATTGGGGGCCACGCAGCTGCTGGCGGCGCAGATTACGCTGGCGCAGGCCCCTTCGACGGGCTCAGGACCGGCCTATCCGGCACGGCCGATCCGCATCGTCGTGCCGTTCCCGCCGGGCGGGGCTTCGGACGTGACCGCGCGGATGCTTGCCGACAAGTTCGCGTCGTCCTGGGGCGCGAACGTCGTGGTGGACAACCGCACCGGCGCGTCCGGCATCATCGGGACCGACATCGTGGCGAAGGCCGCGCCCGACGGTTACACGCTCGGCTTCGTGGCGCTCAGCTTCGCGATCAACCCGAGCATCCACAAGCTGCCGTACGACGCAAACCGCGATTTCACCTACATCACGGTCGTTGCTTCCAATCCGCTGGCGCTGGTCGTCAACAACAACGTGCCCGCGAACTCGGTGAAGGAGCTGATCGATCTCGCCAGGGCGAAGCCGGACGCACTGTCCTTCGCCTCCAGCGGCACAGGCACCTCGCCGCACATGTCGGCGGAGCTGTTCAAGCTCCTCGCTGGCGTGCAAATCCTGCATGTCCCGTACAAGGGCAGCACAGCGGCGCACCCGGATCTCCTCGGAGGGCGGGTGAGCATGATGTTCGACCCCGTCGCTGCGATCCTGCCGCACATCAAGGCGGGGCGCGTGCGCGCGCTCGGCGTCACCTCGAAGAATCGTTCCGCCGAGTTGCCCGACGCGCCGCCGATCGCCGACGCTGTGCCGGGCTATGAATCCACGTCGTGGGTGCTGATCATGGGGCCGGCGAAAATTCCCGCAGCGGTCTCCGACCGCCTGCACAAGGAAACCGTGCGCGCGCTGGCGTTCCCGGACGTCAAGGAGCGGCTCGCGCGGATGGGATCCGATGTCGTCGGCAGCAGCCCGCAGGAAGCGCGCGCATTCATCCGCGCCGAGCTGGAAAAGTGGGCGAAGACCGTCAAGGCGGCCGGCATCACCAGCGCACAGTGAGCAATAGCCTCACCGCGAAGGTCGCGACGGACGCAAAGGAAAAGAACAAGGTCTCGGGCGGGGGCTCTTGATTCAAGGACGGCGTGGCGGGAGCATAATCGGCAGAGCGTAGACCGGAGATTGCGCGTGATTCTGACCTTTGGCGAATTTCAACTGGATTTCGATCGCTTCGAACTTCGCCGGAACGGACAACTGCGCAAGGTCGAGCCGAAGGTGTTCGATCTGGTAGCTCATTTCGCCAAGAACCCTGGACGCGTGTTTTCCCGCGATGATCTTGTTGCATCCGTATGGCGCGGCCGGGTGGTGTCGGACGCGACGGTGTCCACCTGTATCAAGAACGCACGCAAGGCGGTCGGCGACAGCGGCGCAGCGCAACGCTATATCAAGACCGTCCGCGGCCGGGGGTTCCGGTTTAGCGCCGATGTCGAACATGACGATGTCCGCGCCGATTCGGACTCGGAGGCGCGCACCGCGGACGCCGCGCGATGGGGCGGCCCCGGACCTTCATTGCTGGTGGTTCCGTTTCGCACCTTGTCGGATGGCCCGGATACGGCGCGACTTGCCGATGGCGTGAGCAGCGACCTCGGAACCATCCTCACCCGCATTCCACTGTTGCGTTTGAGTAGCCAGACAGCCCGGTACAGGGATAGAGATGTCACCCCGAGCGCGCGCGAGATCCACGAGGACGTTGGTGTCGACTATGTGCTCGAAGGTACGCTTGACGAACGCGACGGTGGATGCCGCATCAACGTCCAGCTCTCCGATGCGAAATCAGGCTTCCGGTTGTGGGCAGAGCAGTTCTCAGTGCCTGGGCCTGTCGACGCTACCCGCGACCAGATCGTCACTGCCGTCATCGCGAAGCTCGAGCCGCAGTTACACCGCGCAATTTACAACACGGTTCGCGCGACTCACGGTGAGCCGAACGCCCAGGAGCTGTTTCTTGAGGCGAGCAGCGTTCTGGCGCTCAAGGGGTGGCATGCCGCCTCATTCTCCACCGCTGCCGGGTTGCTGCGCCGGAGCCGGAAGCTCGACCCGGATTTCGCCCTTGCGCCCGCGTACCTGGCACTGGTGACGGGACTCGGGAATCGTGTCGGACTTTCGGGCGATCGGGAAAAGTCCAGGGTTGAGACCCTCGAGGCCGCCGAGCGCGCGCTTGAACTCGACAGCATGGACTCGACGGTGCTCGGGTTCGTCGGCTGTGCGCTTGCGGATATTGGTTATCCGGATCGGGCGTTGCCGATCTTGCGAAATGCCGTTGAAATCAATCCCGCCAACGCCCAGGCGTGGGCCGCGTTGGGTTCGGCCTGTTTGCTCACCCGGCGCGTTGAAGAAGCCGTCCAGCACCTGACCCACGGAATCAATATTTCCCCGCTCGACAGCCGGCTGTCGATCTGGGGCGCGATGCTGGCGCTCGGTCTCATGCAGTCGAAGGATCTGGAGGGCGCCCTGCGCCAGGGCGAGTTGGCCTGTCAGCGCGATCACCGAAGCTACCTGCCACGGGTCGTTGTGGCCGGGATCCACCTGCTACGGGACAAGCCGGAGCTCGCGCTTCAGGCCCTGAATGACGCCTACCGCATCAAGCCGGATCTCGAGACTGCTCAGGTTCTTCCCTTGCTGGGCCGGGAGCTTGGCAGCAGCCTGCTGAAGCTCAGATAGCCCGCGTTGGAGCCCGCCCGGGCTCTGCACGCAATCCCCCACAAAAACACACGTCTTCCTCAAGCCCCGTTTCGCGGGGCTTTCTAACCTGTCTCCCAACGGTCGGGCACCCAGAACGACCGGACCCACACTTGACCGTTTGAACCAACAAACCAGACCGAAAGGAGATCGATATGACAACCGCAATCCTCGCGACGACCAGGGTCTCACCGGATTACACCGCCATCAAGACAAAACAGAAGGCCACCTGGGGATCGGGCGACTACGGCCGCATTGGCGTCACCCTTCAGATCACGGGCGAAGCGCTGTGCGAGGCCATGGACATTCGTTCCGGCCAGAGCGTGCTCGACGTCGCTGCCGGCAACGGCAATGTCTCGCTCGCGGCGGCGCGCCGCTTCTGCAAGGTCGTTTCGACCGACTACGTTCCGTCATTGCTCGACCAATCCCGGGTTCGTGCCGCAGCGGAGAACCTTGCCCTGGACCACCAGGAAGCCGACGCCGAGGCCCTGCCGTTCGCCAACGCGAGCTTTGACAACGTGGTATCCACTTTCGGGGTCATGTTTGCCCCCAACCAGGGAAAAGCCGCAGCGGAGCTGGTCAGGGTATGCAAGAAAGGCGGAAAGATCGGGCTCGCCAACTGGACGCCTGACGGCTTCGTCGGGCAGATTTTCAAGACCGTCGGCCGGCACGTGCCGCCGCCTCCGGGTGTAAGCTCGCCGGCCGCCTGGGGCACCGAGGCGTTTCTCCAAGAGCATTTCGGCTCGCGCGTGTCGAAGTTCGACGTGACGTTGCGGCAGTTCAACTTTCGCTACCACTCGCCGGAACACTGGCTCGATATCTTCAGCACCTACTACGGACCCTTGCTCAAGGCATTTGAAGCACTGGGCGAGGCAGGCGGGAAGTCCCTGCGCCAGGACGTCGAGCGGTTGATCGAGCGCCACAACCGGGCCACTGACGGCACAATCGTCGTGCCGTCGGACTACCTCGAGATCGTGATTTCGCGGTAGCTGCTTGCAAACAGCCGCCGGACCGTTCACCTCGTCCATCAGGCGGATCGCGGCCCGACAAGGAGTCGCGATCCGTTTTACAAGACTAATTAAGTGACAGGAGCCAGTCCGATGAACGCATTCAACGTGCGCGAAGCACAAGCGCCCTTGAGAACGAAGTACAAGACTGCACCCGAGACTGCGCTGGT
>Ga0137455_1000116_pt1 | contig 18597 bp, 14 predicted proteins | sample EasRivERMGT600_2_FD_102334 | JGI IMG/M metagenome (GOLD analysis project Ga0137455, IMG submission 102334) | Soil microbial communities from meander-bound floodplain in the East River, Colorado, USA - East River MetaG ERMGT600_2 | ecosystem: Environmental > Terrestrial > Soil > Floodplain ... | reverse complement strand
GGGACTGGTCGGTCGATGAACGCCTGCTCACGGATGTGATCGCAGCTTGTCGGAAGGTGTTGTCAGCTCTCGTGAAGCTCCCACCGATCTGACCCGCCCGCCGTGATCTTCCGTATTGCCAGCGGTCCCGCTTCTAGACACAGGGAAACCCGACGCCGGTCAGGCGCCATCTGGGCGTCGCGCGGGCCGTTCAGGCTTTGTCAGCGGTCCCATTCATCGCGCGAAACCCCACCTTCGTCATTTCCGCCGTTGCTGTGGCGGCTCCGGCCGGGAATGATCCCGCGCACATGCCCGCCTACGCGCTGACGATCAACGGTCGCCGTCACACGGTGGACGTCGAGGCCGACACGCCGCTGCTCTGGGTGTTGCGCGACACGCTCGGACTCACCGGCACCAAGTACGGCTGCGGTGAAGGCGTGTGCGGCGCCTGCGTGATCCACGAGGACCGCCGCGCGTTGCGCGCGTGCCAGATCCGGATCGCCGACGCCGCGGGCCGCAGCTTCGTCACCATCGAGGGCCTCGGGGCGCGCAAGCTCCATCCCCTCCAGCAGGCCTGGCTCGACGTCGACGTCGCGCAGTGCGGCTTCTGCCAGCCGGGGATGATCATGTCGGCGGCGGCGATGCTGGCCGCCAACCCGGCGCCGACCGATGCCGAGATCGACGAGGTGATGTCGGACTCGGTGTGCCGCTGCGGCACCTACAACCGCATGCGCGAGGCGATCCGCCGCGCGGCGCGGGCCGGCGCAGGCGGCAACGGGAAGAAGCCGTGACGCTCACCCGGCGCGAGTTCCTCCGGCGCTCGGCGCTGGCGAGCTCCGGGCTCGTGCTCTCGACTTTCGTCCCCGAGCTGGCGCTCGGGGCCGAGGCGCAGGACTTCGAGCCCAACGCCTATCTGCGCATCGGCGCCGACGACACGGTGACCGTCTCGGTCATCAGCCACGAGATGGGCCAGGGCGTGCGCACGCTGCTGCCGATGATGGTGGCCGAGGAGCTCGAGGCCGACTGGAGTCGGGTGCGACTCGAGCAGGCCGTCACCGGGCCGCGCTTCAAGGGGATCCGGCTCCACACCAGCGGCAGCGGCAGCAGCCGCGGGACCTACGAGACGCTGCGCAAGGCCGGCGCCGCGGCGAAGGAGATGCTGGTGGGCGCCGCGGCCGAGCGCTGGAAGGCGCCACCCGAGTCGTGCCGCGCCGAGAACGGCGCGGTCATCCATTCGCCGACCGGCCGCCGGCTCAGCTTCGGCAAGCTCGCCGCGGCGGCGGCGCGCCGCCCGGTCCCCACCGATCCGAAGCTCAAGACCCCCGATCAGTTCAGGCTGCTCGGCCAGCCGGTCAAGCGCGTCGACGGGCCCGACATCGTCACCGGGCGCGCGCAGTACGGCATCGACGTGCGCGTGCCGGGGATGGTCTTCGCCAGCATCGAGCGCGGGCCGACCCTGGGCGCCAGGCTGCTGCGCTTCGACGATGCCGACGCCCGGCGCCTCCCGGGCGTGATCGCCGTGACGCCGGTGAAGTCCGGGATCCAGCAGGGCGTCGCGGTGGTCGCGACCAGCACCTGGGCCGCCTTCCGCGCCCGGCCCGCCTTGAAGATCGAGTGGGACGCCGGCCCGCATCGCGACTTCGACTCCGACCGCTTCGAGGCCGAGCTGGACGGCTGGCTCGAGAAGACCATCCACAAGGTGCGCCACGAGGGCGACGCCCCCGCAGCTCTCGCCGGCGCGGCGAAGCGGCACGAGGCCACCTACACCTTCCCCTTCCAGGCCCACGCGCCGCTCGAGGTGATGAACTGCACCGCCGACGTGCGCGCCGATCGCGCCGAGTTCTGGGCGCCGACACAGACGCAGCACCGCTCGATGGAGCAGGCAGTCAAGGTGACGGGGCTGCCCGAGGAGAAGATCCGCATCCACGCGGTCATGATGGGCGGCGCCTTCGGGCGCCGGCTGTTCGCCGACTACCTGTCGGAGGCCGCGGAGATCTCCAAGGCGATCGCGCGTCCCGTGCAGGTGGTGTGGACGCGGGAGGACGACACGCGCCACGGCTTCTTCCAGCCCTGCACCGCCGAGCGGCTGGCCGGCGGGCTCGACGCCGGCGGCCGGCTGGTGGCGCTCACCCACCGCTCGACCACCTCGGACCTCAGCATCTACCGCATCCACAACGGCCCGCACCTCTACAGCGGCGAGCCGCCCGAGCCGATCCGTCCGAACGAGTTCGAGGAGGACCAGAAGCCCTGGGGCTCGTACGACAACCCCTACGAGATCACCAACCTCCGCGCCGACGCCGCCGACGTACCGAGCCCGGTGCCCTACGGTCCGTGGCGCGCGGTCGGCTACCCGTCCACGGTGTGGGGTCGCGAGTCGTTCCTCGACGAGATGGCGCATCTGGCCGGCGCCGACCCGCTGCGTTTCCGCCTCCAGCTGCTGTCGCCCGGCGTCCGCGAGGTCGGACCGTTCAAGATCGACCGCGGGCGGCTGGCGCGCGTCCACGAGCTGGCCGCCGAGCGCGCGGGCTGGGGCCGTCCCCTCCCCGACGACGGCCGGCTCCACGGACGCGGCATCGCCGCCAGCGTCTACCACGCCGGCAGCTACATCGCGCAGGTGGCGGAGGTCTCCGTGGCGCGCGATCTCTCGGACCTGAGGGTCCATCGCATCGTCTGCGCGGTGGACTGCGGCTTCGTGCTCAACCCCGAAGGGCTGATCGGCCAGGCCGAGAGCGGCATCACCTGGGGTCTCTCGTACGCGCTGCGCGGCAAGGTGGACTTCAAGCAGGGCCGCGCGGTGCCGCGCGGCTACGCCGACTTCGAGGTCCTGCGCATGAACGAGATGCCGGCGACCGACGTCCACGTCGTGCCCAGCATCGAGCGCCCCGGCGGCTTCGGCGAGCACCCGGTGCCGATGGTCGCGCCCGCGATCGCCAACGCCGTGTTCGCGGCGACCGGCATCCGGCTGCGGCGCCTGCCGCTCACGCCGGAGGCCTTGCGGGCGGCGAAGCGGGGCTGATCCCGCGTCGCGCGGACCGCTGCTGCATTTCACCCCAATGGACTCGCTCCAGAGCGAGTTGAGGACTGTGCGATCCGCACGCCCGCGCCCCTGCCGCGCGTGTGCCGGGCGACCGTTCGCTTGACCCTCCCGCGGCGCCCCCCTTCCATCTCCCCACGCGGGCCGGTGCTACCATCGCGTCGCCCCGTCGTCGCCGAACCCCCGGAGGAACCATGACCGCCCGCTGGACCCTGGCCGCGATGACCGCCCTCGTGATCTCCGCCGCTGCTTTGGCGCAGACCCCGCCGGTAACGAAACCGGCCGTACCGCCACCCACCGCATCTGCGACGCCGGCGCCGGCCGCCCCCGCGACGCCGGCGCCGACCACGCCCGTCACCGGCATTCGCAGCAAGATCTCCGCCGCGGATCTGCCGAGCGCCGAGTCGATCCTCGAGGTGTACCGGGTCAAGTTCGGCGAGGACTCCAACTGGCTGACCGGGCTCTCCTGGCTCGCGCGCGGCGCGCTGCTCACCGGCGACACGACCAAGGCGCGGCGCTATGCGAACGACGTGAGCGCGCGCGTCGAGCAGAAGCTCGCCGCCGGCGGCAGCCTGGAGAAGGATCACCTGGAGATCCCGGCGGGCGCCGCCGTCGAGGTGATCGCGCAGCTCCTCGCGCAGCAGCGGACGCCGAAGGCTGCGGCGGACTACGTGCGCTCCCAACTCGTCCGGCTCCAGGGGCCGCCGTCCTTCCAGTCGCGGCTCAACAAGCGCATCAACCTGCTCGAGATGGAGGGGACCGCCGCGCCCGAGATCGCGGTCGATGACTTCGTCGGCGCGCGCCCGCCCACGCTGGCTTCGCTCAAGGGCAAGCCGGTGCTGCTGTTCGCATGGGCCGAGTGGTGCGGCGACTGCCGCGCCCAGGCCGCGACGCTCGCGGCCGCCCGGTCCCGCCACGCCGCGAAGGGCCTGCAGGTGATCGCGCTCACCCGCTACTACGAGGACTCGACGGCCGCCCGCGTCCGCGAGAAGGCGCGGGTCGACAGCGTGTGGAAGGCTGACTACGCGGACCTGAAGGACGTCCCCGTCGTCTTCAGCACGGCCTCGATGGTCCGCTACGGCATCTCGAGCACGCCGACGTTCGTGTTCGTGGATCGCCAGGGGATCGTGCGCCGCTACACGCCGACGCGGCTCACCGAGGAAGAGATGGACCGGTCGCTCGCCGCTCTCGCGCCATAGGCTTCAGCCGGATGTGGCGTCGGCGGCCGGCGAAGCCGCGGTCGCGCCCAGGGCGGTGGTGACGGCTTCGTCGAAGGGAAGGCGGCCCCCTCGCTCCTGCTCGGATTCGGTGACGGTCGGTCCGAGTTCCCGTCGGGCGCGGCCGAGATACCGGTCCAGCAGCTCCTCCCAGAAGCGAACGTGGGGGTCGGCGCCGACGCGGTCCCATTCGGCGCGGGCGGCGGCTCCGAGACGCAGCGCCGCGGCCGGCTGCCCCAGCCCGGCCAGCGACATCGCGACGCCCTGGATCTCGTAGCTCGTCTCGACCCGATCGCCGGTCTGCCGGGCGAGCTCGAGGCTCTTCTGGTAGTGGCGCAGGCTCTCGTCGCACTTGCCCTCGATCAATGCGGCGTCGGCGAGGAAGTGCCAGCCCATGTGCTCGCTGCGGGCATCGTGGTTCGAGGCGGAGAACGCAATGATCTCGCGGGCCATCGGGCGGGCGCGCTCGATCTCGTGCAGGGCGGTCAGGATCTGCGTGAGGCCGACCATGGCGCGGTTCACGAGGACGGGATCACCGGCGTCGCGCTGGATCCGCAGGCACTCCTCGAACGCGCCGCGGGCGGCGAGATTGTCGCCGCCGGTGAACTGGGCCCATCCGATCGCCTCGATCGCCAGGCCGATCTCGCGGGGGTCGCCGAGATCACGCCAGATCAGGACGGCCTCCTCCATCCATGGCAGGCCCGCCTGCAGCTCGCCCTGCAGGGCGAGGATGTTCCCGGCCCCCACGAGCGCGCGCGCCCGGGCCGGCCGCGGCGGATCCGGCGCCGCGCCCGCCAGCGCCGCCGTGAGGTGCTCGCGGCCCTCGTGGATGTGGGAATGAGCCACCCAGTACCAGGCGAGGGCTCCTCCCAGGGCGAGATAGCGCTCGGCGTCCAGCGCGCGCGCGTGGGCCAGCGCCGCGCGGAAGTTGCCGCGCTCCAGCTCGAGCACGGGGGTCCAGTGCGCCTCGCGGATGACGCGCTGCGGGTAGGCGCGCTCGGCGAGCGCGAGGAACTCGCTCACGTGGCGGCTTCGCACCGCCTCCGCCTCACCGCTCTCGACGAGACGATCCTGCCCGTACTGTCGGACGGTCTCGAGCATGGTGTAGCGTGGCTCGCCCTCCCGCTCGCGCTCGACGATCACCAGCGACTTGTCCACCAGCCGCGCGAGCAGGTCCATCACCAGGAACTCGTCCCAGCCCTCGCCGGCCACGTGGACGGCGCCTTCGAGCGTCCAGCCGCCGGCGAACACCGCGAGCCCGCGAAAGAGCCGCTGCTCGTCCGCCGAGAGCTGGTCGTAGCTCCACTGGATCATCGCCTGGAGCGTCTGGTGCCTCGGCAGCGCGGTCCGGCTGCTTCCCGCGAGCAGGCGGAAACGATCGTCCAGACGGACGCGGATCTGATCCACCGAGAGGATGCGGACACGCGAGGCCGCCAGCTCGATCGCGAGCGGAATGCCGTCCAGCCGCCGGCAGATCTCGGCGACGGCCTCCACGTTCTGCGCCGTCAACGTGAATCCGGGCTGCGCGAGCCGTGCCCGTTCCACGAACAGGCGGACCGCCTCGGACGACTCGACGCGATGGATGTCCCTCGCCGTGTCGGCCGCTGGGACTTCGAGTGAGCGGACCGCGAACTGCCGCTCGCCGCGGACGCCGAGGCCTTCGCGGCTGGTGGCGAGCACCCGGATCCCGGCATCGGCGTCGATCAGCACATCCACGACGTTCGCGCATGCCGACAGCAGGTGCTCGCAGTTGTCGAGCATGATGACGAGCTGCTTGCCGCGGACGTGCAGCCGCAGGCTCTCGATCGAGCTTCCGGCGTGCTCCTGCACGCCGAGCGCCACCGCGATGGTCTCCGCGACGCGACTCTCGTCCGTGAGCGGCGCCAGATCGACGAACCACACGCCATCCGGATGGGCGTCGAGCCAGCCCTCGGCGAGCTTGAGCGCGAGCCGCGTCTTGCCGGAGCCCCCGATCCCGGTGAGCGTCAGGAGCCGCGTCTCCTCGAACAGGAGCCCACACTCCGCGAGCTCCCGTTCGCGGCCGACGAAGCTCGTGCGCTCGGCGGGCAGGTTGTTCGGGCTCCGCCGCGCGCCTTTCAATCCGGCCGGAGCCGGGTCGTCGAGCAGGGCCGTGGCGAGGACCTCGGCGAAGCGGGCCGCGGTGGCGTGTCGGTCGGCCGGCGACTTCGCGAGCGCCTTGGCGATCGCGGTCGAAACGCGCGCGGGCAGGCCCGGCCGCAGGTCCGAGACGGGCCGGGGCGCGACGCTCAGATGCTGGTGCATGAGGCTCTCCCGGGGTCCGGTGAAGGGCGGCGAGCCGGCCAGCATCTCGAACAGCACGCAGCCGAGGCTGTACAGATCGGCCCGGCCGTCGACGTCCGGACTCCCTGCGATCTGCTCGGGGGCCATATAGGCCGGCGTCCCGATCGCGATTCCGGTCGCGGTGCCCCGCCGTCCCGGGTCGACGTTCGTGGCCCGCGCGATCCCGAAGTCGGCGACGAGCGCCAGGCCGTCCGCGAGCAGGATGTTCTCCGGCTTGACGTCGCGATGGACGAGGCCCCGATGATGCGCATGCCCGAGCGCGCTCGCGATCTCCCGCGCCAGTCGCAGGGCATCCTCGAGCGGCAGCTGCTTCTCGCGCTCGATGCGCGCGCGAAGGCTCTCGCCCTCGATGTACGGGGTCACGTAGTACAGGTCGTCACCGACGACGCCGGAATCGTGCAGCGGCAGGATGTGTGGATGCGCGAGCCGAGCCGCGATCTCGATCTCGCGCAGGAACCGGTCGGATCCGATCGCGGCGGCGACCTCGCGGCTCAGGACCTTGATCGCCACCTGCCGGCCATGCTTGAGGTCGTCCGCGAGGAAGACCGTCGCCATCCCGCCGCGCCCCAGCTCGCGTTCGATGCGATAGCGCCCCGAGAGGGCGCGGGCGAGGTCCTCGGGAACGCCGGGCATCACTCGTGAGAGCCCGTCGTCGCGGCAGTCGGCGGCATCGGGCGACTCTACCCGATGGCGGATGTCCCGGGTGGGCACCACCGCCTCCAACGAGAATTGCGCTTGCGCTATTGGTAAGTACGTGCTAACCGTTATTCATGGCTTACGAACAGGCGATCCAGGCGCTGGCCGATCCCACGCGGCGGGCGATCTTCGAGCGGCTCCGTAAGGGCCCCCAGCCGGTCGGGCTGCTCGCCGAGGGACTCGACGTCACCCGCCCGGCGGTCTCACAGCACCTCAAGGTGCTCGAGGGGGCCGGCCTCGTGCGCGCGCGCTCGGAGGGCACGCGCCGGATCTACAGCGTCGAGATCCGCGGCCTCGAGGAGCTGCGCCGCTACCTCGACCGCTTCTGGGACGACGTGCTCGGTGCGTTCGCCGCCGAAGCGCACCGGAGCGCGCCGGCACGCAAGCCACCCCGTGTCCGTGTCGCGCGCAGTCCGAAGCCTCGACAACGCAGAGGGAAGCATGGCCAAGGTCGATAGCATCCAGCCGTATCTCGAGCCGATCCGGAAGTCCATCGTCGTGCGGCGAACGCCGCAGGAAGCGTTCGACATCTTCACGACCCGCATCGGCGCATGGTGGCCCCGCGACCAGTACTCGCTGTATCAGGCGGAGAGCGCCGACGCCATGATCGAGCCGCGTGTCGGAGGCCGCATCATCGAGACCAGCAAGCAGGGCGAGCAGGGCGTGTGGGGCACGGTGCTGGCCTGGAATCCGCCGCACGGGCTCACCCTGGACTGGCACGCCGGCACGGATCCGGCGGCCTCGACGGAGATCGAGCTGCGGTTCGTCGCCGTCGCCGAGGGGACTCGCGTCGAGCTGGAGCATCGCAACTGGACCCGCGTCGGCGAAAAGGCGGCCGAGTCGCGCCAGGGCTACGACGGCGGCTGGGTCCGCGTGTTCGAACAATGCTTCCGGGAGGCCTGCTCATGATCCGCGCGCTGATGTTGGGAGTCCTCGTCATGGTTCCGCTCGAGACCGCCGCCGCCTCCGACCGCGTCCTGCGCGCGGAGATCACGGTCCCCGCCCCGATCGAGGAAGTATGGAAGGCCTGGACCACGGCCGAGGGCATCGCGACCTTCTTCGCTCCGGTCGGCAAGGTCGATCTGCGGATCGACGGCACCTACGACGTCTGGTTCGACCCGAAGGCCAACCCGGACCTGCGCGGCGCCGAGGGCATGCGCATCGTGGGCCTGGAGCCGAACAAGCGCTTCGCCTTCACCTGGAACGGGCCGCCCTCCATTCCCGCGATCCGGGTCCAGCGCACGATCGTCGTGCTCGACTTCGCGGCGGCCGGCGAGCGCGCCACGCGGCTGCGTTTCACCGAGATGGGCTGGGGGGATGGGCCCGAATGGGACACCGCCTACGACTATTTCGACAAAGCGTGGGGCGCCGTCGTGCTGCCGCGGCTGATCCATCGCTTCGAGAAGGGGCCGATCGACTGGAAGGCGCCACCCAAGCTCGAGTCGATCGGGTCGATGGTGGCGACGCTCGAAGCCTCGCGCTGAGCGCCGCGGCGGCCGCACCCGGCGCGCGCCGCTCCTCGTTCGTCCCGACGAGGTGGTCGCGGGGCTCCGAACCGGGCGAGGATCCGCGGTCATGAAACTCCGCGTCGCCTGCTCTCTGCTCGCCCTCGCGCTGGCCCCGCTGCCGGCGGCCGGCGCACAACCACCGACCCCCGCCGAGCTGGCCGGCACCTGGGCCGGCACCGTCAGCCACGACGGCGAGACCGAACCGGTCGCGTACACCTTCGAGCCCGACGACAGCGGCCGCGTGGTGATCAAGCTGTCGATGCCGATCCTCCACCTCGACCAGGCCACGCTCGGGATCGCGCGCTACGTCGCGGCCGGCGACACGGCGCGGCTCGGGCCCTTCCGCCTGCTGCTCGACCGCGGCACCGGCGCGCTGAGCGGCGCGATGCCGGCGAGCCTGGTGCCGGTCTACCCGATGCCGTTCACGCTGAAGAAGGTCGAGCGCTTCGAGGCGCCGGCGCGGGCCGCGATCACGGCGCCGACGGTCGAGCCGGTGTGGACCTTCGAGGCCGGCTCGGCGCTGTGGGCGGGGCCCACGTTCGCCGACGGCGTCGTCTATGTCGGCGGGCAGGACAGCCTGCTCCACGCCCTGGATGCGAAGACGGGCAAGCGCCGATGGGTGTTCCGCGCGGGTGGGCCGATCCGGACCCGGCCGACCGTGGCGAAGCGCGACCTCTACGTTCAGGCCGACGACGGCATGCTCTACCGGATCGACGTGGCGTCGGGCCGCGAGCGCTGGAAGGTGAAGATCGTCGAGCAGGCGATCGTCCGCCTCCCGTTCGACGATCCGAAGTCGCGCTTCGACCGCTTCGGCTCCGACGTGGTCGTCGCGGCGGGCCGCCTGTACGTCGGCACGCACGACGGCAAGGTGCTGGCGCTGAATCCCGAAGACGGCGCGCGCGTGTGGGAGTTCAAGGCCGGCGACGCGGTGCTCGCCGCACCGGCGGTCGCGGACGGTCGGGTCGTGTTCGGCAGCTACGACCATTTCGTCTACGGGCTGGACGCCGCCACCGGCCGCGAGCTGTGGCGGCGCGACACCCAGGGCAAGGTGGTCTCCACGCCGGCGGTGCACGGCGATCTCGCGATCGTCGGCAACCGTTGCTACGACCTGCTCGGGCTCGACGTCGCCACCGGCGAGGTCGAGTGGAAACGGTACGTGTGGATGTCGTGGATCGAATCCAACCCGGTGGTGCGCGACGGCGTCGCTTACGTAGGGTCCTCGGACGCGGCCGTGGTCCTCGCCGTCGACGCGGCGACCGGACGGCGGCGCTGGATGACCGACGTCTACGGCTGGTCGTGGGGCCAGCCCGTGGTCACGAAGGACCGCGTGTACGCCGGCACCTCGAGCCAGGTGGGCTACCTTGCCGATCACGCTGGCGGCGTCGTCGCGTTGGACCGTGCGACCGGCGCCATGGTCTGGCGCTATCCCGCGCCACCGCCCGAGTCCGGGCCCTACGGCTTCCCCGGCTCACCCGCGCTCGGCGCGGGCCTGGTGTTCGTCGGCGGCCTCGACGGCCGCGTGCGCGCCTTCCGCGAGCGATAGCGGAACCAATCGAGCGCCCATCGGCCGCGAATCCGCCGCCCTGAGTCCCCGGTTTCTCCGACCTCCCCCTCGCTCAGGCGGACAGCCGTTGCTCCGCCTCCGCTTCTCGTGCAGGCTCCGCCCCCGGCACGGCGGGTCAAAGGACTCTCGCCGCACGAGCCTGGTCGCAGACGAATACCAAGGAGGTCGCCATGGTTCCGGTGATGTCGTTGTGGATGCCGATCATCCTGGCCGCAGTCATCGTGTTCGTCGCCAGCTTCATCATGCACATGGTGCTGACCTACCACCGCAGCGATTACAAGCCGGTGCCGAGCGAGGATCAGGTCATGGAGGCGCTGCGCCGCTTCAACATCCCGCCCGGCAACTACCTGATGCCCTGCGTGCGCACGCCGAAGGAGATGCAGAGCCCGGCGTTCATCGAGAAGCGCAACAAGGGACCGGTCGCGTTCCTGACCGTGCTGCCGAGCGGCCCGCCGGCGATGGGCGCGAGCCTGGCGAAGTGGTTCGTGTACTGCATCCTGATCGGCGTGTTCGCGGCCTACGTCACGGGGCGCGCGGTGGGTCCGGGCACGGACTATCGCGTCGTGTTCCGCTTCGCCGGCACCGTGGCGTTCGCGGGATACTCGCTGGGGTTGATGCAGGGCTCGATCTGGATGGGACGCTCGTGGAGCACGACGCTCAAGTCGATGTTCGACGGCCTGATCTACGCGCTGCTCACCGCCGGCACCTTCGGCTGGCTCTGGCCGGGCTCGTCGCTCAACTGAAATAGACCCCGGCCGGGCCGCCAAGATCCGGTGTCGACACCGGGTCTGGCGTTGCTATCCTTTTCGTCGGCGCTCACCCCTTCTCTCTCACTACGAAAGGAAGGCCGCCGATGGCCCCTCGGATCCTCGCGACCGCCCGTCTCCTCGCCCTCGCCCTCGCCGTGTGCCTGCCGGCCCCGGGGATGGCCCAGCTCTCAACCTTCACCTACCAGGGCCGGCTCTACGATGGTGGGTCCCCGGTCAACGGGTCCTACGACCTGCGCTTCATCCTCTACACGGCGGCGGGGGGCGGCAGCCAGGTCGGCACCACGATCTACGTCGACGACGTCCCCATCGGGGACGGCCTCTTCGCCACGGACCTGGACTTCGGCGCCTCGTCCTTTCCGGGGGCGGTTCGGTTCCTCGAGGTCGCGGTCCGACCCGGCGCCGTGTCGAACGCCGATCGTGACCCGCTGACCTACACCATGCTGAACCCGCGACAACGTCTGAACTCGACCCCCTACGCCATCCGCGCCCGCGACGCCGACACGGTCGACGGCTTCGACAGCTCGGTATTCCTCACCGGCGTGCCCAACCCGCTCACGATCACGAACGATCTTCCGAGCCCCGTCGTCACCGTGAACAACAACTCGATCGCGGGCGGCACTGCCCTGTACGGGAGTGGGAACATCGGAGTCCAGGGTACAGGGAGCACGGCGCTGAGCATCGGCGTGTTCGGCTCGCCACCCGATGGTTTCCTCTTCAGCTACCCGACTGGCATCTGCGGATCGAGCATCGCCGGCACCGGCGTCGCCGGGAACACCAGGGAAGGGTTCGCTGTTGTTGGAACCACCCATGGAGCGTCGGGGTCGCCCGTGGCGATCACGGGATTTACGGAAGCAGCCACCGGCAGGGGGGTCTGGGCGGCCAACACGCACCCCACCCAGAACACCGAAGCGGAACTCGCGTCGCGGGTCACCGGCGCCGTGCTCGTGCCGGGGTTCAACGACCATCCGACGGCGGTGATGGCCAAGTCTCCCCAGCATGCCGTCTATGGCCGGTCGGACGGAAGCCACGCCGCGATCATTGGTGAGAGCGTGCAATGGATTGGCGTGGTCGGTTTGACCGGTATCGGGCATGGGCTGTGGGGCCAGGCGTATGGCGTGGGCGGCGTCGGCGTACACGCGTTGGGTCCTTCCACTTTCGGCACCGCGCTCCAGATTCAAAACGGGGCGATCAAGGTCCCGAACGCCGGCATTGGGTCCCAGACCCCGGTCTTCATCCATCGGTCGAATGCGGGAAACATCAGTGCGAACTACACGATCATCGACCATCCACAGACGAACGGCGATCCCAACGCGATCCTGATCATCACGCCGAACTGGAACCCCGGCGGCCTGGGCGGCACGTACAACACCAATCCGATCGGCGTCTTCTACCACGGGTCAGACCGGTGGGCCATCTTCAACCAGAACCTCGCCGCGATGACAGTCAGCCAGTCCTTCAACGTCCTGGTCGTCAAGACGGGCCCCGCTACAACGCCACAAGACGCGGCATCGTCGCCGCATTCGTCCTCGAGCCAGCCGCAACGTGTTCCGATCGTGCCACCCCTCGAACGCGTCCACTTCGAGCTCATGAAGTCCGACAGGAAGTAGCCGGAGGAACGTCATGCGAACTCTATCGACGACATTCCCGACCCGGCCATGGCGCGCGCTCGGGCTGGCGGCGCTGGCAGCATGCGCCCTCGCTCCGGAGGCGGCGGCGCAGTATTCGCTCACGTGGTACACCATCGACGGCGGCGGCAGGTCCGTCACGAGCGGCGGCTCCTACAGCCTGGGGAGCACGATCGGGCAGCCGGATGCCGGACGGGCGCTCAGCGGTGGGAGCTACACGCTAACCGGGGGGTTCTGGTTCCGTGGCACGACACTCGTCGCGGTCGAGGACGAGGGCGAGCCGGCCCCCGAGTTGCCGGCGACGTTCCACCTCTACGCGCCGGCGCCGAACCCGAGCGCTCACCGCACGACCATCGCATTCGACATGCCGTCGGAGCGTGTCGTGCGCCTGCTCGTGCACGACGCGGCGGGGCGCCGCGTGCGGACGCTGGTCGACGGCCGCGTCCCGGCGGGACGCCACCGCCTGACCTGGGACGGCGCGGACGACGCCGGCCGCCCGGCCGCGATCGGGATCTACTTCGTGCGCTTCGAGGCGGGGACGGCGCACGCGCGACACAAGATCGCGCTCATTCGCTGACAGCTCGGGGGCGGCGCCTCGCGGCGCCGCTCAGCGGCTGAGGTACCAGGTCAGCTTGGCGAGGAAGATGTTGTCGTCGTCGGCCTCGATCAGCCGGTCCAGCGAATGGTCGAGATCGAAGTCGCTGTCACCCTCCACGTCGGTGCGCTGCTGCGTCCACACCAGGAAGAACGTGGAGCCGGGCCGGTACTCCCAGCGGAACACGGCGTTGCCGCGGAAGGACTTGAAGTTGAAGTCCTCTGAATCCTGTGCGGCCGCCGGGCCGGGGCCGTCCGGGTCGAACTCCTTGGTGACGGGGTCGAAGGTCCACGCGCCGGCGGCGGGATCACCCTGGGCGAGGAAGTCGAGGCTCTTCGGGCGGGCCAGCTCGCGCAGGTCGGCGTAGTCCGCGGTCGAGATCAGCGGCTGGCCGAAGAACTGCAGGCTCATCGCCGGCGTGAACGACACGTTGATTCGCAGGTTGATGGCCAGCGTGGTCTGGTCGAGCTGCGAGAAGACGTAGCGCCGGCCGAACGTCGCCGCGGCGGCCGGATCGTCGATCGTCGCGAAGGGGAAGGCGCCGTCGCGCGATTGCGAGAGGCTCGGCCCGAGCTGGAAGAAGACGTTCGAGATCGGCTTGTAGTGGATCCCGGGCTCCACGTACCACGACCACGAGTTCTCGTCGGGGCGCGTGCTGCCGTTCGCCGAGACGTAGTAGTAGCGGACCCGGCCACCCTCGGTATCGAAGAAGCTGCCGAACTGCCATCCCGGCGCGTTCAGCATCAGCGGCCCGCCGCGGCTGCGCCGCGGGTTCACGGTCTCGGGGTTGAACTCGGCGCGCAGCTCGGTGACCCAGTTGTTGTGCCACCACCAGAACTTCCGGCCCCAGATGCCGAGGTCGGTGACGTCGCCGTCGAAGTTGGAGCCGGCGTAGACCGCGCCCACCAGGTTGTGGTGCCGCACGTGCTTCGTCGGCTTGGTCCAGTTGTAGCCGAAGGTGGCGTGGCCGTTGATGATGTCCGCCCGGTTCATGAACCCCATGTCGTTGATCTCGAGACCCGGCGAGAGGAAGCCGACCGCCGAGTTGTGCATCCAGTTCCCCTTCTCCTTGTTGAGCCAGAGGCGCGCGCCACCGCCGGCGAGCGAGGTCCGGCTCGAGTCCATGGCGTAACTCTCGGCGTCGGGACGCTGGTAGTACCGGCGCGGGCTGGCCTGCAGATCGGCGATCCGCGCCTCGGTCCCGTCCACGTACGAGCCGCCGGCCCAGCCGGATAGGACCCACGCCTTGTTGGAATCGAGGAAGTGCCAGCCGTCGATCACGCCGGTCAGCGAGGCGCGGTTGAACTGGTCTTCCAGGCGCTCGTCTTCGAAGTCGCGGGCGGCCAGGGTGGTGATGAACCCCAGACCGTGGCGCCGCTCCGGGAACTCCTTGAGGTGGCGCGCGACGCCGTAGTAGCTCAGCGGCTCGACTTCCTGCTCGAATCCGCTGAGGGCACCCGCGTCCCACAGGTCGGCAGACTCGCGTGCCGTGAGCGTGTGCAGCGTGCCGAAGTTGCCGCCGCCGAGCTTGCCGCTCACCTTGGCCGCGCCGAGGATGGTGGTGCCGTTCGGGACGTCCTGGTACTCGATGTCATCGGGAATGGCGCCCTGCGGCGCGTCCCCGATACGACGCGAGTAGAAGAAGGTCGGCTGTTCCCACGAGAAGTTCCAGTAGTCGCTGGCCCCCTGCTCGCCGGCGTCGAAAATCGCGCTGCCTTCGACGAAGAACGGCCGCTTCTCCGGGAAGAAGGTCTCCACGTCGCTCAGGTTGACCACGGCCGGGTCGACCTCGACCTGGCCGAAGTCGGGGTTGACGGTCGCGTTGAGGGTGAGCTTCTGGCCGAGCGCCATGCGCAGATCGCCGCCGGCGTTCGCGTTCCAGCGCGAGCCGTCGTTGAAGGGATGCGCGGGCGAGACGCTGAGGAACTCTCCCTTCGAGGTCGCGTAGGGGACGATCTCGAGCGCGCTGCCCGGGGTCACCCCGTCGAGGCCGACCAGGGTCGGGAACCGCGATACGAAACCGCTCTCGGTCTTGGGCTGGAAGACCAGATAGTCGTCCTCGAACCCGCGCCCCATCGAGCGGTAGAAGTTGATGCCCCACCGCTGCGGCTCGGTCTGCGCGAAGCGCAGCTGCGAGAAGGGGATCCGCATCTCGCAGGTCCAGCCCTGGTCGTCGACCCGGGCGCGCCCCTCCCACACCCCGTCCCAGGAGTTGTCGGTCCACCCGTCGTTGTAGATCGTGCCGTCGTAGAGCGTGCCCGCGGAGTTGACCCCGAAGTAGAAGCCGCTGCGGCGGTCGTAATACGGGTCGACGTAGACCTGGAAGTAGTCGGAGCGCGACATGGCGTCGCGGCGGGTGAGCTGCTTGACGATGGAGTCGGCGCGCGCGTCGTGCAGTCGCGCGGCGACGTAGAGCGCCTCGTCGTCGTAGAGCAGGCGGACCTCGGTGGGCTGGCTCGCGGGCGAGCCCTCGTTGGGGTCGCGCTGCCGGAACCCGTCGATCACGGGTGCGGCCTGCCAGGCCTGGTCGGTGATCTGGCCGTCGATCGCCACCGGGGCGGCGCGGCGGGCGATGCGAACCTCACGCCGCGCCGTGGCCGTGGCGGTGGAGTCGGCCTCGGCCGCGATCGGGGCGGCGGCCAGCATCAGCACGAGAATCGGGGAGGTGCGGCTCATGCGCGGGCAGATTCGCCGCGCCCCGGGGCCCGTGCGTCAGGGGGTGGAAAAATGCAGAGGGCGAGCGGACGAGCGGGGGAATTCGAGGGGCGAACCGGCGAGACCCTAGGCCTCGCGAATCGGCGGCACCGGGAGCTTGAGGCCCCAGAAGATCGCCGCCAGGCGGAGCGCAGCGATTGCCGCCATGCCGATCAGCGCAGCCGCCTGGCGCTCGAGGCCCGCGGCCTCGAGCACCAGGTACATGATCGCGCCGGCGATCGCGGCGGAGGCGTAGAGCTGTCCCGGCTTGAGGATGAGCGGCACCTCGGCCGACAGCACGTCGCGAATCACGCCTCCCGCGACGCCGGTGATCGTGCCCATCAGCACGACCACGATGGCGCCCGCCCCCTCCCGCTCGGCGATCTGCGCGCCACCGATGGTGAAGAGCGCCAGCCCGAGGGCGTCCGCAATGGCCAGCGTCTCGTCGGGCGGCCGCCGGTAACGGGCGTAGGCGAGCGTGAGTCCCGCGGCGGCCAGGCTCACCACCAGAGGCGCCGGATCCGCGATCCAGAACACCGGGTGCCGGTTCAGGAGCAGGTCGCGGATCGTGCCGCCGCCGATCGCGGTGACGACGGCGATCACGACGACGCCGAGCACGTCCATGCGCCGCCGACCCGCGGCCAGCGCACCGCTCGCCGCGAACACCGCGATGCCGAGCAGTTGAAGGACGTAGAGCACGGACCGCAGCCTACCGCGTGCCGTGTGCCGGCGCTCAGGCGCTCTTGAGGAAGACCCTCGCCACCGCCTGGCGCACCAGTTCGAGCCCCTCGTCGATCTCGGCGACGGTGATGTCGAGCGGCGGCCGGAAGCGCAGCCCGCGCTCGCCGCAGGGCAGCGTGATCGCGCCCAGCTCGTAGAGCCGTTCGATCACGGCGTCGCGGTGGGCGGGCTCGGGGAAGTCGATCGCGCACATCAGGCCGCGGCCGCGCGCGCCGGACAGGGCGTCGGGACGCTCGGCCTGCAGGCGCTCGAGCCCCGCCTTGAGGTGTGCGCCGGCGGTCGCGGCGTGCTCGACCAGCCGCTCCTCCTCGATGATCTCGAGGTAGCGGCGCGAGCGCACCATGTCGACCAGGTTGCCGCCCCAGGTCGAGTTGATGCGGCTCGAGACCTTGAAGACGTTCTCCGGCTCCTCGTCGAGTCGCCCGCCGCCCATCATCCCGCACACCTGGGTCTTCTTGCCGAAGGCGAGCAGGTCGGGACGCACGTCGTCGTGCTGGTGCGCCCACATCCGGCCGGTGAGCCCCATGCCGGTCTGGACCTCGTCGAAGATGAGCAGCGCGTCGTGCTCGTGCGCGACGTCGCGCAGCGCGCGCAGGAACTCCGGCCGGAAGTGGTTGTCGCCGCCCTCGGCCTGGATCGGCTCGATGATGATGCAGGCGATGTCGTCGCGGCGCGCGGCGAAGGCGCGCCGGATCTGCGCCAGCGACTCGGTCTCGGCCTGCGCGACCCGCTCCCGCTCGGCCGCATCGACCGGGAAGCGGAGCTTCGGGTTGTCGACGCGGGGCCAGTCGAACTTGGCGAAGAAGCGATGCTTGTTCGGGTCGGCCGTGTTGGTGAGCGAGAGCGTGTAACCCGAGCGCCCGTGGAAGGCCTCGCGGAAGTGGAGCACCTGGTGGCCACGCTCGTGTTTCAGGCCGTTGCGGAAGTTGCGCCGCACCTTCCAGTCGAAGGCCGCCTTGAGCGCGTTCTCGACGCCGAGCGCTCCGCCGGCGATCAGGAAGAGGTGGGGCAGGTAGCCCGGCATCGCGACCCGGCCGAAGACCTCGACGAAGCCCGCCATCTCGCAGGTGTAGACGTCGGCGTTGGTCGGATTGGTCAGCGCCGCCCGCGTCAGCTCGGCGAGGAAGTCGGGGTCCTTCATCTTCGGGTGGTTGAGCCCCACCGGCAACGTCGCAAAGCAGGAGAACAGGTCGAGCCGGGCCCGGCCGGTGCGCGCATCGACCAGCCGGCGGCCCTGGCTCTTCTCGAGGTCGAGGACGAGGTCGTAGCCGTCGACCATCATGTGACGCGCGAGCACGCCATGGACCTGATCGGGCGCGATGCGCGGGGCCTTCGAGACGCTGGGGCTCACGATGCCTCTCCTTCGACGCCGGTCGGCACGTAGCTCTCCTCCTTCGAGGTGGAGAGCACGATGACCGTGCGGGTCTGTCGGACGCCCTCGAGGGCGTTGATGCGGTGGATCAGCAGCTGCTGCAGCCGCTCCATGTCGCGGACGCGGACCTTGAGCAGCAGCGAGAACTCGCCGGTGATGTGGTGACACTCCTGGACCTCGTCGAGCTCGCGGACGCGCTCGATGAAGGCCGGCTCGAACCTCGGGTGCTCGATGAACACCTCGACGAACGCCATGACGGTGGCGCCGAGCGTCCGCGGGTCGACCACGGCGACATAGCGCCGGATCACCCCCGCGTGCTCGAGCTTCTTCAGCCGCTCGTTGACCGCGGCCGTCGACAGCCCGACCCGGCGCGCGATCTCAGCCTGCGCCAGCTTTCCGTCCCGCTGGAGCAGGGCCACGATGCGCCGGTCCTTCTCGTCGAGGCTCTGTGACATGTTCACCGTTATGACCATTGGACGC